>ERZ724508.540-NODE-540-length-26421-cov-5.823181_pt1 | contig 26421 bp, 38 predicted proteins | sample MGYA00376041_ERZ724508 | MGnify/ENA primary metagenome ERZ724508 (study PRJEB28724, sample SAMN07190887) | wastewater metagenome | isolation source: effluent of sewage treatment plant in Hong Hong | place: USA: Christiansburg, Virginia | collected 2016-03-01 ...
AGGGAGACTGACAATTTCTGCACGAACCCAATTGAAGTGGACTCAGCCACCGGTTAGGTAACCTGCTAACCCTTCAATCTCTACGTACTAACTATGGTGGCATGCAGCAACGCTCCGAAAAAGGCTTGGCAGTACGCAACATTACCACCCTGAACCAATTTGTCGCGCTGAACGCATACTTCTACGTGAAGAACACTGAATTGGACATTGGTAGTTGATAAGGGAGCATAGACTACAAAACAAAGGCCAACGTGACCCTATACGAGCTAGAAAGTGACGGGAAGGACAAATGGTACGCCAAACAGCTGGCAACAAAAAGTGTGGAGTACAGTTTGGCAACTGGCAAATCTACCAAGTTCTTTTCCTAAGATGGTGTAAGTTTTTGAGTGTTGCAGAAGTTCCTCGGGTTTAATGTGGAGTTATTCTACGTCCGCACTATCAAGTTCCAGTCGTATCTCTTCGTGGTTTCCTTCCCCACGCAAGCCTAGGCCGTCAGCAACCTTGATAACCTCAAGGTCGAGGCTTTGGTGATTAGCAAGTAGTTCTCACTCTTCAGCATCATTCTCAGGCTCATCTTCTTCGGAGTAGCGGTCGTTGCTGTCGTTCTCTACATCCGCAATCTCAGGAGAATTCCCAGAAGGGCGTATATACTAGAACAGAAATTCACATTGGTGTTAGGACTACAGCTTGTGCTCTTCAACGATCCGTTCTACGCCCTCACTATAACTTTGCCGAACGACGCGAGGTATTGTTCTTCTCACTTAGCAACTTCTTCTCAGTGCTGTTTGTGGTTATGCTGATCACCACTTTGCTATTCTTCTGGGTCTGTGTGCTGGAGGTATCCACATGATTGTCGCAGAGAGTCCATAAGGAAAATGGGGAGGCAACTTCCAAGGTCATCACCAAGATTAAGATCAGTCTATTCGTCCTGGGGTGTTTGTGCATCCTAGGCTACTACTTGTACTTCAGCTATCGACACAACTCCGATCCCTTCGTGGACCTGTCTGAACTGAGCTCAGGGTTCTTCTATTTCTTGCTGATAAGTAGTATCCTGTTCGTGGTTGCTGCGCTCATTTGGATCATCATGACCTTCATCAACATCTGCAAAGAATACGACGGGAAGATATGGCGCAATAAGCTCCTCACTAACTTCTCGATCTTCTTTGTATTCTGCGTGTTTGTATGTACTGTTTCAGGTTACGTGTAGTTTTGTTCTCCAATGGGTTCGAAGTGTTCTCGGTGCTACCCAACCGCATCCTAATCATGTTCGTTGAGATGAACATGTATGTGCTGTACCTCATGCACATGTACTCGCCCACCAAAGACGCCAACGAATGTAATTCTATGCTGATTCAGTGCAGATGGGTTACCTTGGGTTCGAAGCAGAAAGTGTGATTGACGAGGAAATTAAAACAGTGGCCCACATTAGCATGTTGGGCAAGGAGGATGAGCTTGAGGAGGAAGGATACGCCTATGATAATCACGGGTCCGAACCCGTCATTTACCATCGACAGGAAGTTGAATATCCCATCTAAATCGCTAAGGACTCTCCACCGAGAAAACGCGATGACAGAGAATATCAAAATTCGAAGTCGTTCATGTAGGTCTCCGAGTCAATCGTACCAGCAAGGAGATACTCGTTGGTACCAGACCAAAGACTTCAGTAGTCTGAATAGCCGCTGATCGACTTAGCAGGCGCCCCATAAAAGAACGAGATGTTCTCACTGGAAGACCACCCACCAGCCGAACCACCCAAGAACATCTAACCCTCAGAGAGCCAGATTGTATTAGAGGAGGAACCAGTAGCACCAGGTCCAAGGCTCAATGTTTCTGGTACTGACCCTACACAGAACCAGGAAGTGGTGGAGAAGTCTTTTGAACTTGACTGACAACTATATGTGCATTTAACAAGTCACTGTTCGAGCAATTCCTTCATTTCCTGGAGCGTGTAGACCTTGACGGTATCGGCTGCTTTGCCGAGGGCCTTGATGTTAACCTGAAGCTCGGTGCAAAGATCCTTGAGTTGGGCATTTTCCATGGGTACGATCGTGGCTAATTCTTGCTCGTAGAGCTTCAACAGTTCGTCATTCAGCTGGTCACGGATTTGTAGTCGCAGGGCGGGGTGGATTATAAGACTCAGCTCGGAGTGCAAAGTTTCTAACTAAGCTATGACATACTTTTGATGTCGGCAGAGCAGATTTGGAGCATTTGACTGAGCACCTTCTTCCGATCTGCCGAGGTGTTGGAGAATAGTTGATTCTTAGTTTCAGTGAGGTTCATCGATAATAGCATGCCACTGCATTCCTCGAGGGTTTTTGAACACCTCTAGCTGAGGAGCAACCCCTTGGTATCGGTGATATTCTTCTGCTCCGCCCAGATATCCCGAAACATCTCCCAAATGTTCAGATTGAACAGTACCAAACTCTTGTTGTTTTTGGTTGGTACTCGAGTATTGGCAAGCTCTACGAAGGGATCGAGGAAGGAAGTACAGGTGCTTGTTGGGTCTGACACGTACGGCAGGTTGATCTGGTAGCACTCCAAAGCCATCTTGAGCTGATCGGATATGATGAGATAGCTGGAAACCGAGTAGATATTGTACTTGTTGCCAGTCAGCTTCTCCCGCTATTCCTTGAGCTGTGCATCGATGCACACTACTATCTTGACGATACTGTTAGTTAGGAGAGTCGGTTCGAAGGCGCCTTAATTCTTCTCCTCTTGATTGGCATGCTTCTTCGGGCTGAAAAGCTCACGGAGTGAATCAATGTGCTGGTGGTACGATCGTTTGATGGTGACGAGAGCAAGTAGATCAATACACTTCAGAAAGTTTCTCTCGAGTTTGGTGTATGCTTGCAGTGCGCAAGCAGGCCATAACTGCTGCATCAACTGTTCAGTATTCTCTTCCTTGAAGATCTCTGTATGCGATCACTAGGTACCTTCGATCATCTTTCGTTAGTTGTTCAACTGCCTATCGAGCTCTGCAAAGACAATGGTGTAGTATGCCTGTAAAGGTTGCTGAAAGGAGTAGTCGAGCGGGCTGACCATTGGCCAGAGCAGGTTCTTCAGTCTTTCAGTGCGCCAATTGATGTAGGTTTAGAGAAACAGCTGCCAGCTGCTCGTATTCACCCTGAAAAGTTTCTCATAGTGTCTAATGAGCTGAAGTGCTGGTTCGTTCTCAAACAACTGCTTTACTGCTTTCAGAGCCTTAGCAGTAGCCAATCCTGACAATTGAGTGTTTGATGCCTCCATAGCAGCTACCAGTGGTTTGTTGGTCAGATTCTTGGTGGATTCGTTCAAGGTGTCTATAAGCTCTTTCTGCCTGAGAATGAAGTCAACAGCCTTGCCAAAATTTTAGTCGGTGGTCTCGTTTGGCTTTGAATCTTTTGAGTCTCGCAGTGTCGAAGCATACTCCTCAGGCATCTCCAACAGCTGACACACTGAGTCAAGAGCCTCTACGTAACTCGGCTAGTGTACTCTGGCGTTAAAGATTGTAGCGACTGCGTTCTGCAACCCTCGCCACCTAAACTTGGAGATCCACGCTCGTCTTCAGCTGCATGTACTTCTCTGCCTTCTCGATTTCTCGTAGGCTCTGCTCTGCCCTTCTTTCTATCTTCTTGGCAAACTGACTGAACCGTAGATTGTCTTTGAGGAAAGTCTCACACTGTTCGATAAATGAATCGTGTATCAACCCCTCTGCATCTTCGGTACGGGGTTTACTCCCGTTTGAGGATTGATTAGACCGTTCAGGAAGCTTCTACTCAACCTCCAGTAGCAGTACCTACATGTCTTGCGACTCGAGGGTATGGATAATACTCTCGACCTTGCCTACTATTGACATTAAGATTAGTGCTTAGTGTTACAATTAACGAACGATGAGCAACCACGACCGATTTGTGAGATAGTCGTTTAGTGGAGGCGGATCTTATGCTGAGATATACTAACAGAGAAAGAAACTCAAGCAGCAGCAAGCCCAAGCAAAACAGGAGAGTCCGAAAAAACTGAAAGCACAAGTAAATGATGGAATGAATGCGATTCATTCTGCAGAAGTTTCTGATCCAATAAGATTGGTTCAGCTGTGCCAGCCTCCGCAAGATACCAATGCAGCTGAACGGAGAGTACTGTTCGAATCTTACAAGTCTCAAATGAGGGAAAAATGGTGCAGACCATCTTCATGACTACATTATTTTTTGGAACCTCGATCTCGGCTTTATAAAGCAGCTACATTCAAGTCCATAACACATGATCAGTCAGCTTGGCTGAAGGTTGTACTTAGTCTTGCTTATCGTGCAGGGTTGCTTCGTCTTAGAGTCAATACCCTCTACCAGCAGATCGTAGTCCGAGCGTTTCTCTCCAAATGCCTCTTCAACCGTGATGTTTGTTGGCAAATGCTTTCCGGTTCGAGAGGCTTTCTCTTCGTAGATCACCTTCTGGTCGATCTTAATTCGAGTTATCAACACGCCCTCTCCCACTTTGAAGCGCTCCAACACCTCTTCGATCTTCTTCGGACCCTCAATAACGATTAGAGTCCATTATGTTGCGCCTAACTAGATTAAAGGCTGTACCGTCTGGGACAAGTCGTCCATTCTTCGTCTGAGCCGGCTGAGGTGGATCGCTTTGCTTGTTTTCGATGCGGTTTTCAAGAATATCGACCTCGAAATTCTCAGATTTCTTTTTTAGCATCGACATAATAGCCAACGGAATGTGCGAAGTCAGTATTTGATGCACGAACGGGCAGGGTCTCGTCTTGCGATTGTAAAACCTAAAGAATTTCTTCTTGGTAATTTCTTCCTCCACTCCGAAGATCTTAGCTCGAAGGATACTAGCAGTCCATATGAACTGCACCGATAGGTCCATCTTATAAAGCTCCACCAGGCTTGTATAGGGAATCGATATACGACTCAGCAGCTTGGCCTTGCCTAAGAATCAACCAACTGTATACTGTTTGCGAAGTTCAGTCGCTCCTCCTCGGTGAATTACATCTCCTCGGCTTTGTAAAGGTACTGCGTGAAGGCGTTATTGACCTTCTTGGGATCAGTCTTGTCACGGCAGAAGAACCAACTTATCAACAGGTACGTTAGGGTAAGGAATTACTCCACCTGCTGGTCTTTGAGGTCGAGGTCCAGTACCAATGGTTTCTTATAATAGCCTGTCCAGTAAGTCTCGGGGTGGCTATTCAAGATAGACTTGGTTTCATCTTGAAAGAAAGTCACGAAGATAGCCTTGCAGATCTTAACTATAGATTCGGCCTCGATGTGCCCTCCCTCCTCGAGCGATGTCAACAACAGAAAGAAGATTTTCTTGCGCTTAGGATCCAGATCAACCTTGTGGAAATACGAGGACCCACAAACCACGAAGCACCGCACGTCTTCGAATAGCTGGATGAAGAGTAGTTTGAAGGTATCAACGGCCCATTCAACGGCATACTTGTACTCGTTCGGCATGTTATGGCTATCCTTTTACAGGGTTTGTAGTACATCATCTCGAAGTCGTGAGCGATCCTGCACACACGATCTCATTATCGCTCTTAGATCGGAGAACTGGCAGTCAATGAAGTTGATCTGGTTGTACACCAGATTGTCATAAATGTACTCCGACATCTCCATCGAGGCATTAATGAGCAACTTGATTCTTTTCCAAGCTTCCATGAGCATGTTGTCGTTGCTGAAGGACAGCGAACACGGTAGTGATTCCATCTTGCGGGTTTTGAATAGGTCACGACTGACTCCAAATTTCAGGTATGCCTTGGCTACCAGCGGATCATTGCCCTTCTTCTACTCTTCTTCCAGAGTTTCCAGTCCGAACATGAGAAGTTTGCGGCTTTCCGCAATCTGGCAGGAGAAGAGCATGTTGAATAACTCGAGACTCTGCGCACCATCGTCCACAACACCCACCTGCAGTTTGGTCATCTGCTCAAGTATGTCAGTTTCGATGATGTTGTAGTACTGCCCTTCAATCTTCTTCTTGATTTCGTAGGACACCTTATCGTACCAGTTGACAAAGTGGGGTGTTGGTAGGGGTGTGTACTTTCCAGTTTTCTTGACCACCTCCAGCGAGACCACTGCAGCCATGAGCCTAATCAGTGGGTAGAACCCATATGAACAGGTCTTAAACACGCTGCGCAACTGGTTTTCCTGAATTTCAATTTTTTTGTTGTTGATTGATAAGGCATTCTCGTATGCCTCGTTCTCATCGGTCTAATTGAACAGCTCGGGGATCTTGTTATTGTTCTCGAAGAAGCTTAGAATCGAGCTTGTGGCAAGCATTAACAGTTCGTTGGTTGATTTGTTGCCATCCTCCTTGAACACAGGGTCGATGATTTGACTCTTCAGATTTGCGAAGGGAATTCTTTCGGTCATTTTTACCTTCTGAGCGATACCTCCTTTCAAGTACTTTCCGTAGTTCTTGGTGCTCTCTATGATAAAGGAGTAGTCGTCCACAATTTTCACGGGACGGGCATCGCCATTGACCTCCTTCATACCGTCGACACCGTCGATACGGATGAAGTCACCGTGCTTGAACCCATGCTTGAACTATTTGTTGACGGTAACTCGACCCTCCTCCTCGTTGGTGATGTTGTCGATTAGTAACACGGGAAGATGTTTGCCGGTGTTCATCATCTTAAAGGCGTCACCGAAGTCAGTGAACATGTAGCCGTAGAACCCCATCTGCCCAGCAAAGATGACGCCACATTCCTGCATGCCACTTTCTCTGAGCAGCGTGTCGATGCGAATGACCCTATCGATATCATAGATGTCGCAGAAGATTAGCATGTCGAATTTGTGGGCATCCTCTGGTTGCAGTTCTTGGTCAAGCTTCTTCACCACTGCTTTCTTGTTGATCTTTTTGCAGATTTCAATTAGTGCATCAGTGCGAAAGCTCTTTCCCACCTGATCCCTGGAGTAATCTACCTCGGCCACTCAAGTACGATACGTGTTGTAGCAGTCGGCCTCTTGCACGACCTCTCGATCGAATACAGTGATAGTCTCGGGGTTGAGCAGCACCATGTTGCTGGTGAGGTCCACTCCGACCTGCATAGATGCTAGCAGTACCTTTGAGAGTCCCTCAATATAGATGCGCATCTTGTTGATCTTCTTGAGGGTTGTGCGACCGAAGGTGGAGAACCGTTCCTTGCCTGTGCTGGACTTCTCGGCCATGTATGATTATGATGTAGCTATGGAGCTATATAAGCACTACAAACAAAATTGGGATGCGTCAGTGGTCCTGATGCTTACACAAACCGTTCGTTTGGGACAATCGCAACTAAGCCTCCAACTGTTCTGGAATCTGCTTCCGGAGGCTGGTTGCGAGATTCTTCAGGCGTACAATCTCTCGCATGAGATCGACTATCTTGTTTTCGTAGCGTTGGCGTTCTCTGCTGAAGTCCTAGCATACCTTACTAACTAACCTTGAAGTATAGACCCATGCTCCGAAACAGGTTGGAAAACCGCTGGCGATCATCGCTGCTGTTGTTTGATTTGGAGCGTGTGAGCTTATCGATGTACTCATTGAACTTTTCTCTGAGTTATCCGAACCGAATACATCTGTTCCTGGAAGCGGCGGTTCGTCTCTTGCAAGTGTTGCCTCAACACTCCATTTTCACTCTTGAGCTAGTCAATCAGATCGCCTTTGGAGCTTTCCATGCTTTCATCCAGATCTCGTTAGCCCAAGGTAAAAAACTCTTTCATGCTGTTGGTTGTTTTGCCGGTATTGTTGCGGCTGCTCGGTATGTTGTCGAATGCATTTTGAGGTCGTGTACCCATCAAATCGTTGAGTTGCTATCGGCACGTTGCAAGCTTGCTCCTCAAATCTACGTTGTCAAGCTCCAACACTTTGATCTTCTGGGTCAGCTGAAGTTAGTGCTGGTTGGAGCGGTTACTGTTCTGATCTCCTGTCATTGTCAGCCTCAGCTGTTACTTTAACTGCTCATTTTACAGCTTTCTAACTTCGTTCCAAGTGTACGTACAGGAGGGTCACCACTTCGGGCTCCCGTCGCGACGATAAGCTGACCTTCTCGATGCTTTCATTGAGACTCCTTACTTCCTCCCTGAGGAGTTCAATTTACTCCTTACTACGAGGATATCCCTGCCGCTCAATGGAGGCCATTAGGTTCTTATTCTCGATAGTCTTCTGCTAAAGGAGTTCCTGCAGCCGTCTCACCTCCCTCTCAGACTCCCTGCCCACCAACGAATATTGCGCTGGCGAGTTACTTACTACCTGCGCTCTGAGCAGCTCGTACTGTTGACGGTAGTGCGTGGCTTCCTGGCGATGCTTGTCCAGTTGTTCCTGCAGCTGATGGTTAAGCTGCTCGAGCTGTTCGTTGCTATGGTTGAGGGCTGTATACTTCTCCTGAAGCTAGTCGAAACGGAGGGTATTGTGGTTGCGCAGCTTGAGGTGCTCCTGCAGCTTCTGGTCGAACTTCTCGATGAATTGGTGTTTTTCTGCTTGTCTCAATCTGTCAGTTGCCATTCAATTTATTAGTGAGAAATCACAAAGTCCGGCGAAGGAAGAGAGAGTGATTGGACGGAGCGGTGTTCATATTGTGCTGATATTTAAATTCGTATGAGCTACTTTAAAAGGCTAACAGAAAGCCGGCAGCTCGGCACAGTGCCGGATATCCGCCAATTCGCGCCATCAACTGACCGCTAGGAGGACTACATGGACGATCTGGAGGAACTGCCGAAAGGAATGTAGACCCACCGACCCTACAGATCATTCAAATTGCACTCCCACGAACGCATGTTTCGGAGACAGAAACTGCTGCTGGCAAGCACCTTCAAAGAACGCATGCAAAAGCTTCAAGCAATGGTCCCTCAGACGACCTCACCAGCTTCCCACCGTTTTGCTCAATTCGAACAGGAGTCCTCGAAGTATAGCCGTCAGGAACGTTGTGTTAAGGAGATTCACATGCTAAGCCATACCAGCATGCATCCAGTCGCCCATTAGCCCAAAATAGCGTTCTCACAGAACACCTCACCAATTAAACAAACGCAGGAATAGCCGCCGACATCCATGCATGCTTCAATGAAGATGAGCGAGCAGTTCTTCACACATTTCATCAAGGTCATGGAAAAGATGACAGAGGAACGAAAGGATAGGCCTGCTGAGGTCTCCATGCACAACCCTACTGCATTCAACCAAATGAGATATGACTGTCATCACGAACAATCGCACTGCATGACCGCCACGCAGATGTGTAACACCACCACGCCGACACACCATCATCAGCTAAACAGTATGCATAGTCCCTATATGTATCGGGAGTATTCTGCACAGCAGCCCCACGATTACTCAAAGCAGCCGCCAATAATCATCAATAACATCATCAAGCCAGAGGATAGGAGAACCCACTGGGGCGACCGGACCTGCCACGAGGAGGATAGCTACAGTCGCAGGGAGCGATCCACCATCGACGAAAAATTGGAGCACCAATAAATGATCATCAAGAAGCTGGAAAGTGAAAGGAGAGCACATAGCAGCTTCAACCAAACCCTGAAGCTGAACTCGACAGGCAAGCACAACATGTCGAATGCAAACGAGTCACAACATGAAAGCTCCCGACCGACAGGATTAGGCAGAACTGCTCCTGTCTCGAAGTAGCTGGCATTCCCAGTCAGAGACACTAGCATGACCTGCATTGAGGATGACAATAGCAGCGAAAACGAGATAATTAGGTAGCTCAAAAGAGAGGAATAGGACCGGCCGCTGGCAGCTACCAACGACAACAGTCAGCAATAAATCGAGCAGGAGGTAAGCTGTAAGAAAAAACCTCGAGAGTTCTCCGCAATGAGACGATAGAGTAATTTCGTGCAACCGCCTCCTTTACCACCGAATAGCTCTAACAAAAGACCAAAGCAAAGCCTAGAGCAGTCCAATGTCAAGCCAAAGGATATTGCTCCCGAAGTTATCCCTGAAAACTATGAAATCAAACCGCCAGTGAGCTTCGAATTTCCAATGTCAAATAGTGGGCCCTCTCGGGAGCTGAGTCTTGCTTAAGCTTTCCAGCTGCGTCGAGGGGATATCGCTAGCCGATAGAAAACCAAACGGGATAAATCCAAACCTGAGAAGACCAAGGAGTAGCTTGCCCAACTTCGAAAGGAAATGATGAAACGTCACCCAAAGGAAGAGAACATTGTCAATTTCCAAAACATTGTTGTTTCCAGCTAGAAACAGTCACGAGTCCTCCGTGACGCCTCCAACGCCTCTTCATGCAAGCGCGAACCCTCCCGCGATCTTATGGACCGTCTGATAGGCGGTGTAAAAGCAAAGATTGACTAACGAGAGATGAAAGCTCTGACCACTAAAAACTACAACGACCTACCAGAAATCCGACAGAAGCGTGACGAGTAGCGTCGGAGGTAGGAGTTCGCCCGCCGAATGCAAGCGAAAAAGTAGTTCGAACGGAGCTTGCGAGTACGCCACTGATTTCCACAGTTTCTTAAGCATTTTTAAACTGGGTTAAATGCTCAAGCTTGGCTCAAGCTCTATAAAATTTGAATGTTGCGGAAGAGCGATAAGCACCTGTACCGCATTCCCAAGAAGACAGACAACGCCAAAAACTACTGCAAGCTCATCATCGTGATCGTCATTAGTGTGGTGTTCATCGGTGGTGAGATACTCGGTGGAGTGCTCAGTAACTCCATTTCCGTCATTAGTGATGCTACACATCTGTTCACCGACCTCGTGGGATTCATTGTCAGCTTCGTGTTCATCTACTACTCTGACCGGGCAAGCGACAAGAAAATTTCCTTTGGGTTCCATCGCATGGAAGTTATAGGAGCACTAGCCAACCTATTCATTATCTGGTGCGTTACGGTGTTTCTGCTGTATGAGGCTACTCTGAGAATCATCAACAAGGAGTTCGTTGAGGATCCCAAGGTGATGCTTATAGTCGCGGGTGGTGGACTTGTCATTAACATCATCATGTACTTTGTGTTACATACTGGGCCGGGGGGGCACTCTCACGGGATTGGACAGAAGTGTAGCCACGACAATCACGAGTAAGAGGTCGAGGTACCTCTGTGCAAAAACTGTCAGTAACCTGAAGATGACGAGCATAGGCGGAAATGCCAACCGAACATCAATTAGTTGCTCAACGACGAACACACTCGAAAAGACAATCCTTCACAAATCAACCTACGTAGCCAGGGAGGAATAGAAATTGAATTGGAATAGAGAAAATTACCGCCACTAAAGAAGGTGAGAAAAATGGAGCAAGAGCAGGTTCACAAGCACAGTGTTGGTTGTTCTCACTCTGCGGGTGAGCATGGACATGACCACGTTAATGGAGGCAACCACGATCATGAGCACGATCATGAGCATGACCATGAGCATAGTCATGAGCACAAACACGCGCATAGCCAAAGCCCTCCAAAAGCATCGCATGAGCATCACTAAGGGTAGCATCATCATGGCGATGGAAAGCCTTGTGGCCATAAGCATTCGTAGCTGGCTTAGAATGGTCGATCAAAGATTCCTGAAAAGCGAAGCAATAAGGTGTCTCCATCAGAAACTCATTCCTCACACAATGGTGAGCATAAGCATTCACATAAAGATGGAAAGTGCAGTGGACATCACGATAGTCATGAAGGTCATGACCACAGCCGCGACCATTTCCATGAAGAAGAGGTCGATGAGAACAAGGATTCCATCAGCATGAAAGCAGCTATCCTGCATGCATTAAGTACTTGCTTTCCTTACCTTAGCCGACATCATTCAAAGTATAGGTCTGCTGATTTCCGCACTCGTTATATTTTTCGTCGGTTCAGACCAGGGTGCGCCAGTCAAAGAATTCAACAACTGGCACTACCTTGATCCCGTCACCACCTATGTCTTCTGCATCTTAGTCATACTCTCCACTTGGCCTATCACCAAGCAGTGCTACTACATTATTCTTGAGTCCACTCCCTAAGAGATCGACAGTGAAAAGATCTTCGAGTAGTTCTCCAAGGCTGACGGTGTAATGGATCTCCACGATTTCCATGTATGGCAGTTACGACCATCGAAGTTCTTGTTAACTGCTCACGTCTTCTCATAGAAGAACCGCGAAAAGTCAGTTCTCCATGAACTTACCACGATATGTAGACGCTACAAAATCTACCACACAACTATTCAGGTGGAGGAGTGGTAGCACCGCTAGAATGAGGACTACATACGCTGTCACAACGACATTCACTGATTTGAGTGCCTGTTTGTATATTGTTTAAGGATATGCAAGAGAACAAGGCGGCGAATTAGTCTTCTCAGCAGCCGGCTCCCGACAAACACAAAAAGAAGAAGCAGAAGAAGGGCAAACAAGAACAGAAGGAGAACGAAAGGGTAGCCTCCCCGCCAAGCCCTTACGATAATCTTCATCTCTAGCCCGATTTCGTAGAGGAGGAGGAGGAACAGGAGTACGACTTTGACGAGGAAGACGAGGGCATCGAGGACTATAAGATCGGCGGGTAGTATCAAACAAGTACCGTAGGTATCATCCTGTGCACATCGGCGAGGTCGTGATGAATCGATATGTGGTGCTGCAAAAGCTTGGGTGGGGCCATTTCTCCACAGTATGGCTCGCCAAGGACTTCAAGTATGAGAATTACGTGGCCCTGAAGATCCAAAAATCGGCCCCGCACTATCTGGAAGCCAGCTATGACGAGGTGTAAATTCTGCAGATGGTGGATAAGCGTATGGCTTCACCAGAGTGGCAGAAGGCGCTACAGGAATACTACCCCGATGAGAAGCTCAACAAGGACAACACTCATGTCATTAGCCTGTTGAACAGTTTTATTCACAAGGGACCTTACGGCAACCACTTCTGTTTCGTGTTCGAAATTCTCGGAGTCAACCTGTACGAGATCGTCAAACGGTACAACTTCAAGGGCATGCCACTGCATCTCTGCCGTCGCATCACCAAGCAGGTGCTCATTGGCTTGGACTTTCTGCATCGATTCTGTGGGGTTATTCACACCGATCTCAAACCCGAAAATGTTTTGTTGTGCTTAAGCGAAGCCGAAATCGTAAGCCTTTCGGGTTACTCAGAAATAAATAGTTGAGCATGGTCGGCTGACTCAAGACAAAGCATTCAACGATCGAATTAAAGAATACCAATAAGCTCACGGTTTGAAAATTTAGACGAACCTCGCTGGCAATGAGCAGTCGTAGCCTTCGAAGATCAGTGAACTGGCATCACCACCGGAAGACAAGAGTGTGAGGGAACCTTTGGAACCTTCCGAAGTTGAAAGCTCTCTGCATCGGTAGGCTGAGACAGCTGCAACTGAACGCATCCGCAACCTACAGAAGAAGATGACTGAGCAGCGAGAAGAGCTTACCAAGAACCAACGCAAGAACTGCCGCAAGAAATTGAAGAAGCTTAAGGAAAGACTGTTGACTACCTAGCATGATCATGCTGAGGAGCACGAACCTTCGATTAAGCTTCTGACATAGAGCAAGGAAGGAGGGCTTCCGGGTAAATCGGACATGAAATCCCCTCTGATTAACTTCAAAAGGTACCGATGTTGGTAAGGTAGTCTCAAGGGACCCAAGCTTGCCGAGGATTGTAAGGTTAAAATAGCTGATTTGGGAAATGCGTGCTGGCGACATCACCACTTTGCCACGGAAATTCAAACTAGGCAGTATCGCTCGCCTGAAACAATCTTGGGGATCAAGTACGACACCTCGGCCGATATCTGGTCGTTCGCCTGTATGCTTTATGAAATGCTCTCGGGAGAGCTACTGTTCCAGCCTACAAAGACAAGAGAATTCGGCAAGAATGAACATCATTTGGCACTGGTAACAGCTTTCATTACGTAGATTCAAGAGAGGGTTGGTCGCTTTCCGAAGAATTTCCGTACGGCTGCGAAGAAGTATAAGCACTACTTTGATAAGGATGGGCAACTGAAGAGGTTTAAGGATATCCCCTACATCCCATTGAAATCTTTGCTGATTCACAAGTATGTTACTCGATAAACTTAGGCTCAAGATGAAACCGGAAGAGGCAGAAGACCTTCAGAATTTCATGCTGCCCATGCTGAACCCCTACCCATTCAAGCGTATTTCAGCTCATAATAGCCTGGCAAGCCCATGGCTCACTTACGGTAAGCGCCCTTGGAAGATGACGGATGAGCAGTACAACACGTACTGCATCACTCAGGGCATCTACAACCGTAGCGACGATCGTGCCATTTTCGAAGACAACCAAAGCGATAATTCGGATTCTTTCGATGCTGATACGGAGGGATGTGTCATCGATGACCCCCTACCTGAAGATGAACTAAGGCGAACACCAATTAACATCAAGCTCATCGACCAGAGCTTCTCGAACCTGGGCTACATCGGTTTCTGCGATGGCTTGAATCTGGAGGAACTGGATCAGCTGCCAAACTGGCAGTTCGAATGATGATTGGCTGTGTGTGGAATGGAGCTGTTGTCGTGGATCTGATATAATATCAAGGCAGTTATTAACGGTCTATGGCTAGCTACCGCACGTAAGCACCGTTGGGCTAGGGTAGGACTGGCCACGCAGACGAAGATAACAACTTCAACTACTACCACGAATACTGCCGGCTGTACCTAGCCAATGTAGTTCTCACTAGCCAGATGAAGGAACTTATCAACGAGCGCACTGACTTGATGACAAGAATGTCAAAGCTTGAGGTACGATCAACCACTATCCCAGAAAAAAGCTGAGGAGATTCAGGACGGTGGTAGCAATGAAGACGATCGGAAGAAGCGCTTTCGTAGAACCGCCAGTGAAATTGAACGGCACTACCGCTGCCCCGTGGAAACCTGCCAGAAATCGTATGGGTCAGAGGGATCCCTGAACCAGCATGTGAAGCTGAAACACTTTGAGGTGTATCAGACCATGCCGCACATTTCACAGTCCAAAGAGTAGGATTACGAGGACATGAGCGAGAGCATTAGCGTCAGAAAGAGAAGGTGATGGTGTTGCGCGGGTTTCTCCTATTCAAAACAACCAAAAGTATTTTCTATCAGCTGGCAGATGGTCCTTAGTAGCTCCACCTATGGGTATTATTGGTGCAACTACCCACTGCTTCTTTACTGAGGCAAAGCAAAAATCATTCATCATCTGCGATGTTATTGAGTTTGGTGGTGGTTCCAGATCTCTCCCCTCTCTTCTTATTGCTGAACCGAAAAAACGATATATGTTTGGGCCCCATCCTTTCCTCCTGCTGGTGGTGTCGGTCTGTTGATAGCTGCGAATCCGCCTTCGAGTCACTCTGCCAAGGTCCTCTGGAATCTTTGCCAAAGCTTGTGCGCTCTTGCTCGTTCGATAAGTATCTGTTGTGACTGGATATGCCAAATTGTGGACTTTGCTTGATGCAATTCTGCCTCAACAGCTCAACCTCTACTTTGAGGCTCTAATTCTACTCTCGCAGGATTTTTATTTACTAATCGGTAGGTCTTTTGCCGCCAACCTCCAAAAACTGGAGGTCTCCGCTTACGTAGAGCTCGCAGTTGCGTTTGAAAGCGTAGTATCGTTCCTTCCAGAATTCAGTCTACTTCTCACATGCCTCCAGCTTGACTATGGACCGCTCCAGACTCTGAATCAGCACCTTAGACTTATCCAGCAGCGAGTGGATTATGGCAAGGAGACGTGCTGGTTCGGCCTCCTGCAGCCCATCGTGAAGATCGTCCAGGGTAAGCTCCTGGTGATGCGAGCGACCCCGACCTTGCTGCTAATTCATATTTATTGCTAAAATTATTGGCAGGTGATGGAGATGGCTGCCCGCCATTCCTCTGCAGCTATTATAATATCGTTGACTGTTATGAAATCAAACGAGAAGGAAAACCTCGATCCACTGCACCTAATCAGCGGCGACAAGCAATGGCCGAAGGTGCACGATGAGGAGGGCAAGCAAATCTCTATTCTGTTCGAATACAAGCTCGTACAGCTGTATGGACCGCTATTTGGGATCTACGTGATGCCGCAGCTTGATGACATCTACAGTAACAGCCCCAAGTGATGTAGTTTGGCATTGCGTGATCATGGTGCGGCAGGGCTTCTACAAATAGGCCAAGTTTAAGTTCATCATGCAGTTCACCGCCGAGTTTCCACGAACACCACCGAAGGTCATCTTTCTCAGCAAAGTATACCATCCGTTGGTGGACTACAACACAGGGGACTTAGACATGCCATGGATCTTTCCCAAATGGAACTACATTCATGAGAACATGCTGTACACCGTGTTCAGTCAGATCAGGCTGATGTTCACCGATCAGGATAAGCTGGCAGTTACGAATAGTCTGAATCCCGACGCCGGCAAGAAGTTCTCCCAGAAGATTCACGTCTTCCTGGAGAGAGTTACGGATTGTGTGGATGCATCGAAGTAGTCACTCTACCACAACGACGAGGATTGTAGTTTGGTGATGCGACAGGACACCAACAGCGAGATGTAAGGCATCAAAAAAAAGCTGAAAGAAGTCTGTCAGGACAGTGGCTCCATTCAGCAGAAGAAGAAAGCCATGATGGATTACCTTACTAAATGATTCTCGTTACCACTTGTCAATCTAATACGAATATTTGGTTAGTAGTTGGGGTGACTTCCAATTCCCCATACCACAGCCAAGCCCGACGATTTTATTGGATCGGATTGGCTCTTGGCGTCTCTCTTTTCGATTTTCCTATGTGCTCGATTTTTTGGAAATCGAGCTTTCCTTGGTTTCAAATTGTTCCTCAGAAATATTCGGCTGGAAATGACAGCCCGTGATGGTTTAAATAATCTTATTTGTTTTAAATACCATGATTCTTGGTGAGAGAAACCGGAGCAACGACTGCCGGAGTGTTCAGTCATCAAAAAGCTGTGCGAAGGATGCCATCGAGGGGCTCTCCGAACGATTCCACCAGCTGAACAGCAAAATATAGTCGGTTCGCAGCAAATATCTGAAGTCCGCAAGCACCAGCAACCTTCATGGACCGCTTCCCAGCAGCCAGTACATCCAGTGTTATTTAGAAAGACTGTGAGTGGCGGCGTGAACACCCAAACAGCGGAGATACGAGGCGGTAACGAGTATTTTCCCACGGAGAAGTTATATAATCCCAGATCGGAAGGAACACGACCAGGTTGTTCGGACCGAAAATATTATGTCCACCATTTCAGTAGTGGGGCTAGAAAAGATGGAGGCGTTCGAGCGAAGGAACATCTCAGTTTCAATCTGAAAACTGTGCATTTCATGAAGGGAATCTCAAAATCTAACATGGAAGAACTCGAGTACAAGATGGTCTGGCTGCCTGACCTTGCCGATCCAAGTACAAACACTTTGTTATTCAGAGCGCAAGACACTTCTTCTTGATTTAGATTAGACTTTGATGCACTGCTACAGAAAGCAGCTCGCCTCTCCCGTTGCTGTCAACGATATCATCCTCCCCAGCAGCAAGTCAAAAGGAATGAGGATTGCTCTCCGACCGTTCGTCAAGGAGTTTTTATCTAGTGTCTCCAAGCTCTTCGAAGTAATTGTATTTACCGCTAGCTCAAAATCATACGCTGATGCGGTTATTGATCAACTCGATCCCGATAAATTGTACGTCAGCCATCGACTGTACAGGGAGCATTGCCATCGCACAGAGTTGGGACTACTGGTCAAGGATCTTCGGGTGATCGGCAACCGAAAACTCGAAAATCTTGTCCTTGTGGACAACGCTCACCATTCGTACATGTTTCAACAGGCTAATGGCATACCCATCCTGCCTTTCCGCAACGATTACGAGGATAACGAACTGTAGCATCTACTCGAATATCTAATGACGATAATCCAAACAGCTTCTGATGTTCGTCAAGCCAACGAGCTGCACTTTCAGCTTAGCACCTACGACACTTTTAGAGAGGTTGAAAGCCTAATCAGTAACCTCTACCGCAAGTGACTTTTTTCCATGTGTTTAATTTCTGCAAACAAAATAAAATATTAGGGTCAGGGCAGGCGAGTGGAAGCTGATTGAGGCTAAGCCGCAAGATCCATCGCACGTCGGGTCAGGGTCAACGGTGGTAGTTACAGGCTTCCCAATTGCAATGGGGTTGGTCGTCTGTGTCGTGGTTCGGGAGCCTATCGTTTGATGTCAAGGCTCTGTTTTCGGTAGACGCGCTTCATTGAGGTGGTCAGTCGGATGATATCTCGAAGGTGGTTGCACATCACGCCTTCCTCTTCCGGGTGACTTGCCTACCGAGCGGTGACAATCCTATCTACTTGGGTGGGTCTAGGCTGCCCTCCACCCGCTGTGTACTCCCTAGAGGTGTTCCGATTGGAAGCGAAGCTGGCCAGCGTAGTTTCATCGCTGTTACTGTCATTCTTGAGCTTGCCAAAGACGAGTTTGGGAATGGTGGAGGCATAGGAACTAAACTTAGGTGTGCCTATATCGCTTTCCTTGGCTGGCAGTACATCCAGTGGGCGGAGCTTGATGCTAGCCCTTCTTTCCTTAAGGTTTGCAAAGAAGTCACAGGGAAACTTACCCCGATTTATCCTCACGGGTGCCTTGAAGTGTGAGAGTTCGTCGACTTGCGGCTTTCTGGCGCTACCCAGCCACGAAAAGTTGTCGTCTAACTCGCTAACTGTAGAAGGTGCAGCCACCTTTTGCATCGCGAATCTACTCTTTATAAAGTTAATTTTATTGGAAGGTGAGCACTCAAGACGATATAAGAATGTAAGGACGAGCATTAACATTCGGCCGATAGTGCAGGCCGAAGCCAATCGTCAGGGCTTCCGATTCAGCAGATTCTTCATTCGGAGCAGCACTGAAGTCAGCTGCTTGCCTTCTTACTCTGCCCGTCTTGGTCGTGTGAGCTCGGCTTGTGGTTCTACTGAGTGCTAATCGCCCTTGCCTGACCTCTGCGAATCGACTCTTGCACTGTTCGCTTCCTGTGGGTAATAGACCGATCGCTTTTCCAAGTTATCCAGGGGCAGCTTCAGGCTCATCTTGCTGTACTTCCTCTACAAACCGTTCTGCAGTTCATCGAGTTGTGCCCCAGTTTATGAGATATCGCGAAACTGTGAATGTACCTGGTGACCCAGCAGATTATTGATCTTGGTGAGGTTGTAAGAGGCATCCGCGCAGAACCTGCGAAACATTGTCACCATCGTTTTAATGAGCATTTTCGCTTCTGAGCAGAGTTGCTGCAACTGTCTGATATCGTTCTGGATATTCTGTCTCAACATCTCGGTTCGTATATCCTTCAGCTTATATGTGCTGAAGGTTGAAGCTTTTGGCTCTTCGGAGGCTCTTCGGGCGTGAGTGAACTCCATCTTGGAATTTGTCATGGCTACTCCTAAAAGACCACCTGAAGGCACAGTCTTACCTACCTCCATGGATGCGTTTCCATCATCACGTTCTGCGAGATGCTTGAGGGAGTTCAGGCTACGCTTTGACAGCGTTTTACTGATGGATTCTTTGGTTTCCTGGGGACAGTACCGCTGGAACTTGTTGCTTCCGTTGGAACCTTTCTTGCTGGAAGTATCACTCTTCTGGCTGCTTTCATCGGGTTTCTTGATACCAATCCTAATCCAATTTTTCATAGTTGGGATGTGTTGTATTACTTACGTGCAGTTATGATTGGCGTGTTAACCACTCAGGATACCATCAGCATAATTACGAAAAGACGCAGTCAGGAACCACCCTTTTAATGGACACCATTGAAAGGGTCGAATCTAGCAAGCAAAGCAGTATAACCAAACTACAATAGCACAATACCTCGGCATTATAATGTTCACATTCCTCAGAAAGATATACGGGTTCGAGGGTGGGCGATGGCAAGCAGTCGCGCGATTCTCCTCCAAGGTCGTCTTCTGCACTGCCGCCTGCAAAATCATTCTGGATAGCGTCTGGGAATTGTAAGTAGTCAGTTATGGAAGCATCGTTCCAGATAACTTTATGCAAATTCCAAGGATATTCAATGTTGTCGACGCGGGTGCTCCAGCCACTCCTCCACTGACTGCACCTTTCCCAGAGGATGATGAGACTCGAATGGTATCGCTCAACTAATCCAGCAAAACACACTCCAGGATAGGATAGTCATGAGGTCGATGGAGATGGCATTGGAGAACGAAGTGAAGCGCCACTTCCTCTATAACGATCACCCGATGCGAGAGAACCCCGATCGAATTGATCACTACCTGAGATTGGGGCTCGTAGAGAAACGTAAACAGCTGCTTCGGTTGAAAACTGCTGAAAGGATCGTAAAATTGTGTTGAGATGCAGGAAAGATAAGGAGCAGAACTGCGCAACATCAACAGCTTCCTGCGTAGGCTATAACAGATCGAGTTGGATCAGCTCGAGGGACCTGTGATACCTCAACTGTGAAACCTACTCAAGTTCATGCACAAGTCAAAGGGATGCTCATTTCTTTCCTGGTTTCTTCACTGTGGGGCGGCGGTACGTGTTTATATGCGCCTTCATATTGGCTGACTCCATCTTGGATTTATACTCGGCTTTGACTGCCTACACCAGCTCCGATTTGATTTCGGAGGGTTGTTTCGAGTGCTGACTCATTTCCTCCGGTGAATGGTCTCCACCAGAGATTCTCATCGACTTCTCCATTTGCTCAACGACAATGGCTTCTTCGTCTTTCTCGTCCTGCCTGAGGAGAGACTCGATGTTGTTATCATCTGCAACCAACATTGAGGGGCGCTCTGAATGAAATCGATGTATTACTCATAAGGCGGGAAGAGTTTTGACCCTTGAGCATGCTTGATTCCATGGGATCTCTTTTTGATTACTGCTTTGACTCGCTGATGAGTTCTCGACGATCGGCACTGCGAGTAGCCGACTTATCCCCCACATCAGAGCTCAACGAAAGCTTGGACATCTGAGGAAGCTTGCTTCTTGAGGTTGATGTCTCAGTTGGTTTTGACTTAGGTGGCTCCTGCTTAAGGATAGTATCAGCTGCACTGCTGAAGGATTTTGCCTGACTTCGGAGAAGCGACAGTCTGGAACTGATATCCTGGTTGTAAAGTCGAACTCCTTCCAAAAACTATTCACACAGCCTGACAAGCTAAGTTGGTCGTGGATTGACATACAACCGCTTGAACAATAGGCTCAATGGTCGGATCAACAGCTGAGATTCCTTGCTGATTGCCTTAGCAATGAGCTGGCTGATGGCATCACCATAGATATTCTCATCCATCACGCGGTCAGTGAAGGGTTGATCTTCAAGTGTATTGTTTTGTTGGCTCATCATCTACTTTGGAAGGTCCTCCAGAATATCAGCACGGTTACGTTCTGTACTCTTGCCTTGTATCTCGGATATCTCCAAGGCAGACACATCCTGGCGAGCCTGCTGTTCAAGCAATTTTTGTTTTTCAGTCTGCAAATAGACTATAGTGGCTCGCAACTACTCCACGATACTCAAGGATACCTCATACTCCTCCTTGATCTGGATCAGTTCGGCTTCGTTTGCAGCCTTCAGCTCAACAATTTCATTTGACATCTCTTCGATTCGCTTTTTTAGCGACTCGCTTTAGGATTCGAGTTCGTTGACGCGATCGCGGGTCTGTTGATACTGCCGCTGTTATTCCTGCAACGAGTCAATCGCTGTCAGCAGTTCACGGGACTGTTAACTCGCCATGCTGCGTTCCGATCTAAGTTCATTTTCCTTGGCTTAGAGCTTACCCTCCAATGAAGCAACCTGAGTGTTAGCTGCAGTGAGTTCTTCCTCAACTTTTTCCAGTACGATTGCAAGTTCATAACGTCGAAGTTCAGTGGTCTCCGCCTCAGAGCGAGCTAGCTGCAGTTCGATCTGACTGGTTGCAGTTGTCTGCTGGACCTCAGAGAAATTTTTGTTGAGCTGAGTTATAGTCTTATCGAATTCGGCTGAGGAAGCAGAAAGTTCTCCCTTGATATTGGTGACGGTCTGCTCAAGATGCAGCTGGAGAGTATGTGCTTCTGCGAGCTTGCGGGTAAGTTACATAACTTTTTCTTATTCGGCCATTTTCGTAGCCGAGGCCTCTTCGTATTCCTTCGTCTTAGTCTCAAGAGTGTTGGTTAGAGTCTAGATTTCACTGTGCAGTCTCGCCACGTCCATCCGATGGATAATCTCTTCCAAAGTTACTGCTTCAAGCTGGTGCTTTAATTCACCAAGTTCCTCCTCTAGCGCTTTCGCTTTTGCTTGCGACTATTTGTTACTTGTGGACAGGTTGTTGAAGTCTTCCAGTAGCATCTCCAGAGACTTGCTTCTATCACGGATCAATCTCTCCTTGGCCTCAAACTGTTCCTCCAGAATCTTCCTTGCCGACATACTCTCTTCCCTGGTCGCTGCTAGTTCTGATTCAACTTCCTATTTTGCAGTTTTGAGTTACAACTCTGCCTCCTCATGTTTCTTGTTTAGCTCGTCTATTCTTTTCTACCAAGCAGCAGTCCTATCGGTGAGCTCTAACTTGAGAACCTCTTCGCTTGTTTGGAGTACACTCAGCCGTTCCTCCAGCACTTTGGTCTTCTCGTCAGTTGATTTCTTGAGTTATCCTAGAGCATGCTCAGTATCGAGCAGCGAGCTGAGTAGCTCTGAGATCTCAGAATTTTTTGCCGAGAGGATTTCAGTGACATCGGAGCTGCGAATGCTATAGTCTTCAGCCTTGGCTTCCGCATGCTTAAGTTGTTCCTCCAGAAGGTGCTGAGTCACCTCAAGCTCGGTGTTTCGGGTGTGCTCCTTGTTCAAGTCAGCCTCCAAAACGCCCAACTGCTTCCTCAACTCGGTGGATTCGCGTTGCTATTGTTCAAGTGAGACAGTGGTGAGTTTCAACTTCGCTGTCGTCTCAACTAATTGTGAACTGGTTGTCCGCAAACTTGCTTACGTTTCAGCGAGCTATTTCTAAAGACCGGCTAGCTGGTTAACCATTACTTGAGCACTCTGCTCAAGCGAGAAGATAGTGCAACGCACCTACTCTAGCTAATGCTCGCGCATCTGCAGAGTAACCGATGATTCTGTCAAGTGTTGGGCGTTTTCAGAGAGGTTGTGTTCAAGCTCCTTCACCTTTAAATGTAAGCTGCTAGCTTCCTCGCTAACAACCTTGAATTACTCCTGCAATGACCTCAACTGTTGTTCTGAGTGTGTTCGCTCAGCTGTCAACTTCGAGATTTTTAGAGTCAGTTCGGTTGTGTTACTACTCAATAACTCGTTCTTACCTGCCAGTTCGCTTTGAAGACTCACAATTGTATTTTCCTGAATGGCTTTGTAGCCCAGATATTCTTCCTTCAGTTTCTGTAGTTCCTGTTGATACTATTCCAGAGTATTGTTCGAAGCAGCCAGTTATTGATCCTTGGCTTGCATACTTTCGGTAAGTTGCAAGGCCTCTTCCGACTTCTCCTTCAGCTGTTGTTTTAACCCACTCAGCAAATCATCTTTTACCTTCAGGTCTTTCCGAATATCGGCCAGCTTGCCATCCAACTCCTTGGACCTATCGAAGCCGATTTTAAGGAATTCTACTTCGCTCTTGAGCTCCTCTGTCTGTGCTTCATACGTCATTTTCTGCAAAAATAACTCCTGCTTGAGTTCATCTTGAGTTTGTACGCGGCCTTCATTGGCTACACTCAGTTTGTACTCCAGTTCCAATTTGGCCTGCTCCAATTCGGCAACAGACTGACGGAGCTTCTGAAGATTCCTCTCGACATCCTCCCTCTCATTTCGACTCTGGCTGATCTCCACTGTCAATTAGGTGTTGGTCTTAGCGATCTCCTCAATTGATTGGCTTAGCTCCTCTATGCTGTTCTGCAACTGCTCGCATTTTAGCCTATAAATGCACAATTATTCCTCAGCATGGACCCTTCCCAAGCTCTCATTTTCAAGTTGCTTTTTCGTCCGCAGCAGTGATCCATCTTTATCTCGCAGCTAGGAGCTGACCCGACGGTGATGCTTTCTCAACTCTGCCAAAGCTGTGTCGTTGAGTTGTAGCTGTTGCTTCATCGATGTGTTAGAACTTTGTAGATACCTCCGTTCCTATGCAGTGATCGCTGCTGGCTCGGCATTATATTTTGTCCTGGCTAGGATCCGCTCTTTCATACTTGCGATTGTACTGCGATCAGTCGCTAAGGTATCAATTACTCTCCGGAACTCACTGTTTTCATAGCGGATCTTTTGGAAACAGTTCTCTAAAGAATCTAGGGTTCTCTCTGAACTCTCTTTATCGATAATGAGGATCGGTTGGGTGATTCGGCTAATCGGCAAGGTTGGCATGTTGCTGATTTGAGCAGGCCCCTGAGCTGACGCAGATTGACGACTCGATTGTTTGCTCGCGCGGGAAGGCCGACTAGCTTCGGAACGATGATCAAGGTCCGAGCTTGACATTTTTTGCACTGTATTCTTCATTTCTAAATCAGAACGCCTTGCAGCAGAAAGTTCGGTATCTCGCTGTAGGACGGACTTTCGAATCTATTCGCTGGTTCTTCGAAATTCCTCAAGCATGGTCTCTTGCGATTCACCCGTTTGGTTTGATTTCATTAGATGCTTCATTAGAGTCTCACGACATGCTCCTTCAGCCTTCAGTCCTCTCACCACATCTTACACATATTTATTGGCAGCTAAAGCTTGATCACGCTGGCGCTCAATATCCTCTTTCTCAATCTCCCAGCGAGAACGGCAATGATCAAACTCGTTCGAGAGCTTCTCAAAGTCAAGTTCCTTTCGACGGAGCTGTACTCTCAGTTCCTCAAGATCGTCACTTTCGTCATCGATTCGCTTATTGTTCGAACGGCTCCTCCCTGTCGCAAATTTGCTGGGGTTGAGCGTATCAGAGCCCAATTCGGCTACCGGTCGAGACGAGGAACCACGAGAGCTTTCTTGTGGGCCAACTTGGCTCAACACATTCAATGGCAGTTCGCGGTACTTTGGTGACTGAGCATGCTCACTATTGCCACCAATGCCAATCCACAAGTCGTTCGCTAGATAGACCTAACTCTTTACCAAGCTTTTTCCGAAACTGTTCAGGTGCTCCCATTGAGCGCCTACTTCTCGATACTGGCAACGTTTCTGTTTCGGGAGTCTCCCGTGCTTCAACACTGGATTCCTTCTGATGAGGCTCTTCGCCCACTGTTCGCTTGGGCTGCCCTTAGCTGAGCCGGCTGTGTTGCGTATTGCTCATGGAAATATTAATTTATTGATAAGCAGATAAAGCCTACGGTTGTGAGCAGCAGCATCAGTTGGGTTTGTAGCCTTGAACAAGATTCACCAAGGTATTTCGGTTCTCCTGGAAGGATGCCTCAGCTATCTTACGGTAGTTGCGAAGGAAGTACATCAGTCTTTTTTTGATGCCAAGTTCGTATGGGGTATCCACCTTGGCAATCTCTACAAGATCGCAGATCTTTGGTAGGTACACATCGCAAGTGTAGCGGATCTGGTCTGTCTCTGAGAAGTCTGGTCCTTCGATTCCGCAAAGGTACGTATCATGGGCTTTGTAGCTCTCCTTATCGGTTAGCTTCCAAAAGAAGTCGCTCACACGCACAGATACCTTGGTCTCAGTGTTGAACACGTTCGTCTCGATGTCCAAACGTCGCCGACAAACGCTCTCATAATGCCGACTAAAATCTTTGATGAAGCTGGTACACCACGAGCTTTTGAGGAATTATTCGTAAGCCTCCCACTGAAATATGTTCTTCTGTTTTTTGATGGCATCGTTGAGTGGGCTAGCTATACGCAGACATCTGTTGCTTACAAGCAAGATGAATTAGAGCACTTCTCTGGCCAGCTTGATTGGCAGTCTTTCGTCAGCAATAACCTGAACAATTTACTCCAGCAGTAACACCGATTTTTGTCTCTCGAAGTTAAGCCTGTCGATATACCCGCGGAATAGGGGTTCATTATCTTTGGTTGCCTTGGCGACCACGGTGACTTCCTTTACCCTCTTCGACTCCATTTTGTGAATTTAGGGTACCTTGTACTTCTACTCCTTCTTGTTCTCAAAATCGTCCAGCTCTTTGTTCATATTGCCTTGGTCCTCCTGCTTTGCTAATTTTTGATGAGTGCGTTCGCACTCCTCTAAATCAACATCCTCCTGGTAGTCCTCCAGAATGACCGAACTGCTGTACTTACGCAGAATTGGTTCCCTGTACAAATCTGTCCAGCTAATACGCTTGTCAGGATCTTCAACCAAGACATGAGATAAAAGCTCTCGTGCTTATGGAGAGATTGCGCTCAAGTCTAGCTCTTTGCTTTTGATAGCGAAGGACATTGATTGGGCAGTAAGCCCTCGATAGGGTGGTTGCCCATACAGCATTTCGTAGAACACGATACCTATTGACCAGAGATCAACCTAAGCTAGCTGTAGACAGTACCTTGATGCCGTACTTATTCCTGTTCATGACCTCCGGCGCCATCGTCGTCAGAGTCCCCAAAGTCGTGCCGGCATCGATATCGTAGAGGTTGGCAATGGTCTTAGCAAACCCGAAATCTCCCACCTTATACTTCTCGTTGGGCTTGAAAATATTTTCACATTTGAGATCCCTGTGCAGCA
>ERZ724508.541-NODE-541-length-26414-cov-5.121211_pt1 | contig 26414 bp, 31 predicted proteins | sample MGYA00376041_ERZ724508 | MGnify/ENA primary metagenome ERZ724508 (study PRJEB28724, sample SAMN07190887) | wastewater metagenome | isolation source: effluent of sewage treatment plant in Hong Hong | place: USA: Christiansburg, Virginia | collected 2016-03-01 ...
TTGCTTACTGGTAGACCGCACCATAACCGAGCAGCACATAATCGGCAAGGATGCCTCGAGCTGGACCAAACCCCTGAAGTGATTTGATAGTAGCCACCTGCCGTGCGAATAGGTTTATAATTCTCCGTAAAGCTATTCTACAAATAGAAACTCCATGGTCGACCAGGGTAACTCGAGAACCACGGAGGATCTCCCCACCTCCAGTGATGTGAGGATGGTGCTGCAGCTAACTACGAAAGTGGACATAACCCCAACGACTCAGCCTCTTTGGTTATCCAGCAACGCATTCGCATATGTTTCTGGCTGCAGCATAATTAAGTATGACTTGAGGGGTCCGTAATGCACGATCATGCCGCGACGTCCTTCTCAGGGATCGATTCTCGTACTGTCCAAATGCGAAATTACCAAGGAGGATACTGCCGCGACTCTGTTAGCCTACATATACTCAACACTCAGCGAGGCAGCTATGCTAGTTGTGAGACCAATTGACTCCTCAAAAGAAGACACAATAGTGGTTTAGCTGCCGATTGATCGCGACAATTCTATAAAGTGCTTATCGTTTCTCAACAAAAACAAGGTAATAGGTGTGTTACCTGCAGCATATAGCTTTGCTAACCCACCCGCTGAACGGGCTCCCTTAGCTCAGCATTTATAAGATGGATAAAAAAGGCACCGAAATCGTCAAACAGCCTTGGCAACATACAGTGAAATTTCTATTGGAGGGCGTCATTGATGGGAGTTTCATTACAGTCGATGAGCTAGGCTTGAGCATGCACAGCTACTGTAGCCTCGGGGTTGAAGCGGACATGATCTCACCGCTGCTCCTTTAAAGGACTGTTTACTCAGCAAAGATCCATGCCAGTGAGCTTGTACTTCTTGTTACGAAGGAGGAATTATTATTCTGCTGGCCGTAGGAAAGGACATTTCGGGTTGAGTCGATTGATCTTCGAACTGATATCCTTGAAGCTGACGAGGTAGGTGCTGCTACAATAAAAGAGTCCCTTGTAGTGATCGCACTATCCAAACAACGCCTTCTTGCTGTTGAGTTCAATCATAAGGATACGGCATACTGCACGAAAATCTGGGTGGATACCGGGCTCACAGGTCTTAAGGTCGAGATGGTCGTGGTATCAAACCTCTGTCAGAATGTGTTAATGTTGTGCCGCAACGAGAAGGACGGTCAGAGAAGCCTAGAAGTGTTTGATTACGAAATCTTCGGCTTAACAACAAAGAAGAAGGTGAGGGCGACTCGGCTGCCTATGGACTGTGAGGGCTGTACTAGCGTGGGAATAGCTGTGAGTAATCTAAAAGAGTAAGCATGGAGGCTAACCAACCGTTCAGTAAGTATTTATCCGCACTTGGAGTTCCCACTCGATCACCCAACATGCATCGCTGTAGACCCGTACGGACTATTCGTAGTGATTGGCTTTCAGTTCTACTTTAACATCTTTGCAGTCAGACGACACGGACTAATGATGCTCCATTCAGTGCCGGCGCTGTACGCAAGACAGGTGAGTTACCTTTCACGTTTGCCGCTTATCGTTATCATGCTTCGACACGAAATCCGGCTTTACCATAGCCACACATATGAGTAGCTATGGGAGGAAGAGACATCAACATTGCATTCAGAGTTCCTGATGTTCCAAGTCAGTCGATTGGATTCGCGTGCAGTGTTTCTACTCAATTGCGGAACATTCTATACCTATGACTTAGCCAAGCGTGAAAGAACAGCCGAATATCGCATCGAATAACGACCGAAATTCTTCGAATTTGATTGGCGAACTAATACTATCATTTATTCGCAAGGAAAACAACTTCGCGTATTCCACTGTTAAGACGAGCAAAAGTCAGAAAATCACATGCTTTCCTTGAGTGTGAGTTCCATAAGACTTTGTCCAGAAATGGGAGTCTTGTTCCTTGGTTTCGAGGAAGGGTCGATAGGCACCTACCGATGGCCCATTTCAATAGGAGCACCAGTACCCAGCACTCTAAGCCGACTGTTTGAGGAACCGGTGGTATGCTTATAGTTTAGTGCCAACCGTAGTTACCTGTATGCTGCAACTAAGAGCGGGAACTTCTCTCGACTAACTCTCACCTTCTACCAGAAGGAACAGGAGATCTGCATGGACACAATGATCAGCATTCTCCGGGAACACGGAGTCGGGTTCAGCACATACTACCTAAATAACATGACTGTTTAAGCCACAGAAAAGTGTAACAACGTGGCAACAGAAATTCAGAATTTGGAGTTCGAGCAACAAGGGAAGGCCCTGTGCTACTAGGAACAGGCATAATAGGCACAGAGTCGTCTGCAATAAGAGCAGCTGGCGAAGAAGAAAAAATTCAGAAACAAAAGAAACGGTGTGCTTGTTCACCATAGAGATGTGCTCAGGCGTTCCCAACGAAAGTTCAGCATTTTATCGAATAAGCTCTCCAAGATTGAGTCAATGGGTCTTGGAAGAAACGGGCAAGAGGAACGTTACTTTCGGTTGATTTGCTAGAACGAAAGATTGGCAGGAGTTATGTAGAAGACAAAGAGACAATTTTAACTGGAAAGGTAAAACGCTGTCAAGCATTATGAACAGTAGCTGAATGAACTCCTCTAAGAGCAAGGCCAGATTATGTCGGTGAAGTAAAATCAATTCTAACAAGCAGCTGCAGATTTAGATCGATGGGAGCAAAGCGGAGTGATACTGACTGAACCAGAGCAGAGCCCATTGGAGATTGAGCTGAAGCGTGCGAACAGATAGCTGGAAGAAGCTAAAAGAAGTAACGAGCAGCTGCAAGCAAAGATCGCCAATTTTGAAGAAGAGTTTAAGAAATTTGAGATTCACACCGTCCAGTGCCAGTAAATCGAACCTGCGCTGCAATGTAACATGGAGCAGGCTGAAAAGAATAACAATACGAAACAGGAGGAGGTACTAAGGTTGGAACAAGAACATACACAGATGGAAAGAATACTGGAGGAGCAGGCCAAGTCAGAGAAGCACTATGAAACAGGCTCGGTACGATGCGGAACTCTCATCGAAGAAATGTTGAACAGTGTGGAACAGCTAGAGTTTGTTCAGATAAGAAGTATGTAGGAAACCCATCAATCTCTGTCAGTGCAGTTTGAAGCTATGCAGGGCTACCTGGCCAAAGAAGCTCAAGCCACTCGCCAATTCAACGAAGCTATCTAGCAAACCCTGGAGCTTAAGGATTCCCTCAAAGGAATTTTGTCTGGAAAGTTGTTGAGTCTTCGAATGGGTAAATATCGTATCAAGGAGTTTGCGAAGAAGGTTGAGGATACCAAGCAATAGCTGCTGCACAACACGAGACCGGCTCGCTGCTCAGTATCGAGGTAACAATCTCCTCAAATGGGAACGGCTCGGAGCCAATAAAGAGCTGTTGTACAGCTTCGCTCTCAGGCGTAGAACAATCAACGAGGGCTGCAGCACTTCAGTAGATCAATGAACACCAGCGTGAAACTTCACGTCAAGGAAAATGAAGGGCTTTTATGCGATCTTAACCGACTCACTGTCGCCAATCACAACAAATCATGCATATTACGAGAAAAGGCTAACTTTGTGCACGCAGTACAGCAAAGTCTTAAGAATCATATTCGAGCGAGCTCAACTATGGGCACTCAGAAAAAGAGGTTGACGCCATTCGAGAAGTACCACCTGGATAAGGCGTCGACAGAAGCGGGCAAACTTCGGAGAACCAACCAGCCCAGAATATCGGTCCGCACAAGCAATTCAACAAACTGCAGTATACTGGACTCAGCGCTCAGCAGCTGCCTGCGAACACCATTGCCGACTGCACACGAGCAAACTATCGATTTTCACTGACGTTCATCCAATCAGTTAGATAGCTCCGAAGTTCTTTGGTTTGTGGAAGCAAGGTGGATCCGAGAAAGTAGACTGCCAGCAAAGGTAAGAGGTTGGTTTGCCAGTTGTCTTGTCGATTCGGAAGAAGTTTCCATAAAACTTTCGAAGGACTTGTCCCCTACCGATGACCTTGAGATCCAGCTTTAGCCATCCATCCCAGCCTTGAACTGTCAACTTTGCGCCATACTGTACTGCAGTGCACTGCTGATACTGCGTATTGAACTTACTACAGTTCAGGTTGGGATTATTGATGTCTGCAAAGAAAAGTTCACCGCGAGGACTTAACTCGAACTCGTAGTAGTCGTAAGGATAGCTTTCTCCCGTGGCGATGAAAAACTATACTGCATCTTCTGTGTACAAGAAGGAGTTGCATCCCTTCAGAGTAGCAATGACATCAGTATCAACATTCGTGTAGTTTACGTAGAGGTATTTGTCGTCGTGGCAAGCGCGGACCACCGTTGACACAGCTCCTGTACTTGAACCATTCTGATCGTACACAAAGTAATTGATACGCCCCACATCAGTCTGGCCTCCTACGTTCAAGGAGTTCGGTTGGTTTGCTACGCATACTGGCACTTGCAGAGTGTCTTGCTGAAGGGATGCCAGCACAAGCACCAGCAGTAGGAGTAATTTTAACATTTATTATATAAAGTTGAATGGACCCTGAAGAGGAAAAACGCGAGCGCCGTCGGAGAAAGATTTTGGAGCGTGCAGCAAAGGAAGAATCAGGAGAGACTGGCGAACCATCCCAACCAACCGAAGGGAATGAAGATCCTTTGAGGGAACGATAGGCAACTCCTCTAATTGAAAAAGAAGGAGAACCAGCCACTGTATCAGTTGATGAAGACGAGGCGCCGAAACAGAGTGCTTTCGACCGATACGCACTGCAACAAAAAGCCGTCAAATTGCAGGTAGGCTCTTTTTTAAGTTCAGTCTCAATGCATGCTAGCGTCCAAGTTAGCAGGAGCTGTGTATGGAATGCTTGTGGGGAGAGATAGCGAAGCAACAACTGTTACGATTGTGCTGGTCACGCTCACGCTCTTCTTGTCCTACCTCTTCAGTCGCACCAAACTCCCGGAGGTCACATCCTTAAAGCTGGGGATGAACCTCGACAAGTTAGTTCAACCCTTTGAAAAAGGAGTTAGTCTGTTCGACTACTTTAGGCTCTGGCTGAACGTGTTCGCAGCCTTCTCACTAATGGTTGTGATGCGCCTGGAGGCTCACTATATTTGATAGACTGAAGAAGTAGAACTAATCACGAAGGAGTCGGGTATTTTCCTCGTTGAATCAGCAGTCTCGGCAGGCATGCCGGTTATTCTGCGTTCGTGTCACTTGGATCGTATGTTCTGAATTAAGACGGTGTTACATAAGTTAGCCTTTCACTGGCGCGAGCTATGAGTGTGGCTCCGAGCAGATGTCCAGCGGAAGTGCAGCCAACCGATGGGACCTTTTTTCGTATCTTTGATCCTTTTGGTCTCCAAGCTGAAATTTGGTTGGAAGGTTATCCCCGTATTGGCTCGTCACACAATCTTCATCGTTATATTCAGCATGGAGCTCTTTCCTTTCAAAGCCTTGGGTGACCACCCTATAAGCTACATAGAAGAATAATCCAAAACTGATGAACACTCCCATTGCGCACCCAAACCACCCCATCCACCACTTATTTCGCCAGTCAATGGCATCGTAGTTGAACTGCATAACCCCAACAAGGAGGTAGAGCGCAAACATGCCAAATGAACAGCCGGAGACTACATAGTTATAGGGAAGGTTGTAGAATGGTTTGTAGTAGGCCACAAGTATTGCGAAAGCAGCTGCAGCACCACCAAGAACCACTAAAGCGAAGAGCGGTTTTGCATATAACAGGCCAAATGCAAGACATTCTATAAGCTTTTTAGCTGCCATAACCAAGATTAGGTAGCAACCAAAACCGCTGGTCGGGTGAATTGATTTGCTAAAGCAATCCAGCTCAGGGTGCGTTTTCAGAAACAAGAAATAGTCCGATGGAGATTTACGCTGGTGCCGTTTAACTAGTTTCATGTGCCTGAGAAGACTGGAATGGTAACCGACCAGTGCTAGGAAGGTCAGCAGCGAGAATGCAGCTGAAGCTTTGCTGATTGGGCTGTTCTCGTAGTCGCCCATTTGAGCAAACGCAAAGAAGAGAGTGATTGAGGTTATTGTTAGCACTATGTCAGTCAGGAAAGACCCACTAACAAGCATCAGCAATTTCTAAAAGATCGGAGTATACGATTTGAGCCTCTGATGCTCCCCATGCAATTTGCTTAAGATGAGCAGTATCGCTTTCAACAGTAAGTAATTTCCTACCAACATCAGCAGCAGCGTATAGACATGCCCAGCATTCCTCAGGAAATTAATGTCTTAGCTCAGCTCATAGAACTTCACTGGAGAGTATTCTCTATAGTCGCCTTCGCATAGTCCAGAAAATATATTCGGGAGGAACCTCAGGTGAGAGTTACCAAATCCCGCAAAGAATTAGCCTAGATTTGGTGGATACAAAATCTCGAGGAACGACAGCAAATATAGTTCTTGCAGCACATCGAGCAGGACGTACAGCTCGCAGAACTTGTTCGTGGCGAGAAACCCTAGGGAGACGATATAGACTGCTCCGCAAAGCACCTACCCTATCCGTTGAAACCCCATATCGATATAGTCAGGTGAGTAGGGTTGAAAGTATGGAACACTCACACTAAAGGATGATTCCTGCAGCATCAATCCTGATGACCCTGAAATAGTATTGCTCAAGAAGAAGTTGGAAAGGCTCACACTAATGCTGGCTTGGCTGATGCCGTTACTAACTCCCAACAGGAACGATACTTCTGTGTCTGTTTGCTGTGAAACAGTCACTGGCAGTTCTATCTGGTAGAGAAGTCTTTTTGGAGGGTAAGGACTCTGCATTCTGGTAGTCACCCAGCTGCTGTCAACACTACTGCGCCATTAAACGGGATCTGAAAATGATAGCTTCAAGTATAGGAGACTCTTGAGGATGTAGTAAGAAAGGGACGCCTTCGGAAAATTGGTTTGGTTGGTGATAACCTTACATAAATTGTTTACAGCAAGGAAGTAACCAGCCGGGCATTGAATTAGGCATGTTAGGTTTGGTGGGAAGCCGATGTAAGGCAAAGCACAAGTTTTGCTGCAAGTTCTGTTTATTGGTTCTCGAAAAAAGTTAGCAGGGCACAGTGGTAGAACAACGCACTCCATTAACCGTTGGTCAAGATAAAGGTTGTTAGGACACAGCGGTCCTTCCAGACAGGCTGATGAATCGTTTCCTTTGTAGTAGAGATACCCTGCAAGACATGAACTACAGACCGACGGGCCAGTACAACTCAGGCAAGGAAACGAGCAAGAAACACACGTGCTGTTTTGAGTCAACAAGTATGTGGTATTCGGACAGCTACTGACACATGATTGCTGGTAGAGCATTAGATGTTGCTGACAGCTGAGACAGTAGTCGCGACTGTGACAGGTGACACAAGGAGCAGAGCAAGGCTCGCATTGCAAAAGTTACTTGTCCTCGTAGTAACCGTTTGGACAATCTATCTAATGTAAATTAAATACATTTGATGCAGCTGCTATTCAACAGAAATTGTGAGCCACATTTGGTGCACTAAAACCGTGAGAGGCATAGCTGACAGTCGCCCTCGCACAGGGTACATGTGCCGGTGACATTGTTGTTGTAGTACCCGTTTGGACACTCTAATGTTAGGCAGTTAGTTACTTAAATAGCATGAACCGTTTAAACTGAAAGCCGAATGATCGCTGCAATGAAGGCAGTAAGTGGCAGTGCTGATACAGAGTCTGCATTGGGATGCACAGCTCAGGCAAACTGAGCTATTGAGGGTTTGCGAGAATGTCATATAACCTCCTACGTTGCATTCGCTGGAGCAGGTGCCATTGTTGAGACTGCCAGTTTGGCAGCTCAAACATTCGCTAGAACTGGTACAAGTTAGGCATGGAAACAGGCAGGGAATGCACAAACCGTTGGAGCCATACTCCGTATTCTCGCATTGCTTAACACAGCTTAGATCGGGCTCGAGAAAATACTGGCTGATACAAGTTGTGCATTGGTTTGCAGAACTACAGGAAAGGCACGGGGAGGTGCATTGATCGCAAGTGAGTGTGGAAGAATTCGGAAATGAACCTTGAGGGCAAGTGTCATCGCAAGTATGTGATTTGGTGAGGAACTTTATGAGACAGGAAAGACATTGGACAGCAGACCCCGTGCATGTTTTGCAGGGTAGCTGGCACGGCATACAGCTGGAAGAAGCAACGTCCAGATAACTTCCTGATTGGCACGAAACTATACAGCTGTAGTTGCTGAGTAGAAGTTCATCAGCACACGACGTACACCTATCCTTTGCCAGACTGCAGCTCAGGCATTTCTGGGAGCACTGCAAGCAGCTACCAGTCGAATCATCAGAGTAGGTACCTGTAGGGCAGCTAAACGCGCAGCTGGTTGAAAACAACCAACCCGATAGACACGAAAGGCATTGTAAGCTATTGAGACAGGTTCGGCACGGTGGAGAACAGCCGATGCACATCCTCACAGTTGTATCTGCATAGTAACCGTCAGAGCATAGACTGATGCATGGCACAGCCCCACTGATGGATGAGTTCATGAAGTAGCCGATAGAGCAAGTCTGGCACTTTATAGAAGACGAGCAGATAGAACAGCGGCTGTCACATGCTAAGCAAGTTCTGTTGGAGTAGTAGTATCCTTCAGTGCAGCTGGATACACACGTACCGTTTTGGAGAATCGTCGAGGAACAGCTCGTGCAATTGGAAGCCAAGGTTGAGCAGGTTAAGCATACTGCTGAACATGGTTGGCACTTAGCGCCTGAAGGCACACTATTAAATAAGCCATTGGGGCAGACTGCGACACATCTGTTACTCAGGAAATCCAGGGTGAGATTGAGTGATGTATTGCATGAAGTGCAAGTGGTTGGACTGTACTGACACGTCAAGCACTCCGAAGAGCATGGCTGGCAGGCTTGACTGGGTGGATCAGCGTAGCTTCCGTTTGGGCACACTAAATTTAAACTTAATGGTACTTTCCGCAAATACACAGATCTTATTGCTTGTGAGGTATCCATCACGGCAGGACAAACAAGTGATGGGTCCTGAGCACAAGAGGCAAGGATAGTTGCATGGCAGGCACGTTCCATTAGATGGGTAACTACCTTTTGGGCACTGCTGAAAGCACTGGTTGTTATACAACACTGTCGCATTTGCACAGGAAGTGCAGACCGAGGAAGTGTTAGCACATGTAAGACAGGGTGTCTGACATACCCAGCATTCCATGACTGACAACTAAGCATAAGTTCCATTTGGACAACCTAAATCAACAATGAACTTACTGTTGAGGCAGCTGTTTCTGCTGAGGAACCCAACTGCGCAGGAAGTACAGTTGTCAGCTTCGAGTGAGCATGTCCGACATCGGTATGAACATGCAACACAAACTGCCTTGCTGCTAAACGAACCGTTCGGACATATTGATACACAATTCGAGCCATATAAGCTAAAGCCTGTTGTGCAACTGGTGCAACTGGAGGCTGAACGACACTCTGAACAGTGGTAGCCACCACTTTCACAGCTAACACACTTCATCTGGATGAGATTAGCGTAGCTTGTGCCTGGACATTAAGCGATACAGCTTCCATTACTCAGAAGATTGGCAATGCAACTGAGGCAGAAGCTCGCCCCTGTGCAGGTTGAGCAAGGGAATTGGCAAGGCTAGCAACTTTTGCTTTGGTTATTGGCATAAAAGCCGGAAGGACAACTATTGAGGCATGAGCTGTTGTAAAGAAAGTAGTTTGTTGAGCAGGCTAGGCAAGTGCTAGCTGATGTACATTGGAGACACGGAGAGGTGCATTTTACGCAGCTGACAGTGGCCTCCTCAGCATAAGTGCCTGTTGGGCATTTGGAGTAGCACTGCATTTCGTCAGCAAAGGTGTAGTATTGTGAACTACAGGCTGTCACACAACTGCCGAGCTGTTTGAACAGTGTTGCGTCGAAACAGAGTGTGCAGTTGGTGGCTGAGGAGCATCGCCTGCACGTTTTATGGGAGCACTTGCTGTAGACGATTAAAAGTTCCGCTAGCGCTAGCTGAGAAGAATCCGCCATAAGGATGAAGGTATTATTGAGTTGGATATCAGTAACGTTGCTCGACGCAACTGATATGAAATTGGATGTGTCAGCAGTGCACAGAGCAGTTGCTCTCAACGTTGAGTTGAAACTGGAGTTATATTGGGTGGATCCATTGTCCCACACTGTCGTGTAGGCGCTAGTTGGAGTCATCAGCAGATACAGCTTCCAGTTTAAAGTAGCAGCGTATGAGGCAACATCGCTGATTCTTACAGATACACGCTGGGAAGCGATGATGACAGCGTCGGTACACACCATCCAATACTTGTTTGTCAGGTCGGATTATATCCTGTTGGGGCTATTTCTGGCAGTAATGTACTACTGAGTTGTGGTAACAGAGGTGGTTCCCAACTGCGTTGTTCTGTTGGCGAGGCACTGATAGTTGTACAGGCGGGCATTCGGCTGACAAGAGTAACAGTTGCCAAAGTGAGGTCCCCAACATTTACTGCAGAGTATTGAGCACGGCCTGCATTACCCTTGCTGCAGATAAAATCCAGTAGAGCAGTTTTGGCAGCCCGACGTCGTGTAGTACTGGCAGTTGGAGACCAACACAGCTGAAATACAGCTGCCTCCACTGAGATAATAGCTGCTACGGCATAAAATGCAGCTTCCATTCTGAGAGCATTGCTCGCACTTTGTGATGTTGCAACTAAGACAAGAATAGCTGTTAGTAAGGTAATAACCTGACTGGCACGCTATGCAGGCAAATATCGTTCGACATTGCTTACAACCGTCGGTACACTTGAGACAGTTCGATCCGTAGAAACCATCGAAGCATTGAATGCAGGTCTTATTGCTACTACACACCGAACAGTTCTGTTGGCAGGGTTGACATTGCTCACCGTTGACAACATAGTAACCCTCCAGGCAGCTAACGATTACATTTTCTCTGCAAGTCTTAGCAAACGGGTATGTCCAACATCCAATGCATACCGTTGAGTCTGCGGCGAGGTAGTATCCGTCCAAACAACTGAGGCAAATTGCGCTATTGCATGATTGACAGTGTGGAATTGGACAGGGTAAGCACCATCCTCCACTTTCGTAGTATTCAATCTCGCAGAGGCTGGTTTGGCAGCTACCCTCGTACTCTGTGCTGCAGCTCTACGATTATGGTCTATTTTACCTTGCAGGTGTAGTGGCACCCCACGCAACCCTGCGACCGGTTCATAGCCAGCACGGTATGTGTATAAGTGAGATTGTTATTAGGGCAGGAGAAGCATTGGGAGAGTGTAGTAACCTTACCTGCTACTGAGACTTCCGCTGAGCAATTGGGACAGTTCTCGACATAGCTGGGACACTGCTGGATGGTGACCACAAGCAGAAGCCAGAGGAATGTCACAGAAAATGCTGGATTTCCACCCATGTTATAAATGATGGTTTGTCAGAGAAAGTAAAGACGGATTCACGCAATAAAGATCAGTCCATGAGGCCAGGCGCAATGTTCTTTCTGTCGAAGGGTTTAGGTGGATTGATGACTGGAGGCTGGGTCGATGGCTGGTTGGTCGCTTGTGATGGAGGCTGTGTCGAAGGTTGGGTAGTCTGTGTAGTTCCAGTTGGAGGCTGCACAGTTGAAGGTTGCACAGTTGGCTGGACGGTCGTAGTCGGCTGAACGTTTTGAGTTGGCTGCCCTGCAGTGGTTTTCACTTCGGCTGTTGTGTTTGCGGCTGTTGTAGGTTGGGTTGATGCATTCTGTACAGGTTGACTGGTATTGTTCGTGGGTACTTGTTGAGCAACTTTAGGAGCCGTATTCACCTGAGTTGACCCTTGAGCTCCATTCGCAACCGGGGCCTGTTGACCAACAGGATTTGTTGCAATTCGCTGCTGAAGACCAGTATTTATAGGCACTCCAACATTACCAATAGGTTTTTGCTGATATTGAGGAAAAGTTCCAACTGGATAAGTTGCACCTACCTGCACAGGAACAGGGCCCCTCTGAACATATGTTGGCTGAAACTTTTGAGGTTGTGTCGTCATTACCTGAGGAGCATAGGTTTGGCCAACCACAGGGGGTCTTGGCTGATAGTTATATGGAGTAGGAAGATAGTTTCCTTGAGTGGTATAGCCTGGTTGCACTTGGTAGCCACCAGTGGCTGGATACCCACCTGTGACTTTAGATGGCACTTGACCTGTCACAACCTGCTGTTTTGGCGTTCCAGCCATACCCGTGGGATAATTGACCCCTGGTTGGTTGACAGTAGTAGTTTGGGGGAAGGACCCTTGCTGAGGTTGCTGAACTGCAGGCTTTTGGTTCGAATTCATTTCTTCTTGAAATCTTATTATTTGTGATCCAGAATTTTCGATTGCACTTAACCTCGCAGTGTTTGGCAGATCAACCTTACCCTCTGGAGGTTAATGCTCAAACTATCAAATTGAAAGTATAAATGAGCTGCCTCACCTCCTTTGATGCAATGTGCCGCAAAGTCGTCGCGCCAACTCGCCACGACATCAACGAAACTGATATGAGTACCTAATGTTGAGAGTACAGAACAGTTCAGAGAAAGTTCAGAGGCAAACCCCCGACACACCATACCATCAACGTCGCCAATCGGAGAGGATAAGCCCTATCAGTGTTACTTTTTCCCAAGGATATGGCGACCTTTCCAACCGTACTATACCTCCATGGGAATGGCGGCAACAAGCTGGAACTGCTCAACATTGTCAAGCATGCTTGCGAGGCCAATATCAATTTCTGCGCGTTCGACTTCAGCGGTTGTGGCAAGAGCGAGGGAGAGTTCATAACGTACGGCGAGCCTGAAGTCCAGGACATCGCGAGTGTAATACGATTCCTCCGTGATCATTTCGGGGTGACGAATGTGTCGATCTGGGGAAGAAGGTACAGTCACGACTAAGTCTTAGTATGGGGGCATCGTTAGGAATGATGTATGCTGCTTCATGTGCACCTGGAGTAGTTGATTGTATGGTGCTCGACAGCCCCTTTCGATGCTTATCAAAGGTACTGCTGAACGTTGCAAGCTACAACCAACAGAGCATACCTACCTTCCTGATTCAATTGGCCATCTATTTCGTCAAGAGGAAGGTCGAAGATATCGTCAAACGGCAGGTTTTCGAATAGGACTACTCTACTTCCTTGCCGGTACTGGTAAGCAATTCATTGACTTCAGCACCAGCGACAAATTCCACTGCTATTTGGCTTTAGCAGACGTGATACTGTGGTCACTCAATAGGACGTAGCTGAACTGTACGAGATGTATGCAGGCGATAAAACCATCTTTGAATTCAACAGTAAGGATGTATTGATGTAGGCCTGCACGCCGATGATCGCCCCGAGGACTTCGTGAAGACAGCCCTCAAATTCATTGAGTTTGAATCAGTACAAAAGCATCAACGCCGGTCGCACTCAGTCACCGAAAGGCAGCATATTCATCGGAAGAAGTCTCGGAGTGTGGCAACCTTCACCACAACAAGACGTGCCTGAGTGATAATGTGATACGCTACTACTAGCAACACCCTCGGGTGAAAACTGCATTGTTGTTGTGCCTACATCCGCTCAGCGATGCCTGCTGGCTGTGATTATTCTGCTCCGGTGGAAGTTGTTGCTGCTCAGGGGTTTGACATGTCTAATCAACGGTCAGAAACACTGAAAATACCAGCATCACTGGCAACAACTTCTCCGCCTTTTGTAGTTTATAACACTGTGCTGACGCACTAATTAATAAGCATGCAGTTCCATTCGAATTAGCCCAAGGACTTCGAACCGCCAAAGCCTCAAGAACAGTCTGCTATCCGTCAACTCCTCACTCAGCTAAAAAGCGAATGTACTCGGACTCAGCTACTTCGCAATAGTAGCAATCCGCGGAGGATGCTGGCTGTGCTCATCAAATTCGAGGAGTACAGGATGATGCGAGGTTGGCAGCAGTTCTCCAGATTGCAGTCGACTCGCCGTTGATTTGTTCTCCGATAATATTTCCTATTTACTCAACACATGCCTCCAGGGCCGAACTGTATCAGCGCTATGGACGTGCGCTACATGACGGTGCTGATCGAGTCAGGCAAGAGCTTCGACCAGACCGGTCTATACGAAGAATGCCTCCAGACTCTCAATGCCATCTACTACTTCTTAACGTTCAAAGCAACAGGAGCGAAAGATTCAAACAGAGTGTACATGGGAGTATGTGTCCCCGACACATGCACTGAAAGCGACATCAGCGACGAGATCGATCAAATTTTCGAAGCCGGCAAGATTCCCCTGCAGGTCTACAGTATTACAACACCCAGTACCTACGAGTATCCAAAGGACTGGCTGTTCTGGTTGACAGTAAGCTGGCTTGGGTTACTCGCCTTTTTGTTCGTAGCAGCCACCATCATCAAAGCGTTCATGAAGAAGCGCTCGAACAAGCTCGTCAACTGTTTCGCTCTGCAGTAGAACGTAAAGATCTTCGCAGCAAGAGAGTCTTCCCTAACTTTCTTCAACGGTGTTCGTTGTGTATGCCTGTTCTGGATCGTATTTGGTCACTCGGTAACCATCCGGGTCATAGATAGCGCAAACTGGATCACTCTCGAAAATCAGTTCAGCAAGGCCATCGCAATGATACCCTTAGGCGCGTTCTTTGCTGTCGATATTTTCTTCTACCTGGGTGGCTTTCTGCTAGGATACGTGTTCTTTACCCAGTTAAAGCGCAACAATGTGTTGATCTATATTATGGCTATGGTGCATCGTCTGCTGAGATTCTATCCCTCTTACATCACTGCCATCCTTATCTGGTACCAAATATTCCCACACTCCGGAACTGGACCCTTTTGGCCTCAAGTCTAACGATTCGTGGAACCTTGCCACGGTATGTGGAAGAATATTCTGTTCATTGATAACATGTGGGAAACATTTTCGTGCTTGCCTTGGGCGTGGTACCTCTCCAACGACATCCAACTCTTCGCAGTATGCTTGCTAATGATTGGACTCTACACAAAATTTCCCCGCACTGCTCTCATAACAATGGGGCTCATGGTCTTAGGTTCAATCACGTACAATTTTGTGGAGTCCTACAAAGAGAAGTACATCGTCGTAGCACACATTAGTGATATCTTCTTCAAATTCAATCCGTACTTCTTCAAACTCTATGTAAAGCCGTGGAGCCGTTGCCCACCCTACCTTATCGGGTTGATCATGGGAATTCAGTACTTCGAATTCTTCAAGTACAACAACGAACACAAGAAGGCAGTCGAAAACGGAGAGGAAGAGGATTTTGTCAACAATGCCAGGAAACCATTACTCATAAAAGTTAAACTCGTTCTTGAAGCAAAGGCCTGGCTTCGTTATATCATGTACATCGGCAGCTTAGCCATTGTGTTGTTCCTCGTGTTCATTCCAAGAACACGCCAACTGGGTCACGAATGGACCCAAACAGAGCACAGCCTCTACCTTAGCCTCTCAAAACTGGTCTTCACCTTGGCCGTTGCAATTCTGCTGTTACCAGCCACAGTTGGTATCAAAGACATCGTGACAACCGTGTTCGATACCCGCTTTTTCAGCATCATAGCCAAGATTTCCTTCTGGAGTTATCTCATCCACTACATTGTCATTATGCGCAACAGCTACAACCTCAAGCAGTCCGAGTACTTCACCTTCTTCGAAGTATTCCAACAGTATCTAACCGACCTCGGGATCACTCTCTTCCTGGGCTTTGTGTTCACCATGGTCGTTGAGGCACCATTCGTCAAGCTTGAGAGGTTCATCTTTAAGCGTGGAGGTGGTGTCTAGAAGGCGAAATCCTCCAAGGAACCTCGTTAAACGACGTAATAGCCATTAATCCACCGAGCCAACACCACACCAGCCTGAGTGATAGTCAGTCGGGTATATTACCATTTAAAGACTTATGGAAAGCGAAAGTCCGTCGTCCAGCAACGGCTTTGTGCTTGCTAAGCACTATCGGCTCACAAACAAGTTGGGCTCAGGCTCTTTCGGCGAGATATACGAATGTACCGCAAGATGGAATCATAGGTCAGGATCTGCAGAGCAAGATGGTGGTAGCAGCAAAGCTGGTAACCGTGAAGCTGACTTAGGAGCGAGCCGAGGAGAAGCAAAGCAGCCAACTCACCTACTAAACGAAGATCTACCAGCTATTACAAGGAAGCAGTACCCAACTTTTAAAGTTCAGATGGCATTTGTAAGATGTTTGAGTGGGGCCACCAAGACAACTTCAACTACCTTATCTTCGAAAAGTTAGGACGTTCCCTTGACGATTTGCTTGCCCTATCGTACTGGAAATACTAGCCTAGAAATGGAACTTTCTCCCGCAAAACTATGCTCATGGTAGCCGACCAACTCATCAGTCGCATTGAGTTTTTGCACATGAAGGGTTTTGTGCACAGGGATATCAAGCCAAACAACTTTATGACTGGGTGCGGAGAAAAGCATAAGACCATCTACCTTATCGATTTCGGGCTCGCCAAGAGATACAAGGATTTCAAGACCAACGAGCATATTCTGCCCAAAACCGGAAAATCATTGGTCGGAACTGCTCGGTACGCGAGCATTGCATCTCACAATGGAACAGGTCATTTTGTCGAATTAGTTAGAACAAGGTCGTCGGGACGATCTCGAGTCGATTGGATACTTGTTGGTGTACCTAGTAAAGGGACATCTTCCCTGGCAAGGACTGAAGTCAAAATGCAAGGAGGAGAAGTTCGATGTCATCGGATAGATAAAAAAGAAGACACCCCTTAATACACTCTGTGAGGGCTACCCATGTAAGCAAGAAGTTATTGCAGAGCTAGGCGAGTACCTTAAGTACGTAAAATCGTTGGAGTTCACCGAATAACCAGACTACGATCGGCTTCGCAAGCTATTTCGACAGCAATTCATTGCATGTGAATACCAGCCAGACTACTTCGAATGGGATGAACCTAAATAGCCACCAAGAAAGTTAGTGGTCAAACCTCCAATCCTGCGTCGTTGACGATGATCAAGCCATTCATTTTGCCGTCGTTTGTTCCACGATTTACACGATAGTATTTCTGCAACTTTGCATTAAAGTGTTTTCACTCCCTGCTTCTGCATTGAGAGTCGTTGATTCAATCGGTGTCACAGTTCAAAGTGAATAAATTGACAATAAACCTGCTGCCATGATAATTGAAAACGTTTAATGTTAATTTACTTTTGCCGATCTTTGAAGGAAACCCCAATTTATTCGAGGGTCCCCTTTCATCCTTAACCAGTGATTTATAGCAGAGCAATTTAAGACCAGATATCGTACTTCAGCAATAATCAATAAAAGAGAAATGTTCAAGCCCAACTTTGAAAAGGAAGTGGCGAAGGGAGGACTCATCGACTATTTTATGGAGTAGGAAGACGAGATTCTTGATGAACGTCCTTTAACAGTTGATGCTTCAAATGAGGAGCAGAAGACTACGGAGGAAGAGAAATCTTTCTTTGGTCAGTTTTAGGATGAAGCTTGTGTGCCATCGTAAATCCAGGAAGAGGAGGATGAAGAAGACAATGGTCTGCTCAGATTAATCGAGAGTGTGAGGCAAGCTATGCTCGCAGAGCCTCCAATCAAAGTCATTTGCGCTCCTTCACGAATGTTGCTTGAAGCCCCAAACAATAATGCCAACGTCATCCAAGAAGGTGGTGGGGGCCGATCAACCACCAATGGGAGAACCAACTCAGGAATTAATATTGGGACAGCCATCTACAAGACCTTTGAGGACCATATGCCGACGAAGATGGCCAAACTCACGTACTACTTCGGCCCCAAGAGAGGAGACTACAAAGGAATCGACAACTTCAAGAACCTCATCAAGTCTGAGCTTAATGAAGACTTCCGTGAGGCTTTGGACAAGCATGTGGTCCGAAGGCTTATCGTGGGAGATGCTTACAACAAGCCAGCTTTGATGAACTGCCTCGCTCCTTTGAGGCAAGGGAGCGTTACGGGGTAGCTCAATTTCATGACTAACACCCCGCCTCAGTGATCACGAAGAGATTAGATTGAAGATTCTGATGCAATGATTATCAAAAGGAGGCTGAAGACTGAAGCACTATCATAGTTGTCTCGGAGTCGAAGGCTGGTAGTGGTCGTTACAACCGAACTGGCTCGCGATCAAGACTCAGAGGTGTATGGGTTTAGATGCCTAATTTCACCTGCGAGATAATGCCTGAAGGATAAGTCGCCATATTCGATTTGCTATCCTCTCCATTGATGCCCTTGCACCCCGCAGATACCCCCACTGCCGACTCACAAGCAGTTTAAGAGCGTTGTATTTTTTATGATGCATGCGATCATGTTCATATGTTGGGAGGGTCAGATGAATCAGAAGGCCGTTCGGCATCCTCAACATGCAAACAAAAGTGGCCAGAGCCTGCGAGAGGAAGCAGACGGAGTTTAGAGATACTCTTATGTTTTCTATCGAAAGAATAAAATTTAGGATATCTATTCAAATTTTCGCAATGTAATTCTCGGTAAGGGAATACCGAGACTTCTCTCGCAGAAATGATTTACAAACAACATTCGCACTTTCTGCCCAGCGTTCAAAGTTGTCCTATCTGTACAGCTTCAGAAAAGACTGAAACTTGGTATGCTACATCACAACTTCATCATTGAAATTCATTTGTACTTGCTGGCATCGCGCATTTACAGCACTTTCTTCAGCATTTTTTCTCTCATCGAATACTGCACGTCGAAACTATTCGACAGGTCTTTCGTGCTCTTCTTCTTCGGATCCTCCTCTGTGTTGTTGGCTGTCACTGCCAAGTTTATTCGCTTTTCAAGTTTCTCTGTGAACTTCTCGAAGACAGTTGCGTTGAACTTTCGAGGCAGCCGTCGTTCTTCTAACATTGCCTTTGTCTTCTCAAAAAACTCCAGTAGGTACTCGTTCGTGGTACAGATGTCTAACTCTCTTCTCGACTGCTTGATGATCCCCGGAAACAGTTAGAGTGACTGGGTCGTAATACTCTCCTCTTATTCCATTCTGTCTCCAATATGAGTAATCTCAGCCTTGCTCAGGAAATTTTCCTCAAATTTGCTGTCCTACTCCTCCTCCTAATTCTCAACCATCACCATCGATGTTGCCTTGCTGACTTCGTTTCTCTCTGGCTCCTCTTCAATTCTCATGTCAAAGGCTGAACTATCACTTGTGGCTTCCCATTTCCATCCCTTCTGTGCCTATAAATTCGAGCGAGGTGTGTGGTCAAGGTCTAACGCCCCTTCCGTCAAACTTCGGTTGTGCCGATGTCCGCGACTCGATGAACTTGGCTTGATCATGCTATCGTTGAAACTTTCATTGCCACAAAACGGATGTTTAAGCTTCACCACATAGCCGCTATGGAAGCTTTAGTCGTTGGGATGAATACCAAGTCGCTCTGTGATTGCTTTCAGTTCTTCACGCAGACGATGACTTTCTACCGAGGCCTGAGACAGCAACTAAGTTCAATTGGTATTGTACTTAATCCATTCTTTCACTACTGCGGCTTGTATTCAGGCAACTTGGTTGAGACTCTCTGTCCGTCGGCAACCTTGAATGGGACTCCTCGCTGGCTTCTTTCTCCGTAACCCTTGATCTTTCCAGAAGGAAGTGTTCAGAATCGAGTAAAGAGCCCTGTTCTCTAGCAATACTACGAAAGCCAGGTCTTTTCTGAGCTGCTTTCCACCGGTACCTTGAAGAGCCGTTGCTCGATGTTACTGATGCGCCGGCGAATGTCAGTGCTGCATGCTTCCAGCGACTAAATAACTATGCTTTACATAAAATATGTCAGGTATGGCATCACTGTGCCGTGATCTCCTCAAGGTCGATCATACATTTGTCCGACCATATTGTCCACCGATAGCCTCATCGCTTTCTGGTAGGATTCCAGCCGAAACTTCAACAATACGTAGCGTTCGACTGCCGTGCGATGCTATTCTTCTACGGCAGTCACCTCCTCTTCAGTGACGTTCATCGGTGCCATCTCGATGCATTCGATGGAGGCATCGATCTCTGCACAAATATCGACGATATCGTTGCTCATGCATTTGAGATTGCTTGATTCAATCTTCTCGTTGTTCTCCTTGAGGACCATCAGCATCTCCAAGAAGGAATTGAGCTTGCGATCCATAAGAAACTGAAGCCTTTCTGCCATAATGGCGCCAACTATTCTCAAACAATAATAATAGGAACATCCACCGAACGGAGCTTGCGACCTTACAGCAATAATATTAATGAACCGCTCTAAAGACAAGACTCATTCATTGATGCATCTGCGGACCGAGCCGAAACTGGCCTAATCGATGGCCTCCATCTCGCCTGAGAAGAGTTAAAAGCAGTCACTGAACGAGTACGTGCAGGCCAACCGCAAAAGATTTATTCGAAAGAGCATAGACCGCGATTACATCTTCGATCCACGAACTTACATCACCAATGAACTGTCGTATGACGATGTCGTTGATCTCAAGGAAGTGTTCGACACCTACGATTCTACGCAGATGGGCGTGCTGCTCCCCAACGATATCAAAATGTTCCTACAGCAAAACGGGTTCAATCCAAACAAAAAGACAGTGTATGAGATAGTCGCGTAGTTCGATGCAGGAGAGACAGGTGGGCTTAGCTTCCGAGACTTTATGTTTGCGATGGAGGTCAAACCCAAAGACAACTAAACAAAAAAGGAAGTGGCCACAATCTTCCGTAAGTACGACAGAACTGGGAAGGGTTACATTAATCTGGATGACCTCAAGGACGTGAATCGGCATGTGAAGGAACAGCTGGACGACGATACTCTACAGATGATGCTCAAGCAGGCCGATAGCAACAATGACGGAAAGGTAACCTTCGAAGACTTCTACACTGCAATGACACGGCATGTTTACTGATTAGATGGTATTGACAGTCATGCAGCTGGTGGGTCCTGCTTCTCTATAAGCACGATCTTTCCTTTGAAGATTTCTATCTGCATAATAATTGGAGGTACCAGTGATTCCATGTCGGCGAACTCGTAACGTCTTGGAATCATTAAATGCTGGCGACCCTTGAGCTGCTTCTTCCAAGCATATTGGAATAGGCCTGGCTTTTGCACTTGATTGATGTCCTTCGGAAACTCTTGTTATAGAATTGGGTCTTCATCGGCCTCACGGACCTTGTCTAATGCGTCGACGGAGTAGCATACTTCCAGCGGCAAATTTTTTAGCTTCCGTGTCAACGAGTTGGCGTACTTGACTTCGATCATGGTACCACAATCCAGGAGGTTGATTTCCTCAACAATTGGTCTGTAGCGCACCTGCTTCAGAAAGAATCTGCGTAGTAGGAGACATTCAACAACGAACATGAGAGGCAGTGCAGCTGGCATCGTCAGAAAGACTAAACTGAGAATTGATTGTACAAGGATTGCGTTTGATGAGGATAGCGAGGTATATCATCGGAATGGACAGGTGGGAGTATAGGTACCAGTTTGTCCACAAGTACTGCCGGTTGCGGTAGAGCAAGCACCGACCTTGTACGAACTTCAAAGGTTATTTCGGCTGGTAAATGTGTGAACTGTGTGCTCACAAGTGGTGTACTTCGTGGAGACTGTGTTATCTGCCACAGCTGTGGTTGTTAACGGCTTTTGAGTCTCGCTGAAGCCACAGCCAACGAGACTGACGAGTCTTTTGAAAGTGTTGACGGGTTGGCGTAGCATCATGCTTATAAGTAAATTCACATAAGAAACAGTATCTACATTGGGTCAGAAGGGGGTGAAGAAACCCGAGCGAAGGTTGATTTGGACCATAAGCGCGATAGTAAAGGCATGCACGACCGAGTAACAGGCAAACCCACGGTAAAGTCCTCGAAGACCCTGCGTAGTAACAATATCCTTTAAACAGTGCCAACTGTTTCGGTAGTTAGTATCCATCATCTGTGGATGGTCAGACTGCATTGTACTATGAGCTACCTGGACTTGCATGCGTCTGATCACTGTACTGAACGGGTAGGTAGTGAGATGCGCTAAGCTGGTCGATAAGAGGAAGCTGTTCAGTGGGCTTTCCTTAATGAGGTTGAGCCACGAAAACACCATCGCAAGATTCTTGGGGAAGTGCACTAACCATCCTCGGAACAGCTACCTCAATGGAGTTTTTCTGATCACATCAATTGGGGATTTGTATGCTACTTTAACAGTCAAATGTACTTCGGAAGTTGGGTGTTCGGTTCTGTAAGATGAGTCTGCTTTGGACTGCCATCAGGGGTGTGGTTACCACATCCACCAAACCGCATATCGCGATGGTCAGACAATTTGTAGTAAGTTAGTCGTGAGGTTGAGCCACAAGTGTTGCAATTGCGGCTGTCCTAGCCGAGGAGTTTAAGAAGGTCATGACGAGATGGGTAAGATTACCCTTGTAAAATCCGAGCAAGCCTTGCTGAGCCAACTGTGTGAACGCCTGTGGATAGCCCTTTGATGCTGCAGGTCGGTAAGGTTGATTGTCACCATACAGTCCATTAGCAATGAAGCGGGTGTTTACAGGCAGGCTACGCTATCGTTGTGCTGCTAGCTTCTCGTCGATAGGATTCACAAGTAGTTTGTTCGACATTTGGAGATAGGCGCTGGCCACCATCATCGGCGAGGTGAACAGTGACAAAAGCACAGGCGAAGCTATTTTGAGTAGCTTATCCTGGAGCAGCGCCCTTTCTAGTTGCCTTTTGTTGTCCTCCTCCTTCTATGGTGATCCTTGTTGTGGTAAGGTATCGGTACCCCCTAACACCTCACTGAAGTCTTTCATTAAACTTATCTACGGCAGGCATTACTTAACTATGATAGTTATAGTCAGTGTGGCGCAGCCTATATTAACTTGAATTCAAATTAGCATGATAGAGTTCAGCGACATCATACCCGACGTGCAACGCGCTGAGTTCATCAAGAACAGCTCGACCGTTGCTTTCTCGTCCAGCAGCAACTCCAAAGTCTAGTTAAGAGAAGTTGAGGCGTTCGGTAAGACCACCACCCTACCATCCGTTGAAGTCGGGAGTACTGTCGTATTTGCTCCTGACTGCGAAAACTATCTGGTGTTCAACAGCAAGAAAGCAACGTGCAAGGTATACACCATACATGGCGATATCGTGGCTTCCATTATCGATGAGGGAATAGGAATTGAGAATGCGATCTGGGCTCCAGACTCGGGGCAGGTACTTACCTTCAGCAACTTTCAAATTCGGGTCAGCATCTACAGCCTCTTCAACGGTAGCAAAGCTTACATTAAGTCTCCGAAGTACTCCAGCAAAGGATGTGCATTCTCTCATGACGGAAAATTCATGGCGCTAGCCTAGCGCCGAGAATCTAAGGACTGCATCGGACTGTACTTCACGAAGGACTGGAATGTTGTAAACTACTTCCAAACCGAAATGCTGGATCTCTGTGATTTAATGTGGCTGCCAAACAATAACTTCATCGTGGCTTGGGACACCTGCCTCAATTACAGGTTTGTTCCGATATGTCCGTTCATGGGACCCATCAAGAACATATCGGCCTACTAGTCGGCTCTTGGCATCAAGACTGTTGCTGCGTCGCACAACTCCAAGCTTCTTGCCGTTGGATCCTTCGATTAAAAGATCAGATTATTCAATGCACTCACATGGGATACCATCATGGAAATTGAATGTAAGCCCAGTTTAATATCCCGGCAGGATGTGGTAAGCCATGCATATTAATCCAGAGCTGTTTCAAAGAGGAGGAATAAAAAGAATTGGGTCGTGCAAGATCGAATTTCCGCTGTATCGAGACTGCGAATCTCAAGATTGTCACGACTAAGCCCGTCCCTAATTAACAGTTGACAGCCACACCCAAGTAAGGCGTCGGTATTATGGAGTTCTCTCCAGACGATAACTTCCTTGCTTTCCGCAACGGTAGCTACCCAGTTCATTCAGATAACATGCCTAACACAGTGTGGGTATATGATTTGAGGCGCCTTGATTTCGCTTCGATCATAAATTTCGTCAAGCCCGTGAGATGCTTCAAGTGGTCTCCAGCAGAAAATCTCCTCTGCATCACGACCGGAACCAGCCACATTTACTTTTGGACAGGTGAGGACCGTCTAATGACGGCATGCGATCTTCCTTACTAGCACCCCATGGAACCGACCAAGGTAAAATGGAACGATGAAGGGAAACGCTTCTTAATTCAAGACAAAAATTTAGTTTGCATGGGCTCCTTCTCCATCGGCAACGAAGAACAGTGATAGTTAGTTGTATCGGTCGGTACCGAAGCTTCCTTTTGTCCGTTTCGAATTCGATTATTTATGAGCAGAATTCGTCGATCTGTGAGAGCGCTTGAGCCCCTTCAACAAAACAGAACGACGGTCCCTCTCCCACAAGAGAGGCTTGAACGGAAGTCCTATATTTTACGGCCACAAGCCAAAATCGAATCGAGTTCCACTCAACAGCTGGAGCAGTCCAAAACTGATCGAGATAGGCTAAAGCTCAGAGCAAAGCACTACCTTGCTGGTGATAAGCTGGTGGACCACCCCGAGACAACCTTTGCCCTGTGCAACATCATTAACGAGGAAAGGAGAAGGTTGGAAGCCCTTCCGACATAAAATACCCATTCCTCTTTTAACTCATACCAAACATCCCCAACCAAGCAGTTTCAGGAGACTCACAGGCAGGATCGTTCTCACATTTGCCACGAAAGAAAAGAAGTCATCGAATTGGCATCGTGGCTCGACAGTAAACTTGAAGGCTTTCGTAACAAAAATCGGCTTGAGCTTTCAGATATCATAGAATACAAACAAACTGTAGTAAATCTAGGTCTAGGGCAGCTCTTAAAAATGGTTGAGCGGAGCTGCAAAGAAGAAGCTTCCTTGCTGAAGGCATTGTGGGACAGCACATTCGACATCTTTGAAGGTTTACTACGCATTCTCACGAAGCATTGTGAAGATCAAGATAAAACGTATCTGCAGCAGGCGACTGAGCAGGTTCGGCTCTATGAACAACAGCTCACCTTCGAAAGAGAAAAGCTATAGAAAGCCAAGCAGGAGAACAAGCACCTCTTGGACCGGCTAAAACAACTGATCGGCAATCATCGAAGACTACGACGCGACAAGAAAAGGTTGTCTCTCCAACATCGAATCACGGGCTATACGCTCCAGAGCTACCAGGAAAGCTACACAGTACTCTTAGAAATGACTTTGCAGTCCAACGATGGCAACATTGTTGCTTGGGCGAGGAAAATGATGAGTCGACTGCTCAAGGACAAACGGAGGAAGAAGAAGAACTTTCGGAAGAACGAAACTGACAAGGAGGTTTATCATATCACTACCCGTGCCGTCATTGAATGGCTTCGAAAGAACGACGAGAACTGCCAAAATCCGGGATTGGAAGTCTATGAGAGTGCTGACTACGATAGGGAAGTTCAGATGGTTTGTCTCGAGACTCATAGGCCAAGTAAGTGTAATCAATCACCTGGAGCTCGGATGAAGCTGACAAAGGACTGCCAAACCTCTAACAAAGATATCGATGAGGTGGCTGGCTATACCTCCATTAATGAGCTCAACGAGTCAAGCACGTCGGACCACGAAGACATCTACTCTTACTTTAAATGCTACGATGTGGGAACTCAAGTAGAGGTTGACTGCGTGGAAGTTGGAATGAGTACAGGCTTCGCTGAGGTCAATGCATAAATTCAAACGGACGACCCTGAGATGGTGGATGCAGCGGTTGTCGCTGACTTTGTAGCCGGGTTTGCTACTCTGGGCGACATAATGACAAACATTGCAGACATGGATCCGCATCCCCTAAACGACGATGATTCGAAGGTGAGCATTGACATGACTGAAAGCTAGCAGAATCGCCTAAACTAAAGCAGAACAGATAGCAGCTTCAGCAACCAAATCATATCCGCAACAACTCGGAGGATATCCCGGTAGCCCGTGTTCGAAGAAGCGTGGATGAAGAATAGAGCAAGGATATCAGGCCACAATCATAACAAAGAGCGCAAACGAATGGCAATGATAGCGAATCCCAGCAGCGTAAACCTCGTAAAGATTGCGGCGTACGACACGGCGAGTCACGATGGTCGAAGAATGGGGTTTAGATATTCTAATACGCAGTCCCTTGCTGGTCAATCACAGCCATTTCCTATCACTCGTAGGCTCAAGCTACGCAAGTTTTCCGAAGTGTTTACAGCTGAGAAGCAGAGGATGCTGCTCAACTTCAAGCAGCACATTCGCAGAATCGAGTAGAACAGAAGCTTCTACTGCCTCCCAATCAACGAATAGAGTATCTTCCAGAATGAGCACATTCGCAAACGCAAACTCATAATGACGTAGAGGTGCCAGCTGGCCAGTGCAGATTACAGCCAGGCAAGTAAGCTGGTTCGGAGCATCTATGAGCAGGACATCAATGTGATAAAGCATCGTACCTTCAAGCAGAACCAGCAGATTCTGGCTGCCATTCAGGTCGAACTCAAGCCCCAGCGAATTCGTTAGCAGAAAGTCA
>ERZ724508.542-NODE-542-length-26412-cov-7.496870_pt1 | contig 26412 bp, 15 predicted proteins | sample MGYA00376041_ERZ724508 | MGnify/ENA primary metagenome ERZ724508 (study PRJEB28724, sample SAMN07190887) | wastewater metagenome | isolation source: effluent of sewage treatment plant in Hong Hong | place: USA: Christiansburg, Virginia | collected 2016-03-01 ...
CTTTCGAAATAGTAAAAGTTGGACCTGACCAGGCATCTATGCAGATATACAACAGTTGGGGAAGTCAGGTATATAGTAATGATGACTATTTGAACAGCTGGCCAGAAGATAAAACAGAAGCGGGTGTGTATTATTATCAGTATGGTGTTTTTAACTGCAATAGAAAAGGCTGGGTGCAGGTGATGAAATAGTTGCTAGTTTTTAATTGCTAGGAACAAGACCTAAAAAGTACAAAGTACAAAGTACGGAGTAATGAGTACGCATTAGGTATTGAATTCTATCAATATTATACTCGCCACTAGTCTCTTAGAATCTTATAACATAAATTGTCGCCTGTGCCTGTTTCAGTTAACGACGAAGCGATTCACACTAACACGTATTTAAAATACATACGTATTGGCTCCATATTCACATGAATCCTTGGTGCAATTTCCGACTTATAACTTTTGGCATTAGGCCTTCCGCTTTAAGCTTTCTGCATTAGGCCTTAAGCCATCCGCTTTCTCCTTTCCCCATTTCTTATTATATTTGGAATTGGTACGCCATTGAAAAAATCGAATAAAAAAATATAAAAGAACATCGAATATGAGAAAGAAAGTAATTGCAGGGAATTGGAAAATGAATAAAACACTTGAAGAAGGCGTTACATTGGCTTCTGAAGTGGCAAATATGGCAAAGGATGAGCTTCCAGGTGATGTACATCTTGTTATGTGTGTTCCATATATTTCTTTAGCATCGGTTTCAAAAGTTATCAATGATAAAGTAGCATTAGGTGCTCAAAATGTATATCAAAAAGAATCTGGCGCTTTTACGGGTGAAATTTCTGCACCTATGTTGAAGTCTGTTGGAACGAAATATGTAATTATTGGTCACTCTGAAAGAAGAGAATATTTTGCTGAAACAAATCAGCAATTAGCAGATAAAGTAAACATCTCTTTAGCAAACGGATTAACACCATTATTTTGCTGTGGCGAAACATTGGCGCAAAGAGAAAAAGGCATTCACATTGATTTCGTAAATACGCAATTAACAGAAAGCTTATTCCACTTATCTCCGGAAGATTTCAAAAAAGTGGTAATCGCTTACGAACCAATCTGGGCAATCGGTACAGGCGTTACAGCATCTGACGAACAAGCACAAGAAATGCATGCAAAAATTCGTGAGCATTTAGCTTCTAAATACGGCACAGTTGCAGAAGAAATCAGCATATTATATGGTGGTAGCATGAAGCCAGACAATGCAAAAGGATTGTTGGCGTGTAAAGATATTGATGGTGGTTTGATTGGTGGCGCATCGTTAAAAGCACGCGATTTTATTGACATCGCTAAGTCTTACTAATTGAAATATGAAATGGTCTGTGAGTCACAGACCATGGAGAAGATCTGGCGCCAGTGTTAAGCGAAGCGTCACTGGTGTCTAATTATTACGCAGTCTTTGACTGCATTTTATTAGGAAACATGTAGTCAAAGACTACAAAATGAAAGACACCAGTCTGAAGACTGGCGCCAGATTAGCCAGGTCAAATGGTTTGTGTGTCACAAGGCATGGTTTAGGCAGTCTTTGACTGCATTTTAAACCATACACCTCGGTCTGTGACTCACAGACTGAAAATATTTACATTATTTAACCAACATACAACCCCGATCGAAATCGGGGTTTTGTTTCTTATGGAGCAATATATAAAAGTAGAAATTGCCGTAAACGAAAGCGCACAAGAACGCGTAATGGCAGAGTTGTTAGCAATCGGTTTCGATTCATTTGCAGAACATGATACACTCTTAGAGGCATATGTTGAAAAGGCGCTGTTTAACGAAACAGAGCTAACAGAAGTGTTGAGTGAAATCGATCCAAGTTATACATTTGTGTTTGCAGACATGCCAAACATTAACTGGAACGAGGAATGGGAGAGAAATTTCGAACCCTTGGTGATTGCAAATAGATGTTATGTACGTGCATCCTTTCACCCAGACCGCCCAGAGTTTGAGTATGAAGTGGTTATCAATCCTAAAATGTCGTTTGGAACGGGCCATCATGCAACAACTTCATTAATGCTTGAATATGAGCTTGAAACGGATTTAACCGATAAAATAATGATCGATGCAGGCTGTGGAACAGGTATTCTCAGCATTTTGGCACAAAAAAAAGGAGCAAAGAAAATATTTGCCTTCGATATTGAGGATTGGGCTTTTGAAAATTTGATTGAAAATTGTAATTTGAACGGATGTGATAGGATTCAAACCGGACAAGGAACCATCACTGAAATCATTTCATCCGATATTCAAGTTGATATTTTGTTAGCAAACATCAATAAAAATGTCTTGTTGGCGGAAATGGATGAGTATTACAAACGACTTCTTCCCAAGGGCTTATTGTTTTTAAGTGGTTTTTATGAAGAAGATATACAAGATATTTTAGACCGAGCTGAAGCAGCAGGTTTTAAGAAAGAAAGTTTCAAAGTAAAGGACCGTTGGGTTTCGATGAAACTTTTAAAAAACTAAAACGATGAAAATTCGTTTTTAAAAAAGAAATTTAACTATTGAATATGCAAAGAATTCAAACTATTGCTCTGCTTTTTTTTATGAGTATGTTGTTACAGACTTCGGTCTTAGCGCAACAAAAATTTTCAGATGATCCTTCTGCGTATCCTGCCGATGTTCAAACGATGATGGCTGTTACTAAGGACCAAGCATCTATAGATGCAGGTTCTGCTCTAGCATCCTCTTGGGGTAGTTTTAGTGCTTCGCAACAAAAGGCAATCGTTACACTTTCCCAGAAGTTAGTAAAAAGTAAAAAACTAAGAACGAATCCACATTTTAAAGATTTGTACATTACCTTAACCGCTATGCAGGGTAGAGGTATGGGAGGTGGACAGTTGGATACATTTTTAATCATAACCGACCAGTTTATTGAAACACTTGCCGGAGCACAAATGGGAGAATTTTTTAAAACAACTCGTTTAATTACACAGGAAAATTTATTTTTCAGCTCTACATATAGTACTCTAAAATTAGAAGGGGGAAGTTTTGCATTTAGGCTTGAGGGAAAGAAACCTGAAATTGTAGAAGAGATTCCAGTAGAAGATACTGTTCAGGTTGAAAATCGTTTTGAAGATTGGGACAACTTTGATCAAAACGAAGAGACTTGGGGTACAGAGGAAGTGGTAGCCCCTAGCAACGATCAATTATTGGATAATGGGTACAACCCACCTGCACAGCCCAATCTAGAAGGGCCAGTGATTGTTTTTAATGGTGGTACCTTGGTTATCACAACAGCAGTAGATACGGTTCAAATAAAAAATACTTCTGGTGCTGTAGGTTTGAAAACAGGATTACTTGTTGGTGAAGGTGGAACATTTGATTGGTCAAGCGTTGGCTTGCCAAATGTATATTGCGATTTGGGTGGTTATAATTTTCCTGTAAAAGGATTTAAGTTCACATCGGAAGGATCCAGATTACATTATCCAGAACAAACGGATTCAATACCTATTGGTGTATTTGAATACAATAGTGTGAAAGCAAGAAGTTATGCTGATAAAAACTATCCGCGCTTTAAATCTTTTTATAGTAATATCCCTGTTAAAGGATTGGATAAAAATATTGAGTATCATGGTGGTTTTTCTTTATCGGGTACAAAAATATATAGCTCATCCATAGATGAAGGATATTCAGAAATAAAAATATTAAAAAATAACGAAGTTAAGGTCCGCGCAATTTCTAACCGTTTTCAATTAGGGGATACACTTATAACTGGGGACTATACCAAGCTTGTTATTTATCAAGGAACAGATTCAATTTACCATCCAGGTACTATTTTCAAATACAATAAGAATAGTGAATTGTTGAGACTAACTAAATCGAATGGCTATCGAATGGCTCCTTTTTTAGATTCGTATCACAAACTCGAAATTACAGCGGATGCATTAACGTGGAACTTGAATGAAGACATCATTAATTTTAAAATTATAAATGGCCGTACAGAGATAGCCGCTTTGTTTGAATCTCAAGAATATTACGAACTCAACAAATATGCCCGTTTAAAAGGGATTTATCAATTCCACCCCTTGCAACTTGTAGTGTGGTATTCGGATAAAATGAAGTCGAAAGAATTTTCTGTATTAGAACTTGCAGATGCTTCTAAAATTTCAGCTACAACTTTGAAAGGCGCTATGATTCAATTAATGAAACTTGGCTTTATTGATTACAATTCAAAATCAGGGCAAGTAATTGTTAAGGAGAAAGCTTTTCATTATGTATTATCAAGTAGAGATAAAAAAGATTATGACAACATCAACTTTGTTTCATTAAGCCCCTCAGGTGCAAATGCTGAGTTAAATTTAGAAAGTAATTCTTTGATTGTACATGGCGTGAAGCGCGTTTATATTAGTGATTCACTTTCTGTAAATTTCGAACCAGATAGCAGTACAATTGAAATTTTAGCCAACCGAGATTTTAAATTCAACGGAAAAATCAATACATCAAATTTTCAGTTTATAGGAACGGATTTTGAATTTAACTACGATAGTTTTTATGTTGTATTAAATAATATTGATGCAATTAAATTAGCCGTTTCGGAAGAAGATAGTACTTCAAAGAAAACAGGTAAAGCAAAAGTGTTAACAAATGAATTGAGATATTCGTCTGGTAAATTATATATCAATAAACCAAATAATAAATCTGCCCGCAAACGGTATGCAGAGTATCCAATTTTTCAAGCATCAACCGGAGCAAGTGTGTTTTTTAATAAACCAGATGTTGCAAAAGGAGCCTACGATACAACCTTTAAATTTAAAATCCCTCCGTTTACGGTGGATAGTTTATCCAATGATGACCCGAGTGTAATTGGGTTTGATGGGACATTTGAATCCGGTGGAGTGTTCCCAGATTTTGAAGAGCGACTTGTTGTAATGCCTGATTATTCGTTAGGTTTTGCACATGGCACTCCTGAGAAAGGGTACAAAATGTATGAGGGTGATGCGGTGTATAACAACATGATTAAATTAGATAATCAAGGCTTACGCGGGAATGGTGTGATTCAGTATCTGAATACAACTTTAGAGTCTCATGATTTCGTGTTTTTTAAAGACTCTACTATAACAGACGGTACAAAGATGACAACAAAATCGGGCAAAAATCCATTGTTGGATCCATCCGTTACCATGCCAGATGTGCAAATTGATGCCTATCGATTGATGTGGAAACCGAAAGTAGATACTATGTATATGTCTTCTATTTCAAAACCATTTAACATATATGATTCAACTGCAACATTTGATGGTACCTTAGCCTTAACCCATAAAGGAATGTTTGGCATGGGCGTATTATCGACGAAAGATTCGGAAATAGAATCTCCTAAGTTTCATTTAGAAGACATGCACTTAAGTGCAAATGATGCAATTTTTAGAATCAAGTCAGATAATCCTGAAAAGCCCGCTTTAAAAACGATTCATGCTAAAGTAGATTTTGATTTGAAAAAGGGTATTGCAACTTTTGGTCCAGAGCAAGAAGGTGTTGCAAGTACCGAGTTTCCGTATGCACAGTATAAAACGAGTATAGGTAAAGGTACTTGGAATGTTGCGGAGCGAAAAATATATTTGGAAGCAACAGATTCTACGCAAATAGGCAACTCTTATTTTTATTCTACACGAAAGGATCAAGATTCATTGGTGTTCAATGCCACCAGAGCTGAGTATATAATTGACTCCTTGATATTGAGTATTTATGGTATTCCATATATCGTAGTAAACGATGGTAAAATTACCCCAGAAAATAACCATGTGGTTATTAAAGAAAATGCTGTAATGCAAACGCTTAACAATGCTTTATTAGAATTTGACACCTTAACCAATTATCACCATCTATACGATGGAAATGTAGATATATATGGGCGTAGAAACTTTAATGGCGAAGCTTTATATAGATATGTAAACTTAGGTGCTGATACCCTGCAAATCTTGTTCAGTAATTTTAAGTTTGTTGCACCTGAAAAGAAAAAGGAAAACTATTTGACCACGGGTATTGCGCAAGTACAGGAAGATGATTCTTTGTTTGTAGGAGATAAGATTTTATACAAGGGGAATATTATAATGAAGTCTCCTGAAAAATTCCTAGCTTTTGAGGGGTACATAAAATTGGCTTTAAAGGGTCAGTTGAGCTATTCCTCTTGGCTGAAGTATTCTAATACTGGCGCTACAAATACCGTTTCGGTTGATTTAAATAATGCTGTTTCTGAAAGAGGAAATCCGTTAGTTACTTCACTTTCATTTGATAGTAAATCCAATCAATTGTACCCGAATTTTATTTCTGAAAAAGTACACCCCGAAGATCAAGATTTATTGCCTGTATCTGGTATTTTTCAATACAATCCAGATTCTACAGAATTTATTGCCGGAGATGCTAATAAACTAAATCAGAAATCATACAAGGGAAATTATTTTGCTTATAATGACAATTCCTCTGCCATTAAATTTGGAGGCAAGTTTAATATTTTAAGCCCAGACCCAAATGTTACAGCATATACCAGCGGTATTGGTAACGCAAAATTAGTTGAAGATGCCTACAGCTTTAATTATTTCCTAGGGTTTACTTTCAAGGGCAATACAGTGCCATTGACAGCAATGGCTGCAAATATTTCCGCGTTATCTATCTCATCTGAGCCAACAGAAGAAGTAAATTCGTTTGACGTGGATGTGGTTAAAAAGCAAGAGCAAAAAGATAATTTGTTATTCCAGAAATTAGCAGAGTTTATCGAAAACGAGGGTGTTGCAACCTATAAGACAAAACGTGCTGCTGGTCAAAGCGGATTATCCACCCTCACTTCAAGTTTTCAAAAGGGTATTTTCTTTTCAGAAGTAAAAATGAATTGGTCGCCAGAGTATAAAACGTTTTATAGCGTAGGCCCGGTTCAACTTTCACATATATTAAAAACAGACATTAATAAATCTGTAAAAGGATATATTGAAATTAAAAAATCCATTTCTGGAGATGTTGTAAGTATTTATCTTGAGCCTGTTTATGGTAATTGGTATTTTATCAAATATGAAAACAATCGATTAGCTTATGCTGCATCAAGCGGTGATGTATCCACAGCGATTGCTTCTAAAACAAAAGGTGAAATGGCTGATCGTAGCAAGTTCTTTGTTGTGCAAGCAGAAGCGATGGAAGTGAATCAATTTAAGGCGGCGTTCAAGGAACATTATGGCATAGTTGAGGATGAATTTGAGGAGCCCGCTTTTGACCCAACTGTACCTAATTTTGAAACAGATTCTTTACCAATGGATTCGGTATCGATTGAGAAGCGCAAGCAAATGGAGTTAAATGATACCGATAATACTAAAAAACGTATGGATGAAACCAATCCAGATACCTATAAAGATGATGGAAGCAACCCAGATCAATATAAGTTGAAAGAACAGGATACAGATTATGAAATTGATGAAAATGGAAAGCGAATCAATAAAGCAAATAATAAATCGACGATAGAAGAACAACAACAAAAACAACGCGACCAAGAACAACTCAAGAATTTGTTTAAGTAAACGTGTTGTAGGTAATAGGATTATTTCGTTTGTTCCGTCAATCAATTAAATTATCTTTGCAGATTAATACCTATTTTCCTAAAGGATAATAGCAACGATGTTCTGCTTAATACCGTACTAATTAATATGAATACGAATATATTATATATCATTTTAGGTGCTTTTGTAGCCTATTTAATGGGCTCCTTCATTACTGCAATTTGGTATGGAAAACAATATCATAACATAGATATACGTACTGCAGGAAGTGGCAATGCAGGTGCCACCAATACTTTTCGGGTACTTGGTAAAAAGGCAGGTATTATTGTTATGGTGATTGATATATTTAAAGGATGGCTTGCAACGAGTTTGGCTGTGCTATTAATTCATTATTCTATTATAGATCCAAAACAATTAGATGTATATAAATTGATTTATGGATTGTGTGCTGTTGCTGGTCACATATTTCCAATTTTTGAACGATTCAAAGGAGGTAAAGGTATTGCGACATTATTAGGTATGGTATTAAGTATTCAATTTGAAGCGGCTTTACTTTGTTTAACCGTATTTCTAATTGTACTTATTGCTACAAAGTATGTTTCTATCGGTTCAATCTTATCTGCACTGTCGTTTCCACTGATGATAATCTTTATTCCACGATTTCATACCGAAACACCTATAGTTATTGTTTTTGGCTTTGCAATCTTCTTGATGGTTGTACTGACGCACAAAAAAAATATCAAACGTTTGTTTTTAGGGGAAGAGAATAAGACCTACCTCATTAAGAAAAAAGTGCAGTAGTGTTCCCATAAATTGCGCCGCCAATAGTATCACAAGAAGCACCCGTAACGGTGCTTTTTGCATTTGGAATATTTTTAATGCGTAATAAGCCCAAGAACCCGAAGATAATAGCTTCCTTAAATTGAATGGTTGTGGTATCGGGTATTACGAGCGTTATATTTTTGTCTGCATAGTAACGAACGGAGTCAATTAGAAACGTATTAAATGCTCCACCTCCAGTAATAAGTACCTCCTTACAATTATTTTTTAAGGGCAAAGCACCTAAGCTTCTTGCTATTTGTTCCGCAGCATGTAGTACAAGCGAATGCAAAATATTTTCAATTGGTTGGCTTGAATATTTTTCTATGATTGGGAATACGACAGAATCTACCCACTCCCTACCTATAGATTTTGGAGGAACTTGATTGTAAAAAGAGATTGCAGATAATTCTGTTAAAAGTGATTCGATAGGCTTTCCACTTTTTGCTATCTTCCCTTGGTCATCAAAGCTTTTGCCAATCTTAGCGGTATATGCATTCAATAATATGTTTACAGGACAAATATCATATGCCGTATTGATGTGGTTGGTAACGTAACTAATATTTGCAATGCCTCCCAAATTGAGACATCCACTATAAGCACCAAATAACAATTCATCACCAAGTGGCACCAATGGTGCACCTTGTCCGCCAAATGCAACATCAACAGACCGTAAATCTGTTACAGTAGGGATAGCGCATGCAGCGTATAAGGATGCGCCGCTGCCAATTTGTAAGGTATACCCCTTTTGTGGATTATGGAAAATGGTATGTCCGTGAGCAGAAACCAAATCAATAGATAGGTTCTGTTCTGTTAAGAACGTGTGTAAAGCAGTCCCTTGAAAGGTTCCGAAAGAACGGTCTAAAACAATCAGTTCTTCGCCAGACAAGCGCATTGCTTGGTTTAATTCAATTTTAAATGCTTCAGAATAATCAATCGTTGTTGCTGCAATTGTTTTATAGCTCCATTGATTATCTATGTTTTCAAATCTACAGATTGCTATGTCAAGACCATCCAATGACGTGCCAGACATGAGACCTGCAACTGTGTATGATTTATGTGTCATATTAAATCAATTTATGAATGTCGTTTATTTTAGCAATGTACTGAACGAATGCGTAAATTTTATGCAGTCGATCAAGCCACTTATTTTATTAGGGTGTAGATTTTATAAATTTCGGAGCACATAATTGGTCTGAAATCTACAAAAGTTGAAATATGAGCGTTTAAATCTTATAGCTAAATGACATTTTAATATAAACATGCAACATAATTTAGTTGCGAATACAATCAAATTTCATTCTCTCAATAATAGGCGTCTCTAGTCATTTGAAACTCCATTAGGTTTTCAATTTATCACTAAACTAAAACTAGTATGCCCAAAGTGATTAAACAAACATATAACTTTTTATATTTGAAAATAAATAAATGAATACATGAACATTGTCTTAGATGTAGGGAATACGTATATAAAAGTTGGCGCTTTTGAAGGCGAAGAATTGCTTTGGTCGCAGAGTTTTTCAGAAATGGCAGATGTTGTCTTGAAAATCGAAGCGCTTCAACCTACCTATATCCTTATTTCTAGTGTACGTTCTGATGATGCCTTGCATACATTAAGTAGGGTTTCAAAAGTTTTTTATGTAAGTTCTCAAACAAGATTACCCATTGATATAGTGTATAAAACACCGAATACCTTAGGCTCGGACAGGATAGCTGCTGCTGTAGGTAGTACCGTGTTATTTCCGAAGCAAAATAACCTTGTTTTTGATATCGGTACGTGTCTAACCCATGGCATTATTGATTCAGATCAGAAATATTATGGAGGCAGTATCAGTCCTGGTGTTGAAATGCGATTTAAATCACTTGCACATTTTACCCAAAAGTTGCCTCTTTTAGAAGTGCCAGAGAGTCTAGTTGAAATTACAGGAAAATCAACCGCTGAATCTATTTATAGCGGGATATTAAACGGAATGCAGTTTGAAATAGAAGGATTTATTGCTGCTTATCAAAATAAATACCCTGCTCTGAACGTATTATTGACTGGTGGGAGTGCGCCTCTTTTTGAAAAGAGGTTAAAAGAATACATCTTTGTAGTACCGGAGTTGAATTTAATAGGTTTAAATCGAATACTGAATTATAATGTTTAATGAATTTAAGGGATTTGCCCTACTAGTACTATTATTTTTTACGACACTTGTATCAATGGCTCAAGGCCTTGGAAATTCTCCTTATTCACGTGTTGGAATTGGCGATTTAATGCAGTATAGAGGCAATATCCGAAACATGGGAATGGGGTATACTGGATCTAGTTTATCGAGTAAAGAATACATGAATGTCTTGAACCCTGCAGGTTTAGGCAATTTTAGACGTGAGTATACGGATTCGCTAGTGAAGTTTGATGTTGGATTTACGATTCAATATAAAACATTCAAAACGGGCAACTCCCAATCTACATCAACCGGCGCAAACATTAATAATTTGGCATTTACATTTCCGGTAACCAAAACCTATACCACAGGTTTTATGCTAAGTCCATTATCCATTGTTCAAAATAAGTATAGCTATCAAGATTCGGTAGCGAATGATCCAAATCACTATAGTACAAAATATAAATATTTAGGAAATGGTGGGGTTTATCAATTTCAATGGATGAATGGAGTTGGTATTACAAAAAATTTGGCATTAGGATTAACAGTAGCCTATAATTTTGGGTCTATTACTCAAGAATCTACTTCTCAATTGATTATAAATCAATATGTGCCAGATTATGAAAACGAAGTAGGTTCTCAGAAGAAGTCAAATTATAGCGGATTGTCCTTTAAGCCTGGCTTTATTTATAAAAAACAGTTGTTAAAACGTATAAAATACACATATTATTCCGCAGACAGTTCATTTATTGATAGTGTTGTTAAAGTTAATAGACCAATATATTTTAAAATAGGAGGTAGCGTTGACTTGTATTCAGGAATGAAATCAACTGTCAAACAAAGTCTTTTTGTTCGAAACCCCAATAATTTATTAATTACAGATTCAACGTTTTCGACGTCATCAGGAAAAGTCAATTTCCCTAAAACATATAGACTTGGTGCAAGTTTTGAAAATCCGGGTTATTGGTTGGTAGCGGCCGACATTATTTATTCTGATTGGTCTAACTTCAATAAAAATGGAGTGAAGGATAACGAGTTAAACGCATCTTCTTACACCTTCGCCCTTGGAGGAGAAATTATACCTAGAAACTTTGTTAAAAATAGCTCTAAAATATATCGTGGCCATAGAGTTAAAACCTACCGTGCAGGTGTATCTTATACAGCAACTCCCGTTAATATTGGTGGCAGAAATTTATATGATTATTCATTTTCTATTGGTGCTTCTTTGCCAATTGGTCTGCGTTCCAAAGGAAGTGCAAATACCGCATACGTACCAATTTTACCTAAGGTTGGTGTTGCTTTTGTTGTTGGTCAACGATCTACATTCGCTGCGAACCAATTGTCGGAAACGTATTTTAGGTTGCAGTTGAGTATGACCTTATATGATAAGTGGTTTAATAAAAGACGTATTCAGTAATGTATCGTTTTATAGGGCTTGTTTGGGTGCTTTGTTTATTTGGTTGTATTGACAACGAGAAAGCAATTACTATTGAAGTCCCTTATGAAGGCGCTATGATGACTGCGAATAACATTAAAACGATTTATAGCGATTCGGGCGAAACAAAAATGATCTTAGAAGCTCCTGTTCAACTTTTATTACAAAACGATGATAGAGAGTTTCCTGAAGGTGTGCATGTTGAATTTTTCGATGAGAAAAAAGAACCCAAAGCAATTTTAACATCTAATTATGCCTTATTTGATAAGGATAAAAATTTATATCGAATTTTCGGAAAGGTAGTTATCGATAATAAACGCGATGGAAAAAAAATGTCTACCGAAGAATTATTTTGGTCTCCAGCTACAAAAAAGATTTATACCGATAAGTTTTTAATAATTGAGACTGGAAATGAAGTCATTAGAGGAATCGGAATGGATGCCACGCAAGATTTTTCTTCGTACAAGATTCATAAGCCTGTTGGAGAACTTTATGTAAAATAAACGTATGAAAAGTAAAAGCATCTTTACAGTAGTATTATTTTATGCCATGGCAGGCATGTTAATGATAGCAATTCATCAAAATATGACCAATGGATTTGCAGCAAGTTATATGTTTTACATGCTTACATTTATGTTGTTTTTAGGCTTTACCTATCGTAAAATGAGTGAACCTAAAGATAATGAGGAGGATGTAAAATCAAAAAGTTTAAAGTCACCAATAAAGTTCAATAAAAAAGGGAAATAATTAATTTTCAATTCGGCGTAAGACCTTTGTTTTTACGGTGCTTTGTCGTTATTTTGCAATTCTTTACAAACGTATAAAAATGGGTATTTTCAATTCAATCAATCAAAGATCCGGCCTTGTAGTAGGTACAATCGTAATCGGGTTACTATTATTTCTTTTAGGAGACGCTTTTACCTCTCCGAATTCAATCTTTTCTAGCTTCAATAATAAAGTAGGCGAAATAGATGGAACAAATATTACAATAGATGAATACCAGAGAAGTATTGTAAAAGCAGAAGCACTCTATGGTGGTTCTAACAATAACAATAACATGGAAGATTTGGCTTGGAATCAATTGGTATTTGACAATTTGAATAAGAATATTTACCAAAAAGATGGAATTGAAGTTTCTGCAGAAGAAAAGATTGACATCATTGAAGGTGATCACATGTCTGAAATCATCAAGCAACAATTTGGAAGTATTGAAGGCTTGGCTCAGTTTAAAAAATATCTTGAAAGCAATCAATTTCAATCTGAAGAAGAACGAATTGGCGTTAAAGGACGTTGGAATGCGTTGAGAGAGTATGTATACGACGAAAGAATGCGTAGCAAGTTTGATGCGCTTATTAAAAAGTCTGAATATGTTACCAAAGCAGAAGCTAAGCGTTATTACCATAGCATCAATGATAAAGTAGAAGCAGAATATGTATATGTTCCATTTTTCTCTATTAAAGATACAATAGCAGTTACAGATGCGATGATTGAAAAATACATCAAAGAACATGCAGCTGAATTTCAAGTGGAAGAAGGACGTTCTATTGAGTTTGCAGTATTTAACAATACCCCAACATCAGAAGATAGTGCTTATGTAAAGAAAGACTTAGCACAGATCGAAAACGATTTTAAATTTGCTAAAAACGATACTGCTTTTATTCGTGCAAATTCAGATGTTGTAGCTGATCCCGCTTTTGTACAAATAAGTCAATTGCCAACTCGCTTAGCGAATATGGCAAATACCTTACAAGTAGATAGCGTATATGGTCCATTTGCAACGAGCACTGGTTATTCATTAACTAAAATAATTAAAATTGAAAGTGATACAAATGTGATGGCAAAAGCAAGTCACATTTTATTCCGTACGAACGAAACAGATCCTGCTGAGAAAAAAGTAGAAGCAAAAAAACTTGCGCAACAAGTGTTATCAGAAATTCAAAATGGCGCTAGCTTTGAAAAAATGGCTGCTCAATATGGTGGTGATGGCACAGCAGCAAACGGCGGTGATTTAGGTTGGTTTGGAAAAGGACAAATGGTTAAGCCTTTTGAAAACGCAATTTTTAATGCAAATAAATCTGGAGTTTTACCAAGTATTGTTGAAACGCAATTTGGATACCACATTATTCGTGTGGATGTGCCTAAAATGGGTAAGAAATTCCTTGTAGCAACGGTACAAAATAATATAGAAGCATTTGATGCTACTGTAGATTCCGTATATAGAACGGCTGATGCATTTGCTGCGTCTGTTAAAGATACAGGTACCTTCAGAGCAGAATTGAAGAAATTCAAATCGGGTGTTTCGAAGTATGAACAACAAAACATAGATGGTGCATCTAAAAGTATAACAGGTGTTACAGAAGCTAGAGAAATTGTTAAATGGATCTATAATGAAGATAGAGATGTGAATGATGTGTCTGACGTATTCTCTATAGGCGACAAGCAAATTGTAGTTCTTGTTACACGTATTCGTGAGAAAGGTCTTGCTTCTGCTGAAGATGTAAAAGATCAAGTAAAACCAAAAATCGAAAACGAAGAAAAGGCTAAAAAGATAGCTGAAAAATTAAAAGCTACAGGCGGCGATTTCGCAGCAATTGCTAAAGCATATGGTTCCGATGCTACAACGGGCAAAGCTTCTGATATAACACTTTCATCTGGTATGATAACAGGTGTTGGTTATGAGCCAGAAGCAGTGGGTACACTATTTGGGCTTGCGAAGGATAAAACATCACAAGTATTAACAGGCGAAAATGGTATGTTGATTGTTAAAAATTTAAATTTTGCGAAATCAGAAGTAGCTGATTACAGTCAATTCGTTTCGCAATTGCAACAACAACGCAATAACCGTATTGCTTACGGAGTAATTGAAGCTGCAATAAAGAAAACAGCTACAATTGAAGATAAACGTTATAGATTTTAGTATTAAAAATATAATATGAAAAGAGTCACGCAAAACGTGACTCTTTTTTTTTGTCGAGAAAGTTTACTCTTGAAATTGTATATTTAATAAACACAGTATTTAAATAGAAGTATGGCTGCACAAACGTCAAAATACGACCTTCATTTTCAACAGCAACTAGCAAAGTTAAATATAGCTCAAACCCAGGCTGTTCATGCCATAGAAGGGCCTGTATTGGTAATTGCTGGTCCTGGTACAGGGAAAACACAAATACTTTCTGCACGCATTGGATACATTTTGGCAAGTGAAGATTTGCAGGTGCAACCACATAATATTTTGTGTTTAACTTTTACAGACGCAGGCACAGTTGCAATGCGCAAACGCTTGCTAGAGTTTATTGGTCCGGATGCATATCGCGTACACGTGTATACGTTTCATGGATTTTGCAATCAAGTTATTCAAGAAAACTTAGATTATTTTGGCATTCGAAATCTGCAACCTATTTCAGAATTAGAAACAATTGAGATATATCAAAAACTGATTGATAATTTTGATTCTAAAAGTAAGTTAAAGCGTTTTAAGGGTGATATCTATTATGACCAAATGGGTCTAAAAGATCTCTTTAAAAATATGAAACAGGAAGGATGGTCTGAACAAAATATGTACAGACTAATTGATCAATATGTAGATGAATTAAAAGACGATCCCGAATACCAATACAAGCGCAAATCAGGCAATAACAATAAAGGCGATTTAAAAGCGAGCTATTACAGCGAAATTGAAAAGATGGAAAAATTAAAAGCTGCAATAGCTGAGTTTTCTAATTTCAATAAAGCAATGGGAGATATTCGTAGGTATGACTACGACGATATGATATTGTGGGTGTTAAAAGCCTTTAAAGAAAATAATTTATTATTACGGAATTATCAGGAACGGTATCAATATATTTTGGTAGATGAATATCAAGATACCAGTGGTTCTCAAAATGAAATCGTTGATTTGTTAGCTTCGTATTGGGAGCGTCCAAACTTATTTGTGGTTGGGGATGATGATCAATCTGTGTATCGTTTTCAAGGAGCAAACATAAAAAACATTATTGATTTTAATGTAAAGTATACACCTGAACTCATTGTATTAAAAGAGAATTATCGTTCTACGCAAGCTGTCCTAGATGCATCTATGGCTGTTATAAAACATAATAAGGAGCGATTGGTTAACAGTGTTCAAGGCTTAGACAAAGAACTGCTTGCAAAGGGGCTTGTATCGAGTTCCGTTATTAAACCGCAAATCATAGAATATTATAATCGCTTACATGAGGAGGCTGCTATCGTAGAACACTTAGAACAATTGCATCAAGAGGGTATTGATTTGTCAGAAGTTGCAGTAATTTATCGCAAGCATTCAAACGTTGCAGATATAATTAAAGTCTTAGAAAAAAGAAAAATTCCTTTAAATATTAAGAAAAGTATCAATGTATTGGAATTGCCTTTTGTTCAAAATTTGATTGATATATTACGGTACATTCAAAAAGAAAATGATTATCCAGATTCAGGCGAAGAAGAATTGTTCCGTTTGATGCACTTTGAATATTTCAAAATTGACCCTAGAGATATTGCTAACATAGCTCGTAAAACTCGGCGTACAGCAGATAGTCCTTCTATTCGTTGGCGAGAATTGATGGCTAAGAAATCAGAATTAGAAAGTCTTAAATTACATTCCTTACAATCGATTCTGGATTTAGAAGCAAATCTTGTTTATTGGCAAAAGGAATTTCATAATATTACGCTGCAGGTATTGTTTGAAAAAATCACAACAAGAGGGGGTGTTCTTTCTTGGATTATGAACAACTCCGAGAAAACATGGTACATGCAAGTGTTGACTACATTCTTTGATTTCTTAAAAGAAGAAACCGCACGAAAGCCATTGCTACTGTTGAAAGAATTTCTTTTGACCTTGCAAAAAATGATGGATAACGACATCCGAATGAATTTGCAAAAAATCATTCATGCAGATAAAGGGGTTAATTTTGTTACCTCTCATTCATCAAAAGGCTTAGAGTTTAAGTATGTATTTTTGATAGGCTGTATCTCTAAAAACTGGGAAGGGCAATCTGCTCGTAGCTCAGGATTTAAAATACCGAGTACCATTACAGAGGTTGAAGACCATGATCAGGTAGAAGACGAAAGGCGTTTATTTTATGTTGCCTTAACACGAGCGAAAGAATTCCTATTTATTTCGTATCCGGCAAAAGATGAAAATGAAAAAGAGTTTGTTTGCAGTCGTTTTATTATAGAGTTAACAGAAGATGAATCGATTAAAATAGATAGCATTAGTGTTAGCGACGATACCATTGTGTCGTATAAATTAGATACAATGCAATTTACAGAGCCACCCATTATACCTTTAATTGACTCTGTTTACTTAGATGCGTTATTGGAAAAATATGCGTTAAGTGTTACGCATTTAAATAAATATTTAAAATGCCCCATAGCCTTTTATTTTGAGAATATGCTTATGGTACCAAGTGCACGTACTGCTTCATCAGGCTTTGGTACAGCTGTTCATGAAGCCTTAAAAGATTTCTTTGCAGCAATGGTATCAAATCCAGAGAAACAATTCCCCACGGTTGAATATTTATGTGAAACATTTAAAATGAAAATGAAAAATGTACATTCACATTTTACCTTGATTGAATATAAAAATTATGAAGAATATGGAGCAACGATCGTGCTTCCGGAGCTATATAATGCATACGTAGAGACATGGCATAAAGATGTTTTATTGGAACATAAGATAGATCATGTAGAGTATAAGGGTGTACCGATAAAGGGGAATGTCGATAAGATAGAGTTGTTTGGGAAAGATGTAAATGTGATCGATTATAAAACAGGAAAGTACACAACAAATAAAACCAAATTATTGCCACCAACAGAAAAGGAACCCAATGGGGGAGATTATTGGCGACAAATTGTTTTCTATAAATTATTAATTGAAAATGATCGCAAAACCAATTACAGCGTTATCTCGGGAGAGTTAGACTTTGTAGAACCAGATGCGACTACGAAACAACAAACCAAACATAAAGTTTTTATTTCACCTGAAGACGAACAAGTAGTGGGTGAACAAGTAGTTGAAACATATACTCGAATTATCAATCATAAATTTGACACGGGCTGTGGGAAAGAAGATTGCACCTGGTGTAATTTTGTGCGCTATAATTACACTCCAGTAGAGATGCAATTGTCGTCAGATGAGGAATAGTGGACTATATGGATTTTGAAGAAGATTCGATTCAATGTTCTGAATAGTAGCTCATTTTCTTATAATAGTATAATTGATTATTGGATAGATTAAATAATTTCGATAGATTTATATACATCTCTATGTATAGGTGTAAATCTGAACGTATATGTGCTTGATGAAAAAATATATAAAGTTATTTATAGCAATGTTTTTTTTGGTGAGTGTTCATTTTTCTTGTAAAAGAGAATTTGAAAAGCCAAGATGGAATACGGAGATTCTTGCACCACTTGTAAAAAGTAGGTTGACAATAAACAACATCATAAAAGATACGAGTCAAATAAAAAAGGAATCGGATAAAAGTATTTCGTTGGTGAGTCGTAAAGAAATATTTAATTACACCATAGATTCAATAGTATCGTTAGACGCTCCACAGTTTAAAAAAACTGTAAAGTTAGAGAGTTTAGTTTTGGCAGATCAAAGCGTAACAAGAAGAATCTCTTTGGGAGAAATTGCATTGCAATTATTAAAAGGTTCTCCGAGCGATAAAAATTTAGGTGCAGCTATCTTAGCGGCAAATGCCTTAGGAAAATTTGGCCAAAAATTTGATTTCTCTGGTGTGACAGGTGTAACAACTGGTCCAATAAGCGTTGATGTAAATAAATTTTTTAGAACTGCTGATTTGAAGACTGGACAACTACAAATAGCAATAAAGAATGAGTTGCCATTAACCGTTACCAATTTAGAGTTTAGCATTAATAATTTAATTCCTCCATCAAACATTATTACACAATCGTATTCCAATATTTTACCTAATGAGACTAGATCCACTTCAAAAGATTTGGCGGGATTAACAATTGGTTCTATGTTAGAAGCAACAATTCTAGATTTAGGGATTGGTTCAGGTAAAGTAATCATTGATACTTCTAACGCAATTTTAGTGACATTATCCATTAGTAATGTTACAGTGAATTCAGCAACGGCTATTTTCCCAGAACAAGAAGTTGTAAACGAAACATCAAATGTAGAATTGATGGGCTTGAATAATGTTGAATTAACACAAACAATTATTCGTACAGGAACAGTACGTGCCGATGTATATAGTACCGCAGAGGATACGGTTCGTTTTACATATGAAATACCTGCGGCACTAAAAAATGGACAGCCATTTGTGTTTGAAGCAGTCGTTCCTCCTGCTCCGCCCAATGGTACGTCTCATGCGGTGTTTAATAAAGATTTTTCTGGATATACCTTAGATCTAAGAGGTATTGATGGCTTGCAATACAATACCTTTTATAATGTATTAAAAGGAAAGATCAACTACACAGGTAGAGTAGTAAACTTATCACTAGAGGATAGTTTAGATATTACGCTCACGCTTGTTGATCCGAAGCCCAGCTATGCCAAAGGTTATTTAGGCCAAAGTGAATTGGTTGTTGGTCCGGGGGATGTAAGCGTAGGAATATTTGATAATATTTCTGCAGATATTTTGAATTTTTCGTCTGCTTCTATTGATGTTGTAATTGAAAATGCATTAGGAATACCAGGTGAAGGTTCTGTTGGACAAATAACTGCATCTAATACAAAAACGGGAGCTAGTTTAACTTTAACAGGTGCGCCGTTGAATCAAAACTTTCCAATAGCTCCTGCTACGGATGCAGGAGGATACCCGATTCCTGTTTCATCTACAATAGATTTATCAACTGGGTCGAACGCAACAGCGTTATTAAACCTGTTGCCTAATAAATTTTCATACGCAGGAGATTTTAAATTAAATCCAGCAGGTAATTCAGGTACGCACACGGATTTCGCATATTCTGGTGTAGACTTAAAAGCATATTTGGATATTAAAATACCCTTATCCATTATCGCTTCAAATTTAGTATTGTCGGATACAGCAAAATTTAATATTCCTGAATTAAAAACATCGGGATTACAAAAAGGAAAATTTAATTTATTAGTTTGGAATGGTTTTCCTTATGATGTAAAGGTGGACATGCGTTTTTTAGATAGAAGTGGCATTCAAGTGGATAGTATCATCACAACAACAATCATAAGCGCTGCAGCAATTAATGGCAGTGGAAGAGTTGTAGAAAGCAAATATTCTTCAGTAGAATTTCAGCTAAGTCCTGCAATGATTTATAAATTATCAAATCAAGTAACGGATGTAGTATTTACTGCACGCTTTGATACGCAACCAGCAAATACACATGTAAGCATATATGATGATTACGCGATTGATTTTAAATTAGTGGGTGATATGAATGTACAGGTGAATAGTGGAAAATGAGAAAGCTTAGTAGTGTAATCGTAATCATTGCATGTTCAATCGTAAATGTATTTGCTCAAGTAGATTTTGATCGACCTGAAGCATTTTTATTTGAACGCAAAAACCGTTTAGTTAAAGTTTTTGACTCCTTAAATACAGATTTGGAGCTTATAAAAACGAAGCATAAAACGTTTGGTGTTGAAAAAGAAGATTCGTATAAAGGCTATTTTTCTGTTACAGGAAGTGGTTACATCAATTCAACTGGATTAACAAACTCCTTTTTAAAATCATATTTATATACCAAATCGTTTATTGATGATGATTTAAAGCAACAACAAGTAGACCGTTTTAAAAAGTCGAATGCATTTGGGGCGGACATTAAAGTTGGGATATATGGACAATATTTAATTAAAAATATTCGAGTAGAAGCAGGATTAGCATACAGAGATTTTTATTCTTCTCAATTCTCATCCGATGCATTTAAATTAATTTTTTATGGCAATGCAATGTTTGCTGGTCAATCTGCAAACTTGAATCCGATGTATATGAATAACGTTAATTACCAATCGTTATATATGGGATTGAAAAAAACAGTAGGGAAGAAACAGAACATACAATTGGGGGCTCGTTTAGGTGTATTACGAGGAGGTCGTTTGCAAAAAATAAAGAGTAATAATCTATCTTTATTTACTGCTGCTGATGGAAGTTATTTAAGACTTAATGGAAAGTTTGATGTTACATATACAGATGACTCCTTATATTCAGCTGTGCCGCGTATGAATGGTTTGGGTTTGTCTACGGATTATTTCTTTTCAATAAAAGCAGCTCGCAGTGAATTAGCTATTGAATTATTAGATGTTGGTTTTATACATTGGAATGATGTCGTAAGCTATTCAGGAGATGGATCCTATACATATAATGGATTGCAGGTTGATAATATTTTAAGCGGCAATGGCGTATCATTAGACCCCATAAATTTGCAAACCTTATTCAAAAATATGGGTTTGAATAAAACGGTACAAGATGTAACCTATTGGCTGCCTTCAACCCTTCATCTATCATATTATAGACATTTGTCGCCCAAAATAACCCTAACAGGTGGTGTGCGTCAACAATTTGTGCATGGGTATAAGCCAAATGTTTATGGGAAATTAGCATATTATATGAACAAAAAATTTGTTCTAATTCCCATGCTTTCTTATGGCGGATTTGGCAGAGCCGATGTGCAGTTAGGGATAGCGAAGTCCTTTTCAAATCACCTACTCATTTCAACCAATTTACTTTGGTTTGAATATTTTGCAATGCCTAATAAAAGTTCTGGTCACGGAATGAGTGTTGCATTGAGTTATTATTTTTAACTTGTAGCATGATTGCTATTTGGGATGTAATAAACGTACTTTCTAAAACAACTTTTAAAAGAGTGTATACACTCTTTAAAGTTGTGGTAAGTTATCAGTATTCGAAAATTTCAGGAAATGTAATACACCCCTCAGTACCTTTTTCCATTGCTATTGAGCCAACTACATCCTGTAATTTACGGTGTCCAGAATGTCCTAGTGGTTTACGGTCGTTTACAAGACCAACTGGGATGTTAACTAATACAATGTTTTCAAAAATCATTGATGAAATACATAAAGAACTGAGTTATCTTATTTTTTATTTTCAAGGAGAACCGTATTTAAATACTTCATTTTTAGAAATGGTAAAATATGCTTCTGGTAAAGGCATTTATACTGCTACTTCCACAAACGCACATTATTTAAACGACGAAAATGCACGTAAGACGGTAGAGTCTGGTCTGGATCGATTGATCATATCCATTGACGGAACTACGCAAGAGGTCTATGAACAATATAGAATTGGCGGAAGTTTAGAGAAAGTGTTAGATGGTACAAAAAATATTTTGGCCTGGAAGAAAAAATTGAACTCTAAAACGCCACATGTAATTTTTCAATTTCTGGTTGTTAAGCCCAATCAGCATCAATTAAAAGAAGTTCGCAAAATTGCAAAAGAGTTGGGCGTTGGTGAAGTTCGATTTAAAACGGCACAAATTTACGATTACAAAAATGGTTCAGAACTGATTCCTGATATTGAAAAGTTTTCACGTTATAAAAAGAATGCGGATAATACCTATACTATTAAAAACAAATTATTAAATCATTGTTGGAAAATGTGGCATTCGTGTGTGATAACATGGGATGGGAAAATTATCCCTTGTTGTTTTGATAAAGATGCGCATTATGTAATGGGTGATTTGAATACACATTCTTTTAAAGCAATTTGGAATAGCGCACCCTATATAACGTTTCGAAAATCGTTATTAAAATCTAGAGGTGAAATAGAGATGTGCAAAAATTGCACGGAGGGAACAACCGTTTGGGCGTCATGAATTCAAAAACATTTTCCTCTACAGATATTGCGCAGTATTATGATGTGAGTGAAGATCATTACACGTTTTTTTGGGACTTGAATCAAAGTCATGCGCTTCATTATGGATATTGGGATGAGACCACCAGCACTTTTAGAGAGGCATTAGCAAATATCAATCAGATACTCGCAAATGAAGCCGAAATTAAAGCAGGCATGAATATCTTGGACGCTGGCTGTGGTATTGGAGGGTCTTCCATTTGGCTTGCACAACATAAAAACGCAACAGTTACGGGAATAACATTAAGTGCAAAACAAGCAGCACGAGGGAATGATATCGCTCAAAAAATCGGTTTAGAAAATCAGGTATCTTTTCAAGTTCAGGATTATACAAATACAAATTTTGAGAGTAATACATTCGATGTTGTTTGGGCCATAGAAAGTATTTGTCACGCAGAAGATAAAAAGAAATTTGTTGACGAAGCATTTCGTTTGCTTAAACCTGGAGGCACATTAATTATGGCCGATTTTTTTATTGTGAATGAAGGAACGCAAAAAGAACAAACAGAAATAAATAAATGGGCGCATGGTTGGGCAGTTCCTTTTTTTGAAAAGAAAAATGTATTCGAATCGTATTTGAAGGATCGCAACTTTGAGAAAATTGAAATGATTGATGCAACCAAAAATATTTTAAAGTCGGCTAAAAGACTCTATCTTGCTTTTTTCCCTGGTTGGCTTATATCAAAAGTATATAATTTTCTGAATAGAAATACAACAGAATTTTCGAAGAAAAATGTCTACACAGCATACTTCCAATATACAACCCTTAAAAAGGGCTTATGGAAGTACTATATTGTTAAAGCGGTAAAGTGATTTATTTGTTCAGTTTTTGTTGTGCTTCGTTTGATGAACATCCTCCGCAGCCTTCACTTTTAGAACTTGTTTGTTTGAAGAGTCTTCTCACAATATAAATCAATGCCCAACCTACAATAGTTGCAATAATAATATTTTGTATGTTCTCGCTCATATCTAATAATACGTTTTGTTCGTTTATTTGGTTCCATAGTACATGATAATTGACATGGTTTTTATAAATTGTAACTAATATCGTTTATACTAGAGTCTTAAAAATCAACTTTATAATTACTATTATTAGAGGGATATTTTTAAAATAATCGATATTGAATGGTACATTAAATGTTATTTTGATATTTATGAGATGTTTTTTTATTGGAATTATATGCATCTTTTTAGGTGTACTTTCAATTCAAGTGGATGGTCAAACCACTACGGAATATAAAAAGAAGTGGTTGTTTGGCATGAACTGGGGAGGTGCATGGGAAAATGCGGATGTGCACTCTAGGCTTGGCACAGGTTGGGGTTTGACTTTGGAAAAAGAGATCATAGCAGATAATACGAGTACATTTGGGTTTTCATTAAGAGGAAGATACTTACATACATGGATGTGGGGTCGCGAAATGACACCTTATTTTGGTGTTAATAATGATAACAATTTAAACGGAATTGCGAACCCTTCTATTAATTATACGAGTAATGGGTTTGTATATAGAAATTTTTTCACAAAGACAGATGAATTTTCTCTTGAAGGCTTATTAATACTGAATCGATTAAGAGCTCATAGCGGGTTTAAAATATATGGTTTTGGGGGTATCGGTGCTACAGGTTATGTATCTAAAATCAATCAGCTGGATGACAGAGGCACTATGTATAATTATTCATCTGTTTCAACAAGCGCAAGGTCTTTAACACGTAGTGATTTAAATACGTTATGGGATAAAAGCTATGAAACGAATGGTGTAGCTGGTCAAAGTAGAAATTCGTATGTATTGTCTGGGGCAATAGGTATTGGGATTGGGATAAAGTTGTCTCCCAATGTGTATTTAGGTTGGGAGCATAAATACACCTATACATCTACCGATCATCTGGATGCAAGTATCTATCGCAATAATGGTGCAAAGAGCATAAAAAACGACCGATATCATTACAGCGGTTTATTTTTAACAGTTGCTATAGGTTCAGGGTCTGCACATGTAGAAAACCCTCCAGATAATAGAACATATTATCCAACTGCAACACCTATTCAAAAGCCAGTTATTACATTACTATCTCCTCGGCAAAATCCAGTTCAATTAACAGACTGTTATGCATCCATTAAAGTTAGTATAACAAATATTTCTTCTGTAAATCAAATTAGTGTTTTGATAGATGGGAATACGCTGCCTTCAAATTATTATACATTTAATGCAGTTACTCAAATAGTAGAAATAAATGCTGCGATATCTGGCAATTCTGTTTTTTCCATTATTGCTCAAAATAATTCAGGAAAAGATACCAAGTATGTATATACAAATTGTTATCCTGTTCTGACCCCTTCTAGATCAAAAGTTCCTGAAATATCAATCGTAAATACTTCATCCAATAACTGCATTGCATATGTTGTGGCTTCCATTAAAAATGTTTCAGACCCTAAAAATGTTGTTGTTATAATGGATGGTGAAGTTTTAAATTCGAGACAATATACGTATAATCCGAATTCAGAAACATTGGTAATTAATAAACCCTTTAATCAACGTTCTTTAATTATAATACGTGCTGTAAGCAATGGATTTGCTACAGAACAAAAGGTGAATCTATCCTGTTCGCCTGCAAATACTCCTAAAACAATTTTAATTCCTGTCATAAAGATTACTAAATCTGAAATTGCAACGAGTTCAACCAATGCTTGTGTTTCAGATATTACGGCAACAATTGTAGGAATTGAAAATATAAATATGATTACCATTACTAGAAATGGCGCCTTGTTAAATGCAAGTAATTATATTTTTGACACAAATAATAATTTACTAACGATTACCGAGCCTATCGTTGGAATGAATACGTATTTAATACAAGCTTCTAATGCAGTTGGAACGGCGACCGCAACTGTTGCATTGGAATGTATAGATAAGCAAATTACTTTATCGCCGACGATTGTTTTAATTCAGCCAACAACATCGATATATTCCTCAACGTCATGTAATGAACATCTTATTTTAAAAATTGCAGGGATTAATACCATCGAACAAATTCATGTTTTGGTAGATGGTGTTCCCTTGAATGAAAAGAAAATGCAATTTGATAGGAGTACTGCATTACTTACATTTAATTCTGTTGTAGTTTCTAAAACAAATATCATTATTTCTGCATCAAATGATGGTGGAACTGCTGTAGAAAAAATAGTAATTACTTGTAATCCTTTATCGGATCCATCCATTGATAGTACGGAGATTGTTAAGGAAGAACAAGTAATCATTTGCCATCAATCGATAGATGGTTCCGGAATTGCTCAAACAATTTCAATTCCTAAAAGCACCTTGGCTGTGCACTTGTCCCATGGTGATCACGTTGGTTCCTGTATAAATGGGGATGATACTCCTATAGATGTACCAGTTTCGCCACCAGTAGATCCTGTTCCTCCAACACCAGAACAGACGATCGTTATATGTCATAAGAAATCAGATGGCACCGTAGCAACCATCACAATTGTGAAAAGTCAATTGGCGATGCATTTAAATCATGGAGATCATGTAGGTGCATGTACACAAGCAGACGTTCCTGTTAAGCCGGTGGATCCTGTTCCTCCAACACCAGAACAGACGATCGTTATATGTCATAAGAAATCAGATGGCACCATAGCAACCATCACAATTGTGAAAAGTCAATTGT
>ERZ724508.544-NODE-544-length-26383-cov-5.078510_pt1 | contig 26383 bp, 22 predicted proteins | sample MGYA00376041_ERZ724508 | MGnify/ENA primary metagenome ERZ724508 (study PRJEB28724, sample SAMN07190887) | wastewater metagenome | isolation source: effluent of sewage treatment plant in Hong Hong | place: USA: Christiansburg, Virginia | collected 2016-03-01 ...
ATTATGAGCATCTAATTTTTTTTTTAATGCTACGCCGACCACCGATATCTACACGCTTTCCCGACACGACGCGCTTCCGATCTTCCTGTATTTCCTGCACCGAAATAATATTTCAATTCCGACATGGTGCGATTAAGAGATTACAATTTCTTCAACTGGTGCAAACCCAGTTGTATTTCAATTCCGACATGGTGCGATTAAGAGTCTAGGGATTGCGAAAAGACAAACCTAGCAACCATATTTCAATTCCGACATGGTGCGATTAAGAGCATCTAATAAATTTACCGATTCTTCACTTTCAACTATTTCAATTCCGACATGGTGCGATTAAGAGTTTAAGATGCTTTAATTTCGCTCTTAATGCATAATAATTTCAATTCCGACATGGTGCGATTAAGAGCGTAAGCGAAGCCGAAAACGATAAGAAGGAACAGAAATTTCAATTCCGACATGGTGCGATTAAGAGTTCACTATTTTTGGTTCACTCGACAATTATTGTCTGATTTCAATTCCGACATGGTGCGATTAAGAGTTTGGATCGTTCACATTAACATCTAATTGCTGACGATTTCAATTCCGACATGGTGCGATTAAGAGTTAACCACGTAGCAAACCAATTGTGTTTTCAATTCAATTTCAATTCCGACATGGTGCGATTAAGAGTGTATTAGGAGTAGATGCCTTAGGTTATCGGTACCTATTTCAATTCCGACATGGTGCGATTAAGAGAGCGATTTAATTTCGATGTGCTAACGCTCGAAGGACTATTTCAATTCCGACATGGTGCGATTAAGAGTTGTAGGTTTGTACGTTAAACGCTATTCATTAAGCTATTTCAATTCCGACATGGTGCGATTAAGAGGGTATTTATTATTGTCTTTGCTATTTTGAAATTTATATTTCAATTCCGACATGGTGCGATTAAGAGTGAATTTTTCAATTTCTTCTGCCAATACAGAATCCTATTTCAATTCCGACATGGTGCGATTAAGAGAATGCCACTACTGCCGTTATTGCTCCAATAGCTGTATTTCAATTCCGACATGGTGCGATTAAGAGTAGAAAACGAGGTAGTTTAAAACAACACAAAGGATAATTTCAATTCCGACATGGTGCGATTAAGAGGGTCAAGAAAACCAGGTTTTAGATACACTATTCTTATTTCAATTCCGACATGGTGCGATTAAGAGTAGATTTTATGTAGTCAGCAACGATAGTATTATTTATTTCAATTCCGACATGGTGCGATTAAGAGTTGGTTTGGACAAAATAGAGAAAGATTATTTTTTAAATTTCAATTCCGACATGGTGCGATTAAGAGGATACTTCTTGTATCGTACATTATTAGAGGTGTTCTATTTCAATTCCGACATGGTGCGATTAAGAGGCTCTTTTGAATGATTTGAACGACAAAGTAAGGGTATTTCAATTCCGACATGGTGCGATTAAGAGATAAAAGTATAATGCATCTTTAAAGTACTGTCCTATTTCAATTCCGACATGGTGCGATTAAGAGAATTTCTTTTTTCTCAATAATAACAATATCACTATATTTCAATTCCGACATGGTGCGATTAAGAGGAGGTATTCCCAAAGCAGAGCACATACTATCAACATATTTCAATTCCGACATGGTGCGATTAAGAGCGTAAAGATTTTACCGGTAACCGACTTTATTCAATATTTCAATTCCGACATGGTGCGATTAAGAGACATCATTCGATACCTATTACGCTACTAAAATGGAAAATTTCAATTCCGACATGGTGCGATTAAGAGAAAACGTAGTGCTTCCAGACTGTGCAATATTACCATTTCAATTCCGACATGGTGCGATTAAGAGTGCATCATCGCAAGCATCTGAAACATCCTCTACAATATTTCAATTCCGACATGGTGCGATTAAGAGTAGGAATGCAACCAGGTGGACTATTTGGTGAAATATTTCAATTCCGACATGGTGCGATTAAGAGTTTAATGGTAACATCGAACGGAGATAAAGTACCTAATTTCAATTCCGACATGGTGCGATTAAGAGGGAAAAAGAAAAGAGAAAATACAATCAGTCTACAATATTTCAATTCCGACATGGTGCGATTAAGAGCCAAATTTGCCTATGCAATATGTAATTGCATAGGCGGATTTCAATTCCGACATGGTGCGATTAAGAGAATTGTTTGTATGGCTCTATCATATTTTTTTATAAAATTTCAATTCCGACATGGTGCGATTAAGAGCAGAAGTAAGCCTATATGATAGTTCGATTAAGATATTTCAATTCCGACATGGTGCGATTAAGAGTCCTGAATAGGCACACGTACAACATCGGTAGAACTATTTCAATTCCGACATGGTGCGATTAAGAGTTGTATATAGCCACCCTCTTTATAATTACTTATCAGCTATTTCAATTCCGACATGGTGCGATTAAGAGTTTATTAGCGAAGAAGATAAAGAAGAAAATCAAAAAATTTCAATTCCGACATGGTGCGATTAAGAGAGTAGAATCTAACACCAGCAGACAATGTTTCGATAATTTCAATTCCGACATGGTGCGATTAAGAGTGCAAGCTTCGATGTTTACGTTTATGAAAATATCTTATTTCAATTCCGACATGGTGCGATTAAGAGTTGTCAATGTTGCTTCCGTCATAATTTTTAAAATATTTCAATTCCGACATGGTGCGATTAAGAGAAGAATCTTCACCTGCCTTGAAATAAACCACACCTATTTCAATTCCGACATGGTGCGATTAAGAGGGCTTATTTTAACCCTTCCACTACTTTTTAGCTTGATTTCAATTCCGACATGGTGCGATTAAGAGTGGAGACAATCCATTAATTGAATAAACTCTATTGTGTATTTCAATTCCGACATGGTGCGATTAAGAGTATATCACGTAGCAGGATTCCACGGTCTTTAGGTTGATTTCAATTCCGACATGGTGCGATTAAGAGGCCATACCTTTACGTTTACCTGCAAAACTGAAAGATATTTCAATTCCGACATGGTGCGATTAAGAGCTCTTAATTCAATGCACAGATACTTCAATAAAATAATTTCAATTCCGACATGGTGCGATTAAGAGGACACACAACCCGAACAATGGGTTCCAAAAGTAGGATTTCAATTCCGACATGGTGCGATTAAGAGCCGTAAATTTATCACTTTAAAACCGGTTTTTTAGCTTATTAACTGTGTTTTTAAATCCAATTTATACCTCAAATATCGTCTACCTCTTATAATATAATTTTACTGGACCTTCGACGACATTGAAATGATTTCAGAATCAGTAAATTGAAAAATATCTAAGTGGATAGACCATACGATTATGAAAAATAGGCTAGGGTAGACGATTTATATAAATACATCTGTTGAACCTCTTTCCTGTCCAATGATCTCTTTGTCCAACCAATACTGATCTCTGCTTTTAAAAATAATAACGCTGTCGGTATCCAAATTCATTTGCTTTTTTGCAAGACTCAATAGCTCCTTTAATTTTGAATCTGTTATTTCTCCCTCAAAGACACTGTTCTGAATCCAATTTAAGTATTTTCTGCACAATTTTAACATTTTGCCCGTACGTTTGGATTCCATGTCATACACTAAAATTACATACATAATTCAATCTCCTTTACCACCAGGCTTTAAATGGTTTATATGGTTCTATATTTAACAGGTGTTTGGTTAATTTATAACATTCCAATTTTATCAAATGTTTATAACTTACATTTCGGCCTAGGCTTCGGTGTTTAATGGTTTCGTTTAATTTTTCGTCCCAATATTTCATTACTGTTTTTCTGCCGCTTTCTTTTAACAAACAATAGTTTACCTTGAAATCGAAATCTTTAGACTGGATCTGTTTTTTGTTTAATAAGGAAAATAACAATCGGTCGGAGAGTAAGGGTTTGAAAATTTCAGCAAGATCTAAAGAGAGTGAATAGCGTCTTTCACCAGGTTCATGTAAAAAACTAATGGTTGGGTTTAGTTGGGTATGGTAAATAGCATCCAAGCAAGTAGTATAGCACAACATATTGGTGAATGAAATCAATGCGTTGATTTCATTGCGCGGTGGTTGTTTGCTTCTTCCTTCCATGGCAAAATCATTTACAATGGTATCAAACGAGTCGTAATAGGTTTGTCGAATATTTCCTTCAATACCCATCAACATTGGGATGTTGGTACTGGTTTCAATTCCCAGTTTATAATTTTCAATTAAGGCGATGTTTTTTGAGGTGTCTTTTTCTCGATTATTATAATAGGTTAAATTCTTTAGAATATTATCGGCACTACCTGTTACAATTTTTTGTGCAATGACAAGGCGCTTTGTAGGGTCTAAATAATGGCTTACTTGTGCGGTAACCATTCTGCCCGAAAGTAAATAATCCTTCGCCATAAACGAACCCGTATAGTGTTCGTAATAATCGAAAAAATGTACGTTTACACTATTTTTACCAAGAAAATTATACAAAGCACTATTAGCATCCAAACTTCCAAAGACATACATATTGTCTACCGTTTCAACCGGTATGTACCGCGGCTGACCTTCATTGCCGTCTTCATCTACAGGTGTAAATTTTAAGGTGTTGTCTTTACGACTCAACCTACCTGGATTAAATAAATAGTACGACTTTCTCATCGGTTAACTATTTTAATGATTTTTATTTTGTCTTGAACCTCGAAAGTGGAAAATAGTATTTATTCTTCTTCCACCCAACAGAAATCATAATAGCTGCAACTCCTACAAAACTTCTTATTGATTTTATCTGGTGGAAATTCAGATATCACAATCGCTTCAATTTTTTCAATTAATTTAGGCATCCATATTTTATCTTCCTCTGTTAAAAAAACTTCTTTAGTTTCTCGTAGTTTGGGATATTCCAATATACCTGTTACACCTTCCACGCCATGTTGGTCCAATAGCCATATATAGTATTTTACCTGCCATTCATGAGCATTTTCCATCGATGCAGATTTTTTTATCTCATGTACTACTTTGTTTTTTGCATCGTAAAAATCAATCACCGATCCACCAATGGCAAGCTCTGTAAAACGTTCGGCCCGTTGTGGATAGCTGATTTCGTGTAACAGTTTACCTTCTTGCACGGCTTCGGATGTATGTTCCATACGAATGCCGTTGGCGTGTAGCCATGTTTCCCGTTTACATATATGATACATGTTTATCAGCGAACCAGTTACTTTCATTTTTTATGTTGTTTTACTTTGAGTAATTAAAAAAATATACAGACTATTAAAATAATTATAAAAAACGAGTTTCTGTTGCTTCAAAAGCCTTGTCATTTATACCAAAGGTTTCATTATAAAGTTGATTGTTTGATTCTCCTGCATTCCATCTCTCTAAATAAATATAGCCCTTATCTGATTTTTCGATATCTTGAAATTCAATCAATTTTGTTTTTACGGTATTGGTTCCAAGTACTTGAATAATAAACTTCGATAAAATTCCTTGCATAATTCGGTCGGCAATCTTTTTATTCGTAATATCTTCTTTTTGAGAAATTAAGTTTAAATACAAATCAAATACTTCGCGCCCGTTTATTTTACCTGAAAAAGTTGGTAAAATTCCATTTTTAGCCAAGAAGGATAATTCACTTTCAGAAAACACCTCGTCAATCGCATCATTTGTTATTCCGGTTACAGAAATTGGGATGTCCATAGGGATAAAAACAGTTAGATTTTCTTGCTCATTGTCAATTAACTTGAAATCAAAATGAGTAGATTGAAACCGTAGTTTATTAATGTTTTGTTCATATTCATCAAAACCGATAGCGCCTTCTGTAGTATTCCATTTGTCAATACCTTCAATTACTTTGTCATATATTTTGTCAAAGTTTTTGTTGTTTAATATTTCAAAGTATTCTTCCTTTGAAATATCTTTGGTGTGTAGATAGCGTTTATCTTTCCCATATATTATCTTTTCAAGATTGTAATTGAAAAGATACAATTCACAATCATCCTTATTTACGTTTCTGTTAATTCTACCTGCCAACTGCTCGTCACTATCTATAAGAGATTTGTCTTTGAAACCCAAATCCATGTCAATATCAACACCAGCTTCTACAACTTGTGTTGTGATTAATAAAATCTTCTTTTTTCTATTTTCTTTGTTTTTTAAATAATTGATAATGTATTTTCGGCGGTGTTCAAGTATACTGCCAGAGAGTACAAAGACTTCATCAAAAAACGGCTCTTTTGATTTAATAATATCATAAAATTGTGTAGCAGATTTTTTAAAAATGAATTCTATGATTGTATAAACACTTTGTAATGGTTTTGCTTTATCAAATTCTTTTAGGGAATACTCCTTTGATTTTAGTATCAGTAAATCCGCTAATTCAGTTAGGTTTAAATCTTTTTTATCAAACAAATCTAAATTAAAAGATACTCTTTTGGCAAAATTAGGATTTGTGAAATACTTCTCCTTTGCATTGTCAATTAGATAGATGAAGTCTGTTTGATTATTTTTTAGAATATTTAGGCTACCTAGTTTAGGCAATGTAGCCGACATTACGATAAATTTGATATTATAAAAATGAGCATAATTTTTTATAAAATATATAACTTTATCCCATTCCTTTGGGCTATAGGCTTGCAATTCATCTAATACAACGATTGAGTTTGCTAGTCGGTGTAGCAAATAGTTTTCTTCCTTTTCATTTGTTTTAAGTATGTTGAAAAACTTAATATGTGTTAATAAACAAAAAGGGAAGAAGCAAAAAAGATTATCTAAATAGAATTTTTTCTGATTTCCATAGGTATCATCCTCAATATTCGATTCTGCATTTTGTTTATTTTTTTCTTTAAAACCAGATTTTGAACTTAATGTGATGATTTCATCGGTATGTAAGCCGAATGAATCAGTAAGTGATTTTTGTGTTTGTGTAACTAAGGTAGTAAATGGAAAAACATAGAATACTTTATTCAGTTCTTTGTTATGTTTAAGAAGTTCTATTGTTGCTAAAAAAGACAGATTCGTTTTCCCTCCGCCAGTAGGAGCTTCAATATAAAATAAATTTTTATCTGAATGAGATCGCACCTTTTGCAGTACTTCGATACCCATTTCTTGTCTAAGTAAATTTAAGTTTGAATTATTTCGTTCGGTTGGATTTTGAAAATTATATATAGCGTGAGATTTTTGAAAAGTAGATTTATTGAAATTTGGTTTCAATTTTAATCTGTCCAGCCATTCTGCTTCAGAGGCAAAAGAATAAATTTTATCAATTCTTGATTGACTCAGTACGCCAAAATCATCAACTTTTAATCCTGTCATATACTCGCCAGACGCCAAAAAATCGGATGCCGTTAGCATTGAAAAACTAAGCCGAACTAAACTGTAAAGTGAAAATGAGTTTAAATAGCAATTTAATTGATCAAAAATATTAGCAGTATTTAATGGGATATCATGGTAAAACGGTTTCTGTATTTGCCATTGATAATTTTGAATATACAACTGCATGCATTCAACTTCGGCAATATCGAAAGTGATTTTTTCTTTTGAATTATCTCCAAGATATTTTCCGTGATGTTTAAATATACTATATGAAAAATACAGACAAACAACGGAAAGGAATGCATGGCTTTCTTTGTTGAATTTTGATATTTCTTCAAAATGTTTGGCAATATATAAATATGCGCCAAGACTGCTATGATAGGTACTTAAAGGGCTATTTTTATTTTCTTTTCCTTTGAAATAGGGATTGTTCATTTTATCAGGGTGTGCCTGAAAGTTTTCATTCACTTTACCATAATCATGAAAAACAATAGTATTTACCCATGCTTTTTTTATAAATTCTGCGATGTCGATATTATAGGCATGTTTGTTTTTAATAAATAAATCAACAATCATTGAATCAACAACCAAATCAATGTGGTGGATTTTGGCTAGTGTAGTGAATTTTTGTTGAACCAAAAGAACATGCTCGTTCAGCGTTTCTGGTTTTAAGGAACTTTTTTTATCATGTGGAACGTGCGCATAATATCTATCTGCATCAAGTAATAAATCCGAAATCGAATTTGATTCTTGCAAAATATGTCCAATGGTTTTAATGCAATTGGACATATTCTAAGCTTTTTTTCAGGCAGTAAATATTTTCAGGGATATATTCTGCTTTTAGATTAAAAGTAGTGTATACAAATTCTCCGAGCTCATATTGGATTAGCTCTTCATTAAAGCCTTTTGGTAAACGTTCGAAATAGATGTATGGAGAGTCGGTATTTTGAACATTGAATAAATCAAAACTGAGTTCTTTGTTATTTTTTATAATTTCCTTTTTTTCAAAGACTGTACGAATTTTATATGATTCGTTAATTACTTCAGTCTTTTCAAACTCATATTCCACAAAACTATCTTTATCCCACCAGATGGGGAATTCATTTTTTCCAAAATAGGGGATGTACTCTGTCTTACCTTCTTTTAAGTAATTGAAAAGTTTATTTTGATGTTCATTTTCCTGTTCCAAAAGAAGATATATTCTATAAGAAGGCTTTATTAATGTTGCTTCTTCTGTTAAATAAGTACTGCCATTATTGGCATAACCAATAGTATTTGAATATTTAATAACGGTTTTTTGAAAATTCCCTTTTTCATGGTTTAATGGTTCTATTCCTATTGGTAACGATTTAAATTTCTCGTAATACTCAGGAAACTTCCCTTTTTCTTTATATCCATCCAATCCAATAATAGCTCCCAAAACACCTAGTAATGCCGGTTTGTGTAGGATGTTATAGGACAGATTTATTGTATTATTTGCATCTGGTTTTCTGAAAAAACCAAAGTCGCTTTGAAGATCAAATGAAACAAGTGTATACATCGTTTAGTGTCTAGTGGTCATATAATAGCCGTCCCTTTTTATTGAGGGACGGCTATACTTGTTAAATTTCTATGCTAATCGCGTTTGATGGTAGGCCTATTACTTTAGTATTTGTTTGGTCAAAAAACACTTCAATTTTTTCAATTTCAGAGGTGTGCTTTGCTAAAACTGTAGTAACCTTACTGAAATCAATTTCTTTTTTATCATTGATTTCCACAAGTTCTACAAATGAAGGCAAAATCGCTTTTGACTCTGCTTTTAATTGAACCCAAAGCATACATTCATTGTCTGTGCCAATTTTTGCTGCCGAATCGTAATAAGACACACCTTTTCTTAACCCTTCTTTAAGTTTTTCTATATCTGATGCTGACAAGCCATCTGTTTTTACCCTTTCCACATCAGCCTCAATGTTTTTAGGATTTACTGAGAAATGGTGTACATAATGTCCTTCAGCTAATTTGGATTGTGAACCCAAAGTTGTCATGGTGCTTTCTGTGCTTTTCTCACCAGAATTTCTAAATGGTGACATAATTTGTTCGGAATAAATTACATTTTCGGCAAAGCGATTTACTCCATGAGAAATTTGACACGTTCCGTGTAAAGAAATATTTGTTTTACCTGCATAGGTTCCACCAAATAATCGTACATCAATACATGATAGTATATTTTTTAGCACTGCTAGTCGTAATTCTTTATCTTTTAATTTGAAAATTTCTTTTCCAAAATTAGTTTCAAATGTTTCATCTAAAGAACGTGGACTCATAGTGTCGTCTAATGACTTTGAAAAGAAAATATTTTCATTCAATACTTTTTTCCAATAATTTCTAATTGCCCATTTTAAAGCCTTATCTGTAGCATATACAACTCCATCAGGTAAGGTACGGGGTTGATGCGAAAAATCTGCATTGTAATTTGAATTAATTGACTTGATTATAGCACAGCCATAAACTCTGTTTTTAAATGTATTGCTCATATTTTTATTTGTTATCAGTTGAATCTTTTTTAGTTGTTGAGTATAATTGATTTTTTGAAAAAATACCTGCTAATAATTCAGGTAAATAATTTTTTAAGTTTACCTCTGTTTCGTACGTAAGTACAAAGCTTGCAGCTTTTTCAAAATTTCCTGAATAGTTAGCGTGTTTATATCGGGCAAAATCATTGGCAATGGCTTTTTGTAATTCCTTCACATTTGATTTTTGGGTGTAAGGTTCAAGCAATTGGTAACTTTGGTCGGCCGATTTACTTTTAGACATTAAGTAATCTATTACTTGCCCTGCTACGAACATAAATTGTTCATCTGAAGAGGTAGAAAAGTCGGCTTTTTCTCCTACAATGTCGGTAACAAAATCTTGGTATTCTTTTAACTTACTTGCCATAGTTTTTTCATTTGCGTTATAATTTTGATTGAATGTTTCAGATAAACTAAACCAGATGTTGAGTTTTTTTCGAATATTGAAATATTCTTTGTGTTTGCCATTTTCTATTTTATCTAGTCGGATGTCTTCTAAGATAGAGGTGGACATTATATCATTGAACATTCGTTGGGTGATCCCATTTTTTTTCGATTTGTAAATAAAATCGTAAAAGGATTTCCTGTATTTTAAAATTAAAATTTGATTCTGCGCCGATTTACAATATTGGGAGTCTATCTCTTCAAAATATTTCTGAATAAATCCTCCTTCTTTTGTTTTAACAATAAAATTATTATTGAAAATAACTGGTAGTATTTGATTCTGAAAGTCAAATACAGTTGCTAACTGAAGATGGTAGTCTACATTAAAAAGATCGCAAACCTCTATTTTAAATTCATACTCAAATTTAGATACAAAATCAAAGTCTCTAAAAATGATTCCATCTGTGCTATTTACCCAGTTTATTAGGTAGTAATTTCCTATATCATCCGGATAATCTGTCAGTAAACTTTCTATGATTTCTTTATAGCCTACCTTAAAACCACTTTCTTTAAAAAGTCCAATCGTTTTTTGTTGAAGTTCTTCTTTGAAAACAAAGATTGGAAGTGGGTTAGGTAATATTTTTCTGGCTAGAATTTGATTGAACTCATTTAGAAATTTAGATTCTATGTTTGAAATTCTTCCAGTAATATTGAACGTTGCAGTTTGGTGCGTTAGAAATGGCATGTTAGAATTGAAGCTATTCATAAAATTGCTCGTGCCAAAAATTACGCCTTCTTCATCGGATTTTGTGTTGAACTTGTCTGTGTTAAACAGTTTGTCTGCAAGGTATTTGCTATGTGGCTGTATATATGTTTCAAGTGATTCATTTAAATAGAATAATAAATATTCACCGTCATCGATGGTTTTAACCTTTAATAATTCTATCTCAATGTTTTTGATTTTATGTTTTAATTCCTCTTTTTTATCTTTATTACTTTCGTTTTGTTGTGCTAATTTCAAAGATTCTATCTCGGACAAAAGTGTAGTATGTATTTCTTTGTTATGGGCTTCAATGTTTGCTAACACTTTTTCGTATTCTTTAAAGACAAAGAAATTTTTAAAAACAGTATATTTCTGTTTTTCTTCTTCCGTTTCTAATAGCTCAAATGTTTTGTCAAAATAATTACCAAATCGTTCTGTAATTTGTTTCTTATTTTTAGAAGCATTTTCATCAAACTTTCCTCCACCAGCTAAATGCTCTCTTTTGAAAGCAACTAAGAATGGGGAACAAGAATGAATAGCTTTTGTTGGTAAATCAAAACATTTGTTTGTGTCAATGCACCAAGCATTTTGAGACAGAAATTTACATTGATTAATAAACTCCGACTCTTCTGTAGATTTTTTAGAGTAAATCTCAAAGTTGATAGGGCTTGGGTTGACAGATAAGGTGTCTTCATTTTTAATGATTTGTAACATTATATGAAGGCCTTCGCGGCATTTTACACCTAAATTTTTAAAATCTTCGTCCAGATTTTTAGTGAAGTTTACTAGTTCTTTAATCATATTGATATGTAGGAATTGCACGTTTCGCAAAAATCATATTCTTTGTCTAAGTTGGGAAATGAGTTACACTTATTGCAAAAGAAAGGTTTGTTTATTAGTTTTTCCGAATATGTCATAATGATGATTCATTTTATATTTTGTAAATATAAAATATAATATTCATTATGTATGTAGAGTATTAAATTTATTTTTTGATCGGTATAGGTATATAAGTAAATTGTGTAAATTTGTAAACTTGATATAGGAATTGAAATTTATGAATGTATAGTAAATGTTAACTTAATCGCACCATTTTCAAGTGTTTATGTATTTTTTATTATCTCTCCAAACCCAAATCCCATTGCATTTTCTTTGCCAAATCCAGCTAGTAAGCCTATTTCAATAAGTTCAGACGGGGCGTTAAGTTCAAATTCATATAAATAGCCTTTTATCTTTATTGGAGTCTGATTGGGCTTTGTAATACTAATAAGTTTGGATTGTACCTTCTTCATTGTATTAAGAATGAAACGATTTGAAATATTTTGCCATTCAGGTTTTAACATTCCTCCAGCAGCAATATATTTTCCAATTAAATTATGGAAAAATACCTGCTCATAGTCTTCATGATCTGGAGCCAAATATTCATCAGAACCATCACTTCGTTTCTTAGCAACTACAATTGGCGATAATGCTTTTAATTTTATAGTATCTTGTTTAATACTTATATGGCTGGTCTCAACAGATGATACGTCAAATGTTGCCATTTGATTAAATCCGTTTTTCAGTGTTAGCCGCTGACCTGTAAACAAACCTTTTATGAAATTTTCCAGAGCCTTATCTACTTTGAAGCGTGCCTTAATTGAAATGCTGTCACTTAAAATAAGAAGGGTCTCTTTTTCAATTTTAAACTTAGGTAAATGAAGATTTGAAAAATTGAAAAGTTTAAATACTCTCGAAGATTCGAATGCTTTATCATCGTTCGATGTTGTTGATTGTACTTTATATCCTGTATCATGAAGAAACGTTGCATATTCTGCATCACCATCGTTTATGATTTTATACATCCAGCTACTTAAATAGTACTGATAGTCAATAGGTATAACTGTGTTATTTCCAGGATTTGAAAATGTTATTTTTAATTCCATTTGTTCAAATTAGTATGTTTCAAATGTATAATGTCTTTTTCTCAAGTTGCGATAAAATTATGTCATCGTGCACATATATGTTTTAAATATAGGCCAGAGATTCCGAAAATGACTAATTTTAATTAATAATTAAATTCGATTTCGTTTCAATTTTGACAAAACAGAACTTATTGTATCTATTTTAATAAAAACATGTATGGATTTAGGAATAACATATGACCATTCCAATTTAAGAATGGCTGATTTACATAAAGTAGGTATCAGGGCTACAAAAGAATTAGAAGAAGTTATTGAGGGCATTTCTGTTTGTGATTTGAACGAATTTCTTTTCGAATTTCCTGTGTATCTATTCACTGGCTTAACTTTTAAATGTAAAGGTGTTAAAGTAGCTCTTACGGTAAATGAAGAAGGGAAATATGTTACATTGGCAGCTGAGATTCCTGAACCTAATGAATTATTGAAAAAGTTATGTAAGCGATAAAATAGCATTTTAAGCAACTTTTTGATCGATTTTTGTGTATACTTGTATATGGGAAAGACAAAAAAAAACACAACGCCTATAACTTTTAATAATCCTTTTCTTACTGGAGACAGTAAGGAACTTTGGTTGAAGTTGGAAGCTGGAGCTCGTCCTGTTTCAAAAGCAGATGTTTTGAAAAAAGCGTTGGAAAAAAAGGGAATGAACAAATAGTTTTTAGTAATATCATTTTTAAGATTTGTCAGTTGCTTGAATTTTTTCATGAAAAAGTCTGTAGGTAGCTTTTTACCAAATACGTGTTGCAAATGAAAAAGAAATCCAAAATTTATATTGCAAAGGAAGATACTCCCAAGTATCCAGATAATACAATTGAATTGTCATGGGATACTATTATTGCCAAACGTGGTAATGCAATGAGCAAAGATGAGGTCTTGAAACAGATTCGTCATTCGAAATAAGTCAAGTTTTTTTTATTTGCTTTTTTATGCGACCCCCAAAATCAAGTAATTTCATCTCACCTTTTAAAGATCGTGATTTACCGATCAACGAACTTTCTCTGAAACGTATTGAAGAAATTGAACAATTGGTAATGCCTAAATTACAAGGTGCTTTTGCTAAACTTAGACAAGAAAAACCACATCTTTTTAAATCTGGGAACAAAATATAATCAATCATTTTTATGGAATACAAGAGTACAAGACTTACACTTTTGTTATTTGTGTTATAAACGTATAGCCTTTCATGCGTTCCAATAAATACGCAATCAACTCTACCGGACGGATGATATTTGTTTCTCCTGGCAAGCCTAAAATAAATCGACCGATGCCTTTAAAGTCACGAACTTCGTCTGTGTATCGATACGGGAAATCAGGATTGTTTTCTGGCATAATGCGGCAGTTGGCTGTCGGGTATTCTTCTTCTAATAAATGTTTTGCACGCTGACTTAACAATACATGAACTTTGATTGCTACAGGTCCGGTTAAGCCAAACAAATCAACCGGAGTAGAAATGTCTATATTGAAAATCTGAGTAGGTGTAGGTGCAGGTTCAATTTTTGTAATCCGGTGAATTTTAAAAATGCGTATGGCATTTCGATGGGCATCAAAGGCGGTTAGTTGTCCATTTTCTGCATCAATTTCTTTTGGTAAAACAGCTCTGTCTTTCGCTTCAGTAGAATCAGCTGATTGATAATTGCATAAGGTAATCCATTGTTGTTCTTTTATCGCTTCATGAATCTTTAAAATAAGCTGTGCATACAACTGCTGTTTTAATTCCTTTGCAGTAGGTATAATGAGGCTGTTTAGTTGTATTTTTTTAGTAAGACTTATTTTATACGGATTATTATTGGGTAAGCTGCTTAGGCATTGCTGCAGAAAATGTACTTCTTCTTCAATAAAGTAGGGCGATCGTTGATCTGGTTCAAAAATGAACTGTCTATCATGTTCGTCTTTATCGACTAGGTAGCCCAGCTCCTCTAAAAGGTGTATGTACTTATATATTGTAGATGCACTTACTTCAATAGCGCTAGCAAGTTCTTTAATTGATTTCCTGTGTTTGCCGGCAAGCAATTGTATGAGTTTGAATACACGTAAAATCTTCTGTTGTTCATGCATAAAAAATAAAAGCGTTTAATACATTTCAATATAAAAATTAAAAGGTTTGAATAATATGATTATTGTTGTGATTTAAGTGTTTGTTGATAAATTGGTGGTTTTGATGCAGTAGGCTATTAAGTGAGCGGTTGTTTGGCAGATCAATTTTGGAATAGATAACGAAGCTATATTCAACAAGTCTTCGATCCACTGGAAAAAGGGTCTAACGTGTGGTTATAATATGGATCAAAAAATCTAATTTTTGTACGTTAAAAATACTTATATAGAAGTTTGCAGAGGCTGGATATGTGCATTTGCTGCATTTCTTAACAATTGTACATTTTTTGAAACGTTATTTCCCTGTACATTTGAATTCTATATTTAAGTACGCATAGTGAGAACTATTTTATATATTTATACGTTTAACCAATGAAAGTGCATTTAATTAAAAGGCTCAGCATCGATCAATTTGTGGTTCAGTATGCTACTAGTAAACAAGCTTTTGAATCATGGTTGAGAATAATGAAAGAGGCCGATTGGGATAAACCTTCAGATATTCTGAATACCTTTAATTCTGCGGATTTGTTGGGTAGGGGCAGTGACCGAGTTGTTTTTAATATAAATGGCAACAAGCATCGACTTATCTGCAGTTATTACTTTGGGGAGGAATTTGTGCATTTATTTATTTGCTGGATCGGGACACATTCCGAATACGATATCTTAAATAAGCATTCAAAACAGTATACCATTTCTTCGTATTAATTCATAAACACAGACATATGGAAACATTGACAACAGAAAAGTTTTATGTAATTGAGTCTGAAACTCAGTATGCAACATATTGTGCTTTTTTGGAGGCCTTACTCTTTAAGAAGAATACAAAAACGATTGATGATAAAAAAAATATCAAACTGCTTACCTTACTTATAGAAACGTGGCAGGATGAAAGATCAACTTTAAGAACGCAAGATCTGAACCCCGTAGAATTCCTTGAGGTATTGATGAAAGAAAATAATATAAAGCAAAAAGAATTGGCTGAAAAACTATATGTTGGAAAGACACTTATTTCAGATATTTTACACTATAGACGTGGTATGTCTAAAGATGTTATACGTGGTTTGGCTGAAATTTTTAAGGTAAGTCAAAATGCATTCAATAAACCGTACTCTTTATCCTAATGAATACATTTGTTAAATAGTACCCCACTCATTTTGCACTATTCCTATATTCCACCAACAGTAGGGTAACTGTATGGGATCTGTATGGGAACTGTATGGCTAGTGTATGGGGAATGTATGGAAAATGAAAAATATGCTGTTTAATTGAATATGGCGTATTGTATGCGTAAAGGCAGTTTGTGCTAAAAGTGTGTTTAGATTGATAATTGTATTATTTTAATAAATGTAGATTCAATGTTGTTTGAACACTGTTTGTGTTTGAGTTAACAATTTAGGAATAGTTGATAACAGGTATTTGACTATTCTGTTACTATTACTTTGATGAAAAATATGTATATCTCTTTATTTGTTAAATGAGGCAGATAACACTTAGGAAGCCCTCCTAATTTAATAAGAATTTATATTTTTATAAAAGACATTTATACATTTGTCTTGAATTGGCGTTTGTGTCTGTTTCTAATAAGAACTTAAATCCATTTCTATTGTAAAATCCAACGGACTCTTTTACTCCATCTACTGTAACAAATAGGCAGCCCGTTTTATTGGTATTATTTTTAAATCCAAACAATAAAAAATCTAATATTTTTGTTCCAATTCCAATATTTTGGTATTTTTTTGATACAGCAAGTACACCAATTTTTACTGCGGGGAATGTTTGTCTATCTAGGATTGTATAACCAAAACTGTTTGTTATGTTTCCTTTTAATTTGCTTCTTACTTCTCTTTTTTTATCAATACCAACCCTAAGTAAATCATTCGAAACGGTATAATAAGCGATCGTTTCTTCTTTGTATTCAATTATATATGTTACTTGTAAAAGATATTTTTGATAGTGTTTTGCTTGATTACAAAAAAAATCATCAAAATCTCCGCCTGAGTCGCAATTGAATGGCTTTATTATAAAATCAGGATCAATACTTAATCGAATTATTTTAGCGGAATTAAAAATTGATTCCGATGTTATACGCTCATTATTCACTCGTTACAATCGATTGCAATTGTTCATAATTCGCACGCATTCTTTCAAATTCTCTTTTTTTTTCTTGAGATTCTTCAGACAGATTCGTTTTTTTGTCTAGTATTGAATGCAAATTCTCTAAAAATGATATTGCATCTTTACCTTCTAATATGGGTGTTTCTTTGATTTGGATTGCCATAACTCGCTGTTATTTTAAATTTATAGCACTTATTATTTTTTGTTGTATTATAAAATGATTGTTAATCAAACAGATGTATCATAACTATGTATATATGCAATGTGTTCATTATATCATTATTTAACAACTATTTTAATAGAATTTTTATGTAGTGCTTCTAATCTGTTAATCAAATGATTGTCCACTCTTACCCAAAGCCCGTTTCACCGCATCCTCTCCAAACTTTGTACGGATTTTATCCATTGCTTCGTACAGATTTTTGGTCTTTTTAGGGTTTTCAAACAACGAAACTTGGTAGGTACCGTGCATGAGATTGCTAAACTTCACGCCAATTAAGCGCACCTTTTTTTGATTTTTATAGAGCGATTTAAAAATGGCGATGGCATTTTGCATCAGTTCCGCATCCGAAGAGGTATAACTGAATGTAGCCTGTTTGGTTTCTTTTTCGAAGTTGGCGTATTTGAGTTTTATCGTTAAGCAACCTGTTAAAAACTCTTGTGTACGAATGGCGAAACACAATTCTTCCACCATTTTCAATATGGTATTTTCGAGCATTGCTGTATTGGTTGTATCCACCTCGAATGTAGTCTCTGTAGAAATGGATTTACGTTCTGTAAACGGTTCAACGGGAGAATGGTCGATGCCATTGGCGCGCTGCAACAAGCCATTTGCGGTATTACCAACCAATTTTTCAAGTACGTTGATGGGCGTATTGCTTAAGGTGCGAATGTCAAAAATACCCGCTTGATTTAAAATTTCAGTCGTTTTTTTGCCGACCATGGGCATTTTTTCAATCGCTAATGGAGCGAGAAATTCCTTTTCAGTTCCCGCAGGTACATACAATTCTCCGTTTGGTTTGGACTGGCTGGTGGCAATTTTGGAAACAAATTTATTGACGGATAAACCATAGGAGATGGGCAAACCCGATTCCTTGATAATGGTTTGACGCAGTTCTTTTGTCCATTTTTCGATGCCAAAAAACGTATCCATACCACTAATATCGATGTAAAACTCGTCTATGGATGCTTGTTCAAATAGGGGCGATTTGTCTTGAATAATTTGTCGCACCACCTTAGAATACCGACTGTATTCGCCCATTTCTCCAGATATCCAAATAGCTTCTGGGCATAGTTTTTTTGCATGCTGACTCGACATCGCCGAGTGTACACCAAATTTCCGCGCTTCATAACTGCAGGAAGCAACCACACCACGTTCGCTGGAACCACCAATAATGAGCGGTTTTCCTTTCAGTTCGGGTCTGCGAAGCAGTTCAACCGAAACAAAAAAGGAATCCAAATCCATGTGTACGATTGCACGTTGGGTATCCATTGGTATAATTTTCAGGGAAGGTTTGCTGGGTGAAATTGCGATATACTAAATGTATTCAAAACATTTGAAAGGGGAAAGTGGATGTAAAAGATTTGTTGTTTTATACCAGCATTTGGTGGTTAGCAGATAGTTGTTGGTGGCCCGCGATATGTTTTGTTCATTATTCAACGTTCAGCTCTGGCGGGAACACCGACAACAGCTAGAACATTCAATTGGAAAAACCTTGAAGGTTTGAAGAATAGAAATCTGGCGGGAGCGTGGTAACAACATCGATCGTCTATCGTTTGGTGGTTAGCAGATAGTTGTTGGTGCCCCGCGATGTTTTTTGTTCATTATACAACGTTCAGCTCGGGCGGGAACACCAACAACAGCTAAGATGTAAAAGATTTGTTGTTTTATACCAGCTGGAAAAACCTTCAAGGTTTAACAAACGATCATCACAGAACTAGATATTTTACAGAACATTCAATTAGAAAAACCTTGAAGGTTTGAAAAAAAATAAACACGTCGGCTAGATCTTTTTTGACCAATGTCAATGTTTTTTGATTTAAGAAAATGCACATTTGAATATCGAAATTTAAAGACATATCCTTTAACAACGAACATTGATGAACGAGGCATTGAAACAATTGATATTGGATAAAATTGATTTGGATGAAAATCAATTGGAGTTCATCTGTTCCTTTTTTAAACCGCTTCATGTTGCTAAAAATGAGCGACTATTGGAGCAAAATCAGGTGGCGAATCGCTTGTTTTTTATTTCAAAAGGATGTTTGCGTTTGTATTATACGACGGACGATGCCGACGATGGATTAACCCGATTTATGGCTTTTGAAAATACGTTTTTAACATCCATGGTGAGTTTTATTTCTCAAGAACCTGCTTTAGAAAATATTCAAGCGGTAGAAAAATCCGAATTACTGTATATCAATTATGCAGATTTCTTTTACTTAAAAACCAAGATTCCCGCATGGGAGAAATTCTATATCTATTTATTGGAATACGGCTTAACTGTTATCACTTCGAGATTAAATGGATTGCTGACACAAAATGCGTCCGAACGCTATAAAACCTTATTGAAAAACAATCCTGAATGGATACAACGGCTGTCTAATACCAATTTGGCAGCTTATTTAAACATTTCACCAGAGACATTAAGTAGATTAAAATCAACCATATAAAACGTTATGAGAAGCGATGAAATAAAAAAAGGCTTTCAACGAACTCCACACAGATCGTTGTTGCGTGCTACGGGCTTGAAAGATGCGGATTTTAATAAACCTTTTATTGGCGTATGTAATTCGTTTATAGAAATTATACCGGGTCACTTTTTTCTGAATAAAGTTGCCGAAATTATTAAAGATGAAATTCGTGCAAATGGTTGTGTGCCCTTTGAATTTAATACCATCGGCATTGATGATGGCATTGCTATGGGGCACGATGGTATGCTGTATTCTTTGCCAAGTAGAGAGTTGATTGCCAGTTCGGTTGAAAGTGTGATGAACGCACATAAATTGGATGCGATGATTGCCATACCCAACTGCGATAAAATTGTACCGGGTATGATTATGGGTGCTTTGCGGGTAAATGTAGCCACCATATTTGTAAGCGGCGGACCGATGTCTAAAGGATATAAAAAGGATGGAACACCCATCGATTTGTCTACCGCATTTGAAGCCGTTGGCAAACACGAAGCGGGCAATATGAGCGATGAGGAACTGAAAGACATCGAATGCAATGCATGTCCGAGTGGCGGAAGTTGTTCGGGTATGTTTACAGCCAATTCCATGAATACCTTGATGGAAGCAATGGGAATTGCATTGCCTGGCAATGGAACCATTTTGGCGCAAACACCTGAACGAGAAGAATTATATAGGAACGCTGCCCGAAGAATTTGCGCCATTGCCAAAGACGAAGTGGCTCGCGAAACGTATAAACTTCGGAATATCTTAAACGAACGTGCAGTGAAAAATGCCTTTGCAGTAGATATGGCCATGGGCGGAAGTACAAACACGGTATTGCACATGTTGGCCATTGCACAAGAAGCAGGCGTTGAATTTCAATTAAAAGACATCAACGGAATTTCGCAACGCGTATCGCACATCGCTAAAATATCTCCAAGTTTAACAACCGTACACATGGAAGACATTCATAAAGCGGGTGGGGTAAATGCTGTGATGAAAGAAATGACCAAACGGGGAGATGATATCCTGCTTGATAATGCGACCATTGGTGGTGAAACCTTGTTTGAAAAAATTGCCCATGCAGAAATTAAAGACACCAACATCATCCATACCATTGATAATCCATACAGTAAGGTAGGCGGATTGGCCATTTTGTATGGTAATTTGGCGGAACAAGGCGCTGTTATAAAATCCGCTGGCATTGTAGGCGACCGTGTTTTTACAGGAAAAGCCATTTGTTTTGACGGTCAGGCCGAAGCTGTTGCAGGCATACGTAGCGGAAAAGTGAAAGCGGGTAATGTGGTAGTGATTCGGTATGAAGGTCCCAAAGGCGGACCAGGAATGCAAGAAATGTTAAGTCCCACGAGTTTAATTATGGGTATGGGTCTGGGCAGTTCTGTAGCCTTAATTACCGATGGTCGTTTTAGTGGAGCAACCAGAGGTGCATCTATTGGTCACGTTTCGCCCGAAGCTGCTGAAGGAGGAATGATTGGATTGTTAAAAGACGGCGATGAAATACACATCGATGTAGACCGCTATATTTTATCTGTTGATTTAAGCGATGAAGAGATTGCAAAACGAAGAGCAGTTTTTGTTCCTGTGAAAAAAGAATTGCATTCTAGATGGTTGGGACAATACCGTGCATTGGTAACAAATGCCAGTAATGGAGCCGTATTACGATTTGATTTATAGTTTTTTAATGGGGTCTAGTTAAAGAAAGATATGCTGTTTGTTGGCGTTTATTTTAGAACGTCTAGTAGACAAACCAATTACATTTCAGACCTATATTAATTCTACATTGTTGTATGTTTTCTACGAATTTATGTTAAAAGTTTAAAAAAATATCAAAAAATAAATGGTGTAAAACCAAGTCTAGATTCACTATTATTCAACCTATAGGTTGAATAATAGTGTCTTGTTGATCTAGAAAAACGAACAGGCTAGGTTTGGTTTTTTGTTATGAGATAACCTAAATCTTGCCTCTTATGATTTGTACTTAATAGCGATAAATTATATAGCGTCTGTTTTTATTTCTCATCAATTTTTTATGCACTATAAATTTTATATAGAAACAATTTCATTGAATTGGCTTTCAATTAAGAATTAGATCCTTTAATGAGTCTCTTATATTGAAAATAGTTCATTAAAGGAACCATGTACTAATGGAAAGTATGTGGTAACTTAGATTCATCTCATTCATCAGCTCTACCATTATGGACCAAAATAATATAGAAAAAACTGCTAGCGAAGCAATTATTTACCGACGTTCGGTACGGATTTTTAAAGACGAACCAATTGATACAGTTAAAGTTAAAGAATGCTTACGTTTAGCATCCTTGGCACCCAATAGCAGTAACATGCAACTTTGGGAGTTTTATCATATCATTTCTCCTGAAATGCTTAAAGATGTGAGTACACTTTGTATGGATCAAAATGCGTCAAAAAATGCCAAACAAATGGTAGTATTTGTAGTGCGCAAAGATCTTTGGAATAAACGTGCAAAAGCAAATGCAATAAACAGAAGAAATGTATTTGGAAATAAGGAATTTGACCAATACACTAAAAGAGAACAAGATGGCATTAAGTACTTTACCAAGGTAATGCCGATTTTGTATATGGATTTTTTAGGGATATTGGGAGATATAAAATATTCCATTGCTCAGGTTATTGGTATTTTCAGACCTATGTACAGACAACTTAGACAATCCGATATGCGCATTGTTGCTCATAAAAGTACCGCATTGGCTTGTGAGAATTTCATGATCAGCATGGCTGGTATTGGATATGATACCTGTCCAATGGAAGGATTGGATACCTCAAGACTGAAAAAGTTGTTGAAGCTTCCTTATGGTGCAGAAATCAGTATGGTCATTGCTTGTGGCGTTCGAGTGCCGGAAGGAATCTATTGGCCACAATTTAGAGTACCTTTTGAAGAGGTTTATTATATCAAGTAAGCAGGATGGAGTAATGTTCAGAAAAAACGGTTTGCACAATAATGGCAATCAGTTATTCTGTAATTTCAATTTTAAAAAACCATTTTTAATAACTTTAACAGAGTCTTGATAATTGTCGCTTGCAACTTGCAGTTGAATGTTGATATGAATACGTTCGCTCCTGTAGATGAATTGAGATTTTGCTCTTCGTTCGTTTAATGATATTGTATGAAGATTCTGTTCGATCTCCAATTGTATTGCAATGAACTATTCTAAAGAACAACTTTAAGCCGAAATAGGGAGGGCAGCATTAAATATTGAAAGTAACAAATCTATAGCTTAGGGTTTAAATTAAGGGCTTTGATTGCAAATCGCCTCCACGTGTCGAGATGAAATTTCACCTTATTTTATATACACATCTTCATCTTCAGATAGATAAGTTTTCGTTTTTTTATCGAATTCCGTTACCATTTAGTACCTCATTTTGTTTTTCATATAGTTTTAACTGGAAATCTGACTTGGCTTAACTCAGATTTTACCTGTTTTTTAATGAATCAAAATGTAAACACCATGAAAAAACTATTAACCACACTCTTTTTATTCTCAGCGGCATGGTCGTTTGGTCAAACCTACAAATGGCCAGTTTACTCGCCAAATGTGAGGTACAATTTTAAGGAATTGAATCCTTCATTCCCTGAACCTACCAAAGTTCTGAACGACTGTCCACAAGTTGCTGGAGAGATTTCCGACCGTTGGTTCGTATTCCGTTGGGGGCCAGAAAGACGCAAAGACATTTCTGATTTAGCCATTCAAAACATGTTGGATCGAATGAATACGGATTTTGCCTATTTTAGAAATGTGATGGGTTGGCCTGCCGACAAGCGCGCAAGAAATGGATATAGGAGTGCTGTATATCTTTACGGATCAGGTCTTTGTACCGACAATGCAGATACTACCGCACAAGGTGGCTGGCAAAGTACGATCAATTATCAAGGACAAAGTTGGCCAATGGTATTGGCTTCTTATGTTCCAATTAGAGCATTTGATCCTAAGTACAACGATCCATATCAAACAGGCGCTATGGTACATGAAGGAATTCATGCGGTTCTGGCAGATATGCCAGGGGTAAAACAATCGGCTTGGTTTCAAGAAGGCGGCAACGTTTGGCTTCAACAAACGGCAGATGCAAGAAGAAAAGGGGATTTTAGTTCGATGGGTAATTTAAATGCCACCGATTTAATGGCGCCATTTATGCCTATAGAATGTTATTCAGGCTGGTTGGTAGATGGAACTTTTGGTGGGCCTTCTGCTGAAGGCGTAAACAAATACAATGCTAATAAACAACAATTGTGCACTTGGCGCACAACACTTGGCGGTCATCAATACAGCAGCATGTTCCCAACCGTTTTGGCGCAAATATTGGGCGATGGTTCTATTCCATGGATTTGGGTAAACTGTCCTGGGCGTGTATTAGAAGGATTAGCTGGCGGAATTGGTGATGTACAGATGAGACGTGTAATTACGGAATACCGTTCCAAAATGGCACTTTTAGATGTGGGCGAATGGACAACAGCATCTTTAGCTCTTATCAACGGCAACTTTGGTAGAAATATTGGTGTGGAATGGGAGCCTTCATATATGCAACCCCCAGCGTGGAAAGTAACGCCTTATGCCAAAACAACGCGTGCTGGCAATACTCTAACTCCTGATCCTTTAACATTGCCGGGCTGGTCGGGTTCAAACCAAATCCCTTTAACAGTTTCGGGTAATAAAGTGACAGTCAATTTTAAACCCATCGGAGCTAATATGACATGCCAATTGGTGTATCGAACTACAAAAGGAGTTCCAGTGTATAGTCAATTTGTATCGAGTGGCAACTGTACAATCAATTTGACGGATGCTCCGGCCAGTAACGTAGTGATTGCTGTTATCACCAACACCGATTATGTGTACAAAGGCGAAGCAACTCGTACTACCAAATACGATTATACGCTTGATTTGGTAGAAGGTGCGACTGGCGCAGCAGACATTAATATTAAATGGTACGAATCCGCCAAATTGAGCAATTTGAAAACGGTTACATTTTCGGCTACCATAATTGGAGGCATTGGAGGAAGCGTTTCACCTGAAGTGAGTGGTTTTTTGGTAGGAGATACTGCAGTAGTAACTGCTTATCCATTGGCAGGATATGCTTTTACAGGTTGGGGTGGTGATGCAACAGGCACTACAAACCCGATCAAAATTGTGATGAATACCAACAAAGCGATCACCGTTACGTTCAGTACTGGGCTTCAATACAAACTGGCTACTAAAGTGGTTGGTTCCGGAACGGTAAATCCTGCAACAGGGAATTATGCCCAAAATAGTGTGCAGACTTTAACTGCTAAACCTGCTGCTGGATACATTTTCTCGGCATGGAGTGGCGATGCGACTGGCACAACCAATCCGATTTCTGTCACAATGAGCGGTAACAAAAACATTACTGCAACATTTGTCGCCATTCCTTCGAAAACATTTACGTACAATGTGATGATGAATCCGATGACAGATTACACTGCGACCACTGTAAACTTGGGAGCAACGGAAATAGCACAATATTTTGACTTAACAACCGCGCAAATAACAAGCGCATTTGGCAAGACAATCAAATATTTTGGCATCAACAAAAATGGAATGTTAGATTCCGTTTCAACTGCGAATGCGCCTGGTAATTGGTACGACAACACAGGCAATATAGTGGTCTTTGGCAACCAAGGCTATGTGTTTTCCGAACTCACGATAAATAACTTGACGGCTAATATTGGACAATCACCAAACAAAGCTTTACCTGGTGATACCGTTACAATCAAACAAGCACTTGTGTACTATAAAAGTGCTACAGACGTTAAGCAGGCAGTTTTGGTATTTAAAATAGCAATTACCACCAGCACCGATATAGAAGAATTAATGCTGGTAAATGGAACGATTATTTATCCAAATCCATTTACTGAAAGTTTGATTATTCAGCAAAAAGGGGATTTCAACTACCAAATTCTGAGCTTGGAAGGAAAGGAATTGCAAACTGGTAATGGAAACGATACCGCAATAATGGGCGAATCGTTACAAAATGGTATGTATTTACTTAAGATTCAGAATGTAAACAGCCAAAAAGTATTTAAGATTTACAAAGCTAAGTAGGTCAATATTTTATTTAGACACATTGATGCCTTAGCTCAAAACGTTAAGGCATCAATTTTTGTAACACATTTTGATTTGAAATACGAGCGATAAACAGTGCTCACAAAATACAATTAACTAAAATCAATAGAATATCCGCCACATATAGATGTTAAATTAGAGTGTGTAAAATGGGGCAAAAGTAGATTTAAAATGACTAAAACGCTCCAAAAATTAGTTGTTTTTTTTTTAATGAGTCATGATTTATAAATTCCTGTTGACACCAATGACGAGCTACATTTTACATTTACCAAATGTTGATTGCTGTATGTCATAAATGGGCATGAAATTGTAATGTAAAAACGATCATAATTACTATCAAACGATTAACGACATTGAATAATTACTTTGGGTCAGGTAAAAAAGCTGGGGAGTAACTGATAAAATATTAACTTTACAGGTA
>ERZ724508.546-NODE-546-length-26356-cov-5.431086_pt1 | contig 26356 bp, 33 predicted proteins | sample MGYA00376041_ERZ724508 | MGnify/ENA primary metagenome ERZ724508 (study PRJEB28724, sample SAMN07190887) | wastewater metagenome | isolation source: effluent of sewage treatment plant in Hong Hong | place: USA: Christiansburg, Virginia | collected 2016-03-01 ...
GGTTCGGCCGTTGCCAACCTACCTTCATGACTTATTGCTGCTGGATGCAGATCCTCTCTCCCTTGGCAAATCTCACAACTTAATTTTGGAAAGCAGCGAAGTTATAACACATTGCAGCATTATCAAAGGAACTCACGAAAATGTTCTTCTGTTTGGTTGGCGCTGGCAGCATACCAGAACTGTACCAGTTGGGTTTCCATTTATCAATAATTATAACATCCCTGGGGAATGCTTCCTGCACTCAAGAAGCCTTCCGAGACATTCAAATTCTATGAATTCAGGGCCAGCTAGGAACTAGCTAACGTTCCCAGCAGTGAGGGTCGCAGTCGCGTTCCACACAAATACTCGTATCAGCATCCACCAGCTTAGAATGAACCAGACCGCTACGGAAAGTCAGCATCCCCATCCGGCAGGCTTTGCCTCAAAAAAGCACAGTTCATACAAGTACTAGCTTCCCTTACCGAGGGTTCTCTCCGACTAAAAGAACATTATCGGTCCGGAGCAGACGGCCCTGATGAATCCAGTGAGGTACGCCAACGGACAGAACTCACTGTATCGAAGCACTCTCTCTGAAGAGATAAAGGAGATATAACGGAAGATCAGAAGGTGTTAGAGAAAAATGCGCGAGGAACGGCAGAAGTCGATCTAAGAAAGTACCCCAGTGGATATCTCAGAAGACACAGTCGACAGCAAGAAGGAGTTCGAGATGATCGATATGAACCGTTTCGACTTCCTAACGAATCCAGGAGGAAAGCCCGTCGAGGAACAGCCAGAAGAACCAGCATCGTAACCTGAGCCGAAGATTACACCTCGATAAAACCCCGACTTTATTGTGAACAACATCGAAAAGCTAGGCTTGCATTATGCCAAAGATCTGAAGAAGAAGTTCGAGAGACGCTAACTGCTCCCGCATAAGGTAAACCCTTGGTCGAGGTAGGCATGCAAACGAAGAACGCCCAAGCTATACATTACTCACCAGACCAACTCTATAGGAAAGGCAGGCAAGCCACTTAACCAGCAAGAACACATGTTTAGAGTCATCACACGTGAGGTCACCCCTCAGGAAATCTACCCAACTATTCCAACGTTCCCGGTGGTAAGGGATACCATCAGCCGTAACGTACTAGCCTACCTTTCCGACTATAAACCGTTTATAGAAAAGACGAAGGAAGCTATTCCGGCTATGAATCGTTAAGGAGAACAGCAAAATATCGTAGTGGAAGGCGGGGAAGCTAAGGCACCCGTCGCTGCTGAAGTAAAGTAGTCGTGACTCCTTCTTAACTTCCAACAGTCAACTCAAAAATCAATTCATCCCCACCATGAGGGTCTTGAGTATTCCTCCGGTTTGGATTAAAAGTAGACCGGAAGCAGACGTGCCAACTGCTTTTTGACTGCTGGCAATGACATCGAACCTGCCTCCTCACGATTGCTTCGCTCCTTGAGCTCAATTAACTCTCGTATTTTTTGTTTCTCTCTGAGAATGTCCTTCAGCCGATTATCGTTTTCGGGATCTTAGTGCTTCAATACAATTTGTTGCGACTGCTGTGCTTTCTTCGTTCCGTCGTTCATCGAATGCGCAACCTTTCTGATAGGTTCCTTATTCTTACTGAGTGAAGGCAGATGGAGGTTGTTATGATAGTTTTAATTGTTACTACCACTGTCTGTTCGGTAGCGATTGGCTACTTCTGAATTTTGGCTGGGAACGCGCTGCCTTTCGGAAGCAGCATCAGACTCGTACTTCGATTTAGGTAGCCTTTCCTTTAGATTGCGAAGATTCTTCGGCATCCGGATGGTTTGCAAAAGATTGTTCTCACGATCGTTGGGACTTGATTCATACTCTTTTAATGACGGGTGTTGTAGCAATTACTTGCAATCTGGCCTTTTTTGTGGGTTCAGTTGCAGACAAAGCTCAATGAACTTTTGTAATTCTGAGGAGTAGTTACGAGGAAGGCGATCGAATGTGCCACGTTGGATTCTTCTGAAGAGTCCCTCCATATCTTTGGCTTGGAATGGTGGACGTAACGCACAGACCTCATAGATGACGCAACCTACTTCAATCTACTTCTTACCAAGCGACCAAATATCCGATTTGCTGTCGTAGGGTTAATCCCTCCAAACTTCAGGACTTGCGTAGTACGGAGTCCCCGTCTGGGTATATGCCAGCTTGTTTTTAACGATTTTGGAGACGTTGAGGTCACCTAGCTTGTAGCACCCATTCGAAACAAATATGTTCGCGGACTTGAGATCCCGATGCATGATTTTCATATCATGGAGAGTTTGCAGGCCTTGAAGGGAATGGCTGATTAGCCTCCAGACCTCTCTTTCATCCATGTGAGTTCGCTTTCTCTGCAGATCTTTGATCTTGGCCTGAATGTTGGGGTATAGTTACCTCTAAATCGCCTCCCTGAGCGTATTCCATGACGATACACAGAGTATTATCGTCGATGAAGGCATCTTTGTAGGAGATAATGTATGGGTTTTCAATCGAGGCGAGAATGCGTACCTCATTGAGAGCGTTTTACTTTTCCTTGTCTTTGAGGAGGTTAAGCCTGACCTTTTTCAGTGCATATTCCCGACCATCAGAAATACGGTGTACTTTATGGACGCTGCTGTAGGCACCCTCTCCTATCTTGCTGAGCATACGAAAGTCTGCGAGCGACATTGTGTGATTAATTATATTGTCCCCAGCAGTTACAACCAAAATCTGCGTTGTCTACTTCAAACTGACTTCATATCGGTCGTAAGAAATCCGAAAGAAGCAGTATCCGCTTAATAGCTGTCCACAGATTTATTCTTGGTAGGCGAGACGGACGAGTTTGCAATGCTAGCTTTGCCTTTAGCCTTGAGAGATAGGAGTTGAGGCAGGGCGCCCTGCCATCGACCGGCTATAATAATTAATGTCAAACCACATAAACTACGAATAACTCCTGGAGAAGTTGGGCCAGCCCAACGATGAGGCTAGAAGCGGCTGCCTACGCAAGCTGGTTTACCTATCCGTTAACGATCCGCAAGACTTTCGGAAGTTTGCTCGACGGATCGCTGAGCTGGTGAACGCTTCCCTGTAGGACATGTTCGAGGAGGACACGAAGCTGCTGGCACTGCAGCTGATGAGTGAGCTAGTAACCAGCTACAGGACTGCAGTGCCGAAGTCGACACTGGAGCTCGGCGGAGTGGTAGTGTGCTTAAGCGATGAGAAGGTATTTCGAAGTGGTTAGCCGCAGCTGGAGATCCGTAAGGCATCCCACTATCTAATAATGACGTTCGTCAAGAAGTACTAGAAGTTCGATGAGGTGCTCGATAGCTACCGTCGCGTCGGTGAGACCAGCAGTGTTAGCTGGAAGCTTATCCAGAAGATCATACACTCTTTCGAGAGTCTCGTCATTCATGAGCCAAAGTGTGTCACATACTCAGAAGACTTTCGCAACATGGACAACTTTCTGACATTCGTGATTCGCAGAAGCAGCGATGACAATAGTCTGCTAAAAAAGGCCAGTGAGCAGGTACTTTATGCCAATAAGGTAGGCAATGACGAGTTTTGTAAAGAACTAGTATACACCGCAAATCCTCCCTAAGCTGAACAATTGGGTCAGCCAGTCACTCATTGGCCATTCCAAAACGGTCGGGGTTCGGCTCCAGGAAGCAGAGGAGATGCTCGAAGAAGTAATTATCACCGATAGGGAAGAGAAGAAGGCTGTGAAGTAACTACGAGAGCCCCGTACGGCTTCTCTCTCACCAGCACACAACGCCAACGTGGAGAGAAAGTCCTCACAGCTTCGACTGAACGTTCCAGACGCAACCGCAAATGACGATGTTAACTTACAACTAAACAATCTGTTGGAACGCATCGAGGCAAGTAACGATTGGAGTGTGAAATGCGAAGCTATGGATGACTTACACCGCTTGATGATCAGCTAATCAATGAAGGTAGTGCCAGAGCTGCTCATAGAACGAGTCATGGACCTTACCTCCGACTTGAACTTTAAAACTTGTATTACAAGCCTCAACGCAATCTATTACATCGCCTTGGAATGCTTTGATAGCGCCAGACCTTTTCTTCGCAGTATTGAGGAAATTGTGGTGGAGAAGATCTGTGATAGTAAGCTGGCGATAAGGCAGGTAGCTGCAAAGATTGCCAAGTAACTCGTGTGCAATAACAAATCTAAGACTATTCTGAGGACCATGATGCAGAAGCTTATGAACTGTAGTCTGCTGGGCAAGGAGGAAATCATCGGGCTGGTGCAGGATATCTACACGAAGGATGCTTGCGGTTAGCTTGAGGACTGCCTTGCGGTGGTTTCAGATCTTGCCACGTTACTCTATAATGAGAATACCAAGATCAAGATGAAGGCGATTGAAGCACTTGTGAAGATCAGCCTTGCCACAGACCTTGAGTAATGTAAGAGAGTTCTGGTTAAAAAGCTCAATAAAGTATACTACGATATGTTCCTGGAAAGACTTAAGGACCGCCCGAACGATCGTTGGGAGGATAATAAGAATAAGGGAGCAAGCTATCAAGTCGACAGGTCACCAGCATTCACTTTCGAGAAGCCCTTCAGTACGAAGAAGGAAAGCAATTCCTTCGCGGACAACAAAGCCAATCGGAGACAATAAGACACTTTAAGCACCAACAGCAAACCCTAAAATGAGACTTTTTTTTACGAGTCAAAGACAACAAATAAGACGATGAGCTCTACGAATACTGAAACAATCTCAGCTAGCTGTAAGACCAAGGGCTACTCCGAAGGTAAGAGCACAATATCTACTAACTTCGGGGAGTTCACAACTTCGTTGAGTGCACAGAACGGTGGTGCTGTCCAAGAATAGAAGGTTAATCTGATAGTGCGGAATAAGTACAGCGGCATGGGGTATGAGTAGGACGAAAAGAAGGTTAGAGAGGTCGGTGGGTATCAGTACAAGCCTGTTCTCTCAAAGAAGCCACCTAATTGCGACGAGAAGAAGGAGAAACCAGTTATCGAGGAACAGTTGATTAACAACAGCGACAAGCTGAAAGAGGACGACCTGATCGTAGAGTCCCGATAATACCGGTTCAAGCGTCCGACCGAAGAAGAGAAACCCAAGTAAGAGCGCAAATCAAATATCAAGCTCGCCAAGCCATTCTCAAACAAGCGTCAACCGGAACGCGTGGAAGAGGATGCAGAAGAAGAAGAAAAGAGGTAGGTTAGCAAGCCCTTCACGAAGAAGTCATCCAAGAACGAGCCGCGGGTGATCGATTACAAGCAGACGCAGTATATTTCCAAGGAGTAGCTCAAGCCCTTTGAAAACTACGACTCTGCACTGAAACAAATCACGAATGAAATCCGCAAAGAGGACGATTGGTCTACCCATTTCTAGACTCTAAACAGCATTCGTAGACTCATCAAGCACCACCCTGAAGCCTATCCAGGCTTGGTCTCCAGCCTTCCTACTACGATGATGGAGGTGCTCAAACTCGTGGAGTCTTTAAGATCGAGCCTCGCAAAGAACGCGATGATAACCTTAGCAGAGATGTGCGAATCCCTCAAGCGTAACATGGACCCCTATCTGGAGCATATCTTTCTAAAGCTGTTTCGAAAAGGTCTTGACACCAACAGTTTCATCAATGACGAGGTCAAGAAGTGCTTAACTTCCTTGTGCAGTTACTGCACACAAGTCAAGGTAGTGCCCGTCATCCTCAACCACTGCCAAACCAAAGTAATTACACTGTATTATTCAGCAAAACCAAGTTAAGCTGTACATCTTGCTGTGCATCGAAAAACTCACCGATAGGCTTCCCAATAACAGGCTGCAATTGCTGAAGGAATATAACAAGCTGGCCAGTGTAATCGGCAACTACATTATGGACTCGTCAGCGGAGGTGCGTGGCTACTGCAAGAGCATCTTCTGCCTGGTGGTTAGGGAGGCTTCAAAGATGGAAGTCTAGGGCATCTTTCGCAGGAATACCCCTGAAGAGGCCTTTACAAAACTCAAGGGCATCCTCGACAAAGAAGTGATGGCCACCGACATGGTTGTTAAGAGTTCGTCGAAGAAGCGCATTGATTTCGACTGATCAATTTTATTGCTAATATACTATCATGCATCGGTGGGATGTATTGCATGACTAATTTAAATATGAGGCTCATTGCTCTGATCGGAATGCTCGTGATAGTCAAGGCGAGTCGTCGACCGGAGTTCAATAAGGAGGTCTCGAAGAGATTAGAGCACTGCGATCAAGTCTTATGGGTACCCGAGCTTAAGAAGCCCGTAATATCTTCCATTCCGATTACCAACCAAACGAAGACGATATGCGTAACATCACCAGATGGGCCATCCCATACGATGGCTGTAATATCGTTTACTCCAACTGCCTGCGTATACTATCGAGAAGACCTATTCCTTGAAGAAAGTGTGGCTGGTATTAATATCTTCCGCAGTAAGGTGTATCGAGATGGATGCGTAGGAAGCCGCACTCGTCGTGAACAAAGCAAACATAACTCGTCTATCGACTCATAACGGTTTTTGGTGGTTGTCAAGAAGGCATTGTACATAGCGCCTGGGGTGGCCATCGACGACAATGTTCCGACCCTGCTATGCTTGATAGTCATCCTTACTACATTCAGCTATGCGATCGTGACAAGGCTGATGTACAGGTCGGACTGGGTTCTCTTCATCAGTGGAGATCACCCCTAATAACCAAGACCAGCAGAACAAAAGAAATTTAATTGATTCGAATTCTCAAGTCATTTTCCATGAAGTTTTGACCAATATCGAGACATACCGTCAGTGAACCGAGCTTGACCAGGGCGTAGAGTTCGTCTTGGGTGGTTAGCTGTTTGGTGGCAACTCTGCATGTTTGGGATAACTTTTCATATAAGCTCTGTTTGACATTACAATAGAGGTGTTTACCTATTCAGAACTGTGTGTGCTTTGCTCAGGTCTCGGCGTCTTTTCGGTGAGATCACCTGAAGCCAATCGTGGTAAAAGCTATTCTGAGGGAAACGGCGTCCTGGGGTCCCTCTCTGCAGTATAGCTCAGAGATATATTGGAATGACTTTCGACTGTGATGACATTTTCATGGAATATGGTCGTTGCAGCGGTAGCCGAACTCATTCCATAAGGAATTTATAAAGCGAGTTGATCGAATCCGAAAGGCCTTCGACTACTGTCGAAGCCGTTTGTTGCTGTGGTATAACCACTGTCGTTGGCGTTGGCTTGACTTGTCTTTTCACTCTCATGCTTTTGCATGAGACTGTAGGCTTCAAGCCGGATATTCAGCACATTGATCTGACTGGCTTTGAATATGTTATCATCCCTCAACTCACGATTCTCCTTTTCAAGCGCTTCGATTCTTCGACACTGGCGTTCCAGCATTTCTCTCAGTCGAGTCAATTTAGCGTCTCTTATAGCTTCAGCCGGTAGCACCTCACTCGCCCCAACGATAATCATGGCATTATAATCCGTAAATGGAGATGTCATTCTTTCTTCTTCTTCTTGTTGCTCTTCAGTATCTGGAAGGAGCACATCAGTGATTCATCCACGCTCATCAGCGCACCACTATTATCGAACTACCCGCAATAGTTGGGAGCTGAAAAGATCGTTACCAGCTGGCGCTTCGCAAAGAACTCGTAACCCTCTTCCACGACCTGGTGAGCTCTGCAAATTAGGTCCATATCGTGGGTCTTGAGGAAGTTCGAAACTATATCGCTGCCGAAGATGAAACTGACTCCTCGCTCGTTTTATGCCCATCCTGTCATGTCCTTTTCCGGGTCTGACCAAAGCAAGTCACATAGAAGTCCTAAATAAGCACAACAGTTACCTTGATCTGGCACTTCAATAGGTCGAACAATCTTGTGAATTTGTTCAAAGGATTCCAGCTGCGGGGACAGGCCACCGTGCATACACATGATCTTCTCATCAATGATGGCACAGATGGGCATCACATTGAAGCAATCTGAGAAGGTTTTCCAGAGCTTAAGGTTATGCTTACGCTTGCCTAAATGATGAGGAGGATTACATTCGTCATAGAAGCCATAGATGCGGTTGATGCTGGAGCACTCGTGGTTGCCACGAAGCAGGAAGAAGTTCTAAGGATACTTGATCTTGTAGGCAAGCAGCAGGCAGATGGTTTCGATAGACTGCTTGCCGCGATCGACGTAGTCTCCGAGGAAGAGATAGTTGGCTTCAGGTGGGAACCCTCCGTATTCGAAGATCTTCAGAAGGTCGGGATACTGACCATGCACGTCACCTAAATTATTTGATGGAAGCTACCGCAGATCTTTATCGGAGCCTCAAGTTCCAGGAGCATCGGTTGACTGAGGAAGATCTATCGGCTCTTCATGCACAGGCCACGAATCTCCACTTACAGCAACTTAACTTCCTTCCCCTTGCCCTCCAACAGCTTCTCGATGATCTTGTCGATGTCGATTTCCTGGACGTGTTCCGTCATTTTAATTTAAGATTATAGTCGAAGCCCATTCTTAGCTGGCTTTTAGCAGTCCAACAATACAGTATCGCCAGAACGCAACCGAACAAACCTCGCCAGCTATTAGTTAATAGAATGCAAAGGCTTAATAGTTATAAGGAGAGGAACGGTGGGGTCAGTGGCCAGCGTAGTCCACCCGCGCGCTCCAACAACCTCGGACTTATCATTCCTGGGGCACGTCAACCTGTCATAGCAACTGCATTACTCGATCTACCGAGATTCAAATCCCGGCAGCCACCTGCCCTGGAAGTCAAGTACTACTCGTCGGATAAGGCCAAAGGCGAAGCGCACACCAACATCGCAGTGGAGCAGTTTATGCTAAATAAGCGCGAGACCGTTGGTGAGGAGTCCCTCACTACAAAGAAATCTAGTCAAGCTGAACAGTAGTAACTGCAGCGAATCCGAAAGTCCGAGAACCTTTCACATAACAAGAACCGCTCATCTTCAGAGCAAGAGATAGCTCGGGCACGCCGATCGCTACACCTCCGGGAATCACGAAACAGTAAGGAGAGCGACGGGTTGTATATCCCACGCTCGAATACTAAGAGCATCAAGGTAGTTGAGAAAATAACAACAGAAACCAGTCAGCCAGAGCTTGCCGAACCAGCGTACCAAGGAGAATCCCAGCAGGCCCAGTCTCGCCGTTCGATATAAGATGTCGGACGATGAATAGGATGAAAAGTGGGCATATGTCTAACGGTAAAGATTGCCTAACGACCCAAGAGGAAGACGACCAGTACTGGGCAAGGTGGTGACTGAACTGTCGAAGTAGGACTTCGGCTCCACACCATCAAGACAAGAAGGCAAAGTCAACACGTAAATGACAGACAGCCGTGTGCGAATAAAACGAAAAGTGGAGAGTAAGGTTAAGTTCGCTCGCAAGTCGATTGAGTAAGCCAGAATGATATTCAGAAAGACAAAGGAAGCTTCGACGCGACAGCAATCCCACGACGAGGAAGAGAAAGTAAACTCGATCGACCAACCTCAGCAACATTAAGCGCAAGTGTAGCTGCCCTACTTCTTCATCATCGAGGACATCCACCTCAACCTGTACCAAAACCTGAAGAACAATACTTCTATCAACGACCTCTGCCTCTGCTACATCAATCTCTAAAAGATCAATAATGAGAGGGTAGTGTACGGGCTGCTCGGAGATCGCAAGCAGGTGGCTCTGCTTCGCAATCTCTTCGTATTCGAGAGGCTTATCGTGTTCACAATTATCTACGTCGAAAAGTGGAAGGGTAAGAAGAAGCGGTTCGCAGCTCTGCTGATCGATCTGTCGAAGCTAGCGTACACCAACTACAGCACCCTTATCGAACTCATCATGGAGATTCTCCAGGAAAGCGGTCGGTTAGATACTAAAATGTTCCAACCCAAGGAGCTCGGAAAGGAAAAGAAGTTCAAGTAAATTGGAAAAAGCAACCTCAAGATCAAGGGGCTGCTGAACCAAATGTACCTTCCCATTAACGCAGATTCTAAACTAAGGATTTGCCGCTATTCTAACTGTTCCACAACCTGCTGGACAGCTCACTGAAGCTGGAGTCACTCGAGTTCATCAACGTTGTGGACCGTACCCTCAAGTGGGAGGTGCTAGCAATGCCGAGCTACCCCTACTTGCCGCCTCCGGTGAAGTAGTTTACGCTGGTGGTTGACCTTGATGAGACGCTTATTCACTACAACGAGAAGGAGTCGGTGGTGCACGAAAGGGCATATGTTGGTGAGTTTCTACAACGAATGGCAAAGATCTTTGAAGTGGTTATATTCACTGCTGGAACAAAGGCCTATGCTGACAACATCATCGATTCAATCGATCCGGAGCACTGTGTATCGTTTAGGTTGTACCGCAACCATATTACTCTGCACGAGGGAGCTCCCATTAAGGATCTCTCTAAACTCGGCCGGGAACTCAACAGAACCATCATCATCGATAACCTGTCCTCGAATTTTCGGCTACAACCTGACAACGGCATTCTCATCAGCTCGTGGTACGGCTAGGAGTCTGACGATGTGCTGATCAAGCTATCCAACGTCCTCAAAAGTATTGCTCCATTTATCAATAGACATCCACAGCCGCTTTCACCAGGACCTGCGAGAAGGTGTCAAGCACTGGTCTCACTATATCAAGGAAGAGATCTCTTACAACCGGCTTATCTATGAGATGAAGGAGTAGCTTTGACCATACTATTTTCCTGCAATGGTTCAGAAACGAGGGTGCTGTATACGCACCGGTGCTGGCTTCATAGTCATCATGTTTTCGAAGACGCCCCGTTTTTCGTCGCGGGTGCTTTTGCCTATGCTATAGCTACGCATCTTGTTCTTCTATACGGGATTCGAGGCTGATTCGTGGATTTTCCCTTTTTGCCATCCATTGCCACTGTGCAAACCCTTTCCACCGTCGTATTCGAAGTCGTAGTGAGCCATAACGGTGCCGGTCTTTAGATCGTATGTCTGGTCGATTGAGGATTTTGGTTGGGCCAGCGATTTTGGACCTTTTGTAAAGGCAACTGCAGGTTACTATTTAATCCGTGAGTCTGCAGGCAGCCTTAATAGTTTTGTTGACTGGCTATTCTTTGGGTTCGGGAAATAGGACCCTGGACCGACAATTTGGTTGGTGCCTCCTGCAATTAACCAAGGTGGATACCTGTAGCAATCAAAGGATCTTCCCCCTTGCGTTCCCTTTTAAATCCAAAGGTATATTTGGGTGCAACTGGTACTTCCTTCTTGATGCCTGGGTCATACTGTGGTCCTGGCGTCAACTTGTCCTTTCTTTCACTCTTCCATCTTGGGTCAAGCCCAATCCTAACGCAACTTTGGCTAGGTCTGCGCCTGCTATCAGCTTCATCCGGTTTGAGATAGTCTTGTTCATAGTTGAAGTAGTTATAGGTTTCCCTCCCTTTATCAATACGTTAAGCATTGCCTATTTTCACCGATGGCGGCTTCATTAAGTGTAACTCCTACCTGCGTGTATTTGAACTTCTCAGTAGGGTTCTCCTTTTGTGCAACTATCTTTGTGCTATCGCTGCGCATCAGCGTCTACTTGGTAGGAAAGTAGCTTGCTGGACCGTTGCCAATCTGGCCTGCAAGGTCGATCTTTGCAATTGCTTCCCCATCGTACTGTTTCTTGCGGATCTTGCGATCACTTGTACCGAAGCCATACTTTGGTGCTGTTGGTTTCTTGGAATCCAACATTTCGCCTATGGAGCTGTAGATCTGTTTGGATTCCATCTTGATGATGTCGAAGTAGGAGTAGCTGCGTTTCTTTAGCTGATTGACGGGGTTGTTCTCATCCTCCTTGCCAGGTGATTTCTTCTTAGCTGGGGATTCTGCGCCGTGGCCGTGTTTCGACATGCCGAAAAATTATATCAGAATAGTTATAGCAAGGGAAGTAGGCAGATGATGGCAAAGCTATCAGTGATCCGCTGCTGAACTCTTAAAGATGAGCGACAGCAGTTTCTCCTCGGCGTACTCCAGCAGTTATTGTATGGCCGTGCGTTTTCGCGTGCTACTCTTCTCCTCCTGGCTGGTTGAGTAGACATCTATCTCGTGCTGCAGCTACTACCAATCCTTAGCAGTCAGCTATCCGTAAGAACTACTGGAGTCGGAGTCATTGTTAGCATCCGACTCGAGTATCCTCGTCAGTGTGCGTTGCGGGCTGGGAAAGATAGGGTTTGGGGACTTCCGTTGCTCCCTCGCATTAATATTCGCCCTCAGAATTTTATTCGCAATTTTGTAGTGGTTGACCGTCGAGGTATTTTCCTAAATTTCCTCTATATTACTTTAAAGTAGGTGAAGCTCCGTTCGAATTGGTGTGAGTACGAGCAATACGTAACTTTGCATTCGACACCACTCAGAAATGAGTAGCAATACCTAAATCAACCTCTTTGAACTTTGTCGAGCCGTAGAACACTCGAATGACTTTCCCACCAAAGAAGAAGTTGTCCAGCGACTACAATTAGACCGTAGACTTACCAACAGTGCAAGTGCTGCATCGGGTTCCTCGGAGTACTCCACAAAGGCATTATAAAAGTTCTATTTGGCTTTGGTTAGGGTCACGCTCAGCACCCTTCCGTACTGTCCGAAACACTGTTCGCTGGCTAACATCTACGTTGGCATTGACAATCGAAAATGCAAGAGAGCGGGGCGAGTAGTACCTGTCGGTCGGCGAGTTCTTTGACTAACCCATTCACGAATAGCAGCCGAGGTCGCACTACTCTGACCTGCTCGATTGAGTTGCTATGTCTGATCTCCTCGAGCAGCTACTGAAGGGTTTTTAGCTTTGAGTGCTGGTCACGCAGGGGAGCAATGCACGGTGTGGGAGTGCTATCTCTCTCCTTTCTAATATAACTTCTCATATAATAGTATAAAGAGATGTTGGTTCATAGCTCATGCAAGTCACTTGGATTCCTTCTTTGGGGTGGTGAGCTTGGATGACAGCTTTGGGTCGTTCGCGAAGGTTTCTGCTACTAGTAGCGGAAAGATAATGGAAGCTTCCCCGAATATCTTGCTGTACTTGGAGTTAAGGCGCAACTTGCCCCATGTCAGCGCCTCACTAGGCTTTGCACCAGAGTCACTTCCATCTTCGAAGAGTCCCGTATTAATAAACACTCCGTAATCTGCGCCATTGCGGAATATGTGGGCATTGAGAATGTGATGCTTGGGAGTGCTGCCACCGATGATAAGAGCACAGCTCTTAAGTGCTCGCATGGCCATCTTGTTGATTTCGCGAATGTCCTGAATAACATCCAACACTAAGTCATTCTTGTAGGAGTTGGTAAACAGTATGTCTCCGAGTGCTCCATCAGTAACGGCAGGACAGTACACTGGAATATCATTCTTGTAGCACCAATAGTAGATGCTGTCGGGTTTGTTGATTTCCTTACCCAAACGAGCGATAAGTTTGCTGGGAGTCCAGAGCACCTTATCCTTTTCCTGCTCCTTGTACATAGCCGCATAGATCGGTAGCAAAAAGGCTTCCAACTTCACATAGTTTTCTGCTGGCACCAAAATGTTGCCGATGCGACAGTTGAAGTCCTTTCGATTTTGGGAGTCGTCCATGTTAAAGTCACCCATGTAGAAGTCTGCAAGGCTTTTCATCAGGTCCTCCTCAATTCCTCCACAGCTTGTGACTATGCAGTCAATCATCTTGTGCTCAGCGAGGTAACGAATAACCTCCCTCATCCCACAGGAGGCCATGTTAGCAGTGTAGCCAAGGAAGATAGTGCATCGAGCATTGCTGCGGTAAACAGGGTTCTTCTCATCCTCATCCTCGTCTCCTTTCAAAGGTTAGTCACTGAGCCTCCATTTGATGGCTTCGTTGAGAATATCAATTGCGCTTGCGAGATTGCTAGCCTGTAGTCCCGTGGTAGCAAATGATTGAATGATCTTCTTGTAGTCTACACCTTGGTTGAAGTCGTAGCCTCGCACGACTGCCGTCTCGGGTCGCTTGCCAATTCCATAGATCTCTGCCTGAGGCACCTGCTCCATAGTCTTTAAATTACTATAAAGTCAACACAGCTTAGATATATCTTAACGCTCGAGGAATTCTTTGATTATGGACGGAGCAATAGAATATTAATTGGTGACGAGTCGCTGTGGGCTAGACCTTTCTGACGGATGGGAATAGCTGTTTGTAAGATTGCCTTCAGGGTGGGTTGATTTTTTGAACACATTTTTGCATTTAGCTCTGATGCAGTTGCTGAAGTTAGTCAACTTTGACTCTTTCCCTGAACCTTCAATTGCATCCTACGAATCCCAAATAGCCTTTCCGATTCTAAGCTGCTGAATAGTTCAACCTCATCAAGGTGAAATCATGCATAATACTATTTGTATTTGGAGAGGTTCTAAACTCGAGGAAATCAATTCCAGTACTCTCCCAATCGCAAGTGTGCTCTAAACATTGGTCAGTTGATACTCAATGCCTAATTGAATAGCTTCGCTTATTACTTATCATGGCTCACTTCGAGACTCAGGCTGATCTCTTCAAAATCATGCGGTGCTTAGACTGCGAATACGAATAGAATGAGGCAACTCTGGCCAACAGCGTATCACCTCTATGCGACGAGATACGGCAGCAGCTGAGGTTGCTGCGATTCAAGAAACTAAACGATCAGCAGGCCATTCGACAGATGCAAAAGATGTACGGCAGGGGACTTATCATCCCCAATGACAAGTTCTGAGATAAGCTAATCAGTAGGGAGTATTCAACGAGTCGCGACCGCGATCACGAGGTCTTCCCAAATCAAAAGAGTCTAAAGGAGTTTAGAAGGTCTTTAAATGGCTGGAATTGGCAAGTCTTCCTGCTAACCCACCGAATTTTAGGGTAGCGTCCTTCGACGGTGGTGTTAACTCGGAGTTCTTCACTGATGCCATCCTTACTGAGGGTTCCTTCAATGTATCACCTTCCCCGAACATCTTACGGTTGGTGCTTCTGTTGAGCCCCTGCACAACTTAACTGCGAGTGTCGAACTCCTTCCTGGGACTCTGCATTTTATTGAAGGTAGCCATCGCAAGGTTCTTACTGAGTTCCTCACCGCTATCAAAGAACTTGCGGATGCATTGCCGGACATTCAACAGCTGGGTGTTGTCCTGCTGAAGGTCCAGCGGCTTTCGATCGAAATTTTGCAGCTGTTGCTGACACTTGCTGACACTATCCTCAAAACTGAACATGTCGTGAGAGTAGAACTGGATAAGATGCTCCAGCGCATAGGCTGAATACAGCGATTCCACGCTCTTCCGTGCATTCCCAATGAGAAGACAGATGGAATCCTCAATCGCAAGGATATCCTGCGAGAACGTAATTTCTTCGACCTGCAGTCTCTCCTCCAACTCTACTTCGTAGTCCTGGAAGATTCGTTAGAGTTCCTCCAAAAGTTTCTTCTTAGCCTGCTGGTACGAAGTCTTGACATCGTTTAGCTGCGTTATTGGCGTACTAACCCGCTGTTTGCGTTCGTTTATGAGCTGGTGGGTCTGTTAGCTGATTGCTTTGGATGACCGCATAACACCAGAAAGCTCTTCCTCTAGAAACTTGAAGCATTCCCCGATAATCTCGAAGTCGCCATGGGTGCCTACGTTGCTTCTATGGCTACCATTCTTCATATGCTCTTCAGTGTGGATCTTCACGCATCGTGGGCACATCGGTAAAAGACACTCGAAATTCTTGCAGAAGTTAGTGATTTTCTCCTCCGGATGGAAGGCACAGTTGATGCGAGGATACTCCTGCTCGCGATTAAAGGTGGCTCCACCATACTGCTTCGAACGGGCAGTGTAGGAGGTCTGCTGCTGCTCTCTCCAAGGCTTTCTTGCTGATGGGCTGGTCAGATTCATCACAATTCAAATTATAGAGCAAGCAGAACGCAAATAATAATTTTAATGGGAGGAGAGGAATCGAAACCGCAGGTGCAGCCACAGACCGTAGCAGTGCAAGAAGTAACTCCAACTAAACCAAAGCTCAGCACGAACAAAAGCATAAAACCGCTGAGTAAGTCGATGCACAAACCCCTGAACAACGAGCGTGTTAATTCTATAAGCACCAGCAACTTGGTCAGTGCCTACCGTACCAATGTCAAGGCCTAGCCTGCAAATCCCAGTACCACTGCACATGTGCTCACTGCCTCACGCAATCGCTATCACTCCATGATACGTATCAAGGAACCTCGACAGCCCACGAAAGAAACACTGGCAAACCCAGAAAGTTCCAGGGTAAAGTCCAAAGCAGGCGAGATAAGCCAAGTCATTGAGATCGACTCACCACCAGCGATTCGAAAGTCTGGAGTACGCAAACAAAGCCCTCCAAACCGCTCAACATTTAAGGGTCGCAAAACATTCGACCCAAAGCTAAGCTAGCTGATAAAGCTGTATGGTTTTAACTGATCTTCTCTTTCAGAACTTGTGAAAGTGTTCCTTGAAGTCTTCGAAGCTCATGCGGCTGTGTGGTAGTTTTGCGTAGCGGAAGCTGTTCTGCAGGTCGTTAAGTGACACTTCTTGTCCAAATACCGAAAAGAGGTGACGAATGTCTTCAGGGCTGAGGTAACCCTTTCTGTGTAACTTCTGGCAGCGTACTTGCCCTGGTCGAGGTGATAGAATAGGAAGAACAACCGCTCTTCGAGATTAACTTCTACGAGCCCCTGGTGGTAGAGCGCGCTTAACATCTCCCGCGTGACTGGTTAGTTGGGTCGCTTGGCGAGTTCCTGGGAAGGGCACAACCGTTGGAAGAGCTCACGCATGGCATTGGTATCACTCGGCTTGTCCCTGCTAAGCACCGATAGCAGTTCGTTCAGTTCATTTTCTATCATCCAGTTTATGCATTATGCATATCACAGCTTATCCTTGCGTACCAGCACCCACTGCTTCTGATCAACAGGACAGTTGATCTTCTTGGCGACCCATGGATCGATGCAATGCACATGATAGGCGTGGCGGCACTGCCCCCAACCCACCTCGCAGTTCGAGCGATCGATATTGTCGGCTGCGCATTGGATGCAGCGGTCCGTCAGCTTGTTCTTGCAGATGCCACATGCCTCAGGTGCTTCTATGTCGAACCTCCACTCGGCCACCGCTGACCACTTTATGACTTTAAAGATCTTGTCGGTCTACATGCTTGCTAATGCTGGTGAATATGCTATATTGATGAATGCTATGGTGGCGGTCCATTCCAACCCGTAATCCAAAGAGACCGGACCGAATCCGACATACAAACGTAATCAACCGAAAGCAACTTTCTTCCGACCTCGTTGCCTCACTGTTGTTACCCACACTGGTACCTTTCTCTAAGCGACGGAGCGTCTACTGGTCCTTGTAGTATTCGTAGAAGTGCTCGAACTATTTTTAAAGCTCCGGGTGGGTGGATACGAATGCGCGCTCTAGAACATACAGATCGACTGCTTTATCCTCTGCTGAATTCTTAATGTAGGATAGCCCAAAGTCAATGAGAAAGATTCGCTCATCCTTGACGATCATATTGGAAGTGGTGAGGTCTCCGTGAATGATGCCATAGCCATGTAATTGTTGGATGATGCGGCCCATCTGGCCAATCATCTCACGCTGGGACTCAGGTTTACTGGCATTGCTCCTCAACCAATCTTTCAATTTAAGGCCATGGATGTACTCCATAAAGAAGCTACGGTTTGGCATGTCGACTCGTAGGATATGTGGCACTGCCATGCCGTGGTTCAGTGCAAGCGCCATAATCTTGGTTTACTACATTGCTCCGAAAGGTACGCTGTTAATGCGTTGAGTCGATAGTTTGCGATCGAGGTCAGGATGCCTGTACTTTTTGGGTAGTCGTTCCTTGAGTATACACTCTTGGCCTTCGTGCTTGCACTTATATATCTTTGCTTCAGCACCTTGCTCGATCAGTTGTCTCTCCTAGTTGGCTGGCTCCATACTAACAATTAAGTTAGGTAGCTCGAGAATGAATAAATATACTCGATCGACTGTCAATTGCTTGGGCCGAAGATGAGCCAGAATGTCAGCAACCCCAGCATTATGATTATCAATGGCTCCGTATATCGCTGATTCTTCGGAATTTCCTTCTAATATCTTGCTTGCATTTGGTTTCGCTTATCCATCTCTTGTCTAACTTTCTTCTCCTTTCCGAGTGGTTCCTTCTAGTCTTGTTCTGTTTGATGGTTAGCTAATCCTTTGTCCCGAAGGTTTATCACCTTTTTGTTGTTCTTGTTGAACTCAAAGGTGAAAGGTTCGGCTGGTTTGGACATCCATTGAGGCATGAAGCCAACGTTATGGTCGCGTGTCTTGGGTATCTCCTTCTTTCCCCGAAAATAGAGATTGTTGGTTTCGGTTTCGTCAAATGCTGGCATTTTCTTTCTCATATTCACCTCTTCCAACCTCTCAGGTTTCAAAAAACCTGTCAGTATCGGTGAATTTTCGCGAGCAGGCTAATTTTCCCTGGATAGATCCAGAACTGACTAGTCTTCCTCATTCTTGGGAATTATGTTTCCAATACCACCGCCAAGTACACTAGAAAGTGCGATAACCTACTCGATATCAGCACGCAGCGTCACTTACACAACCAAGCACCGATTCAACACTTACTCAACCTCACGGATGGGTCGTTCCACAAACCTTCTTTCGCCATTCTTAATCATCTCAGCGGAAAGTCCCAAGAAGGGATTCCTCTTGTAGATCATCTCGTGGAGTACAACTCCCAGCGACCAGACATCGCACCTGCTGTTGTATGTTGGTTTGTCGTACCCATTGAATAGAATTTCTGGAGCCATGAAGCAAGGTGTCCCACATTTAATACTTTCCACCCATGATTTGTCACCCATCTGTTTGGCAAATCCAAGATCCGAGATCTTAATCTTCCCGTTCTTCACAAGGATGTTCTCTGGTTTGATGTCCCGATGCAGAATCCTTCGTCTGTGTAGATATCGAATTCCTGCTAGGATTTGTTTGAACATTTTGTAGGCATTCTCCAAATTCAGTGTGGGTAGAATGTCCTTGAGTGATTCATTGCAGAGTTCCATCACGATATAGTGAATTCCGTTTTCTCGCCAATAGTCTAGCATCTTGACTATGTATTCTGAACGAATGGAGTTCATAACCTCCACTTCCCCTTCTTGAAAGTCATCAAGGACCTTAACAGCAACCTCCTAGCCAGTCCTCTCAACTCTTCCGAGGTAGACCTTGGAGAATGCACCAGCTCCTAGTAGTCTATCATAGATGATCACTCCGTTCCTGCGATTCCTTATCTTGTGTATTTCCAGTGGTCGCATTATGAACTCTTGAGGTGGCCGTTGGCCAGGAGGTGGAGAATGTCTCGGCGAAACCAACAATGGAGAACGTGATTTTTTTTGTATTGGCAGTTTCGGTACCATTTGATAGTGCGGAATTCTAATTTGCGGCGGGTGCTGCACGACGTGTCTTTCCGATTCAATTTCCATTGCTGGCGGAACATACCGTTGGATTATAGGCTGCACCTGCACATTTGGAGAGTTGACAAACAGCTCTTCGATAGCTGCTCGAAGAGTCTATTGTGGCCGTGATGATGTGGTAGGTTGCAGCTAAACCATGGGGCTGTTCCTTCTTTGCTACAGTACTTGCTTCACGAGCTTCATTTGGAACTGCCTACTGTGTTTCTCGCGGCTCTGCGAAATGTTAAGCACCTACTTCCGCCTAGTCGCCATCAATTAAACTGTTAGGTAAGATTTATAAGGCAAGAAGCCAGCAGACTTTGAAGGTAGCGTGGCGGCGGCTTGTTTGACTGAAAATAATGCGGGTTTCTCAACGGTCGAACTCCACAACCTTCGACGGCAGGTATTGGCAGTCGTTCAGCTCGAGTTTATGCTCGTCGCAGAAGTGCTCTGATTTCACCACAAAGTATACTGGGAAGGAACTGGAATGAGTGGTGCTTCAGGGTGAGCAGTCCGGCTTCCTGGAGTGCCTTGGCCACCAAATCAGAGCAGAAGTAAGTCTGCTCCTGCTCCAGGGACTTTCCCTTGCTGCGCAGCAAGTATGACGGGTCGAAGAGATAGCGCTTTCCAATGGACTCCTTAACGAATCGCTCCAAGGCCACTATCTGCTGGCAGGTGCGGTGGCCACCAAGCTTGCGGTAGCAAATCCTTTCGTAGTACTTCTTGCAGTTGACCCGCGTAAATGAGTCAAGGGTGTAGACCGACACACCATATGTACTGGTGCATTCGAACAGGAACAGCTCGTTGTGGCTGCTCCGGAGTACCATGCCCACATGATCGTAGTTGCTGTTGGTGACGAACCGCTGCAGCCGCGACATGAATGTTTTGTTTTTGAAGAGCAGAAGATCGAAAGTGTCTGCTTGGTTGCGCAGAGCGCTGAAGGCGACGGTTTCGACAGTGAGACTCAGAGAGTCAAAAGAGCTCTGTTTATCAGCCGAAGCGTTCTTACAATAGAATCGTAACACCTCGCAGAACCGCTCCTGCTAGGGGACGGCTAGCTTGAAGATACGTTTGGAGCTCATCATCAACTTCACATACTGCTTTTCACTGAGCACTGTCAGCTCGTACTTGTTCAAATCGATGAAAAGCTTGACCTCGCTATTCTGGGTAAGCTTGAGCGTGAAATTATCGATGAGGCACTGGCAGACCTCGGTGGAGAGATCCAGTGAGTAACTGGCCTCGATCACCGAAACGACCCCGTAGAATGTTGGTTTGACAGCTTCCTCCAAGGTTGTGCATTCATTGTTCATGGTTGGCATGGGCTTGTTTGTCATTACATATGGCTCGCCATGAATGTGCTCTTCGTCTTCTCCAGTAAAGTTCTCCTCAAAGGACTCCATGGTCTCCGCCAGATACGATTCCGCTGCAACCATAGAAAGAATCTTATTCGAAAATGCTTCGCCCTCAGGCGAATGTTCTCGGGGGGTCGGCAGTAGGTTGGATACCTCCCCCAACAACTTCCTTACGGGCATGCTACGGTGATTCATCTTTCGCACAATGTCACTGTTCTCCTCGGACTCTTCACGGTAGCAGTTATGCGGCTCCTTCCGCTCCTGTTGCACTAACTGCGCTCGTGGTTGGTGGTGATAGTGCTCTGCTGGCTCTTCATCGTTGGGATCCCCTTCCGAAATCTTATCGATCCGTGCAAAAACAATATCCCTCAGGTACGGGCAGTTCACACCTTCCATGCAACTTATTAATTTCGCTCGGTTGGAATTCGGTGGTAGCTAGTACGATTTCCAAGTGTGGCGTATGCACTATAGCGATGAAATTAATAACAACTGTAAATGGGCTGGAAAGAGTTCAAGGAAAGCAGGGGCTTTACCAAGCTCATCACCTGGGCCTTCTTCTTTACACTATATGCGTTCAATTTTGTGGCACTCTACCTCATCGTCACACTCAACGTCATTGGTATTGTTGTTGTGGTACTCATTGTTGTGCTCCAAAACCTGTTTGGGAAGTTCTCGCCAAGCTACATTCAGTTCCTCAGGGACACAGTCCACCCAGAGAGATTCTTCAATAAGGCCTAGCTGATCTTTGAAGAGGAACCCATCCCTGAGGAGAGGACGATGTTCTGCTGGACGCCACATAACGTGCTCTGCGTATGTACCGTTGATGTTATGCAGCAATACTGGTTCACCTTCGACGATTAGATAACCCGTTTTGCAACATGATAATGTTAGCAAGCCGTGGAATACTCTACACTCCTTTTCATGGGTACGTTTTGAGGTTGTGGGGAATGCAGTCAGTGGACAGCAAGAACATGCACAGGGTTATGAGCAAGGGAACAAATATTGGTCTCGCTCCAGGAGGATTTGAAGAAGCCACTATTTCAACAGATAAGGCCCTTCGAGTATTTGTCAAAGAGCGAAAGGGTTTCATCAAGATGGCTTTGAAGTATGGATACAAAGTTTCACCGGTTCTTACCCTTGGTGAGACATAGATCTACAATACTTGGGACCACTTGATCAAAATTAGACTCTTCCTCAACAAATTCAAAATTCCGTCGGTTGTTCACTGGACCAAATATGGTATTGTACCCGACCCTCGCCACGGCCTTTACACGGTTGTTGGTAGACCGTTGCAGCTGCCCACGATCCCAAACCCGACCAAGGAGGAGATTGATCATTGGCATCAGGCTTACATGCAAGATTTGTAGCGACTCTACAAGAAGTATCAACACCTAAATCGGTGCCTCCCGTTGGAGCTCTATTGATCGAAAAGCGTCTATTCTAATTCTTGGTTAGCAACTAATTAGCAATCAATGGGACAGCAGGGCTCCCAACCAGCGCAAACTAACTACGACTTTGACATCGGCGAGTATAGGTTGGTGAGGTAGTTGGCCGACTATAACCTGTGGAAGAACATTGCAGATCCCTTCACACAGCCCCTCGTGGAATAACATAAGGGCATGCTTCAGTCGGAGGTTGAACTGGAGCACTAGCAGGAGGTATTTGAGTTCCGACGCAACATCTTCAACGTCGTCAATGGGCTACAACTCAACTACCAGAGGGTTGATGAGATGTGTGGGCGCTATTACAACCGATCGCTGTTCGTTGAGAAGATATACCTGAGGCTCAGCGATCTAACCAACCTATCGCTAGAGGACAGTCTGCATATGATGATAGCAAGCCTTGCTGGCTTCAAAAAGCTCTATGAAAAATTTGGGTTCTTCAGAGTCACAGAGAAGATGATCGGCATAAACGTCCGTTGTATGGTCAAGGTGTGGATAAGCGAGAATTATGCAATGAGCAAACCTGATTACCCAGTCTCAAGCATTCGGGGAGAAAGTATGGAGAAGAATATGGCTAGCATAATAGTTGGGTTAATCTGGAACTACACGGACAGAATGGCAGCAACCAGACTGGCATAAACACCGATGTAGTACATTGCTGCAGCCTATCAGCGCCACCCACGAAAGAACGAATATGGGTTCAAGCTAGCAAGCTATTCCCTGTTCGAATATGCCACAAGACATAGGATAAAGTGCTCATTGGATATGAGTTCAGCTGCCAAGCTGATCGAACAATTAAAGGACCCCATCAAAGCTACTACTAAGTCAGCCACTCAATAATTCTTAAATGCTAACCAGGGTTTACTGCAAATATCAAAGAGTGTCGATGCTAAGAACAATCAACGCACCATAGGAGCTGTTCGAGGTCGTCATGATTCTAGAATTCCCAGCCCACTCACCCATCGAGGACCTCATAAACCCACGCAAAGCCCAACTCCACCCAAGTTGAATATCAGTTCTGATAAATCTCTCAACGAACAGGCCTTTACTTTAAGATCTTCTCAGCAACGAATTCCCAGTCGCATACCAGGAGGCACATAGATGTCGACCCAGACTGTCAACTCACCAGATAAACACGGTAAAATTAGCTTTCGCCCTCCATGCACTCGCCCAAGGATCATTTCCAGTCGAAAGACCAACTTTCAAAGCTTAGATCCGAACTTTGAGACATCTCTGAGCAATAACCTGAAGGGGGATAGCAACTTCCTCCCGACAGCATCGGACTGCCTTACCCAAAGATCACCCTTAGGCAGTTACAACAGTATCAATCAGGGCCAGATTCAAAGCAGTAAGAGAATATTAGGGGCTCGCCAAAATGAAAACAGTTTAGGTCTGGCTAGGATAATATCGCCAAGGAAATACGAGTTTTTCAAAGAAGTCAAACCCCCAGCCAACCCATTGCAGTTCAGATAGAATCCCGCCATAAAGTTCAATAAACCCGCAAGCGATAGGATTCTTGCTTCGCTAAACGAACAACCCAAGCCCTGTCACGTTATCGAAGAGACCTTGGACAGTCCTATCAAGCGGGTTCAGGAGCAACACTTCAAGGAAAACCCCAACGATTCAATTTGCGATTTGCTAAAACGGTTGGATGAGGCCGAGAGCGAGCTGAGTCGACGCAACAATTGATACAGCCTGCCCACGATGAGTATTGAGTAGCTAGCTGGTCAATCGCAAAAGCGACTGAACTCCCAATAATTTTATATGGCGTACTCCAAAACCCTGTCGATCGAGCTGAAGATCCCCGAAAGCAGCAGTCCTGTGAACTCCAAGAAAGCGGCAAAGATGTCGTTGATGGCCCACCTTGAAGCCACCAAGAACCGCAACCGTTACGATAGGCAATCCACACTTTCGAAGATAATTATACTGCAACGACCTAGAACGGGCAAACAGCGGGAGGAGGGACGGTTGGGTACGACTACAGCTGTCGGAAACTTCATGACCCGTAGAAAGTACGCAATGAGCGGCAACTTTAACATCCATTAAGATCGCAAACTGGAGCTGTAGGGCAGATCAAGCGAATTCGCCAGTCGCAAGCTTACCACACGAGACCTAGTACAATGTCGAATGCTATTCAGAATAAGCTACATGAACTGCTGAGACTGGACAGTTGTGACCAGACGGCATTTAGGCATATCGTTGCGGGCATGTAGGGTCGTTAACCCTCGAAAGATTTCACCACTGGTAGTTTTTGCGACCTATGCAGAGTTTCTCAGCACCATGGCAATAACAACAAGGAAGCATATCTACTCGCAGGACCGAAAGCCACAGACAGCGAGCATTTACCTCAAAAGGACTCTTCAACTGCCAAAGTAGCCTCAGCAGCAGCAGCACTCAACCAGCCGGAAGAAGCCATTCTTCCCCAATACTGATATGTCGGCTTGCTTTGACGAACGGCTTCATAAGTACCTTGAGTTTCTGTTCCTCATAAACCTGTCAAATCGCATCTACCGTAACCTGTACATGTAGCTCGAAAAGCCGTTGAAGTTTGCAGTTGATCGAGGAAACAACCCTGGTCTGATACGCAATATCATGTCTCGCAGATTTTGGTGGGAGGAATCCGAACGGAATCCAGTGTTCGTGTGGTCTCAGATTAAGAATAGAAAGTTGCATGCACGTCAAAGACCTCAGGATCTATCTTACTTGGATAGGAATTTTCCGGTCAAGCTAAACGATGGCGCTTCTCCTACCTTCGTCAACAAAAACTAACAGGTTATCCGATCGAATACCCGCAAGATGGTGCTCAGACTCATCAGCGAAGCAGACTGGCGATTCCTCAACTCTGAACTTACCAGCGACAAGGATAAATTTTCTGCTAAAGTACGAAAGTTAGAAAAGTACTTGCGGACAGTGGAGTTGCCTTACAACGACTGCCTCGTTACCAATCACCTTATGTGCAATGGGCTACTTGGCAACAAAAAAGCACTGTTTCTCTCTCTGAAGATCTTCTATTCTCTCATCGGTTAGGATCTGTGGAAACACCTGCCTGAGACCTATCACATTCAGTCCATAAGTAGTCTCGAATTCCAGCAGTTTACAGACTCATTCAATCGCAACTCTAGTAAGGTGTGGATTATCAAGCCGGGCGAGGATACCAACCGTGGGAACGGCATCACTATCCTCGACAACTTGGCTGAGATCTCCAAGGTGATCAACAAGGAAGTGGGTCCCGGAGCACACGCAAAGGACCGCACCTTTATCGTTCAGCATTACATCAATGAGCCGCTACTCTACCACAAGCGGAAGTTCGACATCAGGGCCTACATGATGATCACCAGCAGCAACGGAGTCATCAAGGGCTATTGGTACCAGGAGGGCTACATCCGCACCAGTGGGTACCTCTTTACGTTGGATGAACTATCTAACACCTACAAGCATCTCACCAACGATGCCATTCAAAAGCACTCCGATAACTACGGGAAGTACGAGAAGGGCAATAAGATTGGCTACTCTGACTTCCAACGCTATTTGGAAGTGAACGGCTCTCGGCATAACTTCTACAGGGACGTCTATCCTACCATGAGGAAGATTGCTACGGATGCTATTAAGGCAACAGCATTGTTTCTGGACCCGCAGAAGCTCAACAACAACTTCGAGGTGTTTGGGCTCGACTTTATGATTGACACCCACTTCCGAACATACCTTATCGAGGTCAATACAAACCCATGTCTCGAAACGGGATGTCCCGTGCTTGACAGAGTCATTCCCAACATGCTAGAAAATGCTTTTAGGATCGGTTTGGACCCAATCTTCCCACCACCACAGAACTTCCCCAACAGCAAGAAGCATTACGTCTCGGAAAATGCCATGATGCATAACAACTTCGAACTAGTCTACGACGAGTTGGTTGATGGGCCAGCATTAAATCAGCTGTACCAGTCTTCTTCTCGGGCTCGTTAGCAGCTCTACGAGATTAGCCTCGTGGAGGAGTAGGAAATGATTTACAGCAACGAACCAACTGCAGGGATGGCTACCCCGCAGATCACGAACGTACCGTTGGACTTAATGACTATTTGATGGTGCATACTGCCATGTACTTTATTAATCGGCTGAAAAGGAGTCACAAAGAAGCAGGCAAGCCAGACCAGCGAGAATAATTGAATTATGAAGGACAACGGCTACAAGATGCTGCATAAGATCGGCGAGGGACCAGCAAGTACAGTGTACTTAGTC
>ERZ724508.547-NODE-547-length-26343-cov-6.870968_pt1 | contig 26343 bp, 22 predicted proteins | sample MGYA00376041_ERZ724508 | MGnify/ENA primary metagenome ERZ724508 (study PRJEB28724, sample SAMN07190887) | wastewater metagenome | isolation source: effluent of sewage treatment plant in Hong Hong | place: USA: Christiansburg, Virginia | collected 2016-03-01 ...
TACTCTGTACTCTGTACTCTGTACTCTGTACTCTGTACTCTGTACTCTGTACTCTTCTATTCCTTCGCTGCTGCATACTGCAACGAACTCAACTTGCTATACAATCCTTCTTTTGTCAAAAGTTCTTCGTGGGACCCAGATTCTTTTATTTCACCTTTTTCTAATACAAAAATAACATCTGCATGTTGTATCGTAGATAAGCGATGTGCAATGATAATTGAAGTTCTACCTTTCATTATTTTTTCAGTCGCTTGTTGTATTAACTCTTCTGTTTCAGAGTCAATGGAAGATGTTGCTTCATCTAGAATTAATATTTTAGGATTGTAAACCATCACTCGAATGAATGAAATAATTTGTCGTTGGCCTGCTGATAATGTACTACCACGTTCCATTACTTCATAGTTTAATCCATTAGGTAAACGTTCGATAAATTTTTCAGCACCTACCAAGCGGATTGCTTCCCAAATTTTATCGTCAGTTATATCTGGGTTGTATAGCGTGATGTTATTTCGAATGCTTCCTGAAAACAGAAAAACGTCTTGCAATACCAAACCTATTTGTAAACGCAATTCATTCAAATTGTAATCTCGAATATCTGTTCCGTCAATTTTAATACTACCATCTTGAATATCGTAAAAACGATTTATTAAATTAATGATGGAAGACTTACCAGCACCTGTTGATCCTACAAACGCAATACTTTGACCTTGTTTTACTTCAAAGGTAATGTCTTTTAGTACAGGTTGATTTTCTATATAGCTAAAATGAACATGTTCAAAAGAAACGGCACCTTTAATTTCTGGCAATGCTTTTGTTCCCGAAGTCTGAATGGGTGTTTGATCGTCCAATAATTTTAGAATTCGATCAGAACTAACAACCGATAATTGTAAGGTGTTGAATCTATCTGCGATCATTCGTATTGGTCGAAAGAACATTGAAATATACATAATGAACGAAACCAATGTTCCGAATGAACTCGTTTCTCCCAACACTAATTTTGATCCAAACCATATAAGTAATACAATTCCTAAAGAACCAATAAATTCAGCGACAGGAAAATAAATAGAATATGCATTTACAGATTTTAAGTTTGAATCTCTGTGGTCAATATTAATCTGTTTAAATTTATCATACTCGCGTTTTTCACTGTTGAAAATTTGAACAATGCTCATGCCTGTTATATGCTCTTGCACAAAGGTATTTAAGTTTGAAACCGCAATACGAACTTCGTTGAAAGAATCCTTGATGCGTTCTTTAAAAACGTATGTGCTGAATAATAATATAGGTAAGGGACATAAACAAATGAGTGTTAATCTCCAATCTATATAAAGCATAAAGCCAAAAATGAAAATCAACTGTAGGAAATCGCCTAGAATGCCTGCCAAGCCATCTGAAGTGAAATTAGATAAGGTTTCAATGTCAGAGATGTTTCTAGTAACCAGTCTTCCAATAGGTGTTTTGTCAAAAAAGTTTAATTTAAATTTTAATAGATGATTGAATAATTTTATTCGGATATCACGAATGATTGTTTGACCTAATTTACCTGCAAGGTAGGTGTCAAAGTATTGCATGCATGCTTGAGCAACCAAGACAAATACCATCACACCAACGATTTGGTATAATCCGATTAAGTCATAATTAGCGATTTTTTCATCAATCGCAATTTTAACTAAATATGGTTTAATAGATGCCAATACCGCCCCCAATAAAGTTAAAGAGACTTGGGTATAGAATATTTTTTTATAAGGCTTTACAAATTCGAATAGCCTACCTAATATTTTTAAATCGAACAGATTTCCGCTTACGACGGCACTAACTTCTTTTTGCACAATTATTAAATTTCCTTGATAAACGAATTATATATTGGTTGACTTTTCAATAGCTTTATTTTTATCTCTTCTGTATAACAATACATGCAGCCCAATACCTAACAACATACCTATAATACCACCTACATATCCAAAATTATTAATTTGAACAACACGTTGAAATGCGATGGGATCTAATATATCTTCAGGCATACTTTGTCTAGCTATTGCAATATCTGTTGGAATAGGCATATAGGCTGCTATAATTGAAAACAGAGAAGCCATGGTGAAAGTTAATACAAACGTATAGAATGTATAAAATAATAGTTTGCGTGTATTGCGATGAATTCTGCCCACAGCAGTCAATACGATACCAAAGGGAATTCCCGTTTGCCATGCATTCAACATTCCAATCATTCCTGCACGCACTCTTGGATGCCAAGAGTGTGGAAATTCGTAATTGTTAAAACGGAATTTAGTAAAGAATTCTTCTGAAATACTGAACGTCATTTGGTCGTGTATAAAACCATAAAAGCTGGCCAATACAGGAGCAAGTATCAATAATGCAATGAAAATGAATGTACGCATAAGTAGTTTCTAGGTACTAGTTACTAGGTGCTAGACTGTATTACAATCCTGAAACGAATAACAAGTGTTTTATTTAAATGTTGTAATAGTAGTAGTACGGAAATTATTTTATCTAGTAACGGTAAACAAGGTACTAGTAGCTAGCAATTGTTACTTCATGTATCTGAAGTCATGGTCTGCAGGTAATTGAACCAAGAATTCGTAGATCATTTTAATCACTTGTTCCACGTCTGATTTGCTAACAATTTCGACAGTAGTATGCATGTATTTTAAAGGTAGTGAAATCAATGCAGACGCTACACCTGCGTTTGAATAAGCAAAGGCATCCGTATCTGTACCTGTAGCACGACTTGCCGAAGCACGTTGAAAAGGTATTTCTTTGCGATTTGCTGTATCGATAATCATGCGTAGTAAATTATTTTGAACAGCAGGTCCATAAGTTAATACTGGTCCTTTGCCACAAGATAAGTCACCACTTGTGATTTTATTGTACATAGGGGACTGCGTATCGTGACACACATCTGTTATGATCGCAACATCTGGTTTAATTCTATGTGCAATCATTTCAGCACCTCTCAAACCAATTTCTTCTTGTACTGAATTAACTATATAAAGTCCGAAGGGAAGCGTGTTGTTGTTTTCTTTTAATAAGCGTGCAACTTCAGCAATCATAAATCCGCCGATGCGATTATCCAATGCACGTCCGCAATAATAGCGTTCGTTCAAAATCATAAATTCATCTTCAAACGTAATGACACAACCAACGTGTACACCTTTTGCTTCCACCTCTTCTTTATTGCTGCAACCCAAATCAATAAAAATATTTTTTAACGTTGGTGCTTTATCATTTTCTTCATCGCGCACATGAATAGCAGGCCAGCCAAATACCCCTTTAACGATTCCCTTATCTGTATGAATGTTAACACGTTTTGAAGGTGCAATCATTGTATCCGAACCACCATTTCTACGAACATAGATATAGCCTTCTTTTGTAATGTAATTCACAAACCAAGATATTTCATCTGCATGCGCTTCAATGACAACTTTAAATGGAGCATCTGGATTGATAACACCTACAGTCGTACCATACGTATCTGTAAAATACGTGTCGATGTAAGGACGTAGGTAATCCAGCCAGATTTGTTGGCCTGATGACTCAAAACCAGTTGGTGCTGCGTTATTCAAATATTTATGTAGAAATTGTTCTCCGGATTCGTTGATAAGACTCATACTTGAAATGTTAAGAATAGATGTTACAACGAATATACGCAGACTGGGGTTAAAAATGCCATTTTAGTTCAAAAAAACTACTTATTTGCGAGCTTGTGAAGACGTCAACACCTTGATAGTTAACAGGTAAATATTGAAGTGGTATTATTTATAAAAAAGATGAGCACATTTACATATGTTCAGATAAAATATCCGTAAAACGTATAGGGTTAAGGAAACATTTTTAAAGGAGGAAGATTATGTCGCAACGCTTGGGAATTATAGATATGGGGACGAATACGTTTCATTTACTTATTTCAGAAATAGTAGATGGAAAGCCCCATACATTGGTAAATGAAAAATCAGCTGTTGGTTTAGGTAAAGGCGGGATTAATCAAGGAATTATTACCGATGATGCAATTGCACGTGCCTTAATAACCTTGAAAGAATTTCGAATAATTTTAGATGCACATAAAGTAAGTCATGTTATTGCTACTGGAACTAGTGCTGTTCGCACCGCTAAAAATAAAAACGTTTTAATAGATAAAGTTAAAACAGAAGTCAATATTCATGTTGAGGTGATTGATGGTCCGAGGGAAGCAGAATTAATTTTTAGAGCGGTACAAGAAGCCATAGCCATGGAGGATAAGCTACATCTTGCTATGGACATAGGTGGTGGAAGCGTTGAGTTTATAATTGGCGACAGTAAAAAAATAGTTTGGAGGCAAAGCTTTGAAATAGGCGGACAACGATTGATTGAGCGGTTTCATGTGCACGATCCAATTCGGGAAGAAGACCGTCTTGAAATGCATAATTATTTCGATTCAATTTTAAAATCCTTAGATGATGCTATTAAAAAATACAAACCCATTCAATTGATTGGTTGTTCGGGTACATTTGATACACTTGCAGAAATGAATATTCAACATCATAGAGAAAAAATACTATTAGAGAAGCAGACATGTTATTTAATGTCATTAAACGATTTTAAGCGTATACGCAACCAGATGGTACATAGTACGCGTGCAGAGAGATTGAAGTTTGCGGGTATGATTGAATTGCGTGTAGATATGGTAGTTGTTGCAATGTGTTTGATTGAACATGTACTCGTTTTTTTAAAAGCAAATTCAATTATGGTATCAACCTATGCGTTAAAAGAAGGAGTTTTGTACACCATGTTGGACGGAGAAAAAGTAGGTATTTAATTATGAAACTTTAAAGAGTTACATTGGGCTGTCTTTTCTAGCAGCTACCTGTTAAATAACGCTATTTAATACTTTCTCCACGAATACATACATACGATTTAATATGATAAAAAAAATAGTTCTATATGCAATTCTACTTCTTACGAGTGTTCTGCTGAGTCGTTATATCTACACAATCAGTGTTCAAAGAAACGAAGTAGAATATCATTTAAATTTTGTTAAGTCAATTTTTCTAGCATCAAATAGCTTTCCTTTAAATGGGCCTATCCCTATTGAATATACAGGAGAGGGACAAGAAATATCTCCAGAATTGCATTGGGATAATATACCAGAAGGAACTAAATCATTTGTAATTTTATGTACTGATTATGATGGTCCAGCGCCATGGTTGCCTTTATTAACGATTGATCATTGGGTAGTATATAATATTCCAGCAACGAAACATTCTTTATCAAAAGGAACAGCTGTTGTACAATTGCAAAATGAGGGTATACTATCTGGAAAGAATTTTAAAGAAACATATACATACATAGGACCAAAGCCTCCTATTGGAAAACATCGATATTTTTTCAGAGTCTATGCTTTGTCTGTTCCCGACTTACAATTAACTAATCCAACTAAACAAGAAGTAATGGATGCCATGAAAAATTATGTGTTGGCTTATGGCGAATTGGTAGGAGTGTATTGAACTTGTATTTGTCCGTAAAATTTATAATTTTAAAAATACAAATAACTGGATGGGATTCTCTATAGAAATTTTGAGAACCCCATCCAATTATTACATTCCACTTACTTTTTTATCTTTGGGATATTTCACAGAATATTTTAAAATTAATTTTTTTGTTTCTGCAGTAGCCATATTAATCTTCCACGTAATTTTTCCTATTGTTGCATCAATACTAGCTCCAGAAGATTCTAGAAGTTCAACTTCCAATGAACTGTTTTTAGAAATCGGATATTGATCTTCTACAACAATTACAATGGGTTCTTTCTTTGTATTGCGAATACTGATTTCATACGCATATTCTTCTTTGCGATTTGTGCCAATCATTTTTTTAGAAGTGTAATCCGTAATGATGTTACGCTCAACAACAATACGTGGATCACGTCCCAATGAAATATTTAAAGTGTCTGTTGTATTAGATGCATCAATATATGTTTTGCCAACAAAGGTGCCTTCAAAATAAATGTTTGCATTTCCAGACAAGATATTATACGTATCCCATTTTGTTATACGCGCTAATAAAAATGCAGACAAGTCTAATTTTGGAACCACTGCATATTGATAGTCTGCTGGCAAATCTATGTTCTTAATATCTACTTGCTGGCCTTTACCACCCGACAGTATGGAATAAGGCAGGCCAATAGCAAACTCAATTGATAAGGTCGTTTCTACTTCTGAAATATAATCGGCAACAGAAGATGCACGTGCACTTCCAGATGCAGAAGTTTTCGCATAATCTTTATCATCGGCACTGTAGCTTTCCATCTCCATTGCAGGCTGAATAGCTTTGTATTGTTTTTTGTAGCGCACAATTGTTGGATCGTAAATATCAACAAACCAATTTGTCAATTCTGGCTTATTGCCACCAACTGATGGGTTGCTCGTAGAAAGAACTATCTTAACATTTTTCCAATCGTACCCTGTTTTTTGAAATACCTGTGCTTTGTACGCTAATTGTACCGGTGATTTTGCATCTTTTGCACGAATGTCGTACAGTGGATACCACCCTGCATTGCTTGTAATATAGCTAGTTGTTAAAGATCCCGTTAATCCAGTTTTAGCAGACACGGTAACTATAATGGTACTACTTGGTTGATTTGCAATTTGATTGTATTCGGCTAATTGATTGTTAAAGCGCGTTAAACTAGATTGATATTTTTTAATTAGCATTTTATTATCAATCACTTCTTCTCTAATTTCTTCTAAATGTTCTCTGAAAAAATGTGCCATATCCGACAATTCTTTTGCTGTTAGATTGGTGTTTTGTCCTTTGATATTTTGATTGGATAAAATCAATTGTTCTTCTTTATTCAACACATCATTTATCTGCGTGTTGAAGTCAACCAACATGCTATAATGTGCGATAGAGTCTTCTAACATTTGGATTTTTACAGGCTTTGTTTCCTTTTTTAAATAATCCATTTCGTGCTCAACCGAAAGTATGGTGAAGTCTCCTTTGCCGCTTACTTGTATGCTTTCAGGATCTAGGAAAGTAGTTTGATTTTGCAAACGAATAACTGTTTTGCCATTTTCTATTGTGATAGGAGTCTGTGTTTCAACCTGTGCACGGTTTAAAAATACAGTAACCTGCTTAATCGTAGGGTTCGCCGTTATTATATTTTCTTGCGCATGTATATTAAAGCTGTTTGCCAGTATGACGATTAAAGAAATGAATAAAGACTTCTTCATAGAATAAGATGTTAAGGAATGGGCGTGGCTATTGTTTAAGCGTATAACGAATGTACTCAATTTTTATTGAATGAAGGCTGGACGGTAATAAAGCTAAAAGTACAAGGCATTATGCCTAAAGCTTATGGCCCGTAGCACATTATTTAAGTTTGTTTTGTTTATGATGCTAATAATTATAATTATTGTTTTAATCTATTGGTTATCTATTAGTTAAAATATTTTAACATCTGTAAATGTAACGATCAGAAGCTTAAAGCTTAGGTACTCAAGCCTTCAGCTTTCCGCCTTAGGCCTTCCGCTTTAGGCAACAAGCAATTCAACCGTCAGCTTTTAGGCTTTCCCAACAGAAACCTATATTTTTACATATTAAATTGAAATTCTATGTATTCATATAAAGACTTATTCGCTTTTACCAAAAATGTATTTTTAGCAATGGGCTGTCCGGAGGCTGATGCGCAATTAGCAACAACCGTATTATTGTCTGCGGATCTACGTGGTGTAGATTCTCACGGCGTTGCTCGCTTAACGGGATATGTACGTTTATGGGAAGCCGGTCGCATTAATGCAACACCCAATGTGCGTATTGTGCATGAAACACCAAGTACCGCTACTGTAGATGGTGACGGTGGTTTGGGTTTGGTTGTGGCGCCAAAAGCCATGCAAATTGCAATTGATAAAGCAACGTTGGTAGGTACAGGCTGGGTAAGTGTAAAGAATTCCAATCATTATGGCATCGCTGGTTATCATGCTATGATGGCTTTAGAGCATGATATGATTGGTATATCAATGACAAATGCGAGTCCGCTTGTTGCACCTACGCATTCTTTAAAACGTTTATTGGGCACCAATCCAATTGCAGTAGCTATTCCTGCGAAAGATCAACCACCGATGGTTGCTGATTTTGCAACCACTACAGCAGCAAATGGAAAATTAGAAATATTGCAACGTAAAAATTTAGAAGCTCCCCTTGGTTGGATTCAAGATAAAAATGGCGTAACAACTCCCAATGCACATGAATTAAAAGAGGGGGGGGCGCTACTCCCTTTGGGCGGTGATTTGGAACATGGTAGCCATAAAGGATATTGCTTGGGTTCTATTGTAGATATATTCTCTGCAGTATTATCGGGCGCTAATTATGGTCCGTGGGTGCCGCCATTTGTAAGTTTCTTGCCGATGCCTTCTGATCCAGTAGGAGAAGGGATAGGGCACTTTTTTGGTGCAATGCGTGTTGATGCATTCAGACCTGCAGACGATTTTAAATCACATATGGATAATTGGATTACAACTTTCCGAAATGCTCCAGCGGTAGAAGGAAAGAGCGTATTAATCCCTGGTGATCCTGAAAGAGAAATTCAAGCATCTCGTTTAAGTGTAGGTGTTCCATTGTTAGGGCCTGTGATTAAAGATTTAAAAGATGTTGCAGATAAGTTGGGGGTTGCATTTATTGAAGAGCTTAAAGCGTAAAGCTAAAGCCGAATGCTAAAGGCTTAAAGCCCAAAGCTACATTCGTTTAAATTTAATAATTTGAATGCTTATTATTTTAAAATAAGTATACAAAGCATATTTAAATGGGTTGAATGAAATGAAGTATATACCTTTTCTTTTTACGTTCGTATATATTTATAAACAAAGTATGTTCATGCGCTAAAAAGCATTAGGCCATAAGCCTTCCGCTTTAAGCCTTAAAAAAATGGCCAAAAAAAGAATCATACCGAAACCTAAAGTTGCAAAGCGCGCATCTTCCAAAAGAAGCAGTTCGTTTGCGATTTCAGGGAAAAGTTGGGCATACATCTTTGGCGGCTTTGTAATTGTTACATTGTGGTTTGTGTCGTTTTCTTCCAATACGTCTTTTCGTTCTTCGGCTTATTATGTATATGTTAGCAGAGGTACAGACATAGATGAATTAGCAGATACATTATCAAAAAAACGTGTTATTAAATCTGCCTTCACATTTAAATGGATGGCATCTCTTTTGAATGTTGAAACATTACGACCAGGGATGTATCGAATTGAAAAGAGTTGGGGAAATTATAGGATGGTTTCATTTTTAGACGATGCAGAAATCCGCATGTCACAATTGATTGATTTAGGAACCTACCGTTCACGAAAGCGCACGATACATCAACTGTGTCAACTAAGCAATATTGATGAAAAAGAATTTTTAGCACTTTTAGCAGATTCCGATGAAATGGATGATTTGGGTGGATTTACAATTGAATCTGTCTATTGTATTTTTAGACCTGGCAGATATCGAATTTATAAAAATACCAATCCAAAAGAAGTGTTAGAGTATTTGGCCTGCAACTACGTTCAATTGTGGAACGACGAACGTAGAGCTGCATGCAAGAAATTAGATCTGAGTGAAGATGAAGTTGTGATCTTATCATCCATCGTGTTTTCTGAAACCAAACAACGCAGCGAAATGGCTACAATTGCTGGCGTTTATATTAATAGACTTCGGAATAATATGAAATTACAATCCGACCCTACCGTATTGTTTGCACATACAAGTATGAATTCCAGAAGAGTTTCAAACAAGCAATTAAAAATTGATTCAGATTATAACACCTATGTTAAAAAGGGCTTACCACCTGGGCCAATTTGCATTGTACCTACTTTTGTAATCGATGAAGTTTTGAAATACGACGAACATGCCTATTACTATTTTTGCGCGAAAGGAGATAATTCTGGCTGCCATAATTTCTCTTGTACCTATGATGATCACATCACAAATGCTAAAAAGTACAGAGAAGGTTTGAATAAGAAGAAAATATATAAGTGAAAGATAGTGGTCAGTAGTTGGTGCAGGTGCTAATAAGGTATATGATAGTATTTAGAAGCGTTTGCGCTTTGATAGAAACGTGTAGAGTGTAAAAAAAGTGTAGAGTGTAAAGTGAAAAGTGTAGAGTACGCTCATTAAATGAGCGGTCCTGTAACTTTATCGAAAACCGAATTGTATTCCGAACTCCTTATAACGCCCAAGCTTACACTTTCTACTTTACACACGCTTGTTAATCCTCTATTCACAAAACGAACATATATCAATCCAAAATACATCTCTTTTAAATGTTAAAAATTGCTTTCCATCCAGCCTACAACCATCCTGTTCCTGAAGGGCATCGTTTTCCGATGTTGAAGTATGATTTAATAGCAGAGCAGTTGGTGTATGAAGGCACGATTGCGGAAAGTCAATTATTTTCTCCTGAGCGAATTTTAAAATCAGATTTACTACGTTCACATGATTCAAATTATGTGCAGGCCTTAGATACACTGAGTTTGTCTCCTTCAGATATTCGCAAGACAGGATTTGCGTTAACGCATGAGCTGGTGATGCGAGAAGAAATAATCATGCAAGGCACCATAGATGCAGCTATACATGCAGCTGCTTTTGGTATTGGAATGAATATCGCTGGTGGTACGCACCATGCTTATAAAGAACACGGAGAAGGTTTTTGTTTGTATAACGATATTATATTGGCTGCCGATTATTTATTGGCGAATACCTTAGCTCAGAAAATTCTGGTTGTAGATTTAGATGTACATCAAGGAAATGGTACTGCAAAAATGGCTCAGGGTAATGATGCTATTTTTACTTTTAGTATGCATGGAGCTAACAATTATCCTGCACGTAAAGAACAATCTAATTTAGATATTGCATTGCTCGATAACACAAGAGATGAAGCATATTTGAAGGCTCTTTCAGAAATACTTCCTAAATTAATAGATGAAGTACAACCCGACCATCTGTTTTTTCAATCTGGTGTAGATGTGTTGGCAACTGACAAACTGGGTAAATTGTCTCTTACTCGAAATGGATGTAAAGAACGGGATTCTATTGTATTGCAAGCCTGTAAATTGAATAAAATACCTGTAACAATCTCACTGGGTGGTGGTTATTCTGAAAACATCATAGATATTGTGGAGGCACATTGCAATACATTTCGTTTGGCGCAGGAACTTTATTATTAATTTTTCAGTCTTTAAGCTAGTTGTAGGCCATTGCTACGTTACCTTTTACTAAGAACTTCTTATATTTACTTGATTGTACATATACTCATGAAGCAACTCATTTTAATAATTTTACTTGCTATTTCTTCTGTTGCTTTTGCAAGCAATGCACACATAGAATACGACTCTTTGGTTAATGTCTATTTTGCATCTGCAAAAAAAAATATGGAAGCTAAAAAATATGATTCAGCGCATGCAGATTTTAAAAATCTGTTTAAACTGAAAAGTACCATTCCCGATGATGCTGCATATTATTATGGTTTAAATCAATTTTACAGAACCAAGTACAAACAAGCTCAACAAGGCTTTGAAAAGTATGTTCGATTACTTGGAGATAAAGGAACATTGTTTGATAGTTCTATCTATTACATTGCACGTGCCCAGTGTTTTGAAAAAGGCTATGTAGAAGAAAAAGAAGAATGTAATCTCTGTCACGGTACAAGCCATTCTAAAATTAAGTGTTTGAAATGCAAAGGTGTCGGTAAAGAGTATTGTTCTTTGTGTTCGGGATCTGGTGTTATTATTTCTAGAAATAATTTTGGCGATAGTTATCAGAAGTGTTATAAATGCGAGGGTACAGGCATTACCCTTTGTAGTGTATGTCATGGCACAACGTTTCAGGATGGTGATTGTCCGCAATGCAATGGTAAGGGGTATGTAATAAAGCGTAAAGATTGTAAATAAAATATATGCAGGTTATTTCTAAAAAGAATCATAATATTAGTGAAGGCTTACTAATCGCCATGTTGGTAGCCGTAAATTTCACACACATAATGGATTTTGTAATCATGGCTCCCCTTAGTCCATTTTTAAAAGAATCCTTATCTATTTCAACCGAACAATTTGGCTCCTTAGTTTCAGTCTACACATTTGCAGCCGCCGCCGGAGCAATTTTTGCGTTCTTTAACATTGATAATTACGATAGGCGTACGGCTTTATTATTTTTATATAGTGGTTTTATTATTGCAAATGTATTGTGTGCAATGGCACCCCAGTATAAATTTTTTATGCTAGCACGCTTGGTTGCAGGCTTATTTGGAGGTGTATTGAATGTGCTTATTATGACTGTAGTCGGTGATGCAGTGCCGCTTGAACGAAGAGGTAAAGCTACTGGCTTAGTAATGTCTGCTTTTTCAGGAGCTTCTATAATTGGTATTCCTTGCGGATTAATTCTTGCAGAGCGGTTTGATTATCATGCACCCTTTTGGTTGCTTTCTATTTTAAGCTTAATTGTGGGTATTGTATTGTTTGTGTTTTTCCCTTCTATAAAAACGCATTTAGAATATACTGGAGTTAAAACCAAGCCACTAGAAATTGTTAAAGAATTCTTAAAAAATAAGAACATCATTCGTGCCTTGATTTTTATTTTCTTATTAATGGTTGGCGGTTTCACAGTGGTGCCGTTCATAAGCGATTATCTGGTGTACAACGTTGGTCTAAACACAAACGAATTGAAGTATGTGTATTTAGTAGGCGGCGGCGCTACGATTGCGAGTAGTATTTTAGTTGGTAAGTTGTCGGACAAATACGGTAAAGTAAAAACATTTATTGTAGCTGCAACTATTTCTATGATACCTATATTTGTAGTTACGATTTTGCCACCAATGCCATTAGGATATGTGTTGTTGTTTAATATGGCTTTCTTTATCTCGTTCGGAGCCCGTTTTGTACCTGCTATGACCTTAATGACATCTTGTGTGCAGCCTCAGCGCAGGGGTAATTTCCTTAGTATAAGCTCTGCTATACAATCTTTAGGTTCAGGCGTTGCGATTACAATTGCTTCGTTTATTATTACAAATGATGCGACAAAGAAATTACATCACTTCGGTTGGGTAGGTGTTGTTGCTTGTGTGGCAACTGCAATTTGTATTTTTGTTTCGTTACGGATTAAAGAAATTTCGTAAGCATTCATGGCAGCACTTTCTCATTGGATCAGCGCATTTCGATTGCGCACCTTGCCTTTAGCCTTATCAAGTATCTGTATGGCTGGCTTTCTCGCATACCAGCACCAAGCGTACAATGGATATGTATTTGTGACGTGTATTGTTACAACCTTATTTCTTCAAATATTATCCAATCTAGCGAACGACTACGGTGATTTTATGAACGGTGCGGATGGCGAACATCGTGTTGGTCCCCAACGTGCAGTACAAAGCGGAGTGATCCGTATTTCAGAAATGCGTATAGCAATTGCTCTTTTTTCATTACTGAGTTTCATTGCTGGTATATATTTATTGTATCAAGTACGCAGTTTGTTGAGTTGGCACGTATTGGTAGGTTTCTTGTCTGTTGGCATCTTAGCAATCGTCGCTGCATTAACGTATACAGCTGGTAAAAAACCCTACGGATATGCAGGTTTGGGAGATATATCTGTATTTCTTTTCTTTGGCTTTGTAGCAGTCGGCGGAACCTATTTTCTTCAAGTAGGCATCCTTACTAGCGATGTGCTTTTGCCCGCATTCAGTTGCGGATTGTTATCTACAGCAGTACTTAATGTAAACAACCTACGCGATATTGATGCCGATGCATTGGCTGGGAAAAAATCCATTCCCGTTCGTATTGGGCCTATTTGGGGCCGCTATTATCATGTGATCCTAATTGCTAGCGCATGGGTTTGTGCTACAATATACGTGTATGTACATTATACATCCCCATTCAATTTGCTGTATTTGTGTTTGCTTCCTTTATTTATACGTCATATATACATGGTATTTAAAACCAAAGAACCTCGGTTGTTGGATCCATTTTTAAAACAATTGGCTTTGAGTACATTGGTTTTTGTTTTAACTTACGGGATAGGAATTGTCTATTTTTAATTATGATAGAATCAAAAGTTGTTGTACTAGTTCGCACTACACATTCCATTGCGAAAGCCGCTGCAGAAAAATTTTGCAACCAAGGTTTTCGTGTGGTATTATGGGAAGATAGTTCTACTATTATTGATCCTACAATATTAGAATCGTGTAAGTTGCGTAAAGGATCTTGCGAAATAGACAGCTTTGATTTTAGTCAAGCACAAAATTTCGAAAAAGCAGCCGTACAAGTAATTAAAAAATTTGGTAGAATTGACATATTGGTGAACAATCCAAAACTTTCACCTGTTTCCAAGGTCCCTAATTTATCGACCGAAGCATGGCACGAAACCATTGATGCCAATCTTTCTGTCTTCTTGCATTCCATAAGTGTTGTTGCGCCTTTTATGCAGCAACAAAAAATGGGCAGCATCATTAATTGTTGTTTGCCTTTGCGAATTCACGATAGTTTAACAGATAGGCACTATGACGGCATACGCGAAGGTGTTAAAGGTATTACGCAACTGTGGGCTAGAGAGCTGGGTCAAAGTGGTATCAATGTCAATACAATCATACCTGGTTATATAGAAGAAGATAATTTACCTTTAGCAGATTCAGCAGAACTTACACAATTCAGATTGAAAATTCCAGTCCGCCGTTTTGCGCAAGCAATCGATATTGTAAATGCCTATTCATTTTTAGTAACCGACGAAGCATCGTACATCACAGGTACAGAGTTGGTGATAGATGGTGGCGTGAGGATTTAGTTCTAAGTGCTAGGTACTAGTTGCTATACGTGGGTGTGAACAGCATTTATTTTCTATCCGAAATTTCCCCCACTTAATTTAACAGATTTCTTTGCTATATACGAAATCGTCAGACACTTTTTTCGATACGTTCGAGGTTTGTATGATTAAACAATACGCATATACTTTTTATCTATCCAAGTAAACATATTGCAACTTTACGTATCTACGACCAAATAATATATCTAAGTGTAATAGTATGAAAAACATTCTTCATAAATTTAAATTTAAAACAGATTCAATTGTTTTGAATGCGACTTCTGAATTTACTAAGGACTGTCTTGATTTGGGATTTTTAACTCGTATAGATTTAAAAAATAAAAGTGCAAATGCTCTTGTGTTTGTTCAAGACAAAAAGATGTTTATTCATTTTTTGAAAATGCATTTGAATGAAATAGAATACGATGCTGTTCTTTGGTTTGCTTACACTAAAGGAACATCAGGAATTAAGACAGACATACACCAAGATATTTAGAGTGAATTTGGAGCAAAATACAGAACCACCACAGTAGCTACAATTTCTATTTCGGATGTGTGGAGCGGCTTGCGCTTTAGGCCGATTGGTCGGGTAGGGATTAAGTATTTTTAAATGAGTATGTTACATCTTATTGTGAAAGAATTCTTGTTCTGATAATATTCAAAGCTGCATTATCAAAATCTGAGTCCTAAACCGTATCTTGCTTAACAAAGCAACACAAATTACGTACAACATCAGGATTGCTACTAACATATATTTCCAATGAAGAAAATTTGCATTTTATTCCTTTTGTTGAATAGTATATTTCTGGTTTCGGCACAGGATAAAAATGATGTATTATACAATGCAATTATCAAAAATGATAAGGCAACGGTAGAGAAGCAATTGGCTGCAGGTGCAAATGCAAATTATGTAAAGGAACTCTCTCCTTGGCTACGTGTAAGTATGTTGATTGCTGCGGTTGATAATAGCAATTTAGAAATCGTGAAATTACTGTTAGCCAACAAAGCCGATGTGAACTATCGGGATGGGTTTTATACAACAGCCATCATGTATGCGGCATCAAGTGGGGAATTGGATATCGCCAAGGTATTATTTGATGCAGGTGCTAAAGCAAACGATAACGATGGCAAAGGAACCAGTGTTTTGTCTTCAGCTAAAGAAAGTGAAAATGCAGAACTGATTGCTTTAGTGGAAGCGAAGTTAAAAGCAGCAGGGCAGTGATGCAGGTTTGAAGAGGAAATTTCAATTACGCTATTTTACCGTCACAAAATCTACCTCGCCATTTTCAGCGGTTAAAAATTCTTTTGTCTTTTTATTATAAAATATCTCATGATATTTAATATGCAATACAATGTTGCGATTTGCATCAATCACACCGTGCAAATCATTTTCAGTAACATGAAACAAGGAAGGCGACAACTCAATTATTTTCTGATAACGCGGTGAAATGATTTCTTTACCCCAAGCATCAGCGATTCCTTTAAATGTATTTTTTGATAATAAATAATTTCCACCCTTCGTTAATTTTATAGATGCATAACCATCGGGGGTTAATATTTTACCCGAGACATCCATTAAATAATGCGTTCCTTTTTCACTTACAATACAAACCTTATTTCTGAATACACCAATAGAATCGTAATAGGGTTGCGCTACAAAACTTTCGTTTTTGTCAACGATACCCCATTTGCCATTTAACTTTACTACTGCCACCTCATTTTCGAAGGGACGAATTATTTCATACTGTGGAGCTATACGTATCTTACCTAGATTGTCAATGCAACCAAATCTGCCGTTTATATATTTCATTACAGCAAAGTCATTATAGAAACCATCTACAGAATTAATTTTTCGATCAATGGAATATGTCCCTTTGTTCAATTGAATGATTTTAGTAATGCGATCTTTTGTAGTTACGAATGTTGTTAAGCTTGAACCTACTTGTATCTCCGAATATATAGTCGGTAAAATTGTTTCGCCTTTGGTATTGATCAATCCATATTTGCCTGCACGTTTTATTTTTACAAAATCTGCATTGATGGGAATAATTTCTGTGTTCGAATCTATATTATAAGTATAGGTTTTCTTTTGAAGCGCATTCAATTTGAGTAAGCCGATGGAGTATAAATACACATCTTGTTGATTGAAAACAACCTCGTTTGATTTGTTGATAACAAGTTGTGTTCCATTTTTTTCTACTTCACACAACCCATTTTCAAAATCGTTAACTTTGGAGTATTCAAAAGGAATAATGAGCATTCCTTTTTCATTTATAAAGCCCCATAAGTTTGATGTCGCTTGTACAGCTATTAAGCCATTTAAGAGAGGATGATAATCAATAAATACACTTGGGTAGAGGAGGGTGCCACTGTGGTTATATAACTTCCAGTGCATGGATTTGCCCGTTCCAATTTTTAATCCTGCATGTATGCATACAGAATCTATTTCTATCATATCATACGCAGGTTCAATTAGCCAAGCAGGATCTTCAATTTTCTTAACCCCCCATTTACCATCCTTTTTTATCGCCAAGGTATGCGCATAAATATCTTGTATGTCTTCGTAGATACTTGACAGAAGTATTGTTCCAGTTTTGGTAAGCAAGCCTTCCCAACCATTCAATCGAAAACTTAAAAGAGAGTCGGACATGGTAAATTGTACAGAGTCGTATGCATATTGATACCTCTTTGTGCCAGCACTAGTGTGTAAAGACCAGTTATTATAACGTGTGCCTTTAATTTGTTTTGGACTTGCCGACTCAATGTGTTTGAACTCAAATGCAACCAAGCTTATATTACTATGGTTGATCATACCCCACTTACCGTTTTTTTGTACAAAGATGTTCTTACCTTTATTCGTAAATTTAAAATTATTGTATAAGCACGGGATTGGCAATTTTAAATCACTAGTATAGAAACCCCATAAGCCTGCTGTATTTTGTACAGGTAGTAATCCAAACGACGACTCCAATATTTTTTTATAAATGGCAGAGATACGCACTTTGCCTTTATTGTCAATGGTGCCGTATAAATTATTGATGATAATGATTGCTTGTCCGCCGTTAAACGGATTTGCTACGCCATCAAAACGTGCAGGTATAACAACTTTTCCAGATTTATCCTTGAAGCCGTATTGGATTTTGCCATTTTTTGTTTCGCTATACGTTGTGAGTCCCTCAAAGTACTGAACAGTCTGTGCTTGAGAAGTAATAACGAACGAAAATAAAAGTGCGGATAAAATAAAACGAAACATCATTATCTAGTAGGAAGAATAAAGAGCAAACTGGATTGTGAAATGTGTTTTAATAGATAACACGCGTTTGCTGTATCATAAATAAATTGATCGTATGTTGGTTTGCAACGTATGGTTCTGTCTTTTTCGATAAGACCATATAAAGAATCTTTTCTAAAAACAAACAGATCTGAATTGCCATCCAATAAATATTCATAAATAGGTGGTATAAGCTCTCTGCCATTGGTTTCGCAAAGTCCGTATAAGCCTTTGTTAAATATATACCATCTTCCGCTGCTTGTTTGTTGTATGCTATCAAAGGTAATGGAGTTTATATTTTTACCATCTTTAGAAATAAACATCCATCTTTTACCATCAAATACAGCCGCAGCTCCATTGTAAAACGGAAGTGCTATTTTATAGTAAGGCTGTACGGTCATTTCTTCACGCTTATTAATATAGCCCCATTTATTTTTAAAGCGGATAGCTGCCATATTGTTATGCCATGCAGTGATTGTATCGTATTGATGTGAAATTTTAACATTCCCAATCGTATCGCAGTAGCCGTAAGCTCCAGCTTTTTTATACATCAACCAATTGTCGCTTTGATAATATGCACTATCAAATTTCAGTGTCAATTTTATTGTGTCGTATGAGAATTTCGAAATATTAAATTGGGTACTGAAGTTTTTTGTGGCGCTGTGTATTTTTTGCGTTGTATCTTCAATTGTTAAATCCCATCGATAATAGCTGTTGCCATTCCGAAACAGATTCCAGCGACTAAATCGTTTAGAGGGTTTAATTGAATCACAGCGTAGGTTTGAGAGAATTTTTTCTCCGGTATTTTTATAAATATCCCATTCGTTAAATAAGACTGCATTATAAACCGAATCGTTGGAATGGAAAAGTTCTTTATATGGAGAAGATATAAAAGGTTTAGCAGCTCGGTCTAGTAGAATAGATTCGTCTGCTGTTGTTAATTGATAAAATAACGTATCTATCTTTTGTATGTGGTCAAAAGTGGGAGAACTTTGTTTCGTGGAACTGTTATATATATACTTAGAGGTTGCTGACTGAACGATGTATAAATTATTTTCTAGATAGTCTATATGGTTCGCTTTAAATTGCGTTCGATAGGCAGAGGTCGATTGATAGATGGAATAAAGTACGGTGTATTTTTTGCGCGCAAAAAAGGATGTGCGACAAATAAATTCATCTTTAAAGGTATGTTGTATGGAATCGGATTCGAAAGGGAGTATGAGTTTATTTGCTTGTACAAGTCCTGTTCTTTTTCTAGGTACTCCTGCTAAGGTATCTAAGATAGATACAACCGAATACGTACGTGTAAACAGCTTATTTTGTAAAACACGATTAAAAACAGAATCAGAATTGAAATGAAGATATGAAACAGTTGGAGAAGTGTTTGCTGCAATCGGATTCTTAGTTGCGCTTACTGTTGTTGAGGTGTCTTGGGCAGATGTTACAAGTAAAGTGGCAATGCAAAAAAATAAGGTGAATATGAGTTTCTTGCTCTTAATCACGCAGGTGTTCAGGTTGCTTGTCCAAATTAAACATATCATTTAACACATCAATTAATGTGTCTGCTTCTCCACGTTTGCAAGCCGCCTTTAATTGCAAAACGGGCAACTTGATAATTTTTTGCATGATGCTTTTGGTTATTTCATCAATTTTTTTCGTTTCTTCATCGTTCAGCTGTTTTACAAAACGCGACAACTCTTCCTTGCGGATTTGTTCCAATGCATTTTTAAGCTTGTTGATAGTTGGTGAAACTTCCATTTCTTTAGACCATTCATTAAATTCAACAATAGAATCTAGAATAATTTTTCGAACGTGGGGTATTGCATTTAATCTATTTGCCAGCGCTTCATTTGAGCGATTTTGAATATGGTCAATATCATATACAATAATACCGGGTAATTCTTCTGCTTTCGGGTCTACACTTCTAGGGACAGATAAATCGATGAAGTATTTATGCGATAGAATAGATAATTTTTGTATTTCTTCTTTAGAAAACAAAGGTTGGTCCATAGCAACAGAACTGATAACCAAATCTGCATTGCTTACAGCATCCCATAGTGTTTCAAAAGGGACGTATTCTATATTACATTCTAAGGCTAAAGCTTCTGATTTTTCAATACTGCGATTTATAAGCGTAATGTTTTTGAACGCCGTATTTGATTTGAAGTTTCTACAAACGTCTGCACCAATTTCTCCTAAGCCAACAAGTAATATGTTTGCATTGGGTTGTATGCTTAGTAACTCTTCGGCCAATTCAACCGTTGCATACGAAACAGACGCTGCGCCATCTCTGAAAGCAGTCTCTTGTACAACACGTTTATTAGTAAAGAAAATGGTATGCATTAAACGGTGTAAAAATGGACCAGATAGATTTAGGTCAGCACTCCATTGATATGCATATTTTACTTGATTGACAATTTGCATGTCACCCACCACTTGCGAATCTAAACCAATACCTACCTCAAATAAATGAAGTACTGCATCTGATTGCTGGTTATATATTTCAAAATAATCTATTTGATCAATTAATGCAGGTATGTTTTTTTCTATACCCAGCAATTTTATAAGAACCGAACTTAAATCTTCGTTAGAAGTATAGTATATTTCGGTACGGTTGCAGGTAGAAAGTATTAACAATTCTGAAATCTCAGTGAAATCCCGAATCTTTTGCAAAAGGCTTTTACACTCAGTTTCTTTTAGAGCAACGCGCTCACGAATCTCAAGCGGTGCTTTTCTATATGTTAAACTAATGGATTTGAAATTCGAAATCATATCTATCTGCTTCCTCAAAGGACTATAAATTTACGCCTAAACCTCAATTCTTCGAGTTTTCTTGTAATAAAATAGCTAATTTATAATCGTTACAAATAAAATACAATTTTCGTTCTTATGGACATATATAAATTAAACGTTCGGATTAAATTCGTCATTGTTTTATTGGGCTTAATTGTTATCGTCGGGTCTTTGTTTTACACGGATTATTTGGCTAAACGCTTGGTTGAACGTGAAAAAAAACTTATTGATTTGTATGCCAAAGCCTTAGAGACAGTTGCGACGCAAGAAACAAATGCGAATATGGCATTCCTTACAGAAACCATTATTAATGCGAATACTTCTGTACCTGTAGTATTAGCAGATGGGCAAGGTGAACCATTAAGCTCAAAAAATGTAGATATACCATCTGGGCTTTCTGAAAATGAAACGAATGTATTTTTGAAGAAAGAAATAGCAATCATGAAAGGCCAATACGAGCCGATTGTTATAGAATTTTATGGAATGAAGAATATTATTTATTATAAAGATTCGCAGATTTTAATCATGCTGCGGTATTACCCATACATTCAATTATCTGCCATTTTATTTTTAAGCTTGGCGGGGTATGTGGCATTTAATTATAGTAAGAAAGCAGAACAAAGTAAAGTTTGGGTGGGCCTAGCGAAAGAGACGGCGCATCAATTGGGTACACCGTTATCGTCGTTATTTGCAATTCGGGATTATTTTAAAGAAATAGAGCCCTTTAAAGACGATCCTATGACCGAGGAGTTGGCAAAAGATGTGGATCGATTAAATGTGATTACGGCTCGTTTTTCTCAAATTGGTTTGGAAGGGAAGTTGAATAATGAAATCGTTTCCAATGTAGTGGAAGAGAATATTGATTATTTAAAATCACGCACCTCAAGTTATATAACCTACTCCATGATAGACCATACAAATGGAGCAGAGGCAAAAATGAATATATCGCTTATGGGTTGGGTGATAGAAAACATTTGCAAAAATGCGATTGATGCGATGGATGGCAGAGGTGCCATTGAAATAAATATCTCATCCATAAAAAAAGTGATTTGTATCGATATTAAAGATACAGGTAAAGGGATTCCCAAAAATAAATTTACGTCAATTTTTAAACCTGGGTTTACAACCAAAAAACGCGGCTGGGGACTTGGTTTAACCCTTGTTAAACGTATCGTAGAAGAATATCATGGAGGTAAGGTATTTGTATTGAATAGTGGAGCGGATAAGGGAACGACGTTTCGGATTGAATTGAAAGAGGCATTTCTTAAGGAAGTATAAAGTATTAAGTACAGAGTATACTGTATAGAAAATGGCTTCGAATATTCGAAGCCTTTTTTATTCATAATTGTACCTTATGAACGTAGTATTTTAATTTAGACTACTATAGCACTAAGTAAGAAAGCATTGCTGTTTTAAAAGTATGTTAATTTCTATAAAAAAGTATTAAAAAAATAATGGCTTCGAATAGTTCGAAGCCATTATTTTTTAATACTTAGTACTAAGTACTCAATACTAAGTACTTTTTATTACAACGAATTTGGATCAAACTTACCAACCCACAATCCTTTTTCACTTTTTGTTTCCCCAATGAAAATAATTTTCGAATCGTTTTCAATATACAACATTGGAAAATCTTCGTTTAAGTAATATTCTCCATTACCATACTGTACAATTTTTTCAAAAGTTCCTTTTGTAACATCTAACTTAATTACACGTGGGTATCTAAGTGGTCTACATTCTGTTTTCTTTGTTGTTGAAGAAAAGCCATAAGAAGTTTCGGTTTCACATTTTGTTCTATGAGGGATAAACTGCATCCAATATAAATGATTTGGGTCTTTGCCTTCATACAACCAAGAGTTTGATGGATAGAAACGAGCATCTGCAACACCACCACCTAAAATTGCTCCTTTACGAGAATCGTCGTCAATTCCATACGCATTTTGCAATTGACCTTTTTGGTCAAATTGGAACAAATACAAATCGGTATAAATAGTACCTGTAACGTCACCTTGGTTGTCTACTTTATAATCTTGCGCTATAATGTATATCTGTCCTTCAGAACCGACGGTTAGGTTTCGAATTTCTACTCTTTTGCCATTGTAAACAGATGGTTTCTTTTGATCATCTGGTTTGCGCGTTTTTGTTTCGAATTCAGTTAATGAAGTAACACCAACAAAACCAGTTCCTTTAGAATTTACTTTCACCAATTGGAAGTCACTAAATTTAGCTTGTTCGTTCGGCACATCCGCCAATCCATAGAATTTTTTCTCCATATCTTTAGCATAACCCGGTCCATACAGATATATATTCTCTCCATCAATCAAAGCCCCACGAACGGTCCACGTATGTGCTTTTGAATTGAATTTCATATTGCTTACTAATTTACCATCTGGAGAAATGCGTAATACAGTATAAAGTGTAGGGTCTGCAGCTTCATATTTCCCCATTCCTTGGCCACCCATTGGAGCTAGAACAACAACCCAATCTTGACTTTCTGCATTTGGATTTTTTGAATCTGCTACAGGTGCAGAGAATAATAATTTATGCGGATTTACTAAATCTACAGTAATATCTGAAAGTATTTCCAATCCGTAGTTTACGCGGAAAATATGATATTTTTGATATTGTTGATAAGGAGCTTTTGAAGTACCTTTTTCGCCAGCCAATGCTATGATTTCACCTGTTTCATCATTTTCATAGTGGCTGATGTAGAACATGTTTTTACCATTTTCACCTTCAAATTTTAATTTGTCTAGTGTTTTAGTAAATTTTACATATTTCAATAAAAACCAATTCCATGTGTAGGTAATCTGTTTTTTCTTAATTACGAACGTGCCAGTTAAGTTAGGTGCAGCGGTAACACCTTCAACAACATATGAATCACCTTTGAAGCTGAACCAAGTATACTTAGCACGAGCTCTAGATAATTCAATTTCGTCCACAACGTCCGATTTTAAATTCAAATCGTAATCAAACGTATATATTTCAAATTTTACTTTTGCATTGGTAGATTTTGTAACATAAGTCACAACAATTTCTTTTTTTGCATCATCGCGTTCTACATTTCCTATATAACCTCGATTGGCTTTCCCTGAAATGTCAACCGTTTTTTCTGCGGCTAGCTGTTGCGCATTTACCTGCATATTGCCTAAAGCAAATAAACAGATAACTAAATAAATTAATTGTTTTTTCATAATTCTAAAATATTGTTAAAGTGATATTGTTTTTTATTGGAGTGAACACATATTCATACTCCAAAAAGTTAAAAATAATGTAAAAGTAGTTATTATGCCAAATATTTTACCGTTTTACGTATTTTCATCTTTTTTTTAACCTGTTTTAACGGGCTACTAATAAATATTGTTTCAATTCTGTTTATTCTTTGAAAAATTCAAAAAATGATATTTGTTAGTAAAAAGATATAAAGTTTTTCACCATTTCATAATATTATCTTACGCTTCTTGGGTTTGAAAGAATAATAGCCTATTTTTGCAGTCGCAAATTTTGAGATAATATCGTTTCTATAATACCGCAATTCATGGCAAATATTGGTAAAATCACTCAGATTATTGGTCCAGTTGTAGACGTTGGATTTGAAGGAGAGGGCTCTCTTCCACAAATTTTAGATGCATTGGAAGTAACTCGTCCAGATGGACAAAAAATCATCCTAGAATGTCAACAGCATTTAGGACAAGATCGTGTACGTACAATCGCGATGGATTCAACAGATGGTCTGATGAGAGGCATGGAAGTGAAAACTTACGGTTTGCCAATTTCTATGCCTGTTGGTGAAGACATTCGTGGTCGTTTATATAACGTTGTTGGTGATGCAATTGATGGTATCCCATCAAATACTACCGATAAACGTATGTCTATTCACCGTCAAGCTCCTAAATTTGAAGATTTATCTACAAGTACAGAAGTGTTATTTACGGGGATCAAAGTAATCGATTTATTAGAACCTTATGTAAAGGGTGGTAAAATTGGTTTGTTTGGTGGTGCAGGTGTAGGTAAAACCGTATTGATTATGGAATTAATCAATAATATCGCAAAAGCATATGCAGGTCTTTCTGTATTTGCTGGTGTGGGTGAGCGTACACGTGAAGGAAACGATTTACTTCGTGAAATGATTGAATCAAACGTAATTCGTTACGGTGATGAATTCAAGCATGCCATGGAAAATGGCGAGTGGGATTTAACTAAAGTTGATTCTACTGAATTATTGAAGTCTCAAGCTACGTTGGTTTTCGGTCAAATGAACGAACCACCAGGAGCAAGAGCAAGAGTTGCCTTAGCTGGTCTTACAGTTGCGGAATATTTCCGTGATGGAGATGGCCAAGGACAAGGTCGCGATATTTTATTCTTTATTGATAATATTTTCCGCTTTACACAAGCAGGTTCTGAAGTATCTGCTTTATTAGGTCGTATGCCATCTGCAGTAGGTTACCAACCAACATTGGCAACTGAAATGGGTGCAATGCAAGAGCGTATTACTTCAACAAAAAGAGGTTCTATTACATCTGTACAAGCAGTGTATGTTCCTGCAGATGATTTAACAGATCCAGCACCAGCAACAACATTTGCCCACTTAGATGCAACTACGGTATTGAACCGTAAAATTTCTGAATTAGGTATTTATCCTGCTGTAGATCCATTGGATTCTACATCACGTATTCTTAGCCCAGAAATTTTAGGTGACGAACACTACGATTGTGCTCAACGCGTAAAAGAAATTTTACAACGCTATAAAGAACTTCAAGATATCATCGCTATCCTTGGTATGGATGAACTTTCTGAAGAAGATAAGCAAGCTGTTCACCGTGCACGTAGAGTACAACGTTTCTTGTCTCAGCCATTCCACGTGGCAGAACAATTTACAGGTCTTAAAGGTGAATTAGTACATATTAAAGATACGATTAAAGGGTTCAATATGATTATGGATGGTGCGTTAGATCACTTACCAGAAGCAGCATTCAACCTTGTAGGTGGTATCGAACAAGTAATCGCTAAAGGCGAAAAACTTGTTGCTGATTCTAAAAAATAATAATACGTATCCCTCATAAAAAATCAGCTTGCTACAATTATGTAGCAAGCTATTTTAACCAATTAGATACATGTATTTAGATATACTAACACCCGATCAAACTGTATTTAGCGGAGAAATTACTTCTGTTCAAGTTCCAGGAACTGCTGGTCGTTTTGAAGTTTTAATCAATCACGCACCTATCATATCTACTCTTGAAAAAGGGGACGTTGTGATCCGTATAGCTAAAGAAGAAAAGATCTTTGTTATTGATGGCGGAGTTGTGGAAGTATTACACGATAAAGTGATCGTGCTTGCAGAAGCAATATTATAAAAGAAATTTAATCCAATAAAAAAATCCCGTTCCACTAATTTGAGTAGAACGGGATTTTTTATTTCTTAGATTCAATTAATAAACGCAACGGCTAGCCGTTGCGTTTATCGCGGT
>ERZ724508.548-NODE-548-length-26329-cov-6.058613_pt1 | contig 26329 bp, 45 predicted proteins | sample MGYA00376041_ERZ724508 | MGnify/ENA primary metagenome ERZ724508 (study PRJEB28724, sample SAMN07190887) | wastewater metagenome | isolation source: effluent of sewage treatment plant in Hong Hong | place: USA: Christiansburg, Virginia | collected 2016-03-01 ...
ATACCGGAGATAAGATCGAGGTAACGCTTACCGGTGTGGTCCCACAGGTAGTGCCCGTGGCCCTCATAGATAAGTAGTGGTTCCTTGTAGTAGTGGAAGTAGAGGCTGGGCATAAACTTCTTTCGGTGTTGCAGCACCTCTTCAAAGCTGGGCCCGCTGTAGGCCTTGGGCTTATGCTTCGTCTCAGGAAGCGAAGAACGTTTCCCTCCGGTCATTCGGAAGCAGCTGCGGTACAACATCACCCAAACCCGACTAATATTTATTGAGACCACGATCAGCGCATCCGTGTAAATCCAAGGATGCACTGAATAATTGATAATTACACTTTTAGCAAAATGAATTGTCGAGGCAAGGTCATCTAAAGCTCTGGGTCACCACAATGTCCAACCCCCAAGCTCCGATAGAATAAATAAATTCCATAATTGCGTCATGATTCTTGCTCCGGTAGTGCAGTTGCTGGACAAGAGCGGTACTGGCTATAAGTTACGCAGAGGGTCGCGACAAGCTGCTCAAGACGCTCATCTATGCATTTAAGCTTGTGGACAGTCTGCGAAGTATCCGTAATAACACTCCCATCTTCACGCTCGAGAAAATTGCAGGTACCATCAACTGGTAAGTCAGCACGCTTGCAACATGCACGCAGGCTGTTCAGGCTGGGTAAGTTCCTGAGCGAACTGAATGACATCTATAACCACTTGACGAGACCCACCACAGACGAGTTTGGACGCATAATGAATGTGCTTTGCAAGACGGCATTCGCTGCTTACTGGCTGCTGGACAACCTGCAGATTCTGGCTGAGTACGGATTCGTGCGGACAGCAGCATTCAAGATAGAGCATTACAGCATGACGGCTAAGTTTGTGGCGTTGTTGTTGGCACTCATGCTGGACTTCCGCAACATGGTTCGAACGCATCACGAATAAATCAAAACGAGGAAAATGCTGGCAGTACTGAAGCAGCAATAGAACTTGCGGGCGAACGAAAAAGTTATAAAGCTGGTGGAGGAGCAGTACCGCTCAGTGCTCATGTACGTCAAGATTGTTGGCGATATGATGCCAGCCATATCTCGCTCACTGTTTGCTCGGCGGCTCATTAAGTTGCAGGTGCCGCGCGCTTTGCAGAGTTTGGGTGGGCTGGCAAGTGCCATTTCCTCATGCTACCTCGTATTGTGAATTGTAGTGCAACTTCAATGGATACACAGGTCACTAGCCCTCAGGCTGAACGAGGATGAACTGGCTCGGGCTGTCCATGCTATTGTCTTCGCTCGGGGAGACCTGCCGTGGTTGCTTTTCCCCGCTGATCGCGTTGCTTGGCTCTTACTGCTGCGGGTAGTGTTGCGGTTAACGGACCTGTGGAGGAGTTTCGAAGATTAGGCTGCCCATGTTCTCGTTGATATTAAAATTCTTGTCAGACTTAACGATGCTGGTCAAGCGCACAATCTTTCTGGGTGACTCTTCCTTGTTACTAATCACGCTATCCTGCCGCTGAAGGGCGAGATTGTCAATTCGTTGGAAGCCGATTCCTCCGAAGCTGTCCATTCGCTGTAGTGGAGGAAGTGGCGCTTCTTCACAGCTCATGAGGCTATCCGATCTTCTAAAGTGGAATGGTTGGAACTCAGCAGTATCGATTCTTCTGAATGCAGTTTGCTGAGGCTGTTGCTGCTGTTGCTGTAATTGCTGAAGATTAGCTGTTGTGCTCTGCGAAGCAAACAATCTTGAGCTTTCTAATGGTGGTCTAGCTACCAGGATCGACTTGATATCAAAGAGTGGAGCTTTCAGGGACTCCTCTTGAATGATGTTAGAAGCCAGCAAAGCCTATCTTGCTCGATGGTAATTTTCCTTATTGTTGCGCAGACCATGAATGAGTTGCCGCTCCAGATGACTAAACGGATCAATTTCTGAAAGAATCTCCCCACCGGCGTTGGCCTGCATAATCTTATGAAGCGTTCCCAAGTGGCCTCCTACTTTCTTCCTCATTGTCGAGTTCCAGTGGTTCTTGATGGAGTTGTCAGTGCGTCCCTGCAACATTTTCGACATGTCAGCCCACTTATTGCCCAAGAGAGTGTGCGCCAAGAATAATATCCACTCCTCCGAGAAGCTCCAATCTGCTTTAATGATGTTTGGGTTCAGATGGTTGTGCCAGCGTTCTCTGCATTGCTTTCCCAACCGGCCCGACATGAACCTGGCTATAAAAGACCAGCGTTGAGCTCCGTACTTGTTGACGAGGCGTACTAGTGAACGATCCTCATCATCGGTCCAAGGGTTCTTCCGGAGTACACGCGTGCGGCTGGAGGCGCTCGAAGGAGAAGGCTAGGGCGACTCCGAGCGGGACTATAGTTGACGTTGAGGTTCTGGTACTGGCCTGACCAGCTGCTTGACCATAACGAAAATATTAACGGCTTAACGCGAGCGGTTATAATCCGTTAAAAACCCGCAATTGTTGGCCAAATGAGACAGTCAAGCACCGAATTACTAAAGTTTTGAAGTCATACTGAGCCTCAAATGCGTAATAAGTTCACATCAAATTTGTATGGTTTCCAACAGGTTATAATTCCTGGAGAGCTTGAGGCGAGAGCTTCAGTCGAGCTGGAGGCCTACGCAGTACATTTGTAGGGCCAGTTAATAAACCGAATAATAATGCTTAGTTTGTGCTGGTTGGTTCTCCTACTTTCCTTGGGGTTGCACACCAGTACGCAGACGATCGAGAATCTGATATCGCGATCACGCCTTCTGCCAGAAGTAGCCAGCGATCGACCCCCTCAGTATGTGTTCGAGAAACTAGTTATCTCAGAAATGACATGGAAGACGGCGAGCTTTACTCCAAACCTCAAACAGTTTGGTTTCTTCTAGAACTCGGAAGGAGAAGGATTCATTCGCTTTGGTCTCCGAGTACCTAAGCGAAACGAGCTACTGCATGTTCGTTAAGTAGTTGTCTGGCTGAAGGACCCCTACTACAACAACGGGAGAATCGCAACTGTCTTGCTCGAGATCGAGCAAGATTTAGACCCAGTTACCAAGTAAGCCCTGCTTAATACAGTACTTGGCACGGAACTGCAAAATGTTCTTATAAACTCGAGTAGAACAATAAGCTGGTGAGAGAGAGCAGTGAACCTCAAGATTGCACCTACATTATCACTATCGAATGGTCTCTTCAGGTGGCTTAGAAAGACTTCGTATTCGAGACTACGGTTCACGATCCCTTGCACCACAAATACCTTCCTTGGACGATGATGCTCCCTAACCTGATTGTGTGCATCAGTCTGCTCCTAGTTCGTAGGAGGGTCACACAGGCTCACAAGCTCTCGATGGTTACACTGGGGCTCGCACTTAATACGATAGTGTTTGTGTCCATCAGCCAAATGAATTTTGGAGCTGAAGGGTTCGACAGTCCTGAGATATGGTTTCTTCTGACTGGCTTCACTACCTTCCTATGCTCCGTCCACTTCACATTCACGTTTGTGTCGATTGTGTCGAGAATGAATGCAGCGCAGTACTGTGGATTCTACTTGATCACCTTCGCGTAGATTTGGCTGGTAGTCAACTTTTCTAACCGAGCGTGGTTTCTGCTGATGAATTCTCTCACTCTGCTTCCGCAGCTGATTCACAATGAGCTGTATGTGATGGGTGCTATATTCGACCCATGCTACCTTGTTTGTGTGTTCACATACCAATACTTCGCGCTGTACATGCATGGGTATCCGTACAACAGGTCTTATCAGTAACCACGGCCGTGGCTATGTCTCGCAATTATAGCTATCGTGGCTGCTCAGGTGTTCGTAAATTACCTGCAATCAAGATCCTCAAAAAGGTATCTGATTCCCAGCTACTTTCTCGAGGGAAGATTCAATTTCGTGGAGGTGCATCATATCAAACCCGCTACGAACAACTCTTTGCTCGTTCCGCTGGAAAGTTAACAAATTGAATTGGGATAATGCGCTATTTGCTTGACTATGTTAGCGAGCAGGCCATAAGATCGTTCAAGAGAGACCACTGACACCGAAGCCTAGAGCTGCATGCCGCACACGATCCATGTGATACGAACACCATGCAACCACCGTTACCATATGGACTGCCTCAAGAACTGGATGGATCACAAATTAGAATGCCCAGTGGACCGCACACCACTAAGCCCGATAATCGTGGAATGACTAGCAAGCTACTCACTTGTCACTGTTTGCCTTTAGTATGTCGATGAAGTCGTACTTGTCCAGTGCCGGACGGTTGGTGCGGCTGCAGTACAGGACAATCTCTTCTGCCTCGGTGGCAGTCACGTCTATTCCCAGTTCTTGTGCTCTTTTCACCAGTGAGTCGCGGGTTATCAGCTCCCCACCATCGGAGAACTCACGGTAAAGCTTATCGTACTTTCGACTGGGCAGGCATGTCATGTCTGTTTCGTTTTCCGCCAGGAATATCTCTACAAAGTCTTCTATCTCGATAAAGCCTGGCTCCCGCTGCTTCATTGAGTTCAAAAAGTCCAGGTACATGCTGGTAAGCCTTCGATTGTTATTGGTAAAGCTGCAGATGAACTTTTCGAACTGCTAGACACTCAGCTTCTTTCTCCCCTTATCAGTGAACTTGCGGATCACAGCATCGAGTGTCTTCGTGGTGAATCCCGCCGAGATGAAGGGTGCCAGTCGGATCCGGTGTGCTGGATTGGCAAAGATTTCCTTGCTGCGGATAGGTGTTCGTTCCATGGCTGCGATTCATTATAACTGCAGCACCGAGCGAATCCAAATAATAGATTTTACACCCACCATGAAGTTCTTGTTGTTCGCACTGTTGGCACTGGCAGCATTCAGTGCCGTCACAGTCAGGGAAATTAAGAACGTCACCACCAAGCAGCTGGTGTATGCTGGTACTGCCCCTCCTTCTGCAAGTTCTGCCAGCAACCTCTTCTTCCTGTTCTACGGAGTGCAGGGAGTTACCGATAGGACGCAGCTAGCCAGCTACCCCACCCTCGTTGTGCTGGGAAAGTACATCCTTGTAGTTATGCAGCCCCGGAAGCTCCAGCCAATACCTCAACTTTGCAGGCATGGGTCCACTCATCCTGTTGCCAAATATGACACTGGCAGCCAACAATAACACACCCTCTACCTACGCTAACCTCATGTTCATCGACGTGCTTGGAACTGGTTTCTCCTTCGCCGCTGATACTAAGGAAATCGCTGGTGACTATCCCACCCTCGCCGGGCAAGTTGGATATGCACTCAACCAGTTCGCTGCTGAAATTGATTTCGGTAAGGGCAAGATGGTGTTGGTCGGTGAGAGCAGCTGGGTTAGGTTGGTTCCTTTCTTCAAGCTCACCAACATTGCCGGCGTTGTCGCACTGTCACCATGGACTGAACTCTACGCCATCGGCAAGTACTACGGTACTGCAGGAGTCGAACTCAACATCTTCACCAATGCCGAAAAGACCTCCATCGAGACCACTTTCTTGAACTGCTACCTCAACCTCAAGAACGGCAAGTACAAGGAAGCCCATCAGTGCTACGATTCCGTGTTGAACTTCGTTGAACAGAAGGGCTTGAACCGTAACCTCTGGAATGTCAACTTTAACCAAAGTATCATCCAGGAGTTCGCTCTTGTGCAGTACTACCTTACCCAGCCAGCTACTATTTCGCTGTTCGGTGCCCCAACAACCTTTGGCTTTGAGCAACAGGCTGGTTCCGTCCAAGCCAATACTTATGTCGACGAGGCTAAGAACTACACTCAGAACATCTCCTACTACCTCAGAGACTACCTTGATGTTAAGCTGTTCGTGCTTACTGGAACCCTCGATTACGTCACTTACTATAAAGCAACCAGAAGCTGGTTAGAGACTGAACTTAACTTCGTCGAGAGTGCTGCCTTCCAGAAGCTCAACCTTACTGTAATAAGCTGAAGTTATTCAGGATGTCACCATCAATGGCACAGTTCAAGCACGCAGCAAGAGTGTCAAGCAGGTGGCATACGCAGAAGTCATCAATAGCGGTCACTACCTCTTCGTTGATAAGCCATTAGTCGCGAACGCGCTAATCAAGAATTGGCTAGGCGTTACAGCTGCCCCTCTGCTAAATAACCTGCGGGAGGAGGAAATTACGATCTGATTTATGGCCGGTATTACCCTCATGGTTTATAATCAATAATTATAACTTCCAGCCAGGAGTCTGGATGGGCCCGAAGAAGAAGGTCCAAGATGACGACGACTCCACTGAAAAGCTGATGCGCATCTACCGCAAGAAATGTTAGGACCTTGCGGTAACGCCATCCAAGCTATTTCGGGAGAAAGTCGAGCAGGCACTTGAAGGAGATCCACCTCATCTTAAGAAGATGATGTTCTGGGACGAAGTTGGTCCTGTAGGGACGCAGGCTATGTTCGAAGCACTATGTTAGCAGGGAGGCTACAAGCATTTGTAGATCCTGATCATGTCCAATCTCAAGACCTACGATGAAGGTGTCAAGTACATCTGTAAGTACATGGAAACTGCGAAGACTCTAAAAGAGTTGGAACTTGAGATCAATCAGATTGGATAAAAGGGTTGCGAGTATCTTGGAATGGCGCTTGCTCCGGCAGTTAATGTCCCTCTCCTTAAGCTCAATCTCAGCTTTAACAAGTTCGGCACGAAGGGTCTCGAGAAGCTGACCTTTGGGCTTCGCATGAACCCCACCCTCGAGAGCCTCTCTCTAAACAACTGCGAGATTGATGCGGAGGGCGCTAAATACCTTCAGTAAATCCTTTCCTACCACGAAAGCAAAATAGAGTATTTGTCACTGGACAGCAACTTCCTACGAAATGAAGGAGTCTACCAATTGTTCAGAGCACTTGAAGCAAACTAAGCTCTCAGCTAACTGTACCTCTCCAACAACCAATTTGGCGAGTCAAAGGAAATCCCTGTGATCGAAAAGATCTGCGAGGTCCTTTCGAAGAACATGACGCTGGTGTACGTCAACCTCGACGGCAACGGTCTCTACAACGATTGTACAGTTTATCATTAACCCAGCGGCTTCGAAGTTTGTGACGATCATGAAAGAAGGCAACCCGTTGTTGCTGATCGAGTTCGGTGTGCTAGCCAACAAAGAAGTGATGGAGGACTTCAAGAAGCTGGCGAAGAAGCGCAAGAAGAAGAAGAAAAAGAAGAAGAAGAAGAAAGGAAAGAAGAAGGGCAAGAAGAAGTGATTCCACCTTCATTTCATATTCGAGCAATGTCACTGTCGGTAGTTAGTTGGCTAGTTGTAAGTACCAAAAGGAGCGTTTTGCGAGACTGTGCCACCGTTGATCATGTACCTATGGTGGTCGATGAGGTAGCTGTTATTATTGTTTTTCATGTCGAATCGTTTCTTTGAGCCTATGTTGACGTAGGGTATTACCTGCATATTCGTCCTCAATACGGTTAACGCTGTCCAGCCGCCAGAAGCTAGTGATTACTGTCTCAAACAATTGGTCGTCGGCTGTGGCTGCACTCTGGTTCTGCAGATATTCGATAAAGTCGTCTTTGCTGATTTCCTAACTTCTAATGCCATTGAGGTCCTGGATGTACAGAAGGGCTTGGTTCAGTTCTTTCACGACATCGTCTTCAAAGCGACGGCCCGAACGAATATCGGGGTGATCCTTGGCCTTATACTGATTTTTCAGATGGGTGTAGGTTGTGAAGTTCTCGCCTGGAATTTTAACCTTCTACCAGACACGGTTGATGAGCTTTTGCCTGTTCTCCGGAACTTATCCACGGATGGCATACACGAACTCTGGGTAGTTCATGAGTCCAGTTCCCTCTTGGTCAAATACTTCGAAGACCATGCTAGCTTCCGTCTCCGTGATATCGATACGCTGCTGCTGAATGACCTTTTTGAACTCGTGGATGCTCACCATCATGTCGCAGTCGATGTCTGCTGCACGCAGCGCCTTCTCGAATACCAAGTACCCACAGGCGTTCCTCGAAGCCAACCTACGTTTGATCCTGAGCAATATCAGCTCCATTTCCTTGATAAAGTGACTGGACTTTGTCGATTAGTGCAGCGACTTCACAGACTTTTCAGAGGGCTCGTGACTGGCACGATTCTGATGTGACTTGCGGTCTGCTGCTACAGACTTTTTAAAGGCGTCTTTTGGTGGCTCTATGTTCACATCAATCTTTAAGTCGGCAAGCCTTTCGCTTGGAGTCTGCTTTCCTTCGTGTATACTCTTGGCTTCAACTTGGAATTCCCTTTTGCTGCGAGATGACTTATTCGAACGAATTTCGTCCTCCTCTCCATAACTCTTGAGTATCCAGTTACGGAAGCGTTCATCGCTGGTGAACGCGAATCCCAAAAACCCAGTGAAATCGTCGAAATCCTCTAAAGTAAAAATTCCATCGTCGATGCTCTGGAACTTACAGTACAGGGCGACTGCCTTATCGTACACGGTCTTCGGGACGATGGTATTATCCCTGTACCGTTTCAGTAACTCTTCAATCGCTACTTCGTTGTTGGCATCCGCAAATTGCGAGAATGTGGTGCCGACCAAAGCATTCCTTTCTGGCGTGGCCTTTTCAATTAGGCTATATGCGAACTCGGCATAGTTTAGCTGACCCTCCGGTTGAAGTTTGAAATGTGAGAACAGTAGCACTACCTGCTCGTGGTTGAGCCAGTTCAAGGCACTCTCGACTTTCGACAATGCAAGCCTGTGACTCTTGGTTGTATCCAGCTCTTTGAGTTTCACAGCCATCGCGATCAGAGAATCAACCCCAAGATTTCTGAGTTGATCCTTGGCATAGGCGATAACTTCGTTTGAAGTTGTGAACTTTTGCTGTGGAGATTTTATAGGCGTGGTAGATTTGGCATCCTGTTGCCGGGACTGGCCAAGCTCAACCTTTGTTGAATTGGGTTGATTGGTAAGAGCTAGCTGTTCAGCTGGTTCTTCAGCCGGCTGCTCCCTGAACATTACCTCCGTAATGAATTCCTTGTAGTGAATACGGCCTGACTTATCCTTATCGTAGTGGTCGAATACTTGCTTCATAGCCTGCATAACCCTTGTTCTGTACCTCTGCAGTTTCGAATACGACGCCTACCTTGGCGATGGCCCTGTAAAACTCAGCCTCGGGAAGGTAACCAGCATTGTTAAGGTCGAAGAATTTGAATGTCTTGAACAGCAGTGCATCAGTCGACACCTTTGAACTAGCCTTGAAGGCCAGCTTGTTCTTGAGTTAAGCTTCGAACCTGAATCTATGGGCGACGCTACCTGGCGATGGGATCAGCCATTTGAACTAGTTGCTATATTCTTATTATAACAGATCCGTTATGAATAGCAATGTCAGGCTGCACCTCTCCAGCCTACTGGTACGAACAAGCTTATGCAGACTAAATAACAGGGTTAGACTCGGCCTGGCAGAGCATTCGGAAGGGAAATCACCAACGAATGTGTCACCACCAAGCAAGCAGCCTTCTTCCGGAATAGGTCGTTTGTTGCAGAGAAGCGTTAAAAGACCCAGGAGACTACCGAAAGAGAACGTAAGCCAACAGTTTAGCAATCCCCGCCAACAGCCAGTAATCCACAGCTGACCGACTACTATGAATAGATCTGCAGCTATCTTGCGGAGAGAGAGCTGAAGCGTCCACACTGCGATTCTACGTACGTCTAAGGAGCACAGACCGAAATGACGTCGAAGATGAGAGCTTCCGTGATGGATTGGCTGGTGGACGTACATCTCGGATTCAAGTTGCTACCGCAGACCCTGTTTAAAACGACTGCTATAGTGGATAAGTATCTCTCGGTTGTGCTTACTCCATTAAAAAAACTTCAGCTGGTGGGGACCGCTGCGTTGTTCATCGCGTGTAAGTACGAAGAGATCTACCCGCCAGCCACTCGCTCATTTGTCGAGCTAGTCCACAAACAGTACTACTTGGAGGACATTATTGATATGGAGGGCAAGATACTCAAAGCACTCGACTTTGACCTGACATTTCCAACAGCAGCAACTCACCTCGAACGGCTCATTGATCAATACAAGCTGTAAGCCAAAGACGCGAGTTTTTGCTGGTATCTGTTGGAACTCGCACTGCTTGAGCATACTTTCCTAAAGTACTCGCAGTCGGCACTAGCAACGTCTGTTGTGTTTCTTATGCGGGTGATCTACAAGAAACCAATATTCGCCAAGGTGGATTAAAACTGTAAGGCCTGCGCTAAACAGCTGGTGTTGAGCCTGCAGATGGCACCGAAGTACGCATTGCAGGCCAGCAGGGTCAAATACTCCAGCAAGCAATTCGAGGAGGTGTCCAAGCTGACGGTCCGGCCCAACACATCAAATTAATGACAGTAGCACAATTCGATTGATCAGTTCAGATGGTTGCGAAGCACCTTTTTAGTGCGAGTGGATTACGTAGGGCGGTCTTCCAGCGACTACTTTAGCAGCCTCACCGAACAATCTTCTTGAAGTCCCGAGGCACTCTTGACTTTGCTTGCTAACATTCGGACAAATGCCGAAAGTTCGGAAGTTGTTTGACATTCGAACTCTCTCTTGGCGCTGTCGAGGTCGGTGAGTTCATGGTGCAGTCGTTAGTAGTCCTCGACCATACCCTTTAGAAGTTTCCAACACTTTTTGATTGCAGGTCTTCCCTCGCTTCTGGCTTGAGGTATCACCGACTGCACCATTTCAGAGCACAGTGATACGAATTTGTCGCGTTCCCTGTACCCCTCTACAAACTTGTCGATGGACTCCTTCAGACTGGTGGGCTCGCATTTTGCAGGTATACCGCATACCGTCATTGCCTCAGTTAGTTTGGTCAGTAGATCATTCTTGCTCTCCAGTTCGCCATATCCAAACTGTATGGTCTTCTGCAGCACGTCCAGATTTTGGCTGAGTTTGCCGTTTAGATTTTGTAGTTCCCGCACCCTGTCGTTGAGTTGTTAAATTTCAGCTTCCAGCTTTGCAATGTGTTTATCTTTGAGCAAAAGCTGCCGACTACTGTCCTCATGTGGCTCATCCTTGTCCGCGTGGTACTTTTCTTTGCTGTAGATCTTGCCAAGATCGTTGCGGCTTCGATTGTTGGAGGTACGTGGCTGTAGAACCTGTACGTTCTCGTCTGCAACTGGTTTGATGGTCAACTTCTGCTTGAACTTCTTAAACTCCCTCTCAATTTCTGGGATGCGACCTTGCGATCGTTCGTCGTTGTATTCTCTAACCGCAAAGTTCTTCTGTGAACGATCGTTGAGTAACTGACGCTGGCTTCCTCGCATAGAGTCGTAGCTGGCGCCCTCATCTAGCTTCTTGCTGCGGCTGCTCGAATCGGTAACGACTTTTAAGATAAGTCGAGGCTCCATTCAAATTATAATAGTAAAGCTGCAGTGGGATAGAAGTATGACCAATCAGTGATCTATTCCGTCCAGGTAGTTGTACTTTTTCGAAGAGCTCTTATCCCGTGCACCGTGGTGAGCAGCAGTTACCGGACTTGGATGTACATATTTGTTGGCTCCTTCGTTCGTCTACAATGGAATGCGCTCTCTTGTGGGGGTCGAAGGGATAGCATAGGATCGCTCCTCTTTGATTTCTTTGATAGCAGCATGTTCCTGCTGCTTCAAGTAGATGTCGCGGTACGTCGATGTTCGTTTAGCCGAACGTGGATCTACTATCTCTGGCTTCCTCTTGTTTGGGCTTGAAGTTTTATTTGGCAAGTACATGGCTGGTGGCTGCTCATGAAGCACTGGGACTAAATGACGGCTACTGCCCATAGCATTGAGGATTTCCCTATCAGTATCGAGCATGTTCAGCCTTCTTCCTGGACTGTCGTGCTTTGGGTACCCTGTAAGATATGCAGCTCTGGCTACTGGTGGTGGAGCTATGTGGTAGTTATCGACTCGGAGGTTTCTGTAATCGTTTAGCAGTCTTTCCCGACGTTCCTGAATGTTGTCGTACTTGATTTGTCCCTCAATGATCTGACCAGTGACGTTGTCAGCGATGTAATCTTGAATCCTGTTCTCATTGAGGAGTTCGTTCCTGTTGATACCGATGGTTGGGACTGGTTCGAGCAATGGTTGCTGAAATTTCGATACAGGACGATGATGGACGTTTTCCTTTTGAGTAAGTGGTCGATAGGGTGAAGTCTCGGTAATTACCTCTGCATTTGGGCGGTACTCCGGTTTCTTTTTTGGGCTGACCACAACTTCAGCACCTGGTCGCCTAATGGAGTGGTATAGTTCTTCACGGATTCTTCTGAGTCGATCCCCATCGTTTTTGGTGCGTGGTTGGTACTCTAGACTGTCGTTCAGATCGGCTGGATTGATGCCTTGGGTATCCTAGAGCTGCTGCTGAGCAACCTGCGCCATGAGTTTATTCTTGAGCACAGCCTCCAACTCTAACAAAGGCTTGTGAACATCAACATTGATATAGCTATTGTAGTACGTCATGGACTTCACCTGACTCTTTCGAAAGATCTTGGTTACGTGTTCCATAGGACGTTTCTGTCGACTGGTATACTTCACCACCTCGGCCGTCTAGAAGTTCCCCTCTTCGTTGAGAGTTGCATTAAACTTCCCACCGACTTCTTTTGGTTGAAGCTTGTCATTCAGCACACCCACAGTCCGAATGAAGTTATCGTTGTCGAAGATTATACCCAAGCCATCAGGGTATCCAAGGAAGTTGTTGTTGGCATCCTCTTCGAACTTTAGATAGCGACGTGCTTCTTCTCTCGAGAATGACGTGGCTATGAAAGAAATCAGCTCATAGTATTCCTCTGACATTGGCTGCGGAAAATTAGCCTTGTCGATCATTTACTGAAGATCTTGTTTGCTATGTTGTTCGGTTCTCCTCTCCCGGATTTCAAGTGAGTTGCCTCGAAGTTCCACTCGGAGTGCCAGCTTCTGCTCCTAAAAAATAACAAGGAACTCTCCAATAATGACTCCTTTATCGTAGCAGGCAAACACGATGGTATCTCCCATTCGAAACACATTGAGCCCGTGAGGGAGGCCCTGCCGCCACTCTCCGTAGTTGTACTTGCAGTGCCCATAGAACACCACTGAGCGGCCATCCATCATGCCTTCATGCCAGTTGCTTGCAATGAAGTGCATGCGCTCATCGAGACCCAGCCCAACACCTTCGGGCTGCAACTCTCTGATGAACCCTTGGTATTTGACGTTGCGATAGTCGATTAGAGTTGGCTTCATAATCTTACGATTATATTTTATCGATGTGTTCAAACATAGCCTCCTTCCTGCACTTAAAATGAAATTATGAAGAGAGTTCGGAAAGAGGTATTGCTCACGCGAGGAAAACATTGTGTAGGTGGACGAAATAACTCCACGGACAGCTTCCATGCTCCCCAAATTTCTATCGTGAGTGTCTAGAGTGGGTATTGCCATCACTTGTCTTCGACAATAAGGCGTTGTCCGCATTACACTCCCGCCTCGTAGGTAAGTTTCCCTCCGTATCCTGAACCATGCAACCGTCCGTTCTCCAGTCCGACGATTCCCCACTCGTAGATAAGAGGCATCAAGATTTCCTTGTAAGCCAATGCCTCCTCGAGTAGGAGCAACCGCCAACTGCTGGGATATGGTGTTGACTTGCTAATCATGAGAATAGGCCCAATGTTGGTCTTGACTTGAGGGTACTGGCTTGGAGTCCAATACTGTGGCTACAGTGCTGGACTAACCTTGACGGGCTCACTATCTGCTTTGCGATTCTTGAGTCCTTTGAGAAATGCAATGAACGCCTAAGTTTCTTCAAACTGATCAGCATACTCCTTCTTGTTGAGGAACTTATATTTGAAGTACTCGCTGAGGTCACGCGGAAGGTTGCTGAACACCTCTGCAGCCACCACCGCAAGCAACAGGACGGCTATCAGCGCTCTCGAGATTTTCATAAGGTTGTAACAATATATAGATCAAGCTTCCACTTGAAATTCCGCATTCCGGTTGAGCTTATGCCCAGTGTACTTTTTGATGTGCAGCCAATTGAACAGGTATTCGATGACCCGCATGATATGCTTGCTCTGGAAGAACTATTTGCTTTCCAGGCCGTACTGCTTGAGATACCTCGGGAGGTAGTCCAGGATGAACGGATTCACGAAATCGACGATATCCTTTACGTTGTTGCTGGCAGTGAATTACCCGCTGCGGCCTTCTTGCTTGTTGCATTCGTTGAGGCACTGTGCGAACAGTATCATGAACATGAAGAGTTCGTCAAAGAGGCTGGGGTCCAACTCTCTCCTATTGATCTCCACAAGGAACTCGCATAGGATATGGTCGCAGGTGTCTTCGTATAGGTCCTATTCTTAGTTGAATTTCGGCTCCGGCTCCTTGTGGTTGGCGTAAATTATGTAGAAGTCACTGTTTGTGCACAATTTCTTCAGCTCGCTAGGTGCCTTTCTCTCGATGTCGGTTACGTAGTCGCATAAGTTGTCGATTACGTTTCCAGCATCATCGTCGGACTCGCTATCCTCATCGTAGACCTCTTTCGTGCGAGGACGGCCTCGCTTAGAGTTGCCTTGCGGCTACGGCTTAATGATCTTGCCTGGAGCCTAACGATAAGGATAGCTATTACTCTTCCATTATGCTTCTGCTTGATGTGAGTGAACAGTGCGGGATAGCTGAGATAGCTCTTACCACATGGACAGATGTAGTCTCTGTTATCGAGATCGTAGCGTGTTTTGCGTTTGCGCTACTGAGGGTACTTACCCGTCATGTACGTCGGAAACATTGTGGGCAGCAGAAATGTTAATTTAAATTAAGTGGGATGGCTCTCCTTTATATAGCGACGAACTCCGCCAGTCCAACTCATAACTGAAACTTGCTGGCCCTTAGTGATTAGTAATATATCCGGCACTGTTGGAGAATTTCATCAAGATCTGCAATACTCTCAACCAATACCGTGAGAAGCCAATTCGAACTTCTCCGAGAAGTTAACGTAGTCAGCAAGAACACAAGTGTAGGCAGATTTTTATCGTCTGCCGACCGCAATAAATATATTTCAGCAAGGGCAGCAGCATGTGGAACAAGTCGTACCTGCTGCCGGATTCACCTAAGAAGAAATCTCTGTTCGAACCGTCGCCATACCAGTACGGGTATGCCGGTAGCGCTGCAGTTTCGGAGGCCGGGCGATTGCGTGACATTCCAACTCTTAATCTCACGCCAATCGAGCAAGCGCAACCGTCACAACCCAAGCCCGACACTAAGGAACATCTCAGCAAGTACGGGCAGTACTCTGACAGGAAGCGTTACAGTGATTATGTCACCACTTCCAAGGGGCTCGAGCAGAAGACTGTGTCAAACCCCATGGACACATCGAAGTCGCAACGATCTTCCTACAACGCAAACGACTCAGGGCTGCCAAAGGACCTAAAAGAACAGTTGCTAAGGTAGTACGAAAAAGGGATACACCAAATAAAGCCGAGCACCGTTACCCGCACTTTCGCCTACAGCAATGAACTAGCAACGCAACTCTCACCAAGATCGTCTAACAAAGCGTCGATTCAGCACATAGACAACTACAAACAGCTACTTTCACCTAGACAAACCCGACTTGGCGGTGGTGATGGGATACCGGTGCTGATGAAAAGCTTCAGCGCGAAGGACTCTTCATACACCACTTCTGCCTCGTTTCAAAGCGAGGAAGCCAAGGAGAACTGTACGGACAGCACCTTCAAGCTCAAGGACGATCTGGCTTCGCCACGAAACGGCAACAAATATTTCAAGAAGGATCCCGTAAGGGAGAAACGTTGCTACAACTCTCCAAGAGAGCAAACCGGCGATGCTGAGAATTCCAAATAGTTGGAGTCTCAGCGCAGCAGCAGAAAATTATTGGTGAAGCCCCAACTTCCCAAGCAACAGACCGAAACCAATATCAAAACAAAATCGACCTTTGGTGAATACATCAAACAAAAGATCACCCCTGCTGCTTAACCCAATTCTCGCTAGCTGTACTTTTCGGGGATCTTTACCCACTCGAGATCCAAGACTGACCTACGATTACCACCAACACCGCCGGAATTATTATCATTGTCGATCAAAGACTTCGACATTGGAAAGTGCAGAGGCGATGGAAAGTTTGGAAGGGTTTCCATGTGCCGTCATCGGTAGACCAGCACTTTCTATGCTATAAAAGAGATTCCCAAAGCAGTTATTCGTAAAAACTGCTTGGAAAAGCAGTTGACGTGGGAAGTCAAGATCCAGATGTTCTTCGACCACGTGAACATTGTCAAGCTGTACGGGTTTTTTGCAGATACTACTAATGTGTATCTGTTGATGGAATACATGGAAGGCGGAACTATGTTCGACTATCTCAAGAAACAAAATGGAAAGGGCCTGCCGGAAGAGGAAGTATGCAAACGCATGCGAGAAGTCTGCAGTGCAGTTTACTATATGCATGACCTGCAGGTGGCCCATCGGGATATCAAACCCTAAAACATCGTGCTCTCCAACGTACAATACAATGCTAATTTAGGGAGTCGCAAAGCTTTGTGATTTTGGCTGGTCGACACTTACCCACGAACGGAGGTCTACCTACTGCGGCACGTTCGACTACAGCTCGCCGTAGATGCTTGAGGGCAAGCAGTACGATTAGAGCATTGACCTATGGTCGTTGGGTGTCCTTGCTTTCGAGCTTCTAACGGGCAAGCTCCCCTTCTACAGCGTGAGCCGCAAGGAAACGATAAAGAATATCACGAGCGTATACACCAATTACTATTTAGGTCGGCGACAAGAATATTGCATTTCCAGCAGACATGTCCTGGGAGGCTCGCAGCTTTATCGAGGGACTACTCCGCAAGGAACCCGACCAGCGCCGCGAAGCTGAAATGCTGCTACGACATCCTTTCCTCACGAAGTATAAGGAACGGCTTTACTGACTTACTCACCATTGTAGAATGTTAAGTTGCTCTTCTATTCGATTCCTTTAATGAAGGAGTTTCTCACTAGCCTAACGCCGTAGATGCTCTCGCGGCTGCATAGGCAACTGTCAAAAGAGTAACCAATGCCGCCGTTTCACTGCTAACCAGTGTCCATGAGCGCACGCTACCTGGAGAACACATCATAGTCGGAGGTGCAGCTTATGCAAGAGATAGTTAACGATGGAATGGTAACCGGAACTATCCGCACTACCCTGAAAAGAGAAGAACTGAAGGTGAGGCTGTATGGAATCTACTTCACCGAACAATGTGGTAGACATTCTACTACGGTTGACGCTAAAACTCATTTGCATTTATTTCACAGTCTTCTAAGGCCAGAGTGTTCTTTAAAGGAGCAACCACAGATCTTCATGGACGAAGAAGGCTCCTTCTAGTCGCAACGAAGCGATGAAATTGGTGAGTGGCGATTTGAGTTCATCGTGGACCCCAGTCAACCTAACTCTCTGTGTTTTCGTATGGGTTCGATTGCGAAGACTGTCGCTTACGTTGTTGAGGTGAGAGGATAGGGATTGCACTACCTCAAACCCGTAAACATTCATTTCAATGTCGACTACCAATCCACAGACAAATAGCTCAGCTATGTTGCTGCTGACTTCCAACTGAAGAGGGCTTGCTGCATGACAAAAGGAGTGTTTCGGTTGGAATCTATCTTGCCGACGAACATCTATCAGATCGGTAAGAGGGTTACTAATTTCAGGGACTGCTGTGATAGGTCGGCTAAACTACTTCCGGAAGTCCAAGGGCGCACTAACCTAGCTCAGTCGCTGTCGGATAGACCTTATTGCTCGCGTCAAATGGTCGTATAAGGGAAGCAAGGAATGTCACTACATTCCCGTTGCAAGCAAGATAATCAACATGGATTCTGAACCTTAGTACGGTATGGTGGTGGGTCGGTACCGTCTGCCGCTTCCAACCTAGCTTCCACCGACTTGCCAAAACATGCTGTTTACGATCACATACTTCACTCTTCTCACAGTTATGGACAACCCTGGTGGCTGTGCTGTCCACTTCGTTGAGGAGCGTATTCGTGAACTCTACCTCATCCACAGCTGATCCACGAACTGCTGATTTCCACGGTGGTACAAGTTCTCCACTGCTATATTATTTTATCCATCACCACTAATGGTCTACGGGCGCATCCTCTATAACAACATCAAGGAGTACACACCCAAGTGGTTCAAGACTATCCCCTACTCGCAAACAACCAAGCCAACCTTCGGTAAGAGACTTCATAATGCAGTCCGACAGGCACAGGTTGTTTCCAACATGAACAGCAAACCCGCCGTCAAGAAGTTCTGGCTGTTTGTTGGACAGAACGTGCAGCGAAGCCCTTGGATGTGGCAGACACTGATCTTCCTGTTCGCCTATGCGTGGTTCCATGTGGTATACGACCCATTCCTTTGGGTGTACCGCCAGAACAATAAGCACGTAAGCACATCAGCTATTGCAGAGAACTCTTGAGTATGCCCTGACCAAGGAGCGCGAGCACAAGCGTAAGCAAAAGGAAGCCGAAGATAAAGCTGCCGCAGAGTCTTCTGAGTGATGCCTGTGACATATCCCATCGAGACGCCCAAACCATATTTAATTATGCAATCGGACAACTACCAGCAGCTAGACCCCGATAGCGTGCTAGCTGACGTGATTCGCGGTCAACTGAACAATAACTTCTTCGTAATCCACCAACCTTAGAGTAGTTTCCAGCTGAGCAGGAACAATAGTCGCAAGTGATCGAAGCAGGTAGCAAGCTAAAGAAGCCGGCATTCGTGGTCGACTATATGCCCAATACCTTCATCGACATGAACAAGTCATTTGAGTACGTGGGAGACAACTCAACTTCGCAAAAGCGCATAACTTGGATTCTGTCGATGCAGTGGGTACCGTCGGAATGCTATAGCCGTAGGTAGCCTTTACGTTTCTTGTGATGGGTATGACCTACCTCTTCCGATCACCCAAATACTTTCGCTAGACGTACTTCAAGAAATTTGTGCCCATCAGTGAAGAAGAGTACTGCCTAATTTCGTCACGGTCGCCATCCTAGACGACGAAAATATAGTTTCCAACCCAGCTATCGATTACATAATCGTTCAACTTGGTTTGCTAAAGGGAGAATCTGATAACGACCACGCAATCTATGTTCTTCGCGGGCGGACTGCTTAGTGGATACCTATTTAGCTACTTCAGCAACAGGCTTGGCAGAAGGCCGATGCTAATCATAACGATGGCTATGGCAGCGACTTCCGTGCTTATTTGTGCCTTCGCTCAGAGCATTGAGATGTTTATAGTTGGATACTTCTTCACGGGATTTAGTCTGTTCGGCTACTAGACACAAGTGTACGGCTACATCAGTGAGATATCAGGTACAGTTGGGTGGTATGCAGCTAGCTGTTCGATTCAGAGCTATTTCCTTGAACATTCTCATGATTGCTTGGGCTGGTGCTCCTATTTTCTTCCCCTTAATGAACTTTGTGCCATCCTGGCGGCTCATGTTCATCTTAATGGCAGTGCCGCTAGTGGTGTCCCTACCATTCATGTACATCTGCTTCCTAGAAAGCCCACGATTTCTGGTCAGTAAGGGGTAACGAATTCTCCTTAGTGTAGCTACTTCAAACAAGCCCGATAGATTTTCCGAACGATCTCCATCACCAATGGCCGCCCACCCTACTAATTCCGGTTGATGGAATAAATTGAATACGAGAACAACACTTTAACCCACATCAACGGCGATACTGACCGCAAGAAAAAATAGATACTAAAGTAGTCAAACAAGAAGAAGAAGCGATAGTACAACTATCTTGATCTGTTCCGGTATCGGTCGCTCTGTAAGAACACCTGCGTGCTGATGATGCTGTGGCTGGTGCGGTTCTTTATGTACTACTCTATCAACTTGGCTTTGGAAACACTCGCTCACACTGGCTTCGCACTCTCAGTTGTGGTCGCATTGTCGGCTCTATCGGAAGTGCTGGGATCTATTGGCACACGTAATACTCGACATAATTGCAGCGGTCATGACCACCTACTTCTTCCACAAAAAAAAGATACATGTGATGAGGACATCGCTGCTGGTTGCTACCATATGCTGTTCGCTGCTGTGGTTCGTAGTGATTCCCAACACCTGCCGCATGAGTGGATACACCTGCTTCGAATTGATTGCCAGCGTTGCGCTCATCATGCTCATCAAGTTCTTCATCACTACCTTTTATGCTGGGCTGCAAAGTTACACACCTGAGATCTATCCGACTGATGTTAGGTCGCTTGGACTTGGGTTTGTCCTCACGCTTGGACGGTTAGGAACAGTCATCGTCCCCACCTATATCAACTACATGAAGATTCATTACAACAAGAACCCGCTATCGTTCCTAGCCCCTTGGGCATTGCTGGCTACTTTGCTCATATGGGGCATGCCTGACAGCTAAACATAGGGTCTGAAGGAGCACGTTGACGAATAGCGACCCTCCAACATCCTCCGAGAGACGGAGATGTCGCCACTAAACCGCAACCTTTCTACTGGAAAACTATGACATTCAACTTGGATTATAAGGGAAGTTAGAGTAAATGCAGTTGGCTGTCATCTGAGGAAACAGTTCTCGTTGGATAACAAGCTGGGTCTTTTCTTGAGTTTGTCCTATCGGCTGGGGAACACGTTCCAGAATCGTAGAGTTTCGTCGCCTAAGAATAAGAATGAATTGTACCGGCTCCAGTTACGATAGTAGTGCCCTAAGGGTTCATAGCGAGGTATAGCACACGGTAGGTGTGGCCTGTCAATGTTGAGATCTTTTCCATTTTGGGGTACTTCCAGATGTTAATTTCATTCTGTGAGTAGCCGTGGGTCGAGACCAGTTCATTCACGGTCTTGCTGAACATGAGGTTGCAGACTTGCGAGCCAGCATCAATCACGTTGATAGGTGTCGCTGTCAGAGTATTCCAGAAGCGAATGGTGCGATCCGCTGTTCCTCCACCCGAAGCCAACAACCCATGCTGATGCGGAGACCAAGCCATAGCCTTAACAGCTGCCGTATGCTCGGAGAACTTAATGATGGGCTGGGTGGAATGTGCGTTCCAAATGAAGAGTTTGTTATCGTTACCACCGCTGCACAGCTGCTGCTCATCGGGTGACCATTTTAATCCACAGATTTCTTGTCGGTGCCCGACCAATTTTGAGATGAAGGGATGGCTTACTCGTAAGTCGCGATGTAAGATGGATTTGTCCCTTGAACCTGAACTGAAGATGTTACTGTTCCAGGCGATAGCGCCGATGCGGCTGGAGTGTCCCTGCATGGTCCTATACTTTTTCATTTTCACGGTGTCCCATATTTGCACCTAACCGCTGTTGGTTCCGATGCCCAGCATCGGTCCGCGAAGGGTCCACGAAACCGCTGTGACCGAATCGTTGATACCCAGATCACACAATTTGGAAACCTTCGATGTCATGGCACTCCACAGATAGACACTGGAGCTAAGTCCCACGGCAAGTAGATTCTGCTCCGACCAATCGATCAGATTCAGGTAGAAGTCATCCTGCAAGGCTGGGGCATCCAAGACCTTTACTGGCAGCTTGGCGATCTTTCGATGTTTTTGGCTCGAACACTGGGACAGTTCCTCTCCGAATGATATGCTTGACTTCTTGCTAAGCGGGAGTTCTTCCCTGGGTACGTTTTGCCTGAACCTCAAGATGTTGTTGTTACGGAAGCTATCTAAACAGGCCTCGTGGCTTCCTGAACTTCCTTCGCTGCTGATTCCAAGCACATGTTGTTTGTAGATTTCAGCGACTGTGACAGAAGCAGACTAGCTCTCTGGTCGGTTACCACTATTCTCATCATTCTCGTTGAGGTCGAGTTCGTCCTACAGGGAACCTCGACAATGAGAGATCTTGCGATTCGGGATGAAGCGGTCTTGTATGAGCTCGGTTGAAAACTCCTTTGCTGGCTTGGTTGGTGAGTCGCATTCTGCTAGGAATCCTCCGTAGCCGAGGAGGTCGAAGAACTCCGAGGAGCAGCTTTCGCTGGCCTCTGGTATGTTATCGATGGGCCTGCCAACGTGCTTGACCTGCCTATCTGCTGTCACGTCGCTGATGGTGTGCCTGAGCTGTGGAAGTGGTGGCTGCTCCTCGTAGCTGTGCTTCTTTATTAGACTCATTAATGATGCTGCTTGAAATTTTATTCCCGACTATATAAGCTATCTTGGAATAAAATTAATATTGGCACGCTCGGCGCCAAAGGACGGTCGCAGCGAAGCAGGAAGCTAAGAGAAGTGTGGTGGCGGGTTCATAGATCCTGAGGTCTGTCCGGTCAAGTAGGGAGCAGTATGGCAATAGAACAACGCAGCTCTACGAGAGCAAATTGCCTTAAGGCTTATAACTATTATCTGGAAAGAGAACACCCGGAAATAGCATTAGTGTGAGTACAGGAAGTTTGCACTTCAATGGTGTGTGTTTCCTCATTTGGAAGCAACTGCTGATGGCTTCTTCAATAACGAATTTTGCGCCCCAATGTGGAGTTGAGTTGCAGTACATGCAGGAGAGTCATCGGAAATTGAGTTCAACCTTTCGGCAGGTCTCCTCGAGAAGACGCGTGAGGGCTGCCTTCGTCGTTTATCTTTGATGCCGTTCGCTTTTGAGTTCATCTTGAAGCTTGGTATTGATCTCCTCTATCATCTTGAACAGCTTCGACTGGGTTTCCTCACGCACCTGAATGACATCTCCTGGTACTTTCTTCTGCACTTGCAGGCAGCCATGCAGTCGATTCAGCTATCCTTCGATTTCTTCGGTGACCTGTGTTGTTAGTTCTTATCGACGCTGGCGTTCCTGCAGAATTTGCTTTTCGGATTGCACCAGCTTTCCCACCATCTGCTGATAAAGGGCATCTGAGGTGTTTTCGATCTTTTGCTGGGACTATTCCAAGTTGCCACAAAGCTAGATTATGCGGCTGTCGGTCTGCCGATTCCATTCCGTACAGTAATCCTCTAGTTCCTACCAGTAACACGAATGCTACCTGCTTTACTCGTTGTGTTAGTCCCTGCGTAGACTCTTCGGCCTCTCTCAGTTGATCCCGAAACTATTCTTCTCCACGGGTGTTCTTAGTTTGTAATTCGCTAATCTTCTCCTCTGGCTATCTCATACGGTCCTTGAACTGTTTGATCTTGAGGTCAGCAGCATTGCTATCGCGGTTGACGAAGTCCTACAGCATCAGCAACTGGTCCTCGAGGGTATCCTTGCGAAACTGTTTGTCTCGATCGATATCGACTCGTAGCTAATTCCATCTACTGCTAAGCCTTGCGAGTCTTGCACCGTTCCTGCTGGTGCTGTACTTGTCTGGGTTAGAAGCGACTGCTACCATCGTTAGAACGGATGCTCCCAGCCGAAAGCATCTAACCGACGAGCTTGAATTATAAAGCAGTCAGGTAACCATGCACACTCATCAGTGTTCCTCGAGACTTTTGGCGATAGCAGTGATGATTTATTCTTCTTCGTCACAGATATATTGTGCTGCTGAAGACTTTTGGCGTCTCGATGGCCGTGGAGTCCTTTGGCGGCGAGTCTCTACAGGCTTCTTGATTGGTTTCGTCTTTGGGATTTCGTAGAGATCCTCGTCCGATTCAACAGGATGAGGCGGTGCAGTCTTCCTGTGGGGCTCAGCCTTCTTTCTCGGTGGCTTACGATGAATTTATTCGATTTCATCTGCAATAGTAATCGGACCATTCTCAGCTGTCTTGTGATTCTCCTTCTTCCTGGATCCGTGAACTCTGGAGGGTAAGGATTCATGTTCAGCTTCCACAGTGAAACCCATTACCTCATCAATTCTGGTGCATTCCGCCACATGAACTACCATTCCTGAATGAACTAATGAACCTACTTGACATCTTCACAGCTAAGCGACATTTGGGGCAGATTTCCGTCCTAGACCCACATTATCTCTCATGTCGTTCGATCTCGACCAGTGGCACGCTGACTTAGCAGTACTCGCATTCGATTCTGTTGGCACGACAGGTCTTCTCGTCGTGCATTTACCTGGCTTCATACTTGGTCTTGCATCGTGCACACATAACCTTACCATTGAGCGAATTGGTACTTCTTCGTGCTGTTTCGAGTGTTCAGGTTCCTCCCTTACATCATAAGCACTCTCGCAACGCTCGCAGTACTTGTTGAAGCGTGTGCAGAAGGCTTAGTGTACGTCGAAGCGATCTTCTGGAATGTCTTTTCTACTGCCCTATCGAATTCGAAAGGTACCAGTTGGTACAGTATGTCCCCGCCATCTAATCGATAACTATTATCATCAGAGACTCGGAGGAGGACATGAAAAATAACTTCCCAAGGCTCGATGGTTACGAGCAGGAAGATGTGGATGAGCAGCTGCTCGCGGAGATCTTCCCATGGGGATGTAGGCAGCTTATCCAACCTTGCGACTTCAGCGACGGGTACGAAGTAAGGGAGTTCTAGTCACTCTGCCAAGAGAATATCTACCGAGCCATAAAATACGGTGTTTGGTCACTTCCCGAAAAAGAATACGTCCACAACTACTCAGCATTTCAGTAGCTAAAGAAAAGTGGAAAGAAACTAAAGATTTACTGGGCATTCCTGTTGATCAAGGATAAGCGGAAGTATCTGTATGGTATTGCCGAGGTGCTGGACTACCACGCTGACGAGACCTTTAGATTTTGGCAAGATTCTGAGGGAAAGTCCTTAGTTATGAATGGAGTGTTTCAGCTTGCATTCATCGCTGTTGGCAAGATAGAAGTGCAAGAGAGAGTTACCAAGCTCCTTCTCCCAAATTTATACAGAGAACTTCGGAAGAGCGAACTCCCTATATCAGAATTCCGTAACAGCGATAAGCAGGAGGATCAGCTTCGGGACAATAGTGTATTGCCATTGGAAGGCAAGGAATTAGAAAAATTCAGTCTCCGTTTGACCAAACATTTGGAAACCTACCCAAATTACCGACCGAAGCCAGCCAAGCGATGATGTGCTAATTTAAATGCCAATCCACATATAATACTTATTCTGACCGTTAGCAAGAAAGGCCATGGGAAATCGCAAGTCTCGCGTATATGAAGTGGAGAACATTGAGTACTAACTGGGCCAGTGCCATGAACAATCCAAGAAAGGTAAAGGCGCAAAGTGAATATAGATTGTCCCATCTATGGTATGCTCCACTTCGTGACGTACAAGGATATGCAATTCTACCTTGGGGAGTCACAGATGTCGACTGCGCCGCCACTGATAGCACTGCATTATCTCCTGCCGCCCAACCTGCTGGTCATTCCTGAATTCGAACTGCTAGAGGATACCAAACCGGAGAGTTTATAGGCACTGCTCGAGATTATGATGGGTGTTGCGGAGCTCTGTCGTGATGGGGAGGTGGGTGTTGGTCGTCAGCGAATCGCTTATGCCAGTAAATGGGGAATCGTTGGCGAAAAGCCCGCTAATTGGGCCTACCAATAGGTTCTGCGCTCACCCGAAGATGTCTAGGGCATCTTCCTGTCCCCTCAACTGATGATGGGTCTGTCCCAGCAGAAGCAGTACCCAAAGCACAACCCAATAAAATCGGACATGTTCGCTTTGGGAATCATGGTTCTTGAGATAATTTTCCAGTAAAGATTGGACTCGGTATTCGACTATGTTGAATTCGAAATCAAGCTGAAGCCGCTGCTGGAGAAACTCAACATTGTTAAGCAACAGTTCGGCGATAACTTTTACAATGTGATGCTCAAGATGCTGGAACTTGAGGAACCCGAACGAATCGACTTCGAGGAGCTCATTGACATGCTCGGAAGTGTTCGCAGACCAAATAAGCTGCTATCCTCACATATGAGTACAAATAGCACCAGCTCGAACAACCACAACCAAAATCAAACTGGTCGCTCGCCGTTGAGAAAGCGTCCTTCAATCACTCCAAGCTACCAAAATGCGTGTTCGCCTTTTAAGGGTGGTAACTTCCCGGAAAGGAATAATCGCACTCCCGAACGCGGTGGTCGAACTCCTTAACGTTCGCGAATCAACACCCAGCGAGAGAACAAGTCACCATTGAAGCGCGACCTACGCATAAACACCCGCTTTGACAAGGAGAACAGCATGATGAATGCCAGCAACACAAGCGGTTATAACACCACACGCTCACCCTTCAAGCCACAGTTGCTCCGCAAACAGGGCTTGAGTCCCATCTCCAAGCGATGATGCATGTCTGCAGAAACTAGAATAGTAAGCAAGCAGTTTACGCTGGGTCATTTCCGTTTATTCATATCTTCGATGATCTGCTAGATTAGAGTCTGCCGGTGCACGTTGCCCTTTAGAGTGTGTATCTTCGGAAAATGGAGTAAGGGCTTACCGTTTGTTATACTAACGAGCTGCCTAATTGGCAAAATCATTACCGCTTCGTATACCTCGTGTTCCTTGTAGTGTGCTCGTAGCACCAATTACCAATAAGCGTACCACTCTTCCAGCGTTATCACCTTGTCGCTATTGAAATCGATCTCTCGGAAGAGGGTGCCCG
>ERZ724508.549-NODE-549-length-26320-cov-5.819227_pt1 | contig 26320 bp, 43 predicted proteins | sample MGYA00376041_ERZ724508 | MGnify/ENA primary metagenome ERZ724508 (study PRJEB28724, sample SAMN07190887) | wastewater metagenome | isolation source: effluent of sewage treatment plant in Hong Hong | place: USA: Christiansburg, Virginia | collected 2016-03-01 ...
TAGTTCTCTTTACGATATAAAGAATCGTTGAAGAAGAGGAAACACCAACTCGATATTTAAGACTGTAGCTATTTATTAATTATGGCTGACCATTTGGCAGAGGAAAAGAAGCTGTCGCTGTGGCAGATGGAATCTCTTCGCTATCGAAGCAAAGGGTTGGGCAACATCCTTATTGCAGTCATCCTCTATGTACCCTTCTATTACTTCTGGTACGCCTTGGAAAAGTACCTGTGGATAACATACCACCCTCAGATCATGGCCTTTGATCACAAAAACTTCATTATGGTGGGTGCTGGACTCATCCATACCATCACTGCTCTCACCTGCCTGCTGGTGTTGCTCCCCAACTACCTCGGCTACGAGACATGGCTCAGCAAATATCGCATCCCAGTACATCTCCTTGCCTATCTTAGAGCGAGAAATCATGGATGTGGGAAAGGTCCGAGTGGAAGGATATGCTACCGAAGATTGTTCGGGGGTTGCTGAAATCGCACCTGCTTTACTTTCCGGTTCTGATGCTGATAAACTCTCCTCGGATGAAGATAAGCTTCGGAGAGTACCCATCTTTCGGAGAGTTCTACCTCCAATCGATGTTTATCTTGCTGGTCGACGACCTCTTCTTCTTCCTCACGCACATCATGCTCCACATTCCTTGGTTCTACAAGCATATTCACAAGCAGCATCATGAAAACGATACGAGTTTCAGCATCGTCTCTGAATACGCACATCCCGTTGAATACCTGCTCAGCAACTTCGTAACTGAAGGTTTTATCTTAGCTGCCGTCAGGAGTCGCAATGTTTATATTGGGAAGTCGACTTCATATTTCCACCTACTTCTTCTATGTTGTGCTCAAGGTAATGATCACCAATGAGGTTCATTCGGGATACGAAGTGCATTGGAATCCGATCAGGGTCCTGCCTTTCGTCAACGGAGCTTCCTGCCACAACTTCCATCACTCGCATAATGTTGGCGCTTACGGGGGCTACACGTACACATGGGACTACCTGACTGGCAATCTCAGTTAATACCTAAAATACCACTACTCGCAACTCGCCAAAAAAGGATAGTGATTTGATCGGCAAGAGATCAATAGTATGTGGCCTTATTCAATGGCTAGATTTGGCATCGAAATATAATCAGATCGTCAGAACATGAAAAGTATTCAGAAGCTGATCCAGGAAGGAGTCAATCAGCTGTACTCCAAGGCCTACCACGATATCCTCTAGCGAACCGAGGAAAGCGACGACTATGCCCGGGACCTCGTCGATACGGATCTTAAGTAGGCAGTTCAGCACCTGCTTGAGTACAAAAGGCTGGTGCGAATCAGCATCGGAAAATCCCTCAGGATTGAAGAGCCTCAGATACTACCCTCAACCTAGAAATAAAAGCTAGAGATGCAACCATCTCAAGTGTTAAACACTTCCCTTGCCAACCCTCCGATGAATATTGGCAGGCCTCCCCAACCTGCTCCAGCAGGTCAATAGCTGTTTAAGCAAAACCCTTTCGAATCAATTTTCAGGATACCTCCTCCAGAGCCGAACATATTCTTCCAGTCCCCATTCAGTAAATCAAAAGAATCGCTGAATCTTTTCGACGAAATCAATGATAACTCTTACTCGCACCGAGATAACCATCACACTAACAAGGAAAAGAGGAAGGAAAGGCCATGTCAAGAAGCCCCAACAGTGGTTAAAGATAAACCAGCATTTTAACCCCCAACTGCTACCTTTGTGAACCCTCTTTCGACTGAGGCAATTCCATTTAATCCGTTTTCGAAAGCACAACATTCAAGACAGGAAGAAGCTAACGTCATTCAACCAACAGTCTGGTAAGTACCGACCAACCCCTTTTTGAACACCTCAAACGTTACTGTCAAGCATGTTAAAGGTTTATCTGGTACTCACGAGCAGAAGCCAACATCACCCATTCAACTATCTCCTGTCAAGGAGTCCAACTAAGCCCCTTCTTTACAAAAAATCGTCGAAGCAGAAGCGGAAGCAAAAGAGAGTAAGTAACCCTCAAAGCAACCCCTTGAGAAATCCTCAGAGTAAGCCTTTCAACTCGTCCAAAGCTTCTCTGAAATCTCCCATAATCTGGAAGACACGGATTTGCAAAGTGACTTTTCAGTTACCGAAAGTGAAATTTTCAGTGGCGATACTGACGTAGCGAGCCATTAAAGCCACCCTTTAGAACACAATGCCGATGATTTGAAGGATCAGCAGGCGCAGAAAGTGGGACAGTATCTGTTAACTAACCTCACCTCTGGGAGGGCGACTTAGTTTCAGAACACGTGCTCGACTTACTACCCGTCCAACTACTTTCATGTTGGACCACGATACTCCATGCTAAACTTCTTGGGTGCCATCATTCAAGCAGTCGATAATTCCAAAAAGGCTATTTTTGACTATGCTATGCTTAAGAACCAAAGTCTCATCGATGCAGGCAAGACCGTGACACGTCTTGTCGAAAACTCACGAGGAGCCATAGCAAGCACCATTGCTCAGTATTCATCCTCCAATTACTTTCACGTGGGGCCAAGAAGGCATATGTTTGGAGTCGTAGAGGAATTGATAAGAGCGTCAAATCAACTGAGAGCAAAAGTAGGGCCTCTAAATTTATGATGATGGCTGTGAGATTGGAACATATTGCGAGCAGATCAGTAATTTGATGCAAAGTCACTATAATTTGATCTGCCTTTTGAAAAAGAACCGGTCGGTACCCATCACCGATTCCTTGGCGCGGATGTACAACAGCAGGTTGGTTAGGTCCAGCAGTTTCTCGACGTGTTCCTCCTCGCGCAAGGGAGTTCCAAGTGCGACACTTTTCCTCGCTTTCCACTTATTGAATGGACGTATGAGCAGGTAGACAAACACTGCAGAGAACAGCAGACTAATATTCCAGCCCTCATTAACAACGGTAAAGAAGTCGATAGGCGTGCTCTCCCGATAGGTTCGCGTTGATCCAACTTCAAACAAGAAAGCATTGATAAAGATGCGGTCGGTATTGTCATAGAGTTGGCTACATGGTAAATCGTGATCGCCGAACTGCGAAATTGAAAGCCCAACGTTCTCATTATTGTCGATAACCCCATTTGATTTGAAAGATTGGCAACTATCACTGCCGCCAGAAGCTAGGAATTTTCGCACTATTGGATAGATTAGGTTGTCCTTCACCTTATGCTCCGTCATTTAGATTTGTACTTTGGAAGAATAACGAGTGTGTGCTATAGTCAGCAGTAAATTAATATCGAGATCGTCCGAATGTGATAACTCGACTGTTCCCGCTAGGCAACTCAGCACTGTACCGTTTTATGTGAACAACTCGGAGGGAGGCGGGCAGTCTGTCCCTGCAGTCAGGTCTAGCTTTCGAATAAGTTTGTAGTTGCTGTCGATGAGGCTCACATTGAACTCAACGAGGTTGTTGGTCGGGTATATGCTCTCCTGCCGCAGGTAGATGGGGTGCTTGCTAAAGTCCAGTTGGTAGCTGTAGGCGAGGCTCTCTCTTTGATAGACGACTGTGGGCGTGCTCCGCACCGACAGCGCGCCTAGTGTGCAGACAATGGCAATCGTAGCTGCAATCCACCCGTAACTTACTATGATGCTGAGAGCAGAGGACCTTTGGGGGCGGTAGAGGTTGAACTCGATGTTTGTGGCAGTCAAGTCAAACCATCTGAGAATTTGGACAAAGACTTTAGGTTTCCTGAGTTTTTGCTTGTTAACTTTATTGATAGTGTATCTTTGAGTGGAAAGCATATTAAAGAGAGCCGTATTGTCTTGATTCTGATCTTAACTCGCTGCTTCCAAGCGGTAGTCGAAGTGGTATTGCTCCTCCTCCTCGTCCGTTATGACTCTTGGGCGGATATGCGTCCTCAAGACCGAGAGAGACCGGTGAATGTTGTCTATCGAGAGCTCCCCCTCCTGCCTTTCGAAGGCTGCGTAGCACAGGAACTCCTGTCGGAGGTATCCCTTGGCCTTTAGCGCCCGTTCACACCGCTTACACCCGAAGATGTCCATGGCATAGACCACGACCATCTTGATGTAGAAGAGGAGGGACACCTTGGCCTCGAGGATCTCCTTGTTGGTGAAGAGGGCTCGAGCAATCTGAAGCTTGGTGTTAAAGACGTTGACGAAGTAGAAGACGCAGAAGAGGGCGAGGCTGAAGATCTGAATCCAACCCAAAATGGTGCCGAACATGTCAAACACACTGTTGCGTGTTATAGTGAAGCTGGAGGTGTCAGTGACGTACGGATTAAACATCATTGTTACGATCGTTTGTCCTAATAATATACTCGGAATGCTAGTCGGTAGGCTATGTATGAGACCTGTGAAGTACTGGGTGCTGTCACTTTCGGCAACTGAGTCTTTAAAGGCTAGTTTCGCTTTCGCTACCGTCCCTGTGTATGTTAGTCCTGGCTGGGTCTGTAAAGTGAAGAACTATCTTGGCCCGGAGCCGAGAAAGGCTTTGATTGAAAACTTCTCCAGATAGACGGTCATAGCTGCTGCTGTCGTTACTGTCAAAGTAATGTATGCCGAACTCTGTAATGGATTAGCATCTGATGGGAAAGGCATCTTCTTGGAATTGACGAGGTAGCAAACAGTCCATCCTGTCTTTCCTGAGAGCTCAGCCGGGCAGTCATGCAGCTGCGAGGTATTTCCACTATCACTTACATCGCTTATAGCAACATCTATGCTTGTAACATCATTTTTCGAGGCGAAGGACAATCCGATGTAAAATGGCGATGGGGGCCCGTCATTAGTCGCTTCGTACACTTGAGCAATAGGGAGCAAGCTTTTGTCCGTGAATATTTCACGAATAGATTCATAACTGAGTCCCAGAGACACAGCCAATATCAGGAAGGTGGCTATTAAGCTTTTCCAGGTGCTGAGGTAGAAGCCAGTATCAATGCGCCAGGTAGGGTTGGTCGGGAAGGGGTCAAGAGAGTAGAAAAATTCCTTTGCTTTCTATCGCGACATATGTTATTAAACAGCAGAAACTAGCGGGCCTGGAAGCTCTTATCGAATCAATCATTCTAAATCGTGGGCTGTGATGCTACGCATATGAATTGAAAGGGTGTTCTTTCGAACTTTCGAAGACGGCCCTTCTAGATCTACCAACCCATCGATTCAACTCACTCAATATCGACCTCGGGTAAAGCGCATTATAATACGAAACCTTCGCACTCAGTAAGCAAGTTCATTTCTTTGCTGCGACAAAGAAGATCGGGTTATAACAACTATTGAAATATCTCTTCGATCGCGAGAAGCTCTTTGTAGATCCATAATTACCAATATCTCTGATAGAAAACTTCCCTTTTTCGAACTGGTATACCTACAGATTCGCTCTAGTAATTTAAATGACGGTCGATTTAAGAGCTAAGGTTCGCAGGTATAGTGGACATAGACAGCCAAGCTTGCAGATCCAAGAATTATCATAAAGGCGGTCCAGCTTTCTTCTGACAAGCCATCAATAGCTTTCTTAGTCTTTTTGGCAGAATATCGATCGTCTCGATTTCGGAAACATTTACTTTGGCAGGCGCATCCAAACAACATCTATTAATGATATTTAGCAACTCATCGATCTATCTCTTCATCTTTTCTGTCAGCTCTGGAAGCACCTTAATTAAATCGCCGTATGGGTCACCGGGTCCTTCAGTTCGTGGCACTTACGGGGCTGAAATGGAATCTTCGTGTATATGTAGAATGCCACGATTCACAACTCAGCAAAGAAGGGCAACCATCTGATCGGCGAGGTATCACCGTGCGTTGTCTTATTCAATGGCTACCAACTAGAACCGAATCGTGTGGTTCTTCCATGAATCATAATAAGCCAGAGCGAGTACCATGACTTAGCACTCAACCTTCAATTACGTCCACGTGGGACCGAGAAGGCATGAGAACAAAAGTAGGGCCTTGTGATGGTGGATAAGATAGGATTCGATGCAAAGTCACTATAATTTGATCTGCTTTTTGAAAAAGAACCGGTCGGTACCCATCACCGATTCCTTGGCGCGGATGTACAACAGCAGGTTGGTTAGGTCCAGCAGTTTCTCGACGTGTTCCTCCTCGCGCAAGGGAGTTCCAAGTGCGACACTTTTCCTCGCTTTCCACTTATTGAATGGATTCTTGTTGTACTTTAAACTTTGATTGCTCACCCCACCATTCGTCTTCTCGTTAAGCCATATCAAGCGATATCTCCAGCCTCGCAACCTCCAGAACATCACTTCTAGGTATTGATATATCTATTCTACCATTAACCCGATTGGTTTCCACGTACATAGAAGACAGATGAAGCCTGGCAAATCAACCAATATAAGATAGAGAGCTGGTAATGCCTTCCTTTGGACGGAGTATCTAGCAACGTTCTTTCACATTTTTTCTTTAATCAGCAGTATGTCGATGACTTCGATTCCAAAAACACTGGCCGGTGCACCAAAAGTACCTTTATCGATATTTAGCAACTGTATCACTTCAGCTTCTTCAGCTTTTCTGTCAACTCTGGAAGCACCTTAAATAAATCGCCGACAAGTCCATAGGTGGCCACCTCAAAAATCGGTTCTTCAGGCCCTAGGCTAATAGATAGTCGTACGTGTATTAATGGCCACGATGTATTTGGAGTCCTTCATGCCGGCCAGATGCTGCACTGCTCCCGATATTCCCACTGCTACATAGAGTTCAGGAGCGACAACCTTGCCAGTCTGACCCACCTGCAGTTCATTTGGGCAGTATCCGGCATCAACCGCAGCTCTGGAAGCGCCGACAGCGGCATCTCCGAAAGCATTTGCAAGCTCTTCAATAATAGCGAAATTTTCCTTCGACTTGACAGCTCGACCTCCTGAAACAACTATCCTCGCCGATGTGAGTTCAGGTTTATTTGAACTCGAAATCTCGTCTTTGACGAATTTGGTTTGGGGGTCCTTAGGCAAAGAGGGGTCTGAGAGCTTCTCAACTGTAACTGACTCACACTTTCCCGTTAATTAATCGAATGAGGTCGGTCGGAAAGTGAGAAACTTAATAGGATCTCCACTCTTCACCTTGCTGAAGGCATTTCCTGCATATGTGGGCCTTACAAAGGTATTCTAGTCCTACAATCGAATATCTTGATTACCACGACTTCAGTGATATCGCCGATGGGTTGGCAGTCATAGTTGGCTGCGACTCTCGGTATCACATCTTTTCCCAGACTGGAGGAGAGTGCTACCACGTTCTTATACTTGTTCTTGTCGATCAATTGCCGCAAAATTGACTCAATATTCTACGCGAGGCTACATTACGAAAGGTCTCACAAATGTTTGAACTGCGGGGAGTCGACTGTAATGATCTTCTTTGCAGCACCTTCAGGAAGGGTAGATTTTGCATGTGAGACCACCTCCGAAGTGTTCTCGCCAAGGATCAATAAGTGAGTCTGCGTTTCCCAACTCTTACCTCTGGGCTGAGGCGTGAGGCGGCTCTCAATAGTTTGCTGACACCCTTTGCGAGCGTCTTGCCGTTATGCTAAGCAATCGCTAGAGTCGAGAAGTTGAAGAATCCCTTGTACCTACGAAGAAGGGTTTGCATCGATTATGATTATAGTCCTTTGTATTAGGATATTGCCGATTCCATCGGGAAGCCATCAAAACAGCGCGATCAATGATCTTCTCAGTATGTGTTATGGGAATAAATACCTGTTACGAAAGCAAACAAAACATTTATTTAGTAGTAAATGGAGAGCCTCTTCAACTTCATCTCCAAATTCGACTTAGTCGGTTCTCCGTTTGACCAGCTCACGCTCACAATCTTTTTCCTGCTCGCATGGACAGTCTTCTTCGTTCTCGTCAACAACCTTGTGAAGCTGCCCAACATGGCAGTCAAGCAATCCAACGACACCAAAAACAGAATCGTGTCGATAGTTCATGGCTTGCTAACGTTCGTTATGTCCATCTAAGTCATACTTCTTTCTGGCAAGCCCTTCGATGTCGAGTAATTTCACATTCTACTTAGGTCTTCCAACACTCAGTTTATGAATCTCACAGTCATCGTCTCTCTGTCGTACATCATCTATGATTTGGTGGCATGCTATTACTACGACCTATTCGATGGTGGTCTCCTCATTCATCACGTTCTGTGCATTCTTGGTTACTGTTCCGGTCTAATAAACACAAATGGGTCAATTATCTCCATTGCTGGCATATACTACGCTGAGGCTTCAAACCTACCGATGCACCTCAGGATGATCGTTCGGAATGCAGGGCTACGCTATAGTTCCTCTTACGAACTCTTCGAGAATCTATACTTGAGTAGGATTTGAATCTATTGTAGGTATCTACATCCCATCTCGAGGTGTTTTCTGCCCCCTCAACCTCCTCTACCCTAGCTTGGTCTCGGTGACAGCTCCATGGGGTGTTCGGCTTGTTTGTTTGGCTATTCTTCTGCAATCAGCCTGGTACATGAAAACAATGTTCGGAATGATCAGAAAGAAGCTCAAGGAGTATCGGGAAATGCGAGAAAAACATGTTACGTACAACTGGTTCACCGTAGCAACTGACCTGGAGAAGCTGTCATTCTACAAGAAAGAAGAGAAGCGAAAAATCTTCTGAAGCTGTGCCTGTGTGTTGTTTGAATTTATCAACATGGTGCGTAGTAATAATGGCGGTAGTGCGTCACTACCTTTCGGAGAAGATTATAGCCTTTCAGGGGTCTAAGTGCTCGAATTCCCCGCCTGAAATCGATTTATGGAGTTTAACGCCATAAATGGTCAGATAGTAATTGAGTCATTCTGATTAGCAATGGAGAAGAAGGGAGCCGAACTTCCAGCAGATTACAACCCGACAGTGCGCCTTAACAAGGACCTGAATGAGAAGGAGGTGTCGCTGCACCAAAAGTACAGCATTACGGAGAAGTCGGAGCTGTGGACTCCCATCGATAAATTAATTGAGGAACTGCGCAGAAAGGAAGCTCGGAAAGAGAAGTCACATCTCTACGATGTCTGCGGCTATTCCTACTACCCACTATTTGAGTTCATTCTGATGAAGCTTGACCCCGCCCACGAGATGTGCTGCATTTGCCAATACGAATTCAAAGCCAATAAGGATTTGTTCTTCGACATCACTCATGATGGACACTAGGACATCGTGTGTTTGGGCAGGTGTGAGCATCTGTTCCACAAGGACTGCTTGGCAAGTTATGTTGGGAAGAACAATTGGCTCAAGTGTCCAGTCTGCTCTGTGATTTATGGGGTCATGATGGGTGACCAGCCAGACGGGGTCTTCAGTCAGACGGTGGATAAGAATATGCGATGTGCTGGTTACAACTGTGGCACCATAGTCATCAACTATAACTTCAAAGGAGGTTCTAGAAACGGACGAGCATTCCCAGGCACAGCGCGAACTGGCTACCTTCCAGATAACGAGGACGGCAGAAAGGTGGCAAAGTTACTCAAGGTAGCCTTTGACCGAAAATTGGTGTTCACAATCGGTCGCAGTGTCACGACAGGGCAAGATAATGTCATAGTTTGGAACGGAATTCATCATAAGACCAACCCAAATGGCGGTTCAGCCAACTTTGGTTACCCAGACCCGACATACCTAATTCGAGTGCAGGAGGAATTGGCCGCCAAGGGGATATATTGATCTGTGATAAGATCAACTAACTCGCAAATGAGTGGGAGTTGCCTTACGTACTCGTAACTTTCGGACAACATCGGTTTGCCTGGTTATCGGCGCCTTTCCGCCTTTTTCATTTTAGTCGGTGAGCTGCGCTAAGTTGCATTGGGCAGCCTCCCTTGCTGAACGATTGGGGTGGGCCAGAGCGATGAGGTTGAACCTATCTACAGCACTTTCAACGAAATTATTCTCCTTCGTATTTGTTTTTTGTAGAGACTCCGGAAACCGCTTGGTAATTCGGTTGATGTCGTTATTCCTGATGTTTTTCAGCTCGCGAAACAAGTCGGCATTCTTGACAATGATGCTAGACTCGTTAATTGAACGTCGGGGCACCTTTTGATTGGGTTCATTAAGGGGAATTTCCTTGAAAAGATCGTCCTCTACAAACTCCTTTTCAGTGTGTTCTGTGATATTGACAGTTTATTCCTTCAGCAACCGTTTTAAGTTTCCGTTTTTTATGAACTCCTTATAATGCTTGTGTTGTATCCGCTGCGACTCCTTGCAGGGCATCGTCAAGAAGTCCATATTCGGGAGGATCTGCTCTGCTTTGAGGACCTTTCCACTCACCCTCAGAGTAGTTCCCTGGCTCAATTCTATAGATTCGATGTTGCGGTAGAATGACATCTGCTCATGTCGACTATCCAAGTGCTGAGCTGTACTATCGACCTTGCTGTAATGTGTACTCTTCTTCGTGCTTTGGGTAAATGCTCCATTCTTGTTGTTTGTGCCTGTCTTTGTTTCGTTGGTATCAACTGCCGCGACCGTATAGCTTGGTTACTCACATTGACTACTTCATGTCGAACTGTACTGCCGGCATCTTATTGCTATCCAAACGGGTGACTGGCAAAAGCAGCCCATCATAGTCGTATGTGAATACCACCTGCTTCTTGTCTTTGATAAGTGCCTCGATGATCTCATTATCGAGTTTCTTCCGCTTCATCATCTTGTTAAAGTCTGCTTCCTACCTCTGAATCTGTTTGTTCACTTCATCCTCCTTTCGTTTCCGCACCAGCTACTCGTTGGGGTCTACGGGCAAACTAAACCCCAGGTCAATCTACACTGAAAATTGCTGGAAATCAATGTATTCTTCTTTACTGCTATTGAACGTTGGCTTGTTGCGAAGAGTTGGTCTCCTTCTGAGTTTACCGCCTTGATTAAGTCTGCTTTACCTGACGTATTCCACGAGGCTGAGCATTTCGACATACTGCGCTCGCCTGTCCGATTTTGGTAGCCTGCTCGCCTATTGTTCAGCAGCGGCTATTCGTCATCTTCGAGTTTGCCGACAGCTAGTTCGCAGCACTATGCTCTGTCATCGACATCGATCATCTGAAGCTGAAGCTTTTGCATTTCCTCGATGGAGTGCGGAGGAACCTTCCTGAGAAGAACCTGCGTTATCTCAAAGCTCACCCGTTCTGCTAGCTGTGCACATGCCATCTCCACAAGTTCCTCCACAAACGTCTATACAAAGGATTGGCTGCAGATGCGCTGCAGCACAAGATTGTTCATCTACTGTATAATTTGCTTATGAATGGAAGGTACCGAATAGAAGTTTCTTCTTTCTGGGCATCGTTAGATATGAAAGGAACAGCTTTTGAGCATCGTCCTCCTCTATATGCATTCTCTTCGGAATTGAAGCGGGTATGTACTGGGAACACAGCTGCTTATACACTTAACAACCTGTCCACTGGTTATAAATTATTCAGTCTTTGTTATGAGCATAATCCAGGCACTGTTGTGCCTTCTGCTGATTAGCCAAGCCAACTGTTTGATGCCAGGATCATACGAGGTGGGTATCACTGTCAGTGCTGTTTCGCTGGCCCTCGCGATTCCACACTACTTCGTGTTCAACACCCATCTGCGCATCCTCGACTTTCTGCAACTCGTGTTTCAGTTCAGCATCATATCAACACTTTACCAAACCTTTGCGAACATGCTGTCGGTAAGCTGGCTTCAATTCATCCCCAACTTCTACTCTAGCTTCTGCGATGCGGATGGCTTTATGTGCAACGTCGGTTACGCTCTATGTTTTGGCACGGTGCTGATCGGAGTCATCATTTTAGCTCTACTCATCACTGGAATAGAAAAATGCCGCAAGCCAGGCATTCGCTTTATGCCTGTTTTCACACTATTCAAAGGACTCGTGAGATGGATTTACATCAGTCTTAGTTGTATCAGTGCTTTGTTCATCTTCAAATTCCTGTCGGGTGTACTGACTAACTAACTCACAAATTTCATAGCTCCGATAGTTGTGCTTGCTGTGTGCTTCATATTCCCAATCGCTCAAGTAATCGCTGCGAAGGTCTCTTAAACGCCTTAAACTGAGGACCCCAAGGCCAAGTGGGTGTAATTCCTGGCCCTTTATCGCCTAATGATAGTAGGGGTACTCGTGCAGATACAAGCCCTAGCAATCTTTGACTATGTCTACATAGGAGTGTTCGTGGGATTGGTGGGTTACGCTGTTGGCTACAGCTTGCTCTTCAAGTTCACGAACATTCCTGAAAGAGTTTTGGTAGGGTTCCATGAAGCTGTGCTGGTCACTCTATTCGCCCTGTACACTTTCAAGCCCGACATAATCGACAGCTATCTTATCGACTTCTATGCTGTCTGTGCTGTCTTCCTGCTGGAGTTCATCTACGAACTCTACAAATGGGTTGAGTTCATAAAGCAATCTAAAGCATCGGCCGAGGTTGTTCCAGCTGACACCAAACGAGGAGTACAAGTAAACAGCTTTGCCTCGGACAACACCCTCGACGAGATAGAATTGAATATCAAGTCACAAAAGCGTGGTGGTGACGCATCGCCACTCGTGTCTTCGGACAAGAAACAGTCGAACTTCGAGAGCCAATCGCCGCGCAGGAAGCGTTGATATGCGGTCGCACCATAACAAAATGAGATGCATTGTCACTTGTTGAACAGCTTGGCCTCGAGTTCTTTTATCTTATCCTCGTAGTTGACTATCTTCTTTTGGGTGCGCTGCACATCCTCCTTCATATTCTTTTTGCCCGGTGTCGTCATGTTGTGCTTCTTGTCCATCTGCTACAGCTACCGGAACAGCTTTTACTCGTTAAACTTCTGGATTCGCTCCAGTTCCTCCAGCCGTTACAGAATCTTCTGCTTCTATCGTTTGTGCTCCGACTGGGGGTTCTTTGAACGACTTTGCGGTGTGTTGCCTATTGATTAGGGTTGCTATTTGGAGCTACCTGTTCGCATCCCTTCTACAACGTTCAAGCCAGCACTCACCAGCGAGTTTCGAGTTTGGTGGTAGCTTTCTGATCCCTTCTTTTTGAACACATCGGTGTTGTTGATTTGCAGGGAGAAGCCATCAGAACGCTTTTACTCGGAGCCATTCTTATGGGCTCCCGAATTGATGCTCACCGAACTCTTGGTTTCGGAGTTGTCTTCGCTTTGCATATACTGCGTCATCTGGATCTTGGTGATTTCCATTTTCATCTTGCGGTTCTACTCAATGAGCTTCTCAACCTCCGCGAGCGAAACGTGGGTCTTCTTCAACCGGTCGTTTTATTCCTGCAAGGCCATCAGCTTGGCATGCATATCCTGAGCATTCAGCCCTTTCCGTTTTAGATTCAGCAGCTACTTTAGGTACAGTACTTCTTTCTGTAGCTTTAGCACCATGTCTGCGTTCATCCCATTGAACTCAACAGGCTTGACCTTCATGACGATGTGCCGAGCACGCTCAACAAATTTCAGAGTGCTGAGAGTTTCCTCAAGGTTGGTAGCTGAAGGTGAGATGTTGCCAACAATAAACGTGAACGTGTTGGAGGTTAGACTGTCCTGAAGCAGCCTGGTGAGTTTGGACTATCGAAAGGATGCCACACTCTTCCCGCCACTGGACAGGCTGTAGATGACCTTCCCGAGAGTTGATAGTGATTGGTTAATGTTCTTAAGCTCCTTGAAGTGCTCGTCGCCCATCTGTTCGTACTTGTTGACTTTCTCTGAGCCAGCCAAATCACATAGGTTCAATCGCGCTTTCTACATTTCATCGGAAGTACCTTAAAGATGCCTTTGGGGTCCGCATGAGCACTTTCCAGGAGAATCTGAAAGATAGTATGAGAGCGGCTACTCTTAGCATTCATGGAGGTATGTCGTATGATTCTGTTCTTCTCGCCTCTGGTCATGAGTTGCAGACAGTCCGTATAGTTGCTTACGCAGTACTACGAGAGACCCTCCACGAAGATACCGTCAATTTTGCTCTCATGGATGTTTAGTGAACGTGGCTTGGGTACATCCTGCAGCAGGTCGTATACCTTTTCGTTGTAGATTTGAAGGAAAGAACAGAATATTTTGAACTTGGGTTGGGCAGTTCCTCCACCGCCATCAATCGCTTTGAACAGGGTGTATATTGCTCGAGGGGTTATTCCAGCGTAGTTTTCGTCGGTCTCCAGCTCCTCGTAGAACGTCTTTTGATGTCCCGATTTTGTATTGTTAGTTATGAGGTTTTCCCAATCGTTGCCGAACATGGTGTAGGTCTTGCCTGTGTGACACCGGTAGTACCTGAGCCCGTCTGCCCATAAGCGAAGATTGTCAGGTTATACCCCTCGGCGATACGCGGTATGAAGCTGCCGAAGGCTTTGAAGATGTCCATCTGAGGGGTGGACTGTCTGAAGGCGAGATCGAACTTGGTCTGGATGGTGTTGACGTTGTCAGTGATGTGGATGGTTTTGCCCTGAATAAAGTGGTACGTTACATCCTACTGCACCTCCACAACTTCATCAGTGCCGATTTACGAAGCGATTAGTGGCCGGACTCGAATGAAGACCTTGATCGAGGTCTCCTTTCCCTCCTTGTCGACCAGCATTGATTCACTGCTATCCATGCGGCCTATGAGTTATTATTAATTATTATCGAAGTGCCGACTGCATTGCGATACGGCATCACAGAGATCGCCTTCCTCCGAGCTAGATGTTTAGTTCGACTATAACTGCAGGTAATTGTTGGGCGAAGTTGAACAGAACAGTAACTAAAGTGAGCAAACAGCTCGGCACTCTGCTTCTCATAACCCGTTCTGAATGAATATCATACTTCTCAAATACAAACCAAAAAAGCATTATGTTACGGTTTTGAAATTAGATCAAATGTCGACTGATTGACTTCACTGAAGACATTACATTTATCATGCGACAGGCAACATTCAGTACGGTTCCCTGTCTCCCAATTACTAATATTAAATGCAGATATTTTTCCTTCTCGTTGCCGCTATCGTTTCGACAATGGTCACAGCCTACGTTCCTTAGTTTGGAGACAGCAAGGAACCCTTCGGCGTGCATGATCAGGTTACTGTCGACGAGGTGCTCAGGAGATATCCCTACCTCCGGAAGAACATGCATCCAGATACTATTTGGTGGATGCTCAATCAGCTGCCGGAGGGGCTGCGGCATCGTCTCCATATGGTCACTGTTGACGTGAAAGACGGGAAGAGTAGCTACCATTGCTATGCTACTGTCTGCATAAAAGGTGATCTTCTCGCTTCTTTTTTGGAGAAGAGGTTCCACAGTCACAACATAGGTAATGTATACTTCGTAATCTACGTGAGAGATGATCTGCACGATCGAGTGATATTGGAGTATCTCGACAGCATTGGATTGTGGAACCAAGCTGAGAGAGAGCGATTGCTGAAGCATTACCGTAGCTTGGTGATTGAAATGCCAGCTTTCATGTGGGGGCTGAACCTCGACCAACCTCTTGAACGCAACAAATTCATGACCACCGAGTGGTTTATGACTTTGAGTGACTCCAATAACCCCTATCAGAGATGGCAGGAAACGCACAGTAAAGTTAAGAACGCAGTTCCAAACTACCCTTGGAAAGATAAAAAATCTGTGGCGTTCTGGCGTGGTGCTGACAGCGGGCATACCTTGGACTATGTGAATGTCTTCAGCAACATCACCAAGTACTTCCCGAGGTTTGAACTTCTTTGGCAATCGCATGTACACCCCGATAGGATCGACGCCAAATTTAGTCTGATGAACGAGTCGTTCCGCCACTACTTGGTAGATTTAGGGATGCCTGAAAAGACCCAGATGGAGAGCAGACCCATCGAATACCATTTGAATTACAAGTATCTGCCGTCGCTGGATGGTTGGACTGCTGCCTGGATGCGTCCACTATGGATTATGGCTTCAAATTCGATTCTGATAAAGCAGTAGTCTCGCAAAGTTGAGTGGTTCAGCTTTCGACTTCGTCCATACGTGCACTACTACCCGATGAACTATGACGTATCGGGTTTGCTGTAGGCTATGGACTATCTCGACGCACACGAAGAATAAGCACTGAAGATTGTTGCGGAAGCTAACAAGTTTACTGATTCATGGTTCAGTGCTGAACAGATGGAAAACGATACTTGTACAATATTCCGATACTACTCGCGGGTGCAGCGCCAGCAGATCTAGATAGCCGAGAAGGACAAGCAAAATGAAGAGAAGAAAGCGTAGCTGAGAAAACTTGGCGCTAGCAACCAACCCTTCGACGTGCACGATCGCATTACCGTTGATGAAGTACTGAGGCGGTATCCATACCTTCGACCAAACCTCCACCCTGATGTCATGCGAAGCATGATCAGCTAAATTCCTGAGGAGCTGCTTGCACGGTTGCACATGGTAACGGTAGAACTTAAGAATGGGAAGAGTAGCCACCGCTGTTACGAAGCATGCTTGGCAGGCGACACTCTCGCAGGGTTCCTTGAAAAGAGGTATGCTTCACATAACCTGGGAGATGCCTTCTTCGTCATGTACGTTAGGGATGATTTGGTTGACAATACAATCATACACTATCTCAACAGGAAAGGCTTTCCAGAGGAGGAGAAGAAACAGCTATTAGCTAAATACCGTCAGATAACCATTGATTTGCCAGCATTCCTGTATAGCATCGACCTTGATAGACCTACAGAACGCAATAAATTCCTGATTCCCGACCGGGATATGACACTGAGCTAGTAATGGAACCCTTATCGCCGTTGGTAAATTGCTCGGGACAAAATGAGAAGTGCTTCTACACGCTATCCGTGGTAGTCGAAGCAGCCCAAAGCATTCTGGAGGGGAGTTGATAGCGGTCACACCAAAGACGATGTGGATTTCTTCAGCAACATTGCCAAGTACTATCCCCGTTTTGAAATTCTCTGGCAGTCCCATCTATATCCTGAGTACGTTGATGCTAAGTTCAACGCAATGTATGACGTGTTCAAGCCAAAACTTGTCGAGCTTGGAATGCCATAGAAGACTCAGATGGAATACGTTGATCTGGGAGAACATCTCAGGTTTAGATACCTACCTTCGTTAGATGGCTGGACAGCTGCTTGGATTCGTCCAACAGCCATCATGGCTTCTAACTCGGTTCTCATTAAGCAGGAGTCACGCAAAGTTGAGTGGTTTAGTTACCTGCTACAGCCCAAGGTGCACTACTATCCGATCAACAACGATGTTTCAGGACTTATTGAAGCAATCCTGTACCTGGAGGCACACCAAGACGAGGCTTTGAAGATTGTCGCTGAAGCTAATAAGTTCGTTGATAAGTACTTCACACCCGAGGCGATGGAAAAGGAGACTTGTGATTTGTTCAGAGATTATGCAAGAGCACAACAGGCAGAAATTGATCGAGTGGCGTAGCTGAAGAAGAGAGAAGCCGAGATTACAGCCAAGGTGTAGTAGTAGAAAGAAAAAGTAAAGGAGGTCAAGTAAGTCGAGAATAATAGTCATCTCACCAAAATTGAGAATGCAGAGGGGCTCCTCGAAATTAAACACGGAAATTGATATGTCTGTGAACGACCTTTGGTATAACTAAAATGAAGAATATCGATTGTCAAATGGTCTGCTCAATGTTGATTTCTGGTGGAAATACCAGCTATTTAGGCAAGTGGTGCATTAGCCTGCAGACCATGATGCATGGTTTGCCAGCCTCCGCTACTATCTGACCTCGGCCGATGTGACTAAACGGCTCTTTTATCTGAAATCCGCTTGCCTCGAACACTCTGAGTTATTGGAAATCTACTTGCTATCGAACCCGATTCGGATCCTCTTGTTTGTTGGTGGTTAGACGTGGGCTGCGATGTAGGCAAAACCACCTTCGTTATAGAGCATTTTGGCACAGACCCAGTCTCCTTTGGAGCCAGTCAAGTAGGTTTTCTCGGAATTAGCGTAGGCGTGGTTGAGAAAGACTCGCTGGAGAAATGAAGCGCAGAGTTACTTACTTCTCCGTTTGAGGGTAACCTTGCTGCTGGAGTACACCGCCAGTATAGAAGGCAATTCACTTCCCTCGACTTTCCTGTAGCATTTTGTATAGACAATGTAGCGTCCCTTCGTCAACTTCGGGCACCTCACTGATAAATTCGGAAAGTTCATTTCCATTTTGGAAGTGACATAGTGGTAGTCTTCTCCGACCATCTTGGCAACCAGCATGATCATGCGCCCGTAGATGAGCATGCTGCTGCTTGCAGATTTGAGTGGCTGCTGGTGCAGTGTAAAGTATGTCTCACCATCCTCTTCCAGCTCCACCTCGAAATACAATGATCCTGTGGGTGAGCTGCCTCGTTCAAAATTGTAGTTGTAGTATGGATGCATATGGCACAGATCCACGGAATCGAAGTACTTTACGAACTCTGTCAGTGACATGAAGAAGGAAGTCGTAGACTATATTTGGTCGAATCCCATCGCCTTCTTCGCGGAAATGTTCACTTGACTCCAAAAGTTGCTGTTCTTTGGGTGATATTAGCTTTCGAATACCTCCATTTCGGTAGGGCACGCTAACTTGACTACTCTGCCAATGATCTGCCCGTAGGCTTGCAATTCGTAACTTCCAAGGATAGAGTAGGTTTGCGACTGTCTGATTGCACACTCCATTGGAAGATTGCTGCGGGATGAAGCGACTGTCGGGAACCTCTCATGGCATGCATCCTGCAGCTGCAGCCACACAAACTTCTCTTCCTCACTGTTCAAGTCTAAGAAGAAGCATGGAGCGTGGCTAAATGTAGTCATAACTTCATGGGGTAGTCCTGATTGGATGTTGGAATAGCTGCCTCGAAGTTTCGCCCACACTTTTTCGAGAACCATTTCCCATACTTCATTACCTTCTCTTGGCTTGGCAAACACAGCCTTGTTGTCTTCGTAGACGGGAAAGTAGTCATCTACAATCACCTCTTGAGGAACTCCCATAAAGTTGACACGCATCATGTAGATTCCATGCTAACTTATTTCGATGTTACTGAACAATCGTTGCAAGTTGTTAGCTCCACGCTCGAACAGGGCGGTTATGGTCGGTAGCAGATAGCAGTCATTACTGTTGCCGATCGGTGTGTCAGGAGAATCGGCACTCTCGTCAAAGAAAACGGCGTTAGCAACGAAGTCTCGTACCCTCTTCCAAATTATCTTCTTGCTACGACTGGGGGGAGTACCGATGGACTGCTCGGTTGGTGGGAACTCAGGGTCTGTAAACTGCTTGCCGGTACGATGCAACTCAGCCACGAGTTTACTGTACCTTGATTTTTGAATTCGCATGTAACTCATGTCCTGCTGCCAGTCTACTTGATCGAGACTGGCGTACTCTCTGTTCAGGGATGATTCCGAACGATCGCGAGTGATGCTGAATACCACTTCTGAATGGTGCTCAACCTCACGACAGAACTACTTACAGCCGAACAGTTCTCTTAGCATGTGATTATATATGCTTAAGGCTGAGACAAGCAATAGCGTCGACACACTCCTATTATTATTATGTTAATGTCGAAGAAGAGGGATTGGTCGCAGCTTGATGTTGAGGGCAGTGACGAGGGTAGCCTTACCCACGAACACGAACAGGTCGAGCAGGACATCGATGAGTCACTCAAGGAATCCAAAAGACTGGCAACGATCATACAGTCGCTATCACGTGGACAGGATGCTATTCTCTGGCTCAAGAATGTAGCCTTTGCAGTTCAGAGTCGTGATTTAGAGGAGTATCTGCAGTTTCGCAACGTTGCTTTCAAGCGCATCATCAACCAAAAACAGGGTATCTTCAAACTCTTTATGGACCAGCAGAACGCAGTCAAGTTTGTGAGTATCCCCGATCATGTACCCTTTATCATCTAGCTAGGTGCTCATGAACAGAAAGTTTGTTGTTCAATTGGATTCTCGCCAGGATACCAGTCATCCTCCTGCCGCTCGAAGATTTAATTCCTACAGGGAAGAGCAACACGCCCCAAAGTACAGACCCAAGGAAGAAACAGCTGAGCTACCCAAACCTGTACAGCCTTTACCGCCTGCTCCTGCGCAGTCTTCCGAAGCTGACGAACTTGCAAAACTCTTCTAGCAACTCGCCATACCAGCTGAACACCTCCAACTTATCCAGATCATCAGGGGCAAGAAATGATGCGCTGGAAGTGATTTCGTTTCGCTGCAATATAACATTTTAGATGGACAGTGGTTCAAGAGAGCAACCTGCGGGAAGTGATGCGGCTATCCGCCGCAGCGGTCGATGCCGCACTGCTAGCTCTATGTACGCCAAGTCTATCGACGAGTTCAAGAAGGTAGAGGTTGGGAGATGGTAGAGTCTAAGGAAGCCTGGCAGGTCACTACGATTTGCAGAAGAGGATAGCGGTGTGCCCTCAATCCAACGAGAGGATTCTTGCAGCATGGATCTGGAGGAGAATGCACTAGCCTGCCGGTTGCCGGAAGCAGATGGGCATAGGCTTGTTTGGATTACTGTGGTGGGCCCACAAAAGCCAACGCGCCCGAGCCGACTACCAGCTGAACCACGTAGCACGACCATACTGAAGAAGAAAAGCTCAGCCTTTAAGGAACCGCCGAAGGAAGTCGAAAAGAAACAGTCTTATCTGCTGGGCATTCTCTTAGGGGCAGCCATAAAGGTTGCGCACGGTCCTCAGGAAGACCAGGAGGAGCAAGCCTCTGAACAATCAGAATCACAGCATGCAAACCCGCCTGAGAAGCCCTCAGAGAACTCCAACGGTGACAACCAAAAAAAGCCTGAAAGCCGGCAGCGCTCTAAGATGTTCGAACGGGACGAGGACCTCAAGAAGCTGGGGAAGATGCAAACCAAGTTCAACAGCCAGTCAGTTCGTTTCAACGACCTAAAAAACAAACTATCGGTGCTAACATGATGATCAGTGGCTCTATTCCAGTAGGTATTCTTCCTCGGAGCAACTGTAATTGCTGCTCAGAATGTTGTGAGCGAGTTTCTGGAGCTCTGGCGTCCCATCCTATACGATCCTTTCCAGCCTCGTTTCCAGCTGGTATGATGTACACAGGTAGGAGTATAGAAGATGCCTCAGATCATGCTGGTCGCCATTGTCGAGTCTGTGGAAGACTGTTTCGATAAGCTGCAGAGATTTCAGCTTGTACTCGTTGTCAAAGATTTCGATATCCAGTCGCGAGCACATAATATTCTTGAGTCCCTCGTTGAGAAGCACACAAAATTACTCGATTCTCAGCGATCGTGCGCAAGCCATAAACACATCGCACACCAACAACCGTAACTTTGTATCGTGCTCGTGAATCAACACCAGCTCTCTGAATACTTCGCTGGAAGCAATAGTCTATAAGCTGTTGTTATAGATCGCTAGCAGTGCCTCCAAGCATCTCTCCCGTTGGTTGAATTCGTTGCGAGATAGTGCCTGTAAGATGAAGCTATTGACACCGATGCTGCTAATAAACTTCTCTCGAGCAGACTCACTATCCATTAGCAGCGTGATGACCACATCGTTGGATTGACTCCTTATGGATTTGCAAACGTGATGAGGGAACGCACGCACCACCAATGCTAGGTTTTCCATATTAAGGACGATATGGTACTGCTTCATTTCAACGAGGTACTCCACACAGGCCATCCCATACTCCACTGCTTTGTCGTCTGCAATAATGGTATACGATACTTATACTGCCGAGGAATGAGTCTATGCGTGACTTGTACACTTAGTAGTCAATGCTGGGGCATGTCAGGAGTAGCCTGACTACCCATGCGAAGTACCCTTTTGCACTGGTTCTTTGTCGATAGAACTATGATGCGATTATTGCGCCATCCTTCAGATGATCGATGAGGTAGTTTCCAACCAGAATATAGCTCTTCTCACTGTCAGCACGAGCGGTGTATTCAAGAAGCCGATATAGCAACGAACTATTGAACGGCTTTCCATGCTAATTGTCAAGGATTCCCACCAGCTACATTATGGGATCCTCGCGTGCCTCTATCGCCTCGATGATCTCGATACGCTTCTTCTTGAGAATAGTTTGGTTGTGCTCCTTTCGAATTCCCTCACGAAAACGGTCACGACGAATGCTCAACCTCTCCTGCATTCAAATTCAATTCAATACAATCGATAACAGCCATGCTAAATGTATGTGAATGCGCATGCAGACAACCAACTGAATTGAAATAACAGGACAAATGTCGGCTACGGGATCCATCGGTAATAGAAATTTCTTGCTAAATTTGCTATTCCATGCTACTCAAACGAACAGCCGAGTTCAAACGTAGTACAAGCCCTAGCAAGTCTGCAGAGAGGTCAGCCTCTGCTATTCGAACCCCTTCCACCAAGAAATTTCCTGTTGACTTTTTTGCTAAATTGCCGTCTAGTTTACAGCAAAGCAAACCCAAACCTATTCCGAAGAAAAAGAAACCCACTAGCGACACCTTCAAAGACTTTACCTTCGCTAACAAGGGAAAATCAATGTTCGAAACTACTTCTGTTAGGTGCATAGGCTCATATTCACACCTTCCAACACTACTGAAACCATTGATTCTCCCCACAAAACCGATCCCAAAACCTTTCAACGTGTGACACCGATCCCTGCTCTTCTATTTATACGCTTTGTGTTGTGTTTCTTATAATTGCAATGAATTCGTACCACTACCTATTCAAGTTCATCGTGATAGGCGACACAGGAGTCGGAAAGAGCTGTGTGGTGCTGCAGTTTATCGAGAACAAAACACGCAGCGCACACGACGTGACAATCGGAGTGTAGTTCGGAGCGAAGACTATCAAAGTAGGCAACAAGAACATCAAGCTGCAGATTTGGGACACCGCCGGCCAGGAGAACTTCCGTTCAATCACCCGCTCCTACTACCGAAGCGCTATCGGTGCACTCCTCGTGTACGACATTACCCGCAGAGACACCTTTACACACGTGAAGAACTGGCTGGAAGAGGTAAAGGTTAATGGCAATCCACACATGGAAATCTTACTGGTCGGGAACAAGAACGATCTGGAGAATGACCGGACAGTCACAACGGAGGAAGGTGCATCGTTCGCTCGCGAAAACGGTCTACAGTTTATCGAAATCAATGCGAAGGACTTTGGGAAGGTTAGCGAAGCATTCACAATGGTAGCCAAAGCAATTCACAAGCGCATAGACGACGGCAAGCTACCAATGTCCTCACAGGTACTTCCTTGGTGCAATTCAGAACATTGGAATCAAGATCGGAGACGAGGGTAAAGCCGAGCTTGACCTCACCAAGACCAAGAAGAAGAAGAACTCCAACTGCTGCTGACCGTATGATCATTTTAGTGATATGTTGTTAAGAGTGGTGAGGTGCTACCGTGTGCCGAAGCCTCGAGTGATGAGTGCCAACGATTGGAGTCTCGTACGGTATCGACAGCTGATGCGAGACACACGCAGGCGCATTCACCAATAAGCCAACGACTACCAAGACCGTATTGAAAACCAGTATCTTGATGAGCGGAAAGAAAAGATGGCGGAGCGACACCGTCAGAACGAACAGCAATTCCGCACACAGGTGATCTGCAACGGATATCTGCTGAGCAAGGACATTGAACGTTGGAGCAAGACAGATGAAATTCGGGATCAGCACTTGAAGAACTTTGTGCACAAGGAGCAGCTAAAGAAGCTCAATCGCGATAGGATTCTGAAGATTCTCAACTACGAAAGCGAGAACTTCTGGTTCAATGAGCAGAATCTCGAGGAGAGGTTGGTGGACACAACTATCTTTCCCGAGGAGGTGGGCTCTACCGAATACTACCACAAGCTGACTGAGCAGTCTCTTGCTTACGAGAATCTTGACTTTTAGCAGCTCGAGAATATCGAGAGCGATGAAGCAGCAACTAAATACAAGAACAAGGCATTGGTGCCACTGTACAACCAGATACTCGTCCTACTCAAGGAAGTCAAGAGCAACCCCTACCGGTAGAACGAGCGAAACTACCAGCATGCGATCAACGAAATCGAAAGACTCTACGAGGGCGAGGTGTTCGCTGGGCAGCGCAAGAAGAAGCTCGAGGAAGCGGCAGCAGCCTACAACACAACCAAGCAGAAACTTCTTCTGAACATGTAGTCACAGCTCAAGCGCGATGATTTCATCAAGATCAAGCTGGTCCAGATCCGCAAGTTACTTGCTTACTGGAAGAAGTACACAGATGTGTTGAACCTTACCTCCGCTGAGATCAGAATGCACAACATCCACCGCAGGGAAATAGACAATCTTCAGGTGGAGCTGTCGAACTTTAACAAGATGGCTGGGAAGGTGAATGCGGCATCAGCGACACCCGACTCAGTGTTCATGAGCGCCAAGGAAAAGAACACTTCAGAGGAAGAGGTTGAACTGTCGAAGTTTTATGAGGAGAAACCCGAAGTCAAGGATGAACAGACCGATCCAAACCAAAAACTCACTAAATTAGAAAAGTTAGATTCCATTCTTGATGCGGTGAATCTCTTCGAGGAAGACCCAGCGGAAAAAAAGAAGTTCCCCGAAAATATTGGTAGCGGTATTCGTGAGATCGCTACGAAGCTGAACCAGCCAGTGCCAGATCTGCAAATTGAAGAAAAAGACCGCTTCAAAGATAACACCACAGTCATGATCGAGACTTGGAAGTCTCTCACCAAGGATCCAGAGCTGCTGAAGTTGCTCGATGACGTAGGTGAACTGCCTCTACACCAAGCGCAATTGTTTTGGAAGGTGTGGGAGAGCCAATGATTGGATAAGTATAATTCCGCAAACCAATTCAAATTTTCTGCGATGTTGCCAACCAACGGTATAAGCGAGCGATACGGCCTACACTAGCACTACTCCAGTCTCAACTAGGCCACCACAAGACTTCTCACTGCCCCAAATGAACGACACTGCGACTTTATTATGCATGTTGGACTCGAAGACCCAATCGAGGAGTTTCGACGCCCTGTTACTCGTTCTTTGCTCTCACCATGTCCAACTGAAAACCGTGACGAGCTCCAGAGTTCGCCACTCCCTCGTGGCTACTATTCGAGAGAAAGCAATCGCAACGAACTCAACTACTTCTAAACTGGCTAAATGCATCTGGATGTGACACCGTTGAAGCCCCACATAAAGTACTCGAAGTGCAACGCACCAGCTTCGGAGGAAATGCTTGACTTCACTGAATTTGAGTATCAGGAGCAGGAGCAATAGCGATACCAAACACCTTGCCGGTCTACCAAACCCGATGATAGAATGAGTGAGATGCCCACTGCACAGACCCTACGCAACAATCCACCAGAACCATCTCGTTAGATTTAGATAAAAATTGAGGAAGAGCCATATGTTAGCACGCCTGCCAAGCCAACCAGTATAAAAGGACTGCGGGCTCTCGCTGAGGACGTCAGCCGGATTGTAGAATCAACTCGCCACTCAACGTACAAGGAGGTGGCCGAGCTGCAAATTCAGAAAATGGAAAGCGAGGGAAAAATAAGCCGAAATGTACATTGATAGTTGATGTAGTCAAAGGACAGTCAGAACGTCAAGAGAAGAGTTTATGATGCTTTGAACGTGCTCATTTCTGCGGGGGTTTTAATGCGAGACGGTAAGAGTGTCTGTATGGATCCATCCACTTCCAAAGCCAGCTCAAGAAGCGTCCGTAACGACGAGAGATAAAAGCTAAGGGAGCAGATCCAGCAGGCTGAGCGCAGCCTGCTTGAGAAGGAGTTAAAGCTAGACAGCCTCAACAAACGCTATAAGGCACACAAGTATCTCGTTTACAGAAACAAGTTGGCAAAGGAAAGAAATACATACGAAGAAGAGCACGAACAAGAGTTCGGAGAACGAGTTGCCGAAGAAGCTTCGAGAAAAATACCACTACCCTGCGTTGTGCTTCCAATTTCCATCGGGTCTTACGTACCTTCTTTGCTTACTAAAGAAATGTCGGCTCTTGCGAAAGACCCTCCGAATATCCTCGAAGGACACCAATGGCATCAGCATCCTTGGTGACCTCGACGTGCTTGTGTCTTTGGGCTTTCACAACAATCTCAAATAATGATAGATTGGCTCAGCCCCCGAGTTTTAATTGATAGTAGTAGCTGACGATATGCACTAAGACGAATTCTAGGGCTTCGAAAGGTTGCGCCGCTTTCACGCTGAGATGGACGTGGAAGAACCACCAGAAGAGAAGCCTCGCAACTGCTACGAAGAGGCCATGGCGAGGCTTAGCTAAACTGCAATCCCCAAGAATATTCCCTGTCGGACCTAGGAGAAGGAAGCAGTTAAGAAGTTTCTGCTGGAGGGCATTCAGAAGCTGGGAGTCAACCAAACCCTATGTACGCTCAGCGCTGTGAGTTAGACCTATCGGGTGTACCCGGCATCGGAAAGACGTTGACCGTCAACGAAGTGGTTGAAAGCCTCAAGAAATAATCGTGCTGGCGCAATGTGAGGTTTATTTCTCTGAACGCCACTAAATTACCCAAACCGGAATCCATCTATCTATCCCTCTTCAAGGAGCT
>ERZ724508.550-NODE-550-length-26272-cov-7.484075_pt1 | contig 26272 bp, 19 predicted proteins | sample MGYA00376041_ERZ724508 | MGnify/ENA primary metagenome ERZ724508 (study PRJEB28724, sample SAMN07190887) | wastewater metagenome | isolation source: effluent of sewage treatment plant in Hong Hong | place: USA: Christiansburg, Virginia | collected 2016-03-01 ...
CTCTATTTCTGGTACGGAAGGACGTCGTGCTGTGGTTTTCCTCGGCATGCTTGTCACGAAATTATTCAGGCAGTTATTTGTGGGTTGGCTTTCCAATCCCATCATGAACTCGTACTTGGCTTGAGAGTAACTTTGGATACGAGTACGATCTATAACCATTGGCTGTCTGCAGCGCTGTGGTTGTTTGTCCCCTTCACGAATATTTAGGAACTCGAGGTTAACCACATTCCCAGGTGCTACCAAACTCTTCATGGATTCTCTTCGGTTGGTTCGAACTGTTGTGAGTATCCGATCGCGAGGAAGCACCCGTTAAGGGTCTTGAGGTGTCTCGGTTTGTATCGGTTGACTTTTCTTTCGTTCCTTCTTGTGTTTTTTTGTAGGAGACTTATGTATTACGAACTGGGCTGCAGACTTGGCAGTGTCGCCATTCACTAATGAACTCCTAGTGCGCTTTGGTGAATGTGACTTACCGCTCGATTTTTGTAGAAATTTCTTTACAGCCGCTTCAGCAATGATGTTTTCCTCCTCCGGTTCTTACTCCGAGCCCTGGGAGTTCTCACTATTAACTCGTTCAGCTAGGCACAGTTTATTCTTGTAGAGTTATTGACAGATACTCTGTCTTTCGCTTGCAGTTGTTTTGTCAATGTCCTGCTCAATGATGCATTTGCCTTTGCGAGCAGCGTCTATAAAATGGTCGCGGATGTATGGTTGGTAGTAGATGTCCAGTGCTTAACAGAAGTGTCTGCCAATATTCTACAAGTGCTTCACGGTAAAATGAATTGGTTCGTTCTCCGGCCCACAGAAGGAACTTTCGAGAGTGTATACGTTCGGTGAACTGAGCTGCCGAGCAAGAGTAGAGCGACCGGAACCCTCCCTAACCTCCGAGGATAAGAAGCTGCAGTTTTTAAACAGAAATCCTTTGCATAGCTTGCCTAGTATGTATGGAAACTATTTGCCCTCGAACGGTCGAGTGTTGTTGTGGTTGCCATACACGAACGCACTTTTCTTGATTGAATGTCCGTGGAGATCACAGAATAGATGTACCATGGATTCTTCTTAGCATTTCATAATCATCCTTCGCATATGGAAGATCTATTGATGATGCCACGATGTGCAATCACCCCATTTGCGGTTGAGGTCTGCTCCGGAGATGTTTGCACGGTAGTTGCCGTGTATGACGCCATCGGGATTCAGCATTGGGACAATCTTGAAGATGAATGTCTGGCGCAACCTTCGTGCGATCAATGAGTCACCAGTTAGAAAGGTAATGAGCCCTTTGGCTACGTATGATGAGACTGTCTCGCCTGGATGTACCCTCGCTCCGATTATTATAAATCCCTTGGAGAATGTCGGATCCGGATGCTCCTAAGTGATCGTTAGCAAGTCCACCCGATTACCCACCAATGTCTTGGTGAGGAGAGTACGCTTAGCGAACCTTTTTCGGGCAACAGTTTCTTCCAGAAACTGATCCAGGTCGCTGTAGGTGTACGGGTAGCTGTATGCGAAGTATACCTCGTCCTGTTCATACCGAAACCTGTATGTCCAGCTGAAGGTGTAGCAAGGTCTGCAGCTATTTGTGCTTCTACTGTATCGATTACGCTTGTAACTGAGGTTGGTGCCTTCGCGATGCCATCCCTTTCCGGTTGCCTTCTGCTCTTTCATGCTGTACACGACAACGCGCATGCCCGATCCAAACAGACTGTTTGACTTGTATAGGTTGAGGATGTTAAACCTCACTTCGAGATCTTTGCTGGTATTGCCCACTCGGAAGAAGAACCATTGGGTATAGCCAGTTGTATTGATATCGTTCTGGAGCAACAGGTTGTACTCTCTATCGCTCAGCTTCGCCGCCATCGAAAGATTGCCACTCTCAAAGCGAGACTCGAACATCAATGTGTGGTCCTCCTCGTCCTTTACTTCATAGAACGGTAATACTTCGGTACTGTTGTCCTTGTTGTCGGGTTTCTCGCCTTGCAGCTTACTGATATCACATGCCCACACATTCCAGTTTTCTGTTTCCAGCTGCTCATATGAGTAGTCTGGGTACTTCTGATAGACGACTTGCTCCTGGAAGGCCTCTCCGATCCAGCATGTATCTCCACAGGGTTACGTATCAGCTCGTTTTACTAATTCCGCGTATGGTTCGTGCTCTGGTATTGTGCCGATAAAGTCAGGCAGCGGTAGCATCGGCAGCAACGAATTTGCAACGTTCTTTTGCCTGGGTAGCAAGTTCAGAGGAGGAGGGATGTATAGTTTGGGTGGCGACGGGAGCAGCTCGCAATCAGCATGGATGACACTGCTCACGGAATCCTCCATAATATTATTTCGTAGGAGACGATCGTGATTTTTGCAATTCCATCAAATCGTTCATCGAGGACAGCAGGCTCAACACTTGCCGATCACTTTCAATGATTTCGTCCAAAGCTAAATAAAATGATGGAGGAGGACAGCAAGAACAGCTCACCCGAACAGAGTATAAGCCTCCAAGGTCAAACCATTAGTCACCGAGTTAACCTGATGCGCAATCCTTTTAACAGAGTACGCGGCGGTTTTGCTTCGTACACACTGCAGAGGTAGCATCGCTTTATGGGACTAACCGAGAGAAAGGCTGCTGGCCGATTGCAGGTTAACATTAACATCAAGATGCACAACATCAGTAAGCTGTGCCTACTAAGCGAGCTACCTGCTAAAGTGCGAGCGGGAAGCTCCAGAGCTAACAGTACCATTGATGTTCAAGGCATGCCTATCGAGATTGATAGCAGTCGGCTCCACCGTGATCCAATGACACCTCGATTGACGATCCGACAGTCTCCTATGCTGCAGCAACAGCAGTATCAGCCTAGCTACTCGCCTCAGAGTGCCTTCATCGCTCATCGATGCCGATGTGGATAGTGCGATGAGTGTTCTCGGAGATATTTCTCAAGCTTTTTGAGGGAAGTGAGTGAGGAAAACGGCTTACCGAAGGTGTCTGCTCGTAGTTGGGCCCTTTGGAAAAAAGTTAATAATCGTTTCGTGTACATCCACGGCAAGAGGCCGTACAAACAACGCCAGGTGGCAAGCTTAAGCAAACTTATGGTTGCCTTAGTTGCACAGTAACGCCTTGAACGATGGAAAATCGATACAGACAAGCTTAGATTCTATGTACCGGAAGCATTTGAAAAAGTACCAGGAACAACAGCTGGACTTCAACCAGGGGAGCTACTGAGTGCCAAAGATCTCCTCTACGCAATGCTGCTCCCCAGCGGGAACGATGCTGCGATTCTGCTTAGCCAGCTGATCGGGCTTTTGATAAATCTTCACAATCGTCGAAAGTTGACTGGTTACGATCTCTACAACCCCAACACAGTTAGTGAGGACCTCAACCGAACTGCTGAATGTAACATCCACCAAAAAACCTTCCTCTCAGCAATGAACGACAAGGCTCGAGTATTAGGAACGACCCAAACTATCTTCTCTAATCCACATGGTAATGATGCCTTTGAGACCGAACACAACCTTTCAACAGCTGTTGAGGTAGGTCGCTTGAGCTTTTCAGTGCTCGACAATTCATAGCTGAGCGACATGGTCAGTTCGAAGAATTACGGTCGTTGGAGCAACACCAACAAGCTTCTCTGGGAGGGCTTCCATGGCATTAAGACGGGGACCAACGAAAGTGCAGGCCCATGTCTCGTTGCCACCTATCAAAACATTCTCGTTGTTGTGCTGAACTGCCGCAGCATCGAAGAAAGATGGATTGAAGCGAGGAAGCTGGTGAGATGGGCAACTTGCCGCAGCTGACCGGCCGGTCTCAACCTGATATTTTTCAAGCAGTAGCGTTACCAGTGCTTATAACAATGCGCGAAGCACGTGAACTTCGAGAAATTTTCGGTTTGGAAATGACTTATCCAGTCCAACCACTTAGCACCCCAAAAAGGACAGCTACTTTGGTTGTGAAGTGGACTGGTAGGTTGGGTCGACCATCGGGCATATCTATATTATATAAAACACCAAATGTGAGACTCAACGGGAAGGAAAAAGTCTCAACAACAAGCGTCGGCTGTCTGTGGATCAGTGATATATGTGTTACGTTTGGGAATAGTCAACGCTACCATTACTGTTGATTTTATTCGCACAGCATCCTCATGAAAATCTTTCGTTTGGGGGGCAGGGTGGGGGTTACGTCCATCGATCGGTCATTTCTACCCGTAGCTTAGTGGGAACAGCACACAACCACTATAAAAGACAACCATATCCAACAACAGGCACGGCGAACGCCTGACTGACTTCCAGCGAAACGTCGAGAACTTTGCGAGGCAGGCTCTGCCGGCCTATGGAACTGTCATTGGTGAATATCTACGAACTCTTGTCGGACCAAGCCGATGCCCACAGCGCACGCGGACGGAAGCATCAATAAATTTTATGATACGCTATAAATCCGTCACGGTGCCGCAAGATTTATATATTTATTGCTTGTCAACAACAACAACAATGAGGGGACAGACTCAACCCGTTTATCAGCCCGTACAGCAGTCACGTGGCAGGAAGGACTTCGAAGGTGAGACCTTCGATTTGGCCGGCGAAGCTGCCGTGAACAAGCTCAGCTGGAGCACCGAAAGTAACGTGGTCATCCACGGTTCCAGCGACTATTCCCAACTCAATGGCTTGAAGAACGCTATCCTTGCTCTACGCCAGGACTTCTTCAGCGCTGGTAATGGTCTGCAACTCCAGGGCGAGAAGCGAGACGACCTCGATCGAAGACTGCTGCTCGTTGAACACGAGATTGATGGTCTCCTGCGCCGACGTATTGAGTTCTCCGTCAAGGATGCCAACGGATCTCGAAACCTCGATTACACTGGTCTGCTCAATGAGAAGGAAAATCAGATCGTCGAGCTCGAGAGGAAGATCCTCAACCTCGAGGAGAGGTTCAAGAAGGTCGGTTCCAAGGAGAACGAGCTTGCTAACCAGGTTGCTCAACTAACTGCTGACCTCAAGCGAAAGGACGAAATCATCAAGCTGAAGAACGATTTGATCGTCGCCGAGTATGCTAGGAGCAACGACCTCAAGGAAACAATCCTCAGGATCAGGAGAACTTGGGAGAACGCCAGAAACAAGGGTGATTTGAACAATCTCTTCGACGGTGTTAGCGTTCCTACTGATGACATCCGAGCTGATTCCCTCACCAGAGACGGTGCCAGAGGCGGTGCCGTCACCACCTTGGCCAAGACCCGAGGTGCTATGGTCACTCTCTTCCGAGAATTTGAAAGACTTCTTAACGCTCCCAACGTTACTCAGGATGATATTGACAAGGCCCTTGAAGGCTACCTCACTGGCTTCGACAATTCCAGGTGGAGAGTCACTGTTGCTGACTTGGTTGAGAGAAACAAATGGAAATCCAACTATGATAACCTGCTCGCCAAGTTCTCTGCTGCCGCTGGCCTCTGGAAGAGCCACCTCGGCAAGCTCGGCCAACGATTCGGTACTGTCGTTGACTTCGATAACGACATCAGCGATATTATCAGAAACACCAATGTTACCGTCAGTGTTCTCAACGGAGTCGTCACTGTTGACAGGTTCAGCGAGAAGACCATCGAGGTTCCAGTTCAGGATGTCCGCACCAAGAAGCTCATCCACTCCCTGGCCACCCAAATGAAGAAGTTCACCGACAAATATCCTAAGCTCCGAGATGAGATGGATGTTCGACTTTGGGAGTACTTCCAGCAAGAGCTCATTGACATCATCGAAGTCGATGAGGTTGACCGCATCGTCGAGATTGTTCGATACGTTCCTCAAGTCGTCAAGGTCGAGAACGTTTACGCTTACTCCAGCGAAAAGTCCAGGCGTGTTGAGTTCCACCTCAGGGTTCTCGTCAAGGCACTGCTCGAGGAGCTCGAGAAGCTCCGCCTCCGCACCGGACTCGTTTTGGAGATGGACGAGGCTCTGCTTGCCATGATCAACCAGGAGATCATGGGTGTCATCGATATTGATGATGTCCTCAAGGTCTTCCGAATCGTACCCAAGATCGTCGAGGTCGAAAAGATCATCGAGAAGGTCGTCGAGCGAGTCGTTGAGGTGCCACAGGTCGTTCCAGTCGAGAAGATTGTGGAGAAGGTTATTGAAGTTCCACGCATCCAAGAAATCGAGAGGATCGTACACGTCCCAGTGGAGGTCGTCAAGGTCGTCGACAACGTCATTGAGAAGATCGTCGAGGTTGAGCGCTTCCAGGAGAGGATCGTTGAGGTACCACGAGTCATCGAGCGCATTGTCGAGAAGATCGTTGAGGTGCCCAAGATCATTGAGGTCGAGAAGATCGTTGAGCGAGTCGTGCCCAGCACTGAAGTCATCACCGTTGAGAAGGTCATTAACAACCTCGTCCCTGAAATCAAGACTGTCGAGATCGTCATTGAGAAGGTCGTGCCCGTCGAGCGCGTCATCGAGAAGATCGTCGAGGTTCCTACCTACATCGAGAAGATTGTTGAGAAGCCCGTCGAGGTCATCAAGGTCGTCGAAGTCGAGAAGATCGTTGAGAAGCTCGTTCGTGAGACCGACTTCAAGGTCGTTGAGAAGAAGACTCTGGAGGTTCAGCCACTCTACAAGGAAGTTGACAGGATTGTCGAGAAGGTCGTCGTTGTCGAGAACATCGTCGAGAAGATTGTCGAGGTGCCTCAGATCATCGAAAAGATCGTTCAGGTCAACAACGAAGTTGTCCGAGTTATTGAGGTCGAGACTATCAGGGAGAAGCTCGTGCCAGTCATCCAGATTAAGGAAGTCGAGAAGGTCGTCAACACTGTCACTCCTTTGATCAAGGAAGTCGAGAAGATCATCGAAAGGAAGGTCGAGGTTCCAATTGTCGTCGAGAAGATCGTGAAGGTCCCTGAGATTATCAACAACGTCGTCATTGAACGTGTTGAGGTGCCCAAGGTCATTGAGGTCGAGAAGCTCGTCGAGAAACTCATCACCGAAACAAAATTGATCGAGGTCGAAAAGCCCATCGTCCACTACATCAAGGACATCCAGATCGTCAAGTCTGCTGTCGAGAAGATCGTTGAGGTACCACGAACTGTCGAGCGCATCAAGGAAGTCCGAGTTCACATCGACAAGATCATTGAAAAGATGGTCGAAGTTCCCAAGGTCGTCGAGGTCGAGAAGATTGTGGAAAAGATCGTCGTCGTGCCACGAGTTGTCGAGAAGATCGTCGAGGTTCCTCAGATCGTCGAGAAGATCGTCGACAGAATCATCGAAGTCGAGAGGGTGCGCGAGGTTGAGCGCATTGTCCAAGTGCCAGCAGTCGTTGAGAAGGTCGTCGAGGTTGAAGTGCTCAAGAACGTCTACATCGAGGTCGAGAAACCAGTCGAAAGAATCATCGAGAAGATTGTCCCCGTCGAGCGAGTCGTCGAAAAGGTCGTCAACGTCAGCAACGACGTCGAGAGGATCGTTCAGGTCTCCGTTGAGGTACCCAAGGTCCTCGAAGTTGAAAGGATCGTGCCCAAGACCGTCGAAAGAGAAAAGGTTGTCGAAATCGAACGACCTACCACTGTCACCGTTGAGGTACCAGTCGAAGTCGAGCGCATCGTCCAGAAGGTTGTACCCGTTGACAAGATCATCGAGAAGATCGTGCAGGTACCACAGCTCGTTGAGCGAGTTGTCCAGGTGCACTCCGAGAACACCAAGATCGTTGAAGTCGAGCGAATCGTCGAGAAGGTCATCCAACGTGAAGTACCCAAGGCTGTTCCCACCACTGAAGTCGTCATCCAGGAGAGGTTCAAGGAGGTTCCCACTCTCGTCGAGAAGATTGTCACCGTTCCCAAGACCGTCCGCGACATTCAAATCGTCCAGCAGGTGCTCGAGAAGATCGTTCAGGTCGCTGTTGAGGTGCCCAAGGTCGTCGAAATTGAGCGACTCGTTGAGAAGCTTGTGGAAGTTCCCAAGGTTGTCGAACTCGAGGTTCTCGTACCCCAACTCATCAAGGTCAACCAGATCATCGAACGACTCGTTGAGAAGGTCGTTCCAGTCAACGTTGTGAAGGAAGTCATCAAGGAAGTCATGACCAACAGCGAGAAGGTTGTTGCCGTTAACAGTGGCAACACCCAAATCAAGGAAGTTGAAGTGTTCCGCGACAGGATCGTTGAGGTCCCCAAGGTCGTCGAGATCAGTTCCACCAAGAACTTTGTCGAGACTCAACTTCAGGTCGTCGATCGCTTCGAACAGAAGGAGATCCCCGTCTACAGCTCAGTCGAGAAGCTCATTGAGGTGCCCTACATCCTCGAAAAGATCGTCGAGAAGATCGTCGTCATGCCTCAGGTCGTCGAAGTGCTCAAGTATGTCCATGAGATTGCCGAGAGCGAGACCCTCGTTGCCGTTGGTGTCGACGTCTCCGTCCAGGAGGCCCGCTACCGCGATCTTTATGGAAAGCTCAAGATCCAGTTTGACGTGCTCCTTGTCGAGCTCCGCAAGCTCAAGGCTGCCAACCCTGCCATGCGTGTCGTTATCGAAGTTATCGAGGCCTACCTCGTTGAATTCGACAAGATTGCTGCCTTCCAGCGCATCATCAAGGTCCCCACTCAGGTTGAGATCGAGAAGGAGGTCCTCAAGCCTATCCTCGTCCCCACCAAGGACAGCGCTTTCGTCAAGAGCGAACTTGCCTTGTCTCTGCTTGTTGAGAAACTCGTTGTCGAGCTCAAGCGCCTCAAGAAGGATAACCCAAGCCTGCGACTCAACCTCGAGGACGATGTCCAGCTTATCTTCCTCACTGAGTTCGGTGGAAACGCCAACTTGTCTGGTGATTTCGCTGCCAACCTGAGGAACTACACCGATGCTGCCCTCAAGAAGTTCACTTCTCTCGGTGGCAACTGGACCAAGGATCACGAACTTATGCTCTACACCATCCTTCAAGAGCGATTCAGCCTTGCCAACATCATCAAGAATGCCAACCTCGAAATTGAGAAGGCTAAGGCCATCAGTGACAAGCGACTCGAAGGACTCCGTCGCTACAAGCAAGCCAACAGCGCCTTCGTTGAGAAGTACAGGAAGCTCGAGTCTTCACTCGCTCCTCTCATCAGCGGTGGCCAGCTCGGCTCTGCTGGAGGAATCTTCAGCGAAATCAGGACCTTCATTGACGGCGACTTCAGCACTATTGTCATTGAGGAGGAACCCATGAGGATCTTTGGTGACATCCACGGCACCGGAGAAGACTTCGCCAGGCTCCAGGGTCTGTACCGTGAGGCTCTCTATAACGTTGATCTCCTCCGCGAGAAGCTCGTTGCCTCCGAGAAGGCCCGCGTCTCCACTGGCACTACTGGCATTGACCAGAGCCGCAACATTGAAGTCCTCAGGAAGGAGCTCGCTTCTGCTAATGATGAGATTAAGCGACTCCGCAGCCAGGTTGGCGTCAACGCCTCCCTCGTCCAGAGCGGCAGCCAGTTCGAAGTTGAGGTTAAGACCCTCAGATCCCGGAACCAAGATCTCGAGAGCCAGCTCCGAAACCAGAAGCTCGACTACGACAACCAAATCCGAACCCTCGAGAGCAAGCTTCGCGAGGCTAATGGAAAGATTGATACCCTCGAAAGACAATTGAGGAGCGCCAAGGTCGAGGACAGCCGAGCCACAGGCTACACCCCAGTTACACCCAGCTCTCAAACCAGTTTCGGCACTACCTCTACCCCCAAGCCAGCTACCAGCAATGCCGCCTACAACTCTTACACTCCTTCTTCCTCCACTGGAAGCAACTACGCCACCACCACCCCCACTGGTGGAGTCACCTCCTCTGTCACTGCCAGCGGTGCTAAGCCCGTTGGAGCCACTTCCACCACCTCCGGTTACAACTTCGGTACCACCAACTACGGAACCGGTGCCACCGGATCCAATCTCAGCAGCAGCCTGAGCAGCAGTGGAAACCTTAGCGGTTCTGGTATCAGGAGCGCCACCAGCAGCGGATACACCTCTGGCGCCGTCGGAACTGGTTACACCACTGGAGCTACCGGAGCTACCGGCTCTTCCACTGGCTACAGCAGCACCACCTACGGAGCCACCGGCAGCAGCGGAAGCTACACCAGCGGAACTGGTTACACCTCTTCCTACACCAGCAACCTCGCTTCCAGCGGAACCAGGACCAGCGGAACCAGCGGAACCACCTACGGTACTGGCTACACCGGAACCACCAGCTACGACTTCAAGAAGTGAGCAAAGCCCCCAATGATCAACATAAGTATGTATGTCTGAAAGTCTTTGCTGGGAGGGAATTGGAAGGTTATTAAGATATAAATTTCATTTGGCAATGGGGAACGACTACCTCACCAACAACTGCCAACTCAACGTGAATTCCGCAGGGGGGATCAACTTTGAAGCCTATCGTAAAGGCATTATCGCAGAGGCCTTCATCATGTTCCTGCTGTACTTTGCCAGTCAGCTGTACCGCTCTGTCATGGTACATCGAGGTAACTATTCAAAGCCAAGTAGCGACGATGAACGAGGAGGCAGAGGATACGCACATAGAGATGCCTTGGCACTAACGACGATGGGGCAAGGTGTTTGCAGTTCTGTATGGCAATCACTGTGTGGCACTTGGATTTGTCGTACTCTTCAATCCCATGATTGCTGGAGTCGCACTCGCATATATCCACCTGGCATTCTTCGTCGGCTTCATTGTATCCTCATTACTGTACAAACCAAGATTAACCGGCATCTTCCTCACAAGTGCTTCCACCATCTAACATAGTGATGACACTGTGCAACCTCGGTCTTATGCTGGCCGGTCTAATTGCCATCAACTACTCCAACTACACTTCAGCAACTAGCAATGTGTGCCAGTATCGCTGACCATATCCGCATCATATCTATACTACTTGGAATTCAGCATGGTGGAACACTATGCAGCAAAGTTCAGTCACGCAATCGGTAGAACAGCACGTAGGCGCTGCTGGATACCACTTCATCCTCTCGTACTCGGCTAACCTTGGAGTCGTTGAACTCGTACCAGCAACCGTCGAGAAAGTTTTTGCAGAATGCTGTGTAGTGACCTCCCATCATAGTCCCGTAGTGATTGGCCACAGCATATAGGTCGTAAAGCACGGGTCTCCTCTCGATATTGCCTGAATGAACCAATGCTGTACTTAAGATGTATGGGCCCATATCCAACCCGTTTACCGGGAAGTTAATCCGACATTGAATTTTCCTTCCTAAGCGGAAACGCTTAAAGCCGAGCATGAGTACACGGTTGGCCTTGTATATTTGGATTTGCTTGTGTGCCTGAACGAACTTTTTACACTTGTTGCAGTACCATGAATTGTCCTTATCGAGCATCTCCTCTTTTTGGAACAGTGCGAGGCAATCCGATATGCCAAGTGTATCGCTCTTTCTACGACCTTCAAGCTCCTCTCTGTGCGAGATATAGTTCTGTAGCGTCAGTTCGGCTTTGTAGTGTATAAGCACCCTAATAATGTTGTTACTCTCCATGGTGATTTCGTAGTGTTGCGGGTTCGGGGTATCCCTTGTGTACTTTCGCACATCCTTCATCACGAGAGCTTATGCATATTCCTTGGTCAGAGAACGTTTCGGGATGGACAAAAATCGAGGGTAAGAACGTTTGTGTTCTCCACGATCCTCCAGAAGGTACTCAATGCGTATTAACTCCTCATTATTACCGTAGTCTAACTCATAGGCGAACACAATATAGTGAGACTTGAAGCTGTCAGCCCTTTCCGAAAGTTTAAACTCATAGGTAATCTGGAACTTGTTGTCAAGCCCATACAGTTTGAGACAACTTGCACGTATCCTTTTGAGATCACATATGCGTTCTACCACATCCTCCACGGTATCGCTTCCAGTCACAACTACTGAGAACCTCAAAGGCAGTTATACACAATTACGGCCCAAGAAGTACACGTAAACTATCTGAGCTTGGGGTACCGGCAGGCTCACCATCATGAACGGGTCGAAGCTCTTCGAAATTCTTCCGCATGGACACTTCGCTGTTGACTTGAACTGACTATTGATCAGGGAACTCACGAAGCTTTTATTGCGCTTATCGTAAAGTTACTGGGCTAGACGGCTTCCTTCTTCATCAGTACGCCGATCGTCGTCTTCAATCTCCCCTTGCTGCTTGACCTTCACAAGGTTGGTATCTTCATGAAGAGCGTCCAGAAGCGTACTGATTAGTTCCTGTGAATCGTGCTGACCATAGCCTGCAAATTGCGGTGCAAAGTTACTGATCGCTTTTTTAAGTTCCCAAGGTGATACGTAAGTATCCTTCCCAGTCCACAGTTCCCTTATGAGCTTGCTGTAGCAACAGGCGACAACACCGTTGCTGCTCAATGGATTGCTTGAATTGATTTCCGCGAGGAATTTGTTTGTCATGAAATATTCAGTGAGTTAGCGGGTGTTACTTAGGCACTGCAGTCCAGAGTTCATATAGCAGGTGTTTCCGAGGTTTGCTAGCCCCATCAACCCTTTCCGGTTAGCGTACTTCTATTCGTTGGTCAGGCCGAATTTCTCGACTAGGCCATTCATCTGTGACTACTGCTTCTTCTTCGACTCGCAGAACTTTCTATGCTTGGACCTATGAGCCTCTTGACAAGCACTGTTACAGTATTTGACCAGAAGGCAGCTGCAGAATCTGAGCGATACATACTTGCCGCAAGCAGCACATGCCTCTTTGGTTATCGGCGGCTGAACTACCTTTGGAAGGTTGAGGTTCGTGACAGGTAATTTTCCATTTTACTAATAGTAAAGTTCTGACTTGGATAGATCTTCGTCTTCGATGACAGCTTTCAAGCTGAGCGGGCTTCGCGATGTGTTGCCAACGACTTTCCACATTACTCCTCGACCCAGACTGGCCTCAACCTTCTTTACAAGAGCTTACCATGTCTCCTTGCGAGATATCTGCACCAATATCTTGTTGTGGGGTGTCGACATCAACCGGAACTCCAACTTCTTCAACAACACTTATGTGACTACTTCAGTGGGTCTCTCCAGAAGAGAGATATTGTAACGAGTAATCGGAATCCCACCGTATCTTTTCGTCAAGAACGTCCAACATCTCTTTGTGAGTAGTTCATAATCGACTCCCTCAAACAGGTATCGGTTGGTGTACAGCTTCTGCTTTGTCGTATCGTAGATTATTCTGTACGGATGGTCTAGCAGCTCGAACTGGGTTATTATTCCTGGCGAAGGTCTTTCGAATCCGGTACCATCGCTTTGCGCATCTAAGCCATCCAGAAACACCGAACTCCTCCAAATGTTAAACCATCGCTTGGCGACCAGGAACATTGGAAAGCCTTCGAATGCGAAGGCGCCGCGTGCTTCTTCCTTTCTATACAGTTCGGCGAAATCACTTCCTTCTTTCTGTAGGTCCTATCGAGTTCGACGCTCCTCCCGGTACTTGCTGATAGCCTCAAATTCTTCGATGATTACTCTGTGGTGTGGTTAAAAGCCTTCCTTTCTGACCAACTGATAGAGCTCCTACAAATTCATGTGGTATGAGCGTCGGCAGAGATACTCACACTTAAACTGCAGCACCTTGAGCTAGTAGGCAATCTGGTCATTCTAATGGGGAATCTTAGCGAGCACCCCCAAACACCTTTCATACTATTGTTGCACATAGTAGGCACGGGCGAGCTTGACAGCGGTCTCAGTCGATAGCCTTCCGTGAGTGCTCTACTCGTAGAGTGCGAAGGCGGCTGCCGAATTACTATTATCGAGATGCTTGTTGATGAGCTGTTCTACGTTCATGAGGAACTATTAAATATAACAAACTATGGTCAGGGGTTGGGAAGTTGGTAGGCTGTGGATTCCGTCGACAGTGAGCATGATAGATCCAACTCGCCAAGCTGTCGTAGCACTGACGGGAAGGAGTGGCAGTATCCTTGCAAGAATGCGCTGGGCAACTGTCCGGTTTGGCAGGCATCATGAGTAGCTTGATGTACTGCTGTAGATTCCAATTGCTTTTTCATTCCTAATGCGTCGGTGGGTACCAGATCCATCGTCTTGCTTTGATCGTTCTAACCGTATTATTCCGATATATTGGCGAATGCAGATCGTGCGAGTCCGAATAGCAAGTGTTCGGATTCCTGCACATGCTCTGACACCTCCGTGGTGTATCTGCAAGAAGTTGGTAACAGTGGTTCGTTGTCATTGCAGTCTCGCTGAGCCTTCTTTGTTTCGATCCTCCTCAATCGTTGGATACACGACATCCTCTTCTGCTCTAGGTCGGTGAGCTGCGAAGTGAGTCTTACGTAGTTCTCTCTCTCCGTTATCTCGAGCTGATCTAGGTTGCCGTTGAGCCTTGACTCGTTAGGATCGGCTTGGTTGTATTGTCGTGCACAATCAAAGAGAGTCTGTTGGCGCGAGTCCTGCCGCTTATTCTTCCGGTGCATTAAAAATTATGTTTGAATTAGGCAGCACACAAATCAGCTATCGGTGGATTCGCATAGATTCACCTCCCAAATGTTTATGCAGCGATCCACAGGACTATAAGTCACTAGCCACTTACATTCGGGAGTGGTGAGGCATATTCCAACATCGTTAAGGTGCTCGATGAGACAGTGGTAGTAGCCACGATCAGCCAGCACTGGATATGAGAAGATTCTGAGGCTTCCCATTTGGTCAGTCGCCACTACACACTTATCCATGATCTGAGCTAAACCAAGCATTTTGTTGTCCTAATTGTAGTAGGAGCAGACTGCTCTGATTTTCTCAAGTGTTTTCTTGCCAGCACCTGCCCACTCAACATGAAATTCTGAAGACTGTAGGTTTACTCTCTACTTGGAGAGCAACCGAACAACTAAATTGTCAGAATCGTCGCGGTTCTTGAATGTCAAGTATTCATTATCGGTGGAGAAATCGATGAATTCTACGTTGGCTGACAGGTTCTCCACAGTGTGGTACAATGAAAATGCATCGCTGCGGTTAGGCTCGAATGACGGTTCCCTCCTCTCCTCACGTTTCTTTGCCTTTATGTTGAGGGTGTACACCAGTAGCTTCGCATTCTCTGTCTGGTTGGCAGCTATTAGCACAGCTAAGTAGTGCTAGTTGGTGCTGAGGGCTGCATCGTTGATTCGACTGCACCGGCAATATGCCAGCTTGATTAGTTCGTTGTGCTTCCTCAGCGAATCAAATATCTGGATTTCATCTGTGAACACCAAGATTATGTGCTCTGTAACTTGGCACACAAACATCCTCAGCAATTCTTTGTCGTGCAGGTCAACCTGACACTACTGTTTTTTCTTGAGAGTCTCGAGTTCAACCACTGAAAGGGTTCCAGCCTTGGTGAGTACGTACATATTCTTCGACGACGGGCTAAATCGGATAGAAATGACCTCCTCGTGGTCAAAAGCAGGTAGCAGCATTGCTGCAGACTTTTGTTGTTCTGAGTATTAGCTTTACCCCGGCCTTTCGAATTAGAGAATATCACCAGATCGGGTACCCACGACAACCTTCGAACTGCCGATGCTTATGCTCTGCACATGATGGCGAACCAGTGCTGAGCGGGTCAGTATTGGTCCTTCATTCATGGAATACTCGTAGAGTTTCTGCAGGATGTTCGAAGTGAGCTGCCACAGAATAACCTTGCCATCTGTCCCACCCGAGGCAAAGATCTTTGAATCGTTGGAGCAGTGCAGTGCGAGGATCGCTGACTTCGGATGTGCTTCCTGCCGTTTCGCTATTTTCTTATTTTCCCACACGTACAGAAAACCGTCTTCGGAGCCAGACACTAAACTCTACCTGACGTACACGAAGCAGTAGGTGTTGATGAACCCTTACTTGTTTGGATCCTCGAGTTTGTAAGTTTAGTAGCAAAGTAGATGACTGTTGTAGCGCCACTCAGCGAGGTGATGAAGCCCGCAGGTCACAAACTTCGCTGACTCACCTGGCACGAAGCACAGCTCGTGTACTTTGGTGTTAAGTGAGTAGTCGAAGTTATAGCTCGCCAACACCTTGTCTTGGGTGAGATACAGCAAACGGGTTTGGTTGTTCGTCGAAAGGCACACTGCTGCCAGTCTACCCGAGCTCTTGCAGGCTCGTACGCATCTCACCTCGAGGATGTCCTTTAGTACGACAAGAGACAAGCATGTTCTGCTTCCGATATCCCAAGTCACAATCTTCGCATTTTATTCGCAAGTGCCAATGAACAGCAGGCGGCGATCAGCGCTGATGCTAATAGCCGATATTTCAGGGAGCACTGAAAATTCACTTGAGTCGACCTTAATGAACTCCTGTTTGAGTTCCTCACCCTCTTTCTTAATCAGCATGAGATTGCAGCCAGCATACGTAATAAGGGTGTCGTTGAAGTCCGATAGGATATTGTTCCGTTTGAGGTAAGCGTTGCGACCAATCACGCTCCTCAGTTTAAGATACGTTCTTGGCTGGTTGGTTGAGCATTCTTGATTGGCAACCACCTCGAATATGCTCTTGCGTTTGGGTAGGAGCGATATCAGCTGATTGTCCAACCGTTACTTAGTTAGGGGTTCTTCAAAGGGGTCTGCCATAGTCGAGTTGTTTAAGTAATCGTAATCCCAGCTCTCCTTCTCCTCCTGCAGAGACCATTTCATAATGCAGTTGCCTGCTCCCACTGTATAGATTTCGTTGGTGTCGAATGATGGGTTGAGAATAGCACTCACCTCCGATGCATGAGCTCTGTAGGTCCTCGAGAGCGCCCACTCCTGTCCGGCAAGCTCACTGCTGTAGAAACACTAGATGCGAGCGAGCACAACCTCACCGTTGCTTGATGACATCACGAGAGTAGACCCCACCTGCGCCATATCCGTTGCTCTTACCTCCGTAGTTGTACTGCACTCTAACTCTTCAGTTTCTGTTCGCATGTATTTCAACCGAACGATTGTCGAGAAGTTGAGACTGTTACAGTCAGTTCCATCAATTGACTTTCTCTGCTAGTTCTTCTCAAGGTCCCACATGGTGTATTTAACTTGACCGTCGCCTCGATTGCTTGGTTGATACCATAATAATAGATGGTTCTCGTTTTGGTTAGCGCTAAAGTTCATTCGTATGACAGCTGCTGTGCCGTTGGAGCGATTAAGGATCTACAGCAGTTTCGATATTCTGTCTGTCTATCTCACTGTGAGAAGTTCCACACGCTTCGAAGACCCCTTGATGGACAGTATTTCCACATACGGAATCTTCTAGCGGGTGCCTTTGATGGGTACTAATGAGACAGCAAGCTTACAGTCACTTTCTGAGAATTAGAGGGACAAAACGCTGTAACTCAGGTGACTGGTTTGATGAAACTGGACCAGAGTGAACCCCACAACATCATAGAGTGTAAGTTCTCCGGTGCTGTATCCCAGGGCAAGCATTTATCCGTTATGACTGAATTTCAGTACAGTGGGAGTTCCTTTGATATCGACCGAAGAGGCTATCTGAGAGCAACTGATATCCCAGAGAAGGAGTTGGTGCTCAGCTGTGGCAGTGGCTAGTTTGTTCCAATGAGCCGCTGCTTTCACCGCTGAACCACTAGGGTAGCCTTTTAGCAGTACGTTCCACTTGAGGTTAATAGACTATCGCTGTTTTTGGTTGGTACCTATTTCACTGTTCCGTGGGGTATCCTTCGCATTTATTGGAGAGCATCTCTCGTCAACATAGAGCTGCAGCCCACGATACTCATTCTCTATCAAGGCTTCGAGCACATCTCCGTTACGTATACAGACCAGCAGCACAGTTAATGCATCCTCGGTGGAAGATTAGTTACAGTGGTAGAGGTCGAGTGATTGAGGTTGAAAGTTGGCATGCTTGGGGAGACTACTTAAGCAGGTAAGTTGGCGGATATTGAGTTCAATGATGAGGTTGACCTTGGTATCCCAGATCCTGACCATTTCATCCTCTCCAGCAGTAATCAGCACAGTCTTGTACTTGAACAGTTCGCCAACTTTGAGGCAGTTAATGTTACCTTTATGAGCCTTCTCTCTCACTGTTAAGAACTTTCCACAGATGAACAACCCAATGTTGCCTTGATTATCACCTGTTAGTATGTCCGATTCAATACTTGTTCCATAAGAATTAGAAATGAAGTTGAGGCAGGCGATAGTCTCGTTATGCTGTAGCACAGCCTGCTACTTCATCAGCAAGGTGCCGCTTGAGCAGCTGTAAATAGCCAGGAAGTTATTGCCGCTGACTGCTAATTACTGCCTCTTGTATGGGTCGAATTTCATATCTGTGATTTCCGGAAGGGACAGAGAGCGATGAGCAACCCATCTGACATTCTGCCAATCCAACACACCGATGCTTGATGTTTGCCGACACTAAATCACGCACCCAATGAATGCTCCATCCCGAGAGAACTCTAACTGCTTAACTGTTCCTGGAAACTCAACAGTCTCGGCCCTAAGCTTCTCAAAAGTCTTGCAATCCCAGATATGCAATCGAGCATATGACAGTTCCTTGGATGGCCGTTCAGCACTACAGATGATTCTTTTTTGGGGGTGCACAGCGATGCAGCTCACTGCGTTGCGATGCTGCTAGTAAAATCGTTGTTGCTTGTTTGAGGGGCAGTACCTCACCACCAGCCTATCGGTGAAGTACAGCACGTACTTGTTGCAGCTTGCGTGCGATTATGTGTACGGTAGGAGCATCTGGGAGGACACTTCAATTTATGCCTTCAGCTACTCCGGAATCTTGACTGATTTGGTATTACTTACAGCTGGTTTCGACTTCGGTAGGACATTTACCTTGGATCTCTTATAAGAGGGTCCCTCGTAATACACGTGGCAGTAGGCTACACTGTTTCGACAACTGTTAGTCTCCAGTCCGTAGACATAGCTGAGCTTGAGCGATGCTGCTGGTGGAAGATGCTTTACATGAATTTTGCTAGGGTTTACTTGAGCCTCATACGAACTCTTCTTGGAGGGTATGAGAATATGCTGGACCAATCGTTCAATCGATGGGTCGAGTATCATGTTGATTCGTATCTGGCTGTCTTTGATCCCTTCCTGCTCGGCTCCTTTGCTCTCTTCAACAAAATACTCCTTGCTGGAAATTTATTCCAACTTAATCCTGGATTTCGGTAATCCTCGAGCCTCTAGTTAATCCTTTAGAACGGGAGAGTTAGCCCATACCACGACCATTTGATCAATAGAGCCAACTGTAACGAACGAGAGCGGCTGTGAAGCCATAGGCGAATTGTTTCTGGCTGGACATGGTTCACCGATGTATAAGATGTTGCTGATCGGACCTGCATGAAGCAGTAGCTCTTGATGGTTAGTATCTGGCCCTTCCAGCATTTCTTCAGCACTGTTGAAGAAGGCAAGTGCCCCGTTGTCAGACGATGCGATGTTCAGGTTGTGTCTTTTGCTGTACAGAAAGCTAATGTTGTTGAAAGTACCATGGAGAAACTCGATTGGAAGACGCTAATTTGCACTAATAACCGAGTATTTGAGTTCCAAATCGATTCGCAAAAGATCCCCTTCACGGGTGCTTATCACGTAGATCTTCTCGTTCAGAGTCGGTTGCAGCTTGGTTGCATGGTAGCCTTCCAGCAACGCTTTACGTTCGGTTTTCGAAAAGTACTTACCGTCCACCACCATGAACAATTCAAGACCTCGTTCCGTCAGCACCAAGATATGAGCTGTTCTTACGCAAATATCGACAATAGCATCACCCACTTTATATCGTTCAGTAATGCAATGCCCCTGCGAGACAAGTATTTCCCCATTAGAAAGCCCGACAACGACCCGATCGCTGTTAGCAGACAAGCACCGAATCTATGGCTCAAATACATGAATGCATCGAAGCTCGTTCTATGCCGTATCGATTTTGAATACTAAAGCAGTCGAAGCCAGATAGAGCATTCCGTCATCCTTGCAGTAGGAACTTGCTTTGATATCCTCAAACCGGAAGCTATATGGAAGCCTATCGAAGGTTGGCTCTGCTCCTAGTTTGACTTTGATCAGCTAACCGAGAAGGCCCAGGAGAAGTAAGTGAGTATTGCGAAGTTGCAGCATCTGCACCATCCTCAACCGGTACAGTTCGGTTGGAATCAGGCATTGGGAGATTTCGGCAGTCTACACATTGACTATGTAGAGGCTGTGAGCCGTTAGGACACAGTATTGGTGAGGGTCCAAAGACTATACGATCGAGACAACAGCTGGCTGCTGTTCGTCGATTCGAAAGAGTTCGTGAGGTTATGAGAAGCTCTTCCATTTGATCACAGTGCCATTTTCATGACCAGTTAGCACAACCCCAAGGCAGTTGGTGGCCAGTGCGCACGTTATTGGTTGTTTACCCATTGGGAAGAAGTGCTTGACGAATCCATCCTTCTGCAGCGAGTAGTATAACATGGCGAATTGGCTCACCAGCAAGAAGCTCTACTCGTGATCAGCAGCCACTATTGTTGACTGGCCGCTGGATTTATCACTTATTGTGTTGCTCACTGAGAAACTCGAGCTATCAGTGAGAAGAGCCCACCCGACAGTCAAGAGTGATACCACGGGTTCCTCGAGGTAGCAACTAAACAATGAACTGCCGTCTTCGAGGCTGTGTACAAGCACGACTGCACCTAACCCTGACTGGTGATGACTCGCCGATACCAAACCCTTGTCGTTGCGGAAGAATAGTAAATGGGAGATCGGACGACGATGGCAGTTATTCAGCACCATTACGTTGTTGCGGTTCTTAATACTCCAAACGTGGATGCTGGGTTGGTTGGAGAGTTACCCAGTGGCAGCCAGTAGCTGGCACTTACCCACTACCAAACAGCTAATCTCCTGCTGATGCTCCAGATAGAACTACTGACAAGCGAGCTTTATGTAGTACACGATGGCAACCCTTCCCACGAAATAGAGAAGCTTTTCGTTTGCCGCTTTTTCTCCTGCACTCACTATGCAGCGTAGTGGCTCCTTCACATCTTCAATGCGCATGCCAAAGACCCATGATGGTCGTGGATTGAAGTATTTGCCATCAACGTTTCCTGCACCACCGAAGTTCAGACAGCTCAGTTTTGACAGTTGTGCATAACTACCCGTCTCAGTGCCAATCGCACTATTCTTGAAGTTATTATACACTTTCGATTGGAACAGTTCAGATTCGACAGGTGGTTGGGCCTCCTTTGGTTGTTGTTGAGGCATCTCCTTACTGATAAGTTAGAAGAATTCTCTAACCTCGGGTAACCGAGAAGCCCACACTCGCAGCTTTGGGAGATCCACCTGAGAGTCGCTGCAGAAGTACTCACTTAAAAATGCTTCAATCTACTCGTCAGAGGCACGCTGTTGGATCTGGCAGATCCGGTAGCTGGCATTCATGCAATTCAGCAACAGAAACTGAAGCGACTCGAAGCACAGCCATCCCTATTCATTGAGGTCGAACACTTCAAAGAGAAACTGCACCTTATCGTCGAACCGAGCATTGCTGAACAGGATGAGCCCACTAAACATTTCCAAGGCATCGATGCGTCTTCTCCTCTCAACGTCCCACACTGAGAAGGCATTGACACTGGGTCCAAATATCTGTGAGAATTCCGTACTGTCGAGTGTAAACCCTTCGCAGATGAGCTTGAAGGATGCGTAGTACTCCCTCAGTTTCATTGACGAACAGTCGAGGTAGCTGAGCTCAAGAATATGGCGACCACTGCTGAGAATACTCAAGAAATTGCCCATAGTAATAATGCTGGGACTATTAAGCCGCATATTTCCTGTGAGGGTTGGGTTGCTTCGGCCTTCGTTGTTTCGCTTCTGCAAGCACCTGCCTAGCTTCTCAGCGTTCACCCTCACGCCGGGAATACGTAGCTATCTTGAGGAAAGTGGATTTCATACGCCAAGCAGTATCCAAGAGAAGGCCATTGGGCAATTGGTGAAGGGTACCCACCACAACTATTGTAAGGAGTTGTAAGCTAGACATAGACATCATCGCTCCGACGGGAACCGGCAAGACACTTGCGTATCTACTGCCAATCTTCAACAGTCTCAAACTCGAGGAGCAGGAACAAGGTAAAACACTAACCCAACCAAACCGACCACGATGCCTGATCATCGTATCATCCAAAGAACTCGTTGAACAGGTCACTGATGTAGCCAAGCAGCTCTCACACCACTGCAAGATAAAAGTGGTTGGACTTGCAGGCGAATTGACTCTCAAGAAAGAGAAGGAACTACTGGATAAGGTACTAATAGCTATACGCAGGGAACAGACATTCTTGTATCGACTCTGGACCGTATTGACAAGCATCGTCCACATCTGTTTCTGAGCAATCTGAGCCATCTTGTAATCGACGAGCTTGACACTCTTATCGACTCAAGCTTCGGCGAAAAGCTGCAGAAGTACATCGAAGCAGTGAAGAAACGACAGCTTCGAGCAAAAGACTCCGGTACGCAACTCCCAAAGATCTTGCTCGTCAGTGCTACCTTTACGAAAGCCATCGACAGCTTCTTCGATGATTGTTTTCGATGGTACGAGCGAGACCCCAACTTCTATAATTAGCAGGAGCTCGAGATTTTGGACAGAAACGGAGCGATGTCGATTAAAGGCGGTAATGAATTCTCGTTGAGAAAGCTTGTCGATAGGAATACTCATTTCAACTTGCAGCACATCAAGCACGAGTTCGTACACTGTTCCGACACCGACCATCATGAGCCTCTTTACTCGCAGATCATGCAGCACAAAAAGTCTGCGATCATGGTGTTCTGCAACACCGTCGCCAGTCTGCATGAGTTGGAGTACTACCTAAACTCCAGAAAAGTATAGACGGTGGCGCTACATGGAGATTTACCAAGACCTACAAGGCAGGCTAACCTTCACAAATTTCGAGGTAGAAATTGCAATGTCCTACTCTGCACAGATTTGGGTTCAAGAGGACTCGATTTCCCGTTTCTTTAATATGTCGTTAACTACGACTTTCCAAGGACGGTAAGTGACTACTTGCACAGGGCGGGCAGGACAGGGAGAGCGGGTAAACCCGGGACAGTCATAACTTTGTACCACAATAAGCATCTCAAAATGATTAACCAACTGAAATCGGCTCACAGCTCGAATAAACCACTGGACATCCGCAACTCAGCCTATTCGCTAACAAACAAGGAGACGTTCCGAGGTGATGCTCCACAACAAAGACGTTCAACAAGAAAAGCAGTTCAGCCGAAGAAGTCACTTCGTAGCGTGAAGCAGATGCGTCGCAAGGAGACCCTGCGTCAGAAACGGCGTAGAACTTCCCAATGAGCATCTTACTGCAACTGATAATCATTGTTCATGGGAAGTAGCCACCAATTGTGTTCATCACAGTGTAGATCGTTGAAGGGTTGCTTCGCCTGTCTGCAATTTCGTTATGCTGCCATTCCTAGTTCTTCGCCTTCACGGTCTTGTAGCCGTTGGTGTAATGGCGCTTCCGAATTGACTGAGGAATGGGTTACTCCTTCTTGGCCGGTTGCCACACCTATCGCTGGGTGTTCCTGAAGCAGTTTTCCTGCTTCGCCTGAGTGCTGTGTACCTCCACGACCGACTAATCCGACGATTCTATGAGGACCACCTCCCACTACATTATATTAGATTATAGGCGCCAACTGCAACATCCGTCAAATTTAGTCCTGGAAGCACTCGAAGATGAGCTCACCCTGCTAGTTTTCGTACTACCTTATGCGGTCTTCTGTCTTGAGCTAGTTCAGCTACATAGTCTCAGAATTCTCCAGCTCGCTGTCCTTTGGATGGAACATATGAGCGCATAAGTCCAGCACAGTACGCTTATCGATCTCTGCTCCCTCGTTCTCTGCATTACGAAGCATTGTACCTGAAGTGTTGATCTGGGAGTAGTACTCGACGAACTCGCTGATCCTTTCAACGAAATTGCAGTTCTCCACGACAACTTTGAACTGATCCTTGCTGAGATAGCTGAGACAGATAAGGAGGTGCATCAACACTGACACCTGAATGTTGTCGCGGATGAGTTTGAGCATAGATTCCATAAGCTGAATAACAACCATGTTACATGCTGGGCGAACGTGATGTTTCGTTCAAGGTACTCCAGGGTGCTGCCTGTGTGGATGATGTTGGCGAGCAGTGCAGAACCGAAATCTAGCGAGAACTGGTGGATCTTGGTAGTTGTGCTCTTGCGGATCAGGTTCATCAGCCAGTTGATCATGTCGTGCTCAATGAAGGTAGGCACCACGGCCTCCTTGATACTGCATTTCTGGAGCAAGGCCAAGCAGAATCGCTGTAGCACGGAGCTGTTCTCCTGATCTTTGAGGACCTATCTTAGCTGGAGAGTACCTTGATGACCCGCTGCACCACAACCATGTTGTTGCCGAAGATTAGGTACTCAACACCCCGAAGGGTGCTGCTGACGATGCTCACTAATGCGATAATTGCATAGCGCAGCTGCGGGTTCGGGTTGTCCAGCATTCCAAGCAGGAAATCGAACTTCTCAGTGTCCTCGATTTTGAACACGTCGTTGCGAATCAGCTCGTACACCAGGTTCTTTCTCAGTTCCGGTGCTATTTGTAGCGCGTTGACCCTAAAGCTCAGCAGCACTTCCGTGATTCCGTCCACATTCTTATCCTGCACGTACTTGTCCAGCTTCGTCTTGTGCTCCATCATGACCACTTCCGTGACCTCATCGCGATCTGACTTGCCCTCGTTCACCAGCACTTTGTGATACTTCGCTAACTGTAACTTGTAGTTCTCAATCGCTTCGGCCAGCTCACTGCGGCTTGCCTAACTCACCCCAAAACGCATACCTCCTTGAGTGATGAAAGCAGTTGTAGCAGGCTTACAGTCACGCCAAACACCTGCTTGCTGGCTGATAGCACTTGCCCATACTTCTTCACAAATAGCTTGGCGTCACGCTAGAAGTTAATTTAGCGACGGCTCTTCTGATTGCTGCTATTGACGCTTCGCAGCAGCGTACACAGTCTCGGGTAATCGTCGGGTTTGATTAGTTATTGTTTGCGGTTCTTCTTGCCGGAGTACTTGGCTATCTTAGCAGTCACTGGTACTTTTAATCTACTGCTCCATGACCTCCACGGTATGGTGCATATCCATACCGCGCAGGAATTACACGATCATGTCGTTGATCTACTGGCTCTCCGGCAGGCTGTTCATATTTGAATTATACGGCCCTGAGAAAGGAACGCACTGGCAGCCCCCATGGAAGAATATTATAGAAAATGGGTTGCGTTCAGGAGCTCCCACACACCAACGATCCTGACGGAAGAAAGTTCAGTAAGGAGCAGCTTGTGTTTGGCATGTCAGACTTCGTCCATGAAGTGTAGGGTAGCATCACCAACGAATACCAACTTATAGCTCCACCGCTCGGTAAAGGGTCCTTCGGTGAGGTGTTTAAGGCAATTCATTTGAAGACAGGATTGCAGAGAGCTGTCAAGACTGTGTCGAAGAGTAGGCTCAAGGCCACTGATCAGCGGTTTCTCTAAACTGAGGTAGAGAATCTCAAAAAGCTGGACCACCCGAACATTCTGAAGGTGTACGAATTCTATCAGGACAAGGACTTTTTGTACATAGTCACAGAACTTTGTATAGGCGGCGAGCTATTCGACCGCATCATCGAAAGCCGGTCATTCAGTGAGCACACTAGTGGCCAGATTATGAAGCAGCTGCTCAGCGCTATCAAGTACTGTCATCGTCATGGAATTGTGCATCGCGATCTCAAGCCAGAGAACATCATCTTCGAGTCGAAGACAAGAGAGTCGACCCTCAAAATCATCGATTTCGGAGCTGCGAGAGAGTATCGGTACGAATAATCGCTAAGCCAACGAATCGGAACTCCCTACTACATTTCCCCCGAAGTGCTGTTTGGGGAGTACAACGAAAAGTGTGATGTATGGTCGTGTGGAGTCATACTCTACATCATGCTCACTGGAACACCACCGTTTTCTGGAAAGGACGATAAGGCCATTCTTATGAAGGTGTCCAAGGGGCAGTTCACCTTCAAAATTCCATAATTCCGAGAGGTTTCCGCAGCGGCTAAGGACCTTCTCTCGAAGATGATGGAAATCGATAAGGACAAACGCCTGTCCGCTGAGGACTGCTTAAAGCATCCGTGGTTCGGAAAAGTGACCGACCCTTGTGCCGTTTCGAAGACTGCTCTCACGAAAGCGCTGGACAACCTTATTACTTTCAAGGTAATTATAGTGCTAACCCTAGACTCAGTCGAAGCTCCAGTTTGCGACTTGGATGTATCTTGTGAATGTTCTTGCGACAAAAGAGGAAAAGAAGGAGTTGCTGAAGACATTCCAACACCTTGACGTCAACCAAAACGGCGAAATCAGTTTGGAGGAGCTACTTTTAGGTTGGAGGTAAGTCTCCTCACCCTAACAGCTGGAGTCCGGTGAGGAGCGGGTTCGTGCTTTTTATG
>ERZ724508.551-NODE-551-length-26236-cov-5.622703_pt1 | contig 26236 bp, 38 predicted proteins | sample MGYA00376041_ERZ724508 | MGnify/ENA primary metagenome ERZ724508 (study PRJEB28724, sample SAMN07190887) | wastewater metagenome | isolation source: effluent of sewage treatment plant in Hong Hong | place: USA: Christiansburg, Virginia | collected 2016-03-01 ...
TGAACAGCCCTTCCATTTGGACGATAGTGCGATCAATTTGTCCCGTCAATCTCACCTAATCCTGACGATTGACGATGGGAGATGTTTGCTGATCCACTCGCGTCTTCGGAGGCGTCTTGGATGACTCCCTTACAGCCACCTCCGTAAGCCTGTCAGTCTGAACCCTCAAGTGTTCAATCTCTACTTCAATCGATTGTCTACATTTTTCGTATTGCTCTAGCTTTCCGAGCAGTTCCTCCTCGTTATCGAAGTGTGCATTGAGCTGCTTCTCCATTTCGGTGAGTTGATGATTCTTCTGGTTCAGTTCATCTCCCATGTTGCTGATGATCTATTATAGTAGCTCGGAGGTACCTGCTTCTTCTGCCTGAGGATATCTTTCAGTGTTGCAACTTCCTCTTCCAAGCCGACCTTGACTGTTCGCATCCATGCATTTTCCTGTTTGACTACCCGCATCTCACTACGCACTATCGACAGTTCCTCAAAGACTTTTTGGTACTGCTGCTCCTTCTCTTTGATGCTGCGGTAGAGCTGGTCATCGGCGAGTTGTTCAACTTCGGTAAGCAGGACTGAGTCCTCTTCGGTATTAATCATTTAAATCAAACAACGGTCGGAACAGAAGTATTAATACAAAACTCAGTTCTAGTTGAGACGGCGCAAGTACTCCCTTATGCAACGCTGCACAGCGATGACTTTGCTTAGTTAGGGAGGGTGTACTTTTCGGTTTGAGGTTTGAAGTAACGTTGGAGTCGGCGTTCCTTGGCTAGGTTGAGTCGGGTGGGGATTAGCTCTGGAAGGGGGTTATTACGGTGCTCGAACTTCTCTTCATTGATGATGGGTTACCAGTTGTACCTAAGTGAGATTGATTGGCACCTATCGTTGACCAGCTCACGCGAGCTATTGAAGAACATTGAGGGCGGCAGCACCAGCAGGAACATCTTTCGGGTCATTTGAGTAAGCATATCGCTGAGCCATTCAGTCCTTTCCGAGCAAGCTGGACTCATATTGACCTAAAGCACCCAAGGATTCAACTGTTCGTCCAGGATTATGTCGAAGCCTAGAAGTTCAAAACAACCATCAACGTGTTCCATCGACTCGCTGCCCACCCGAATGATGTCAGCAATAACATTCTTGATTCTTTATTTGATCGGAGCTAAGTCTATTCCCAAGCTGGCCAACAGCTCAGCGAATTCCTATTAGTTCATGATGCTTTCGTGGGGATCTTTGAAGCTTGTTTTGTTGATGGAGTAGTTGGAGAGGTGTTTGGAGAGATTGTGCAGCTCCCCGCAGGAGTATCTTTCAGGGCAGATCTTGACATAGAACTCCGAGAATATGTGCACGACCAAAGGATTTACTGACTGAAGCAGCACCCATTGCCGAAGGTCGAATTTGCGTTAGAAGAGTCTGCTGTTTCTAAGCCCCCCGTCAAGACCAGCCTGGCTGATGCGCTATTCAGTGAGCACCCAAACTTGCTCGATATACTTCTGAACTATCTTGTTGCGCTACTTGTTCTCCAGGATGGTCTAGAGCTTGTCAGTGAGGAAAATACCTTGACCTCTCGAGCAGTTACTTGGCTTAATAATCCAGATGTTGTTTAGACCGTCGCTGCGATACGCTGGTCTTGTCTATCTAAAGTATCCATCGTAGAGGAAAGTACGGTACATGACGGGGATGGAGGGTGTCCACCACGAAGATGACTTGTTAGGACTTGCTAGACGATTATTTATCTTGCCTTGCCTTAACTTTTCTGCACTGAACTCCTCTTCGATATTCGATCTGGTTATTTTGAAGTAATCTTCGTAAGGTGGCCGGATCTTGCTGAACCTCAACACTGTCTTCAACAACTTTGGATCTTCGAATACATGAGCGAACTGGCGATCCAGCTATCTACCTTCCGCTAATGCTGTCCGACACTCAATTAGTACAAAGGTCTCAGTGAGGGTTGGTAGGTTGACGACAAAGGCTTAGTCTCGGAAGTCAGCCTTGCCTGATATCTTAATGAACTATGTCAACAGCTCCTCGTCAATGTGCTTTCGCTTTTTTCGAGCGATAAGACTGCGGATGAGTTCGCACTCTCTTGGCCTTTTATATTGGAAGTACTCAACGTGGTTCTTGATGATAATCTGCAAGGAAGTATCCTCATAGTCCATAGCCAAATCGTCTTCCTCAGAGATTTCGTAGGTTCGGGGGATGAATCGCGAGGGTCTACACCCAGACTCACATAGTTGCTTAAATAGTCGGTTGAGCCCCGATTTATTTGTCATTTCGTTGTTTTTGATGTGGTTGTAGTAACGTTCCCTACCGCCTTCTATCAATTTGTAGTCCTCCACCTCCTCCTTGTAACACCATTTTAGGTTGTAGATCGGCGAACTTAACACTTTATTCTCAAACCAACCCTGCCTCTCCAACTACCTTCGGATATGCACGTCTTTCGAATTTAGCACAAAGCTAAATGTCTTGCTAATGGTGCTGTTCGACATTTTATTGGCTGATTTGCAGGTGCTCCTCCGATCGACCTCTGAGGGGTTATGGGTATCCTTGTCGGTCACTATGAATGTCTTAGTGGATTGTGGATCCATAACAGAGTTGGTTGCTCTGCTGCGTCTAAAAAAATGGTCGGATGTCGCCGCCATCCGGCCCTCAGCAATTGAGTTAGTAACATTTCGTGTTTTTATCGGTCTGGGAGGCGATTATTCCTGCCTGTGTGAAGGTGAAACAGAGCCAAACCCCTCGACTTCCAAGGTTGGCTCTGCGAAACTCATCGAGTTTCCCAGTTTAGCGTTGAACAGTAGCAACGGTTTATGGTGTTTCTTTGACGATATCCGAAAATTGCTTTCTAACCTTCTTCGATCGATCTCCCTATCCCTCCTACCTACCGTAAAGCCACTTGGAGGTCTTTCCTCAAGCTAGCAGTATCGACTCTTTTGCTTCACCGGCCCATTCTCCTCGAGAACAGCGCCTGGCTGAAGCTCTATGTGACTATTCTTGGAGGCAGTCTTTAAGCGCAACAATTCTGCAAGTTGGCTACTACGAAGGTAGTATGGGTTCTGCAGGTAGATGCCGGCTAGTTGCGCGAACACCTTTTTCTGTTATCTCTGTTCTTTCTGCCTCCGGATATACAGTTCTGGCTTACCAATTGGCCTACTTTTGCTGCGGGATCGTCTGCCGACGGTCTCATGAAACCCCGTGTTAGTGGAAATCATTGCCCTTTCCCTATCCTCTATGAAGATAACTTCAGCAACTTAACGCTGCTGTTCCTCCATCGTTATATTTAATAAATGCTGCCGTGGTCTACTGCAGAACTGTTGCCGTATGCCTCACAGATGAGAACACAATCACCCAACCAATAAAAAATAAATTAATGTCGAAGTACAATAACCAACTGTTGGGCTTTGCCATTCTGCTGCTCGTGATTGAAGTGGCCGTACTCTTCCTGTACGGCTTCTTCGTCCGCAATGACACCACTGTGACCGGCGATCACTTGGTCAGCTACTACCCGTGGTTCCAGGATGTTAATGTCATGATGCTGGTGGGTTTCGGTTATCTCATGACATTCATTCGTACCAAGGGATGGTCCGCACTGGGCTTCACCTTCTTCATCAACGCTGTTGTCTTCCAGCTCTATATCCTCTGGTAAGGATTCTGGCATAGGGTTTTCCACAACCACTTCTAGATGCTCACCATAAATCTGAACATTGTAATGTTCACAAAAGCAAGCTTTGCTGTTGCCGCCGTACTGATCAGCTTCGGAGCTATCATTGGGAGGGTAAGCCCACTTGAACTTCTGGTGATGGGAATCATCGAGGTAATTGGGTATAGCCTCAACGAAGCGATCATCTTTAACGGACCAATCAATGTATACGATGTTGGAGGGTCGATGAACATCCATACGTTCGGTGCTTACTGCGGGCTCGCATGTAGTGCGATCATCGGGTTGAGGCAACGAGTCGGCGAAAAGAATGCTGTACCATCCTACATCAGTTGTATCTTCGGAATGATAGGAACGCTATTCCTGTGGCTGTTCTGGCCCAGCTTTAACAGCGGCGCCTTCGAAGCTACTCTGCAGTACCAACGTATGATAATCATCACGAACACGGTGCTCAGTCTGACCGGCAGCTGCATCGCGGCATTCTGCTTGTCTATCTTGATAAGGAACAAGCTCAATATGGATGATGTGTTGAATGCAACGCTCGCTGGTGGTGTCGCCATTGGCGCTGCAAGTAGCCTCATTACCAATCCAGCAGGAGCATTGGCCATAGGGTTGATTTCTGGCAGCATTTCCACCCTGGGTTATGCTAAGCTATCAGAGAAGTTGGCGCGCTGGCACATCTATGATACGTGCGGAATCAATAACCTTCATGGCATGCCTGGGCTTTTCGGTGGGTTGTCAAGTGCAGTGTTCATTTCTGCTTACAACCTTACTCCGCTGAACATTGGCTTGGCCACCGTAGACTTCAGCAATGTGGATTTCTCCAAGCAGGGCGCTCTGCAGGTCGCAGGAACCTTCATATCTTTGGGTATCGGATTAGCTACCGGTGCAGTTTGCGGAGGAGTGCTGTACCTCTTATACAAGGTGGAGAATACCGACTTCTTCGAAGACGAGCACTTCTGGGAGATGCACGTTGAACCCACGGAAGGCACGAAGCAGCATTGATCGAGCTTCATAGCTTAGATTTTATTCAACCATGAGTGAGCATCAACGTGTTTCCGACGAAGATCTCTATAAGGTAACGGCCGAGCATTTATTTAGGGATTGGTGCCGATCGGTCGGTGCACTGAACTGCTCGCTGACTTGGACCTTGCTGGCTACAGTGAGGAAGAACTACCCGAAGCTGAGAAGCTAGAGGTAAGCAATGGCTTCATCACAGCTGTTTCGCGGATGCAGAATGGAGTACTGTGAGCATTAGCAAGTGGTTCGCAATCGTGTCGAAGGCTGTGATTACTATCTTGTGGTTAGCAACTTTGCGGAACTACGGTTGAAGTCGGAAGATACCACGACAGTGCATAAACGTAGACTGCAGGCTGGCGCTTACTTTGTGAATCGGGTGGGTCAGCATAAGAAGCTGGTGTTGCTACCGGGCTGCACTGTGCTCAAGATAGAAGCGCAATTGTTGTTGCAACGAGCAATAACACTTAAACAAACCATCGAACTGTACAAGCTGATGGTCAACAGCCTACCAACCAACAAGATGGACGGGAGGTATATCAGACCACTGTCAAAAGTCTGTGTGGAAAAAAGACTCAGCAAAGGATAGTGGCTGATTGAGTAAGGCGCAAAGGGAACTGATATTTACTTCCTACTGGATGGGCGCTGCAGGATGGTCCACGAAAGTTTCGATGTGTCGATAGCTCAGCATATCATGATCGGGGAGTAGATTCTTTTCCAATAAGCCTATTCGTTTGGATGCAAAGTCTAATCGCCAAACGTGCTGGCCTACGCACTTGATAAGTCGAATATGCTTAGTCACCTCAACCCATCAACTTTGGGCCGGTTGAGAAGGCGCTACCAATAGCGGTTGAAGCTCCGCAGCAAGAGCGTGGAATCTCAGACCAAGAAACTTCTGCAGAAACGGCAGGAGAGTGATAAGGCCTACGACAACTACAAGAGCATGGAGCAGGTGCACCGCAGGAATGTTAAGGTGGATCTCTCTGATAACCAAATGAAAGAAACTTTTGCTTTTTGGTCGCACTTCCGAAACGAACAGGTGATTCATAGCCGTGGGCAGAACCAGCCAAGCATCATCGTTCCCAACAGACCAAAGACGATAGACCTAACTATCAATGCAACGCGCCCACACTTCTACTCCGAGTTTCCACTGAGCAACCGAAGTAGCCGAATGAAGACCAGTCGAAGCAACAAGTTTAAACGTATCTGCTGCGAAACCTAACCGTCGAGCAGTAGGAAAGTGCATTCCGAATAGTCAAAGAATTAATCCCTTCCGATGCAAACCGATAGGAATAGCACTGAGGCAGTCAACCTCTCCAAGAGCATGTACCAAAACCCTGTGGTGTTCACCTATCGATTCCAGAATAGCATCCCTGATGCTCCAGTTCGTTCCAGCAGCAAGACCGATCAAAATGTGGATTTCATTCAGGACATCAATGCTAGAATACTTAAGCGAGTAGTGCTGATGTCTAAACACAAGGTGGATTATATCTACGACAACCTCGAGTTGGAGAGGAGACGCAAGTAGCGCATGGTTAGATCCTTAAAGGGTCGGCAGAAGGGACCGATAAACATCCAGGAACTGTACAAGATAATCGTGGTAGGCGGCAAGAAGAGTTGACGTTTAAATATCGAAGGTATCACTTCTTGCCCTTCTTGGCACCCTTGGCCTTGGGAGCAGGGGCCTTATCAGCAGCTTCCTTCTCCTTTTGCTTTCGTTCAGCCTCCAGAGCAGCCTTCTTCTTCTTGATGATCTCCTCATTCTTCTTGATGGTCTCGGGATCAAGCTTGATGGTGGTGTGGCAGGTACCGCAGTAGTAGCGATCCCAATGCTTGGCCATGAAGATACCGGTGCCACAACGAGGGCAGTTCTTCTTGAGGTAGGTGACGTTGCCGTTGTCTAAGGTTAGAACGTGGGTTTACTGTCGACGGAGTAGAGGGAGAGAGTGTGCATCTTGACCTTCTTGTGGATGTGCTTGTTCTTCTTCTTGGTGGTGTATGCCTTCTTCTTCTTCTTCTTCTTTCCTCCGTCCAGCAGACCAGTCACGTAGACGTTGCTGAGCTCGCGCACGCCAGCAAGATCCTCGAGAAGGTTGCCTTCGCACACGAAGTTGACGGGCTCGGTCAGGCCCAGCAATTGCTGCAGGGATTCCAGCGAGTCGACGCAGGTGGTATCGACGACGGTTTGCGTACCGTTGATGTGGTGAACGAATATCTGCATGCACCGAGTATATGGTTATAAAATTAACCAATTATATTTATTAAAATATTCCTGTGGGGTGCATTAGAAGCTTTGAGCGCGCTTCCCTTCCAACCGCCAATTTATCAGAGGGCCCAAGCCATTCCGTTGGTAGTTGCCGCTGCCTTGGCTCCTCAACAATTTGGTTTATAATAGTTTATGAACGAGCGGTTCACCTTCCAGAACCAGATCGAGCACAACAACCTTCGTGTCACAGGGACGGGTACCCCCGACACCACCAAGTGGGAGTACGGTACGAACATCCAGCGGGATGCCCTTGCTAGTCACATCGGCCATTACTCTCGCATGATCTACTTCGCTACGGCGGAGAACGAAACCACGTTTCGACTGCGTCATCAAATGCTGCTTAAGATGGTGCAACCTTGTGGACCGCCACCCGAAAAGAACAAGAAGGGGGAATTCTGATGTCCGCCACCGATGATGATTTGTGCTGCTGTGATGCCGGCCCAGTACTCCTTTCAGTATGGCTGTTGCTGATTGATGGGCTTAGCGATGCTGGTTGGTCGTGAGAGCTATCACCTCGACCTGCCGCTCTTGAGATGCCCAAGTACCTTCCTTCCGGACATTATATATTAATTAATTGAATGATTTCAAAAGCAAGTGGCTTGCACGAGTAATCGTGCCAAGCCTAGCCACAAGAATCAACAGATGTCGCGGACGAACCCTTTCGATACCCGTAAGGCAGCTACGTCGACATTTTGGATCTGCATCAAATGTGGAAGGTGGGCACTGTGCTGGAATACTCCTCCACCAACCACAACTACCGGATCCGTATGGAGGAGAGCAAGCACGACGAGGTACCAAACTGTTTCTAGGTAGATAATCGGCGTTAATTCGCCTCGCTTGGCTGTATTCCGTACCTACACCCAATGCATCTCGTCAAACCCGCGAACTATCATATCGAAACCCACCCACAAATTCACCATGGGCGAGCACATCAAGGTACCATCTGCATCAACTTAGCGAATTGAAGAGCTCAAGAAGTTCGTTGCGAGGCCGCTAAGCGAATACACTTCCTTTCAGTTCGTTCAGCTGATAAAAGGAAGCCATTTCTACTATACCGATTACCTGCTGTCGTATGCGTTACCCGATGTCGAAGCATTTGCTGCTGCCCGGGAGTATCTCGCGACTCATCTTTCCCTTACTAATCGGTATATGAGTGACTATGACGTGACTTTCCGGAGGGTAAGTCATTGCTAACTTAGTACTGGGCAGCGGTGTACCGCGAGTAGGACAACAACTATCCCGCTATTGAATTAGAATATGCCGAAGCCTTCTCTGAAATCCTGGATGTCGCTATAGCAATCCTCGGAGGCAGGTCCCACTTTATACGCGAGAACCGTCTTCTGATTCAGCAGCACTTAGATCTGAAGAGTCACACGTACGATGATAACAGCAACGATACCTATGTGCGGATGCTCTTCTCGGCTAACTTCTTCAAAAATGGGGGAATAGATAACTTCGATAGGCTGGTCAAGGGCATATCAGAACAAGAGATACTAATCCCTTTCGAATTCTTGCGTAGCTTGTTCGGGTTGTACAACGTGTTGGACCGAACACTGACCACCGATATCCGTCAAAAATGTCGGGTGGGAACTATGATTGAAAGTACTAGCATTACTTACAGTAGTTGTGCAACGCAATATCGATCGGATGAAAGACGAGGATCTGAAGCAGATCGATCGCGATCATGTGATGGAGGTCATCAAAAGGATTGAACTCGTCGCCGACAGCTCGTTTGACAGCCGAAGACATATCCAACGATGCGAAGAAATGCAGCTGCACGTGATCTTCAGGTATCTGCAGTCCCCTGTCTTCCAGAATAAGAAGGACTCCTGCGATGCTTTCACCGACTTCTTCGGTAGAATCACCAGCGAGGGCAGTAAACGACCCAACGATCTCACTCCTCATCATTTCTTCGACTGGATCCGACGGCACAAAGTATTGGAATATTTGATGGGAGACAGCTCCCATTCGGAGATCTTTAGGAGAGGTGCAGATCTACTGAAGATGTTTGGTAAGACCAAACTACTGAATGAGTAGATCATCGATTTATTATGGGCGGCTAGGATAGGCAAACACGACGAATTTGTCAAACTCATCTACCAGATCATCGTGAGCCTCACCGACGATTCATACCTCTCAGCACCGTTGTTGGAACACCTCACTAAGAAGATTTAATCTGTACCAGTTAAGGATTGGGATGAAGACTACCTGGTGCTGGTTAAAGACTACATCCTCAAAGTACTTCAGCAGGGGACAAGAGAATACAAGGGGCTTGGTGTCTTCTGTCTGTACCAATACTACATCCTCCGAAAGTGTCCTAAAGCGCTGTTTGCTCTCAACAGCATCTTATGCAAACAAGAAGTTATGGAAACTGCCAAGAAGATCTACTCAAAGTGCCTGCAATGCATTGAAAACAATTAAAATACTGTGGAACACGTGAGGCTCTTGAAAGGGGTAGCTTCTACTGGTGCCCACGAGAAGTCTCAGGTCGAACCCCTCACGATCGTTCTGAAGGATATCAAACGCAATGCTGCTGACAGTTCCAGTCTTACAGACCGGCTCGATCTCCTAAGCAAGCTCATGGAAGTGTTCCCAACTATATCGCTGAAGAAAGAGGACATCAAGGAAATCTGGGATACCACTATGCAGTACCCGGCATCCTTCGATGTTCTTCTGAGACACTTAATCGACGACATCAAACCACCAAGCAACAAAGCAAAGGACCAACAGCGCCGTGCTGCTTCTGCCTAACTGCCAAGCTACATTTTGTATGAGCTGATTGGGGGACTGACCAACAACCAAAGCACCTGCTCAGTTATGAGTCCATACCTATTCGATGCCTTCCAATTTTACTTTCGACAGGTCAACTACGATCTGAAGTCACTGGAAATGGTCAGAGGAGATCCCTCTAAATTCAATGTTGTCGATGCCAGCAGTTTGAAGGGTCTCAACCTGCTCTGGAACATATTCCTGCAGGCCGAGTAGTCTATTTCGCTGAAGGCATTGGAATTTCTGATCGAACTGCATACCAAGACCAGCATTCGAAGCGAAAGTCGCAAAGACTAATTTTCTGGTCAGCTCATCAACTAAGCACTCAACCGCATCCGATAGAATCTCAAAAGTAATGTTGTCGTGGCTCGTTGCTTGGAACTGCTCAGAAAAATGGTGGAGAAGTCCGAGAAAAGAGGCTTGGATCGCGGCGAAATTGATCGTAAGTATCGAAATGATCTGCTGCGACAGTCAGCAATAAGCAACTCCCACAGCCAAGAAGATTCTAACGGAAGGAAGGGAAGCACACCAACTTCGGCACCATTACCAACACCACCTTTGCCACCACAGCCACCTGGGCACTTCGAGCATAGTTTTACCAAGAAGGAGCTGTACAAGAACATTAGTCTGCTGCTGTCCCTCCTTGAGACGGATTCGGCTTCACGTGCCTGGAAGATTATTAACCAGCTGCCGTTTTCGGAGGAGTGTGATAAGCTCATCGACAAACTTGAATCTCCGTTTGCTGAGATCTGTTCAGGTAGCATCTACCACACGCTCTACCTGCTCCAGATAATCGAGAAAAAGCGAACACTATCGCCTGAGTGGTGGACACGGTTTGTGATATCCGGTGGTATCCGAATGCTGCTGAGTGGGCTGGACATTGAGCTGAAGTGCAGTGTTTAGGAATACTATAGCGTCGTCCTGACTAGTGTGCTCTGCAAATATTACTCCCAGCACGTCCGTTGTGTCTAGAGGCCTGAAGACGTCTGCGCAGCATTGCTGAGACTGTTGCAACGCTTTATGCATCATTTACGAAGCGTAGCTGAACGCCGCTACATGCGATCGACTTTGGAATACGACCACTAAAGGAAGCTTGTGAGCAATATCTTCAAGATTGTCGCACAGCACCACCATGGCATGGAGTTTCTTAGCCATCCAGCACTGTTCGAGATGATATAGACAGTAGCAGTATACAGCCACAATAGTGCGCTCAAGCATGAGTTTTGGATGGAGCTTGGGAGGAATGTGAGAGAGTACAAGACGAGTGAAAAGGCCAAACAGGTGGTGCTATACTTCGTAGTTGACCTGTTTGAGGAGATCGTAAAGGTGAGACCAGCCGGCAGCACCCAGGACTATTTCAGGACAGTTACCTCTTTGCTTGACATCCCCGAGAAGGCAACCACAAACTAGCTCGTCCTTCCACACCTACAAACCATATTCGAAAGGCTTGCATTTATCATCCACAATGAACCACAGGAGAAGAACGCCGATGAACGAAACACTATTATGGGCGGGTGTTTCAGTATCCTTACTATCATCATCCAGTCCTACTCTGAACTGCTTAGGGAATAGCAGTTAATGGAACTGTTCAAGTATGTGCTAGATGACTGCCTATTTGAGTACCGCACAGAACGAGGAGGCTCCAAATGTAAAAATTAAGATACCCGTATCGAAGGGTTCAGATTGATAGCAACAATGATATATAAGCTGCCAGGGTGTCTGCCACATCTCTTCACAACGGTGTTGACAGTGCTGAAGACTGGAGATTGGCGGACACGCAGACTAAGTGACTGGTGCATCGCCGGCAAGTTCGCTGAAAAGAGTCAAACAGGCTACGTTGGTATCGATAATGCTGGGTGCATCTGCTACATGACCAGCTTCTTCCAGCAGATGTACATGATTCCGTCGTTGAGGCAGGCAATCTTCGAGGCTGAAGACCCTCAGTTCAATCCGGCGACAAAACAGAATAACATCTTGTACCAACTCAAGGTGCTATTTGCATCGTTGCAGTACGGTGAAGAGGAATCTTTTGACCCCAGAGATTTCTGTGAAAGTTTCAAGGATCATTCCGGCAACCCTATTAACATCTATGAGCAGATGGACGTCGATGAGTTCACCAATATACTCTTCGATCGGCTGGAGAACCAACTTAAGGGTGGCCACAACTTCATCAATGAACATTTCGGTGGTGTCATGGCTAATGAAATCATCTGCCGAGGATGCCCTCATTCTTCAGAAAAAGAGGAGCCCTTCTTGTCAATTTCACTCGAAGTCAAGAATAAGAGAGATATCTACCAGAGCCTGGAGGCACTCGTAAAGGGATAACCACTAGAAGGCTAGAACGCCTACCAATGTGATATCTGCCAAAAGAAGGTAGCGGCTACCAAACGAGTGAGCTTAAAGAGACTACCCAACCATCTGATAATCGTTCTGAAAAGACTGGAGTTCAACTACGACATAATGCAGAAGACCAAAATCAATGATCTGTGCGAGTTCCCGATGCGGCTCAACCTACGACAATATTCCCAGCAACATCTGCATACGATGGCAGGCAAAAACCCAGAGTTGCTTGACCAAATGCCTGACGACTACTATACCTATGAGCTTAAAGGAACAGTAATTCATATGGGCTTCGCTGATGCTGGGCACTATTACTCGCTGATCCGCTAGCGGAACCGAGGACAGAACTGGTTTGAGTTTAACGATAGTGTCGTTAGATCCTTCGATCCGGAACGTCTACCAGACGAAGCATTCGGTGCGGACACCGAAACCGGTCGTAGCGAACGTCGCAGAAATTCCTACATCCTAATCTACGATCGCAATAACCTCTACAACGAACGTAACGTAAGGGTCTAGCCGATCATAAGAGATCCTGTCTACCGCCACTGCGATGGAGCACTCGAACAGATCAAACAGCACAATGAGAATATGAACCAACGACGTATAATGTTCACAAAGAGCATGATGGAGTTTTTCTACCCTGTGCTGAGGCAGATACCTAATACTCCAGGAGTGAACGAACATCAGTCAGGACTATTCAGAATGTGTGTGTCCTACTTCTTTTCGGTGGTGATCAGACAATCCGAGCGTCGACTGATCTTTGAATTAGCCAACCACTTGATGGACAAGATGCGTGTCAACAGCCAGCTCGCTGTGCAGACCATAGAGATCCTGTGCCACCCTCTAACAATCAGAGAGATACTGATTATTAACCCAAATTCGGATAGACGTAAACTCCTGGCAAACATCATCGTGTAGATCTATGAGATTGCCGATAAGCCCATCAACGATCTGTAGTTCCGTCCAATACAATAGGCCTTCTTCACCAGTTTACTGTTCTTAGCCACTGAGAGGAAATGGTTGTAAATGGAGGCAGCTGACGAAATGTTCATGGTGATGTACAAACTGACGAGGAACAGTCAATTAGTGTGTGAGTTCCTACTGGAATCTGAAGCGATTGGCCGCCTCATTGAATCCAACTTCCATAGCAACTTCAAGACCTACCCGCAGATCTAGCCACCATTGTTGAATGACCCGAACTCCGACTGCCTATACTCTCCATATCAGACAAACGAAAGTCAATTCACGGTCACAACGCAACGTCGCAAACAGTATGAACTGCAACGCAACTACCTCTGGGGATTGCTCAGCGAACTGCTCAAACAGTGCGACCTTCTTAAACCCAGCCTCAAAAGGACATTCGATAGCTTAAACTTCAAGCTACCGGAGAAGTAAAGGCAATTACTCGTGCTCCGCGATGTGGAGTTTTTGGATGAGGAGTACACCAAATTTGGGTTGAGGAAGTTGGGAGACGTATTGGCCACCATCTCAACAGATGATCTAGATCAAACAGAGATCCTCATCAATTGGGTAGTGAAATCGATTCGAAAGAATGTGCAGGGGAAATTTAGGGTAGTCTATGCCGTCTACAAACAGCTGGTTCATATCACCGATGATTACCAGGAGGTTCGAATGGAAGCCATCGAATAGATCATCCAGCAGGTTGCCAATGAGACTTACTTTGAGGAGCAAGAAATCTCTGTGCAGTATATACTCAAGGTAATCTTCATTTGATGCAGATTGTCAGAAAAAGTCCTGAGCTTCTCGATTACCTCAGCAAGACCAACCTTTCCAGGGAAATGATCAAGGTCATTCGGAAGAATCAGAGCAAGGATATCACAAGCTCTCGAATCGTACAAACATTCTTAATTGCAGAAAGACATTAATAAATCGCAGCACCCCCTCCACGGAGTTCGCATACCAAGGACCAATATTAAATACCTCTCCTAATGTGAACGGAGGATCACTGAGTGGGAAAAGATTCGATCGGGTTAGCCGATTCCACGATCCGAGTGGGACTCCGACGACGACCTTGCTGACGAGAAAGACCTCGAAATCGAGAGGGTCATCAGCCATTAGTACCTTCCCATCAAATTTAGCAACGAAAGTACGTTTCACTTCGAGCCCGTAACCGTCAAGAACTTGCATTTTGACTACCTGACTCTCTCTGGAGGCGATAAGCCCATAGGAACATGGAAGGACAGCGAATTTCTCTCCCAGCAGAACATTCCGGAAAGCTCAGAGGGAGAATAGTCCTAATTTGCAGAGAGCAGCTCTGAAGGCATGAACGACTAGCAGTCAACGTGATGTATACTACGAGTAGAGCTTGGCGGGAAGAATCAGGCGGGACGGCCAACCCGTTCCATTGTGAGGTTGAGCATTAACTTGACCATCTGCTGTAGCTTCTACGACTCGACCCATGAGCTACCTGCAGCTTTCTCTCTTCACAATAGCGGTAGAGATTAAAGGCCAGTTCGGGGTGCTATCGCATGAAATTAGCAGAAGCCCATGGATGGTTGCGAATGCGAGCAGTGTCGTATCGAGTCTTTGGGTTCACGTCGAGCAAGTGCCCCACAAGGTCTTTAGCAGCACTGGAAATGTATTTCCAGTCATCTTCGGGAAAGTCGATTTATCCACTAAGAATTTTCTTGCGAAGTTCCGTGTCAGGACCTTTAAAGGCAGGTCTTCCACATAACCTGCATAGCAAACTGGAGTACATTAGGTACATCAATGCGCCAAGCGACCAAAAATCCACAGCCTCGTCGGTTGGGTTGCTTGCGATGATCTCTGGTGCTTGAAATTAGCTCAGTTCGTTGGAAGCCAGCACAAGATTTTTGCCAACCAGCCTGCTCATGCCGAAGTCTAGCACTTTAATAACTGGGTTGCCAAGTTCGACGCTCACCATAACATTTTCTGGTTTTAGGTTGTAAAGGATGAAGCCTTGAGAGTGGCAGTAGTCTATCACATCGGTCAGCGTCTTCACTATTCCGCAGATAGTTGCTTAACTCTTGTCCGCAAGGGAATTTATCCAGTCCAGCAGGTCACCACCGGTCAATCGTTCCATGACCAGAGAGAAGCTGTCAGGACTATCATAGGCCTCGATAATGTTCACCAGGTTGGGGTGATCCAGCTGAATGGCCTAGCCTGCTACCTTTTGTATCTGATCGTACTCCTCGTGCAAACGTTTTAGGCACTCCGGTGGCAACTTGTTCTTGCGTAGTCGCTTGATCACCACTCCACGATCGTGATCGCGGTGAGTCGCCTTGATCAACTCATAATAGCTGCCTCTGTATTAGTTAGCAAGTACTCGCTGAAGGTCTCCTCCAGGTCGTAGTCCTGCTTTATGTCCTCTCGTTTGACCTTTTCCATGCACTAGCGAAACAATAATGAAGGGATTTCACTGATCACACATCTGACTAGCGCTCGGAAGCCATTGGCTCTTCAGCAACTGGTTCTGTCTCGACTTCCGGATGAAGATCCACAGGGGTTTAGGTTGACGGGTTTGTTTCCTAAACTTTATCGCCTTGCTCCGGAGCCGGTAAGATTGCGGTTTCAATTTGCGGCTACTTGGGTATGGTTGGTGGCTCTAATTCCACCTGTTCGGGCTATTCGGATTCGACTCTCAGCTCTTCTGACTATACGGTGACTTACTGGACAATTTGCTAAGGTGTTTATTGATTAAGATCTTCAGTGTGTGTTGGTTGTTCATCGAGGGTCGTTTCTGGAGCTATCGCATCCGTTTACTAACTCGGTTGACTGGCTGCTTCAGGATGAATCTCTGTCTTGATCTCCTATGATGGTTGGCTGGCGGGTTAAACTATTTATTAGGTGGGCTTTAATTGTGGCTGACTTGTTATCTAAGCTGCAGGTTAATTCTGAGTATCAACCTCTGGGCCATCACTAGGCTTTGCGGCAAGTGGTTACTCGCTTGGGGGATCGGGTTTGCTTTCTTCCTCAGCAAGTTTAGGGATATCTTATTTTGATTGCTCTAACGGTTTTTATATGACTTCTTTGATCTACTCCTAAAACTTTGGCTATTCGACTTTCTCTGGTTCGACTTATTAGGGCCGCTCTACGGCTGGTTCCACTGGCGATTGTTCCAGTACTTTTGGAATCTCCTATTGTTGAATAATTTCGACTTAAACTGGTTCTGGTTTGATGTGTGGGATGAATTGAGTCATAACTCGCTCCCTTTCGTAATGGGTGAGTGTAGGCTCTGCATGAGAATCCCGAAGTGGCACATTCGGTACCTGGGTCAGCGGTATCGAAACAACTTTCTGAATTCTCTTCCTAAGAGTATGCAGAATGTATATTTCAGTTGTTAGTCCAGGAAAACTTTCATAGCCCTCCAGCTTGTTGGGCATCGGACTTTCATAATAATTTTCCCCGATTAATTCCAGAGATTCCACATCGAAGACCTTCAGATCCACATGGCAGAGCAAAGACTCAATATAGCCTGCCTTTTTGGGTCCAACGAATAGCGCAATGCCGCCCGGCACCAAGAACTTCTCGAGTAGGTGATAGACCTATTTGGTGGGTGCCCCTGGTGCAATTACATCGCTCCCGATGATGATATCGTACCGGTTGTTGAAACTTTGGTAGTCCTTCCAGTTAAGCTTCATCACGACGGCCTTGTTCATATTGTTCTTGAGGCAGTTGCGTCGCGCATTTTCAACCACCTCCGGAAGGTAGTCACTCAGTAGGCAATTCTTACAGCTGGTAAACTTAAGCACTGCGATGCCTGCTATGCCTGTGCCCGATCCTAACTCCATCACAAACTTATCCTGGAATACCTCGCGGTGAAGGATAGCGTACCTTGCCAACACTATTCCTGCCTACCAAATGCGCAACCCGTCAAACCCGTGGGGGAAGCGTAGGATATGCGTCAACTTGAGCGTTCGTGCCTTTTCGCTGTTCAGCACTATGAGGGTATCCTTACCAATAAGCACGTTCTGGTCGTTGGTGGATTGCTTACCGCCCATGTAAATAATATCCACAGGAGGAATACGCACAGTCAAGACTTGAAGTTCTTCTGCTCGTTCTTCTTCTATCTACGAACTCGATCACGACCTGTCTTGTCGAGCTCCTTCTTGCGGATGCGTACCTCCTTGGGAGTAATTTCTAGCAGTTAGTCATCTCGCACGTAGCAGATTGCCTCCTCAATTGAGAAGGATTTATTGGGGACCAACACCACCTTTTCATCGTGAGCATGTGTTCGGACGTTGGTGAGTTTTTTCTCGCGAGTGGCATTGACTTCCACATCCTCATCTTTGTTTGTCTCTCCAATGACTAATCCGTTGTAAACCTTCTGGCCGGGTTTAACGAACAGATCACCGAACTTTTCGATTTCCTTGAGGGCATACGGTGTAGTTACACCTTCGGCCATGTTTATGATAGCTCCCTTCGGGTTCTTTTTCATTGGTCCAGAGTACTTCTGGTACTCGTGGAAGGAGGTCTTTACGCTTGCAGTGCCTTGTGTTTCGTTGAGCAGTTCAGTTCGGAGACCAATAAGTCCTCGGGTCGGACATAAGAACTCAAGCCGCATACGCTCGGCATCTAGCTCAGTGCTGTTCATATAAATACCCTTCCGGTTGTTCATCTTCTCGATCAAGTGAGTGGCGAAGTTAGGATGCATCTCAATCACCACCTTCTCGACTGGCTCCAGCAACTCTTGTGTCTTCGGATCTTTCTTAAACATGATTTCGGGAGGTGTGACTGACATCTCGAATCCTTATCTCCTCATCTTCTCGAGGAGAATTCCAAGATGCAGATCACCTCGTCCTCGTACAGTCACCGAATTCGACTTGCCCTTTGCACCATCAATAACGAGAGCAACATCGTTTTCTGACTCCCTCAAGAGCCTTGCTTTAATTTCATTGAGAGTGAACTTATCTCCTTCCCGGCCAGCAAGGGGTGAGGTATTGACGTTGATGCTGATGGCCATCATCGGTGGATCAATCTTATTAGACTTGATGACAGACTTGTAGCCATCTTCGCATAACGTATGGGTAACCCCTGTATTTTGGAAGCCAGCAATCGACACAATATCGCCGCTAACCGCCTTCAGCATTTCGATTTGGTTGAGTCCCAATCTGCGAATGATCTTAGTCACTTTGCTGGTCTCAACGTGGTTGCCCTCTTGGTCGTAGCTATTTAATTTTTTGCCGATTTCAAGGTTGCCTGAATTGATCCTCCCCAGGCACATCTTACCAAAGAAGCTGTTGGGTTCGGTTTGAGATACAAGCAGCGAGAACTCGCTAGCAGTGGACACTTTCGGTGCTGGAATGTCGTTGAGAATACAATCCAATATGCAATTGACGTTGGTCTTTTCATCTTCCATATTCTTGACAGCCCAGCCATGCTTGCCCGAGGCGTAGTAAATTGGGTAGCTGAGTAGTTCGTCTGGGCAATTCAAGTCGCAGAACAGCTCGAACACCTCGTTTTCAACTTCCTTTAGGCGAGCCGTTGGGCGGTCAACCTTGTTGATGATCACAATAGGTTTGAGTTTGTTCTCGAGAGCCTTCCGCAGCACGAATTTTGATTGTGCCATGGGTCCTTCTGTGGCGCAAATCAACAGGCACACTCCATCGACCATGCTCATGATACGTTCCACCTCTCCACCAAAGTCGTGATGCCCAGGGGTATCCACAATGTTGACCTTGTGGCCCTTGTATACAACACTGGTGCATTTTGACCTGCATAAGCTGCTTCTTACAGGATGGTGATTCCCTTTTCCTTCTCCAACTGGTTGGAGTCCATCACACATTCCTGCTCGCTGAGGTTGAACCCACTGGTTCGCAGCAGACTGTCCACGAGGGTTGTTTTGCCGTGATCGACGTGAGCGATGATAGCGATGTTGCGAATTTTGCTGGAATCCGAACTTTCCACTGCACTCATGGTGTCCTGCATGCTACCACAAGGCATACCTTCAGAGCCTGCTCAGCTGCTTCACTGCTGAAGTACCAGCGATTAAGTCGCACACCATTGCTACGGCTGAGTGGTAGCAATCGAGTGAGGTACTTTAACATGTTTTATTACTGGCCAAAAGCAACTCGAAACATCAGTACCGTTTGTATATGTCAACAATAAGCCGTTCGAGGGCACCATCGTCCTCGAGAATTTCGAACAGGCGGCGTTGCTGCTGTTGGTAGGTGCTTCTTGCTTTGTCACGTTCTTGGCGGTACTGGTGCTTCAACCTTCGGTGGCTCTAGGAGATTAGCTGGATGTTCTCGCGCTATCGTTGGGCATACAGCTGACGTTGCTATTGGGTTCGTTAGCGAATCACGCCAGTTGCACGTTCGTGCTTCGTGGATAGTGAGGTCAGTTTGAGTTTGGTGTGTTACTAGAATTCACGTTCCATCTGCAACTGGTCCTTTCGCTGGTCTGCCAGCTTCTTTCTTTCGAGGTTCTGAACTATCTGTTTTCTGGGTTAATCCTCAGTTGGTACATTCTTCGCATGTAACGGGCCTTGCCATCCCGCAGCCGAATCCCGACTGCGTGCTGTTCCTGCTACAGCTCTTATTGTTCCTTTCGTGCGTAGTAGGCTGTCATCGTCTTGTTCTTGTGAGGTTTACGAGCCTATCGTACTTCCTCGATGTTGTTCTATACCTTCTTGTCGACAATTCGATCCTTCAGGTAACTCTTGTACTTGTTTTTGATGTGCAACAGATCGTTGTTTCGCTCCTTACGGTTGTCCATCTCGTTTATCTTCTTGAATTCCAGCTTCACTTCTTCGATTTGATTCAGAATCTCGTCTTTGAGTACTGCTGGAATCAGCTCCTATTCGGCATTAAGTTGCCTATTGACTCTTCTGCCTGGTTTCTACTATTACCTGCTACCGCCAAACTCCTATTCCTCTTGGTCAGAGTCATCAGCCTTCTCGTCGGAATACACTGGCTCATCTCGAAATTCGCGGTTAATTCCCAACACCGAGTGCGTTTGAAAGTTATTGTCATCATTGTCAGGTCCGTCGACTGATTCCCTGGCTGACTTTACCCCGGCTACTCCCGCCGCACCCGCATCCCTTCGTAATTGATCGCTAATGCTCTCGAAGAACTCAAGCATGTGCTGGATGTGTTTGGTGCTTCCGCGGACAATTGCTTCAGCAGAAATATGCGAAAGATCGATGCCATAGAGCCTGCTCAAGTAGTCCAACAGAGCTTGTATCTTCTGTGCTGTACTTCCATGGTTCTGGCTGATCTTGATAAGCTTGATGTTGTCCTCAGGAAAGAGGATCTTGCACATCTCGAAGTAGATCTTATCGTCGCGCAGCACATCAACACCCTCAATTCGGACTCTCAGTCCACAGTTGGCGAAGATGTTGTCCACGATGGTCAGCAACCCAGCCTCATCCATAATCATCCCGCAAAACAGTTAGGTTATAATAGCACTTGGTTTGTGTACGGCAATAATAGATTTAATTGCCATGGCCGAACGAGTGGTACCTATGTACCAAGACTACGAGGAACAGAAGGAAATGACTTGCTACGAGTCGGTGCTGAACTGCTGCGGAACGTGCAGTGGGTGCATGCGTGCCTGGGCGCCCTGCTGCTGCTGTTGGTGTCCCTACCCCTACACCAAAATTACACAGGGCAACATCGGTCTGCGAGAGAAGTTCGGAAGGTTCTAAACCTAGTTGCAGCCAGGCCTGCACTACATAAACCCATGCACCGATCGCGTTATTCCAGTTAGTCTGCGCACAATGTACCTTACCGGTGGCAACGCAGAGTACTTGACCTGCAGCGCCAGCTGATCCTCACCAAGGACAACATCACCGTGAACATTGACACCGTTGTCTACTATAGGGTCATCGATCCAAAGAAGGCCTGCTACAGGGTGTCGGCTATCAATGCGTCAGTGTGCTAAATTACCTACGCAACGCTAAGAACGGTGTGTGGCGAGCACACCTTACAGGAACTACTGGAGAAACGGCAGGAAATTGCGGACAACATCGAGGTGTTCGTCGAGGAGAAGGTCAAACACTGGGGTAGGTTGAAGATGTTATTCAGGTGTATATGTGGAACAGATTTACATCAAGGACATGATTCTCAGTAAGGAACTGCAGACCGACCTGTCGATGACAGCCAAGACTAAGCGATTGGCCGAAAGCAAGATAATTTCTGCTGAAGCAGATGTGCAGAGTGCAAAGTTGATGCGTGAAGCTGCAGACATTCTGAGTTCAAAGGCAGCCATGCAGATCCGTTACCTGGAGATTCTGCAGTTCATGGCCAAGGGTGCTGGCAGCAAGATCTTGTTCCTGCCACTGAGTACCGAGGAGTTCAGCGACAAGTGATCTGCTATAATAGATTAAAATGAGCAGTACAGTCTCGAAAATAGCGAACGTTATGGGCATAGCGTCAGTGGGCGTCATTCTGTCGCAGCTGACCCACTTCCGTACTGTAGGGTTGCCAACGTAGAGCAGGTGCAGTTCGATTACGATCGTCATGGACTCAAGAAGGGCGACTACCTGCTGACTGTGAACACCTTCGAAGACCCCAAGAAGCTCGGTCTGGTGTTAGTACACAATGCCAAAACCGACGGTTATAGCTACAAGCTCATCAAGAATGTCCCCGGAGAATATGTATTGGACAATAATGCCAGCTACTTCAATCGGGTGCCCCGTGGCATGCTCTACGTCAAAGAGCTAAAGGACAACGATTCGGAGGACTATGTAACTGCTGCTCATAGGGTAGGTGTTCGTTTCGTCTGTGGTGGGATCTAGGCATTTTCGTCTACCGTACTTCCGGTCGGTTAAGTGACACTGCTTCTTGAATCAAATTAACTCAAGCATCACTGCTCGCGGTCTTGTATAAGAATGGTCGCTTGGGGTTGTTGTTGAACTGGAGGTGTTCCGAACGTACCTCTATCATAGACGGGTGCTGGAGGAGAACGGATAAAAGAGGGGTAGCTGTCACCTGCAAGCTGACGGTTGTGGATCGTGAAGGGTGGATGTTCCTGGTATACTGTCGTAACTGAAGGTGGAATTCTATTAGGAGCTATAACCAAAGGAGGTACTATGACAGTATCGAGTGCTCGATAGTTGGTGACAGGAGTCATTGTCGTAATGGTTTTGATTGGCGCTTGAGCCATTATAGGGGTAACAGGAACCCGAACAGCTTGTTGGGAGTTCGGGTGAAGGGCGTTCGTGAATAGATTTTCAGGAACTGAGCGAACCATAACTGAGTCAGGACGATTCAGAGGCCCAACCTTCTCAATGATAGAATAGTTCTCGGGGGAAGGTTAGCGTGATCGGGGTTGGTATTTTCCACCGATTATCCTTTGATTGTGTGTCAGTCTATCGGAACCTACTTCTGTATGTATTCTCCCTCTATTTGCCATGGAGTTAACAAGCCTATCGCTGGCCCAAGAATAGTCGCTTCTGGGCAGCTCACCTGGCAGTTGACTTTTGCTTCCTAACTCTTTCGTTGCAGTTGAAAAGTCCTTTCCGAAGCTCTAGAATAATTGTCCTCGATCAATTGGATCTTGCCTCCTCCGAAGATGGTTCTCTCGACGCAAGCGTTCTATTTCAAGTTTAAGCGACTCGATGTGAGCTGCCCTCTGGTTCTTTTCCTCCTTCATCTGCATCAACAGCATCTCGCTTTTCTTCATTTCAGCTTCTCTTCGCGACACTTATTTTTGTTTGGCAGATAGGACCGACTGCAACCGCTATTCCCTGATTGAATCCTTGATCTCAGTTTCCCGCAGTTGCACACTTAACTTGTCGATTTGACTTTGAATGTCAGTGATCTTCCGAATCATGTTGGCAGTCACTTGTGGATCTTTCGCACTTTCAGCTCCAGATATCACCGAGCCTGGTGCTGGTGTTCCATGGTTGATGCTAGCAGTATTATTGAATACGTTGTTCTAGTGGAGGGTCGTGTTGGGCTGGTTAATAACCAAGCCCTACGAGTGCTATTGCCCATGATCCCTGCGAATTGCACCTTCGAATGCTCTGGGGTGCTGGATAAAATTATTTGACTGTTGTGGCGGAATTGACTGGATAGACTCGACCTGCTTATGAGATTGGTTTGTCTGATTCATTTCATGATGGAAATCGGTGCTATTGACCATACGGATTGGCGGTGGTGGAGGAAGCTGAGGTGGGTTGGATTGATGGTTGCTTTGTCGAATAGTTTGATGGATGGCAGCCTGCACTATTCCTGTAGAATACGGGTGTTGATCACTAATTTGTTGTTGCGACTGATAGTTTCCCGCCACATTGGAAGGGTTCCATGGAGACGGTATAGTTTGGTTTGTTCCCATTCTGTTTAGAATTTATGGCTAGAATGCAGCTCCGAACGCTTCAAAATTCTAATTTGTAAGAGCTTGATGGGTCATGGGCGTCATCGAAGGTGGGCTGCGAGTTGCTGCATCATTCACGGGAGTTTGCTGGTTATAGTGGGCACGATCTGGCTGATAAGCTCCAGCAAGATTGACAACCATGTTCTTTTCAGCTGTCTCCATCGGCTGCTAGTGGTGCATTCCACCGATGGCGTTATCTGAAGGAAACCGTGATTGGATGGCAGGTGCGTGCATATTGAACCTATTCTGATTGGTAATGTCGAGTTGTGATGAAGAAGGTAACGCACTAATTGGGTGTGCACTTGGAATATTCGGAGCGGTAGCAGGCATGATTTGTTCCACTAAACTTGGCAACTGCTGTGAAGGAAACGCAGCATTCTGGCGAGCCATGTCGCCCAGCACGATACCTGCCATCATGTTAATCAGTGGGTCGGGTTGTGTTTGTGGTTGGTTGTTGACTTGCGTGAAAAATGCTTCGGCAACATGGTTCTCTTGAGGGTGGGCTTGCAATGGGTTGGGTTGATGGGGCTGCTGTGGTTGTTGCTGCAGAGCTGTTGCAAATAAATTGATCGCCTGCTGATCCAAGTTGGCTTTAGTTGCACTGTCCCCTATATTTCTGTCAGGAGTGGGTACGCTGGGGTTGAACATCCCCATTGAGGTTGGAACCTGTGGAGATTGTTTACTCACCCCCATAAAGTTCTGGTTAAGCTGAGAAATTCGATCGTGAGCGTCCACAGACGTAGTCTTCATTATCGTCCCCTAAGACTGCAACCGGTTCATATGCCGGTTATGTTGTGTATCCTTGTATCGTGGCTCGAATATCTTCTTGCGTCTGCGCGGGGTATCGGGGTGTTCATAGTAGATAATAGAATCCAGATGTGGATCGGTTTGTTGCTGCCCTGGCGACCCACTCGGTTTTGTCGCCCTGGATTGATAGCCGCGTTCTGCTTCCAGCATTATCTACTGCATATTGGCGTCCATCTTATAATTATTCATGACGAGCGAAATATAAAACCTCAAGCGATTCGTGAAGGATGAGGAGAATATGCTCGGGATTCTGCAGCGCTACTTCGAACGTTACCAAAAGCGTGAAGAGGAGGTGAGCAATGAAGCAAAGGTAGCCAAGTAGCAGTTAGGTTAAATTGTTGCTTTGGAAGGAAGTGATAAGGGCAAGAAACTTGCGAGTTGGCTCGCAATGAGCTACGATATGTACAACCTCAAGCTCGATAACGTTGAAGACACTGTGAAGAAGTTCCTTCCGGCCGTGCAAGAGCTGAGAGACCAATTGAGTTCGCTGAAAGAGACAACCGATTAGTAATACAAGCACGAGCGGAAGCTGACTCCCGAGGCGAGGACAGCAGTCATCAACAGGCTAAAATAGGTTACCCGTAAGTACCTGCAGCAGCGCTTGACCATGCACCGGCTGATCGAAGAGTACCATGCAAAGAGCTGCCTGAGTGAGTTCAGTCAGTACATCGAGCGAGTCACCAACCTTATGCAGAAGATGAAGAACGTCTCTTGATATTATTTTCAATGATTCTCTAGGAGCACTTTTAACTTCTGATCAAGCATCTCTACAACTACAAGATCGTCGTGACAGCATCAACTGCCTCCAAAGTCTTGTTTGAGAAGAAAGGGCTCACACCCGCCATGTTCCTTCGGCCGTTCTTCAAGCCGGTACCCAAGAGTAGCGACTTTACGCTCATCGATGTCGAGGATTACTGCCAGCCCAAGGAGAATGTCCTGTTCGAACGTATACGGGAGACCCTCGCCCGTTCGGTGGTCAACCCCAAGAACATAAGTCGCGAGAAATACAGCACCCGTAATGAAGTAGAGGATCACATAAACAACCAGGGCTTCCTCTGGTTTTTAGAAGCCAGTAAACTGTACATGGACAGCGTGTCCTATGAGTATGAGGTGACTACCATTGACCAACCCATGGCGGTTGTGCACATCATCAGCATAGATGACGAAAACTTCAGCCAATAGTATATCAAGGTGGTCAAGGCGACCAATTAACTGCTGAAGATGGCGTACAAGTTGAACCCCACCCAATACCTAAACCTGGAGATCATGGTGGTAGTGCTTATCGATCGCAGCAACAACCGCACAATTGAGTAAGCACTGAAGTGCAGCAATCTGCTCAAGGAGGAACATCGAGTCAAGGGAAATTTCATATGCCGAATAGAGGTCAACACACCCGAGGCATAGGACATGACACTGTGGTCAAGCTTCAGGAGGAACAGCTATGCTTATAAGGTCACTCTCAAGGAATCCGATGTTGTGCGGTTGATGAGTCAAGAGGCCTACGATAAGCTGAATACTCAATCCAACGACTTCCAGCTAATCGTGAGAGAGGGTATATCAAAGCGTATAGATTACCTCACAAGGCAGTACAAAGAGTACTCCAAGGTGTCCAACAGAATATTTGGCGCACTGAACAATGCCAACCTCGATAAGGATAAGTACTCTGCTTCGGAGGCGGAGATCCGCGAGCTGGGGGACCTGTACTTCATCGAGCGCGAGCACAAGAAGGCCTACGAATGCTACAAATAGCTGAGTGGCAAGTGGGAGAACCGCAACAAGAGGATCTACGTGTCACTGCTGGAGATGATTAGCCACTGCCACGTCTTTTCCAAGATTCTGCAGTTCGCTTTGAAGGGAGATCCGTACGCGCATCTAGAGAAGGAAGCCAAGGTCATTTTAGATCACAGTTCTTTCTTCCTGAAGTATAGTGTGCTGATGGTGTACTCCCTGTACGTGCTCAAGACATTCAAGAAAGAGTTCATCAAGGAGGTGTTTTACCCCAGACTCAAGCAACGGTTCAAGGCTGAAGTACCTGTCCCACCAGTGATGGCATTCCTACTCGAGGAACAGTATGCCACTTTCCACCTGAA
>ERZ724508.553-NODE-553-length-26157-cov-7.876408_pt1 | contig 26157 bp, 33 predicted proteins | sample MGYA00376041_ERZ724508 | MGnify/ENA primary metagenome ERZ724508 (study PRJEB28724, sample SAMN07190887) | wastewater metagenome | isolation source: effluent of sewage treatment plant in Hong Hong | place: USA: Christiansburg, Virginia | collected 2016-03-01 ...
CGAATAGTCGTTCTCTGCCAATGGGAACTTCTTGGACCTTCCAGTTTCATAGAAAGGCAGGTCCAACGATATAATGTTTTCGCGCTTCACGCCCAAACATTCCACCGACAAAAATGCTTCTGCCCTTCGAATGAGCTTTTTCACTTCTCTGATGAGCTCGCTATCTGCCTCACCTATTTCCTTTTATTGAATGTCTTTGAATCCTTCTGCCGAAATCTGCTTAACCTGCGGATATCCTGCCAACTGGCGCTATCTGGCGAAGTTCTCGAAGAAATCTAAGTATTTCTTCGCATCGTGGTCGAAGACTGCATATGAACCCGATGTCATATAAGCGACGTGCACATTATGCCCCTGCTTGATTAGTTTCATGATGGTTCCACCCATGCAGATCACATCATCGTCCGGGTGGGGTGAGAATATCACTACAGTCTTCTTCTCAACTGGAGGGTTGCTCTCAGAGTAATAAGCCAACGGGTTCTCTCCCTTCTCTCTTCCCAATGGCCATCCTGTAATCTTTTTGTGGATCAAGTTGTACACTTTGAGGTTTACTGCTTCGGCATTGTCATTGCCGACATCAGTCACCAATTTGCTCAGCTTATGGGTTTCGTAGTCATCATAAGTTAGTCGGAGAATAGCTTTCTTGACCTGTTCAGACAGCCACATGACTGCTTTGAGAGTCCAATAGTCATCATAGATGATCTCGGGATCTGCGATGTCTCCACGAATTGTCCAGGGATTGACGAACCGGGAAAGTTTTTCGCTGGCTGGTCGATCAAGGTAAAACGTGCATTTGGGATGCTCATGCAGGAGAGTTGCTGGGATTTCGATGGTCTTTGGACCTTCGATTGTCTTCTGAACAATTGCTGACTTGCTCTCCGACCAAGCCATGATGATAATTCGTTTGGCTTGCAATATTGTCCAGATTCCCATGGTTATTGCGTGCTTCGGAACATTCTCCTATCCATTGAAGCCTGCTGAGTTATCCCTACGAGTAACTCTCTCAAGGTGAACCAATCGAGTAATGCTGCTGGCACTTGATGGTGGTTCGTTGAACCCAATATGCCCTGTTCTGCCGATACCCAGGATCTGAAGATCAATTCCACCGGCCTGCGCTATCTTCCTTTCGTAATCCTTGCAGAACTCGTTGACCTGATCCTTTGAGACCTCTCCGGAAGGTACGTGAATGTTTTCCTTGGGAATATCAATGTGATTGAACAGTTGGGTTGCCATGAACTGATGATAACTCTCCGGGTTGTTATGGCTGATCGGGTAGTACTCATCCAGGTTGAAGGTTATTACATCTTGGAACGACAGTTCGCCATTCTTGTGCAGTTTGATAAGCTCCTTGTAGACACCCACTGGTGTACTACCAGTAGCGAGACCCAACACGCACTTCTTCCCTTCTGTGTTTTTGGTGTGGACGAGTTGCTTGATTTCATTTGCGATTTCACGACAAGCTTATGCTGAGGTCTCGTAGAAGCGTGTATCCATCTTCTCGACGGTGCTAAATCTCGGGTACTTGCTGAGTGCAAGGTAGGACTCCTTGATGGGCTTCCCCTCTGTTCCTATACCGCTCATAAATCAACAATAAGGGATACGACAATAATTTAACAACAAAGACCAACCCAAATCAAGAATAACCGTAAAGCGATCACACCTTGATTCGAGCGAGCTAGTGGGCAAGTGAAGGGTTCCTTCTGAATACGAACTGCAGCATTTAGGCGAGCTTTGTGTTAGTACGAGCCAGCTCAGCCTGCAGATCTTCGACATTAGCTGCTGATCTGCGATCGGCAAGCTTTGGCTGCTGCTTGTAGGTTAAGATTTCACTTGTAAGTTGCTTTACTCGTAGCTCTAGATCCTTGTTGATAGCTTCGACCACTGCGATTTCGTCTTCCAGATCCGTCAGCCTCTAAACTTCGCTTTGGAGAACCTCAATTTTCAGTAATAGTTGGCGTTTGTCTTGGTCGGTGTGTGCGTACTTTACAGTGATCTACGATCGGCTGGACAGTCTGTCGGATTGCTTTTCGAGTTCAGCCAACCTCCTATCCTTGACAGTGAGAGCTTCATTGAGTGACTGCTCCTTCACAGCGTAGATTGTCATGGTCTCGTTCAGGATATTCTGAGTTTTGGTGAGTTTATCGTTGAGTAGCTCGATGTGATTCTGCTTTGTCGCGAGTTCTGCTTGTAAATGTGCTGACTCTTGCTGCATCTGCTGGGCTAACGACTGTAGTTGTTGTTGGAACTATTGGTTCTGCTGACGAAGCTTGTGGTAGTTTGGATCCTCTTCAGGATTCACCATCGTGAATTCCATGGACTTGATCTGGTTGTGTAGCTGAACAATGGTTTATTAGCGCTTGCGAATCTCCATAGGCATATCGCTGCTGCGTACCTGCAGTTCCTGAACTCGCTTTTCTAGACGTTCTTTCTCGAGTCTCTCGGCGTTAAGGTCATTGAAGTTCTTTATGTACTTCTGCAGGAGGTCCTGTTGCTTCTTTGATAACAGCTCGTTTTAGGCTCTGAGTTCCTCCATCTCGCCGATGCTGTTGCGGTTGAAAATAGTTAGGCGTTCGTAGTCGCGACCCATACTGTTGTGAGTCTATTCGATATGCGCCTTTAGCTTATTGACCTCACCTTGGAGTTCCATGTTGTGTGCGTTGAGCTATTCGCACTGCTGATGAAGCATCCGCAGGTCGTTACTGAGCCTGCCATTATCTCCCTCTAATGACAGCTTCGCTTGGTTAACGTGTTCAAGTTCGAGGAGTGCTTCATCCAATCGTGCTTTAACGTCGTTATTGATCTGGTTGACACTGGCCTTGTGTTCGTTGAGGTCTGCATGCGATTCGACCAATCGATTATATTCTCGCTGTGCCTATTGATTTTGGAGTCGTGCTCTTTCGTGCTCAGATGATAAGTTATCGAACTGTACCCTGAGCATACTGTGCTGAGACGATAACACGTCGAGGTTGGTCTGTAAGTTGCCCGTAGCAGCCTGCAGTTGTTCGATTGTCTGTTTATGCTATTTGTTCATAGTTCTTAGTTCCCCGTTTTCTTGGTTGGATTGAGTTAGTTGCACTGTTAGCTCTTCTTTCTCCCGAGTGAAGTCATCGAGCTGTGCTTTCAGCTTATCAAGGGCAGCCATTTTCTAATCAATAAATTGGTCTCTCATAGCGATTTCCTGCTGATACTTCTCACCCTCACTGGCAATGCGTTGGTTTAACAACCTGATTTCGTTGTCATAGGCTGAGTCTTTTTCTTGCTGGAGTTGCCTTCTCTGGCTAAGGTCTTGTCGATAACTCTCTCTCTCGCGTTATAGCTGCTCTTTGAGAATTTGTTACCGCTTCTAGTACTCATTGTCGTCCGAACCGATGAATTTCGGGCTTTCGAAGGAAGCATTGAGAAGTCGGTCATCATAGTTAGCTTGGTTCTTGAAGGAAGCTGTCATACAGCTTTCCTTTGCTTGCTGGATGGATGCGGGCGATGGCAACACTTCCATAGCTGGTGCTTCTGCACATACTAGTTGTGGTTTTGGAGCTTCGATAAATTGTGAGTCAACTGCAGTGATGTCTGGCCCGGTCAATATTCCTCGTAAAACAGACGACTGAACAGCAGTATCTGTAGGAACCTGGTTCTTCTCCTTCGAACGGACCAGAAGTTGATCGGCGACGTTATCGGTAAGTTCAAGCGACTATTTCTTGCTTGCCGATTTTTTATAGGTTGGTAGCTTCTCGCTGTCAAGATTGATAAGATCCTTGAATGTTGGAGCTGGGGACTGAGGCTTCTTTGAATCTTCCAGTCGAGGCTTGCTTGTCTTCATGCTCGGCGAGGGCAGCATTGGAATGTTAGTTACGAGACCGATTTAAAGTTGTGGCAGTTATCTCGGATTGGACGCTTTGAGTTTCAGCTCTTGCTCGGTCTGTTCAGGGTTGGACACTTGAATGCGAAAGTTCTCTCGAAGAGCTTCTAAGGGTGGTTGGGAGGAATATTGGGGAAGGGGAATATTTCCATTCGGCTGATATGGAGCACTTGCGGGTTTGGATATGGCTTGTTCTGCTAGTTTGGCAGTGAGTTGAGCAAAGGGATTGACTTATTGAGACTGTAATTTCGTTCGGCTTTGCTGCTGTTCATGATGTGGTTGCTGCTGCATAACGTTACTCGTGTGCTTTGGGCTTGCTTGCTGAATTAGTGCATTTGGATTGGTTCCTTGGAGCAGCATGGCTGCTTGCCTGTTCAGTTATGACGTTGGGGTTGGTAGCTGTGACTGCATTTTAGGAGGAGATTGTGGTGGAAGTCTCATTCCATAATCGGGATACTGGATTGGGTAGCCTCCGTGTTGAGGATGGTTATAGTGTACTTCCAATGGGTGTCCAGTATGGTGATTGCTACGCTGCTGACTTCCACGGAGAGCTTCCTTTGGGGTACCTCGATCGAAGTCGAATCGCACCTGCTCAACTATAGACTTGCGGATTTCATCGTTGGGATGCTGTACTTGGTGGTGTGGATGTTGATGATGGGGTTAGAAGGATCGTTGACTGTACCCGACCTGTGAAGAGGGTGAAGGTAACCCAGCTTGCACAAGCATGTGGCTTATAGATGGCATAGACTCGCGTGGTTGACTACGTCGCCGCATCTCCACCGACCGATCAATAGAGCTACGCCCACTGATCGAGGAGGTACTTCGATCGTCGTTGCCAGCTACTCCATCGATTCTCTCACAGTAAACATTCGCTATCAGTCTGTTCAGCGAATCCTGGTATACAACTTGCTCACCCCTGAAGCTGAGGTGACTCTCTGCCATGAAGGCAAACTTTGCGACCGTTGTTTCGGCATAGACGTCTTTCCGAAGGATGACTATGTCGAACTACATAGAACAATAGTGATACCTTCTTCTCCTGGTACTGTTGACGACTGACATCGAAGTATACTGTTGCCTTGATCTGGATCTTCTCGTCGATGGGGTTGTCGCATGCTGCTCTGACAGTGAGATAGTTCGATGAATATTTCTTGCTGCCACGCTGCAGCACTATGCGATGGAGCACTCCAGGAGGTAAGTAGGCTTGGCCACCCACGTATAAGCTGGTGAAGTGCAGCCCGAGCCGGTACTTGTGCTGTTCCGTGCCGAATCGGTCGAGAAGCTTGAGCATGAATAACTTTTATGCTTGGAATGTTTTAAATTCGATAAATTGATCGAGTCCATAGCCGGTATGTGACTGTCAAGAGAGCCAAAGATATTGTAAATCAGAGAATGAAGTCAAAATGTCGTGCATCCCATGAATGGCAACCAAGATACGGAACTGGTTTTTAGAGCCTTGTGAAAACATCACAGGCGTCGGACTTGAACATTCAGCGAAAGAGCTCTCCGAAATGCTGCTGGAACAGGGTAGAAGTCGCCAGCGGATTCAATTTCAAAAATCAGTTGATTAATTAACCATTTCAACTGTAGTCGCTGGCTGAAGTTCAAATACGCTTTCGCTTGAGACCTTAGCGGCTCTCTTCGAGCCTTGGGCTACCCAGTGGCCTTGCCAATAGCCCAGCACCTCTTATCTTGTACTTACTATCCCCTAAATTCGAGACGCTTAATATTGAGTTGCTCACATGACCAGCTGATGAATTCCTTCACTGATACCCGAATCACTTCATTATTCGAACCTCCGCTCTCCACTGAAGCTTCGTGCTACATGCATCGCGATGTCGCTGTCTTCTAACGCTCTGAGCTTTAGCAGATCCTTCTCAAGGATACTCTAATGGACATGTTCAGCAAGTTGTGTTATCCTTGTTAATCAGCTGTTCCCACAAATCTGCATCTTCGTGGGATGTTGCTAATTGCTGAATCCGTCAGCTGGAAGGTCCTTCGGGTTGCCGACAGCGAATCCGACGATGCCATGCGGAGAGTCGACCAATCATTTGATTAATTTATTCAGACTGAGTCCAAAGGTTTGGCGTATCTCCAACAGCTCATGACCACGACGCGAACACACCTGCAAACTTCTAAGGCCACCCAAGGCAATCTTAAGTACAATTATTGCGCCTGTAAGATGCGCGAAATAGGTGCCAGTTATGGCCATTTTTCAAACTCAAAACTAGCTGCTATTCGGTGATTGAGCCCACGCTTACGTTCATTGATGTCCCACAAGATAACCACAATCGAATGGCCTCGATCGGCCTGTCCTTTGGTAAAATACTGGGTACGCTGATTTTAAATTGGTTTATAAGGTGGAGGGTCAGTTCAACCTTCAATATTATTTATTGTTTGAAACATGAAGGCATAACGTCTGGCAATCGTCCTCCTCCTCGTCGGAGTCGTCGTCGCTGGTTGCGCTAAATCTCACGGCAAGTCCTGGACCTACGGCAAGCCCGTCAGCGCAAAGAACATCTTCCAGGGATGGTCCGATGATAGCTGCGAAGCTGAGGCCCCCAAGGGCAAGGTCTGGACTGAGGCTCCCAAGGTCACCGTTGTTGGACTCGCTAACCCATGGGGCTATGTTACTCCTGCCCAGAACCCGACTGTCAAACCCGCTGTGATCTCCATCACCAAGGTTGATGATGACGAAGAGGAAGGAAACAAGTGGGGAGGATTCAAACCCGCCAAGAACCCAACTGTCGATCCCGAGTGGAAGAAGGATGACGATGTTGTCGAAACCAAGACTTGGACTATTACCCAGCCAGCCAGGAACCCAACTGTTGATTGGGACGATAAGCCAGTCGTCGTTATCAAGAGGATTGATGATGCTCCCGACAACTACGGTTGTGCTGAGTGGAGGCAAGGAGTTTGTACCCGCTGCTCCGTCAGGTTCATTGCTCGCTCTCGTACTTGCGAGCCCGTCAATCCCCTTTGTGCCACCTGGGATAATACCGGAAAGTGTACTAGCTGCTACAAGGGATACGCTGTTTGTGCTGAGGGATGTGCTCCCGCGACTCCCGCTGCTGGACCCAGCTTCGATGCTCCCCTTTGCGCTGTCTTTGACTCCAACGGAAAATGCACCAAGTGCGCTGTCAATGCCTACTGGAAGCACGGAGTTTGCAGGCAGGTTAACCCTAACTGCAAGACTTTCGACAATTCCAACGGATGGTGCAACTCCTGCTATGCTGGCTACGCTCTCCAGAGCGGTGCTTGCGCTTTGATCCCCCTTGCTCCCGATACCACTGGCCCCGCTGATCTCCTCTGCGCCAGGTGGAGAGGAAATGTTTGCCACAAGTGCAGCGTCAACGCCTACTTCAACAATGGCTTCTGTACCCAAGTCAATCCTCTGTGCCAGACCTTCGATAGCTCCAACGGTGCTTGTCTCACCTGCTACAAGGGATACGCCATCAGCGGCGCTAACTGTGCCCTCGTTCAGGTCAGTGTCGACAACTCTGCTCCTTCGGATCTCCTCTGCGCCAAGTGGCACCGAGGTGTTTGTGTCCAGTGTGCCAAGACTGCCTTCTTCCGCGGAGGTGTCTGCATCCAATCTGATCCTCTCTGCCGAACATTCCACGAGACTCACGGAAGCTGCCTGTCTTGCTACGAAGGTTACTACCTCGATGCCGGCCAGTGCATCAAGGCTGTCAATGCCCCCGATACTTCCTCACCTTCTGACCTCCTCTGCGCCAAGTGGAACGGAAAGATCTGCCTCAAGTGCTCCAAGAACTCGTTCTTCCGCAACGGAGTCTGCACCGCTGCTGATCCTCTTTGCAAGACCTTCGACAGCTACAACGGAAACTGCCTCTCATGCTACAAGGGTTATGCCCTTGGTGCTGGAAACTGCGTCCGCATCCCCGACCAACCCGATAACTCTGCTCCCGCTGATCTCCTCTGCGCCCAGTGGAATGGAAGGACCTGTGAGAAGTGCTCTTTCAATGCCTTCTTCAATAACGGAGCTTGCGTAGCTGCTGACCCCACTTGCAAGACCTTCAACGCTGGCAACGGTGCATGCACTTCATGCTACGTTGGATACAGTCTTAGCCGTGGACAATGTGTGCGTGACCCCGTTGTTATTGACAACCGTGCTCCCTCTGATCTCCTCTGCGCTCGCTGGAACGGAAACGTTTGCCAGAGGTGCGCTAACACTGCTTTCTGGAGGAACGGTGCTTGTACTCAATCTGATCCACTCTGCAAGACCTTCAACTCTGACAACGGTGCTTGCTTGACTTGCTACAGCGGCTACCTCCTCAACGACGCCCAGTGTGTCCGTGCTCAAGAGATTCCCGAAGCTGGACCTACTGATCTCCTTTGTGCCAGGTGGGTGAAGGGAGTTTGCAAGGCTTGCTCTCAGACTGCTTACTGGAAGGCTGGTGCCTGTGTCCAATCTGACCCTCTTTGCCGAACTTTCGATTCAAGCAACGGTGCTTGCTTGTCCTGCTACAAGGGATACGCTCTCCAGGCCAACCAGTGCGTCAGGACCTCTTCTGAAGGCCCTGCTGATCTCCTGTGCGCCAAGTGGAACAACGGAGTTTGCATCCAGTGCTCAAAGACTGCCTTCTGGAGCAACGGAGTCTGCGTCCAATCTAACCCTCAGTGCAGCGCTTTCGACAACTCTAACGGATGGTGCACTGCCTGTTACAAGGGTTACGTTCTTGTCGGCGGCAACTGCGTTGTTGCTCAAGTTATCTCCGAGCCCGCTGGTCCTCAGCTCCCCGCCAACTTCGACATCTACTGCAAGACCTATGCTGGAGGAAGGTGCAAAGCTTGCTTCTTCGGCTACAAGCTCGACGATGGCAAGTGCGTTGAGAACTTCGCTCAAGACTGCAAGGTTCACGGATGCCACTGATGCAGATGATTACATCAATGAGAGATTATTTGTTAAGAGTTCGAGCCTACTATCAAATCGCAACCTACTTTCGAATAATCTAATCGAAGAAGAACAGCAATGGGTTGTGCACTTGCCATCGATGAACAGGCAAGCGTGAGGGTAGGGCCAGTCAAGCCCACTCAACGCGCTCGAACGGAACGTAAGAACCTAAAAATTAACGCTCGGATAGCCGGTGAATCAGACAAGATGTTCGAGTGCGTAACAATGATCCGCACGGATGAGTGTAGCCATATCAACGAGCTAAAGACTATGGAAGTATTGAAGAGTCACTTCTTCTTCTATGGCATGACGAACGCCGAACGTGCGTAGATTATCAGCAGGATGCTCCCATGTCGCGCAGAGGCTAATGCCTATGTCTTTCGACAGGGAGATTCTGCTAGTGCATTCTTCATCATTGATGAGGGCCTCGTGGAGGTGTAGATCAACGACAAGGCAACAAAAAGACTTTCTAATGGCGACTACTTCGGATAACTTGCACTCATCTACATGGCTCCTCGATCAGCCTCAATTCGAGTTATCCACCCCACGACTTTCTGGTGCATCACGCGCACGACCTTCCGACAGTGTGTCTAAGAAATAGTTAAGCGTAACTATACACTTGCTAAGTCATATTTGAAGAATGTATCGCTGCTCGGTTTTCTCAGCGAAAAGCAGAAGGACTCAATGGCTTACAACATGGTGAGCCTCAAGTACGAGGATCGCGAAGCCATATACAAATGCAATGATGATGCTAACGCACTGTACATCGTGACTGAGGGTTCAGTGGAAGTTGATAATGGTACTTCCAAATGTGGCTTTAAGTCTGGTGAATACTTCGGTGAGGAGGCCTTGTAAGACGGGAACCTACGCACAGCAAACGCGATGAGCTTAGGGAAAAGCATCTGCCTTTCCATTGGTCGAGATGTCATAAAAAATATACTTGGCGATAAGATCTCCAACATTCTCGTGTACAATGTCATGAAGCAGACCCTCGAGAACTCGAAGATCCTCAGTAAACTCTCGCGGGTGGAGATGGAAAAGCTTCTGCAGAGTTGCCGATTAAAATCCTTCGATCATGGTGAGTTGGTGTTTCGTCGCGACGACTAGCCTCACTTCGTGGCGATATGTTTGGAGGGGAGGCTAGGTAACTGCGGAGACCGTGAGCTGGTTGGCGAGGAATACCTCGCAGAAGGAAGTTCGAAAAAAATAGTGAGTAATATTGCGAAGGAAGGAACAGGCCTCGTTGGCCTAATTACCTTTGAGGAGATCACCAAGGTGTCTAAGCTGAGAATCAGTGAACTGAGCAAGATCAAGCATGAGGATCGCTATGAGAAAAGGATGGAGACATCCAGGGTATTCCAACAGCACAATAATCTGCTGCTTCAAAACTTTCAAGTGGTTCGCAAGCTAGGGTAGGGCCAGTTCGGGAAAGTATACCTTGTGCGTGAGTCCACGAGCGGCTAGCTGTTCGCTATGAAATGCATCAGCAAAAGCCAGGTCATCGAAAACAAAATGGAGAAGATAATCCTTGAAGAAAAGCATATTCTCTCCCTCATTGACTGTCCGATGATGCTAGACTTTCTGCGGAGCTTCAAAGATGACTCTTCCATCTACTTCCTGATGCAGTACATCCGCGGTTCCGAACTCTTCGATGTTATTAGGGAGATCGGAATTCTGTCGCGTAACATCTCGCGCTTCTACATTAGCTCCCTGCTCATCTGTATGGAGTACCTGCACATCAAGAATGTAATCTACCGTGACCTCAAGCCGTAAAACATCATGGTCGAGAACAATGGGTATTTGAAGCTTATTGATATGGGCACGGCCAAGCAGCTCAGTCAGAACAAAGGGTTCCGAACTTTTACCATCATCGGGACTCCCCATTATATGGCACCCGAAGTCATGCAGGGCAAGGGATATACATTTGCTGTTGACTTGTGGTCACTAGGAGTGTTGCTCTACGAATTCGTTTGTGGGCAGCTCCCATTTGCGTAGGAACTCGAAGATCCCTACGAAATTCACAGCGTCGTAATACGCTCTCAGGTGAAGTACCCACCGTTTTTTCAAGACGATAAGACCAAGAGAATGATCGAGCAGTTTCTTAATAGGGTGCCATAGCTACGCCTTCCCAAAGGCTTTCCAGCTTTGAAAGCTTCGCCATACTTCGATGGCTTCAACTGGCAATAACTTTACGATAGGACGATGAAGAGCCCATACATACCGAAGAAGCAAGTGAGTGTTGACGTTACCATTGAAAATCGAACGGCGCCACTCAAGCAGGTGATAGCAACAGAAAACGCTGGCCAGCAGGCACTACAGTCTCTTCTACCGAACTGGGATGAAGAGTTTTGACTCACTTGATTTTTTGATAAGATATTTTATTGCAGAGAGTCAGTTGAGTTCAAAAATTCATTGGTGGCTTCCCCAGCAACGGGCGGCTCAGGCTATTACCCAGCCGGAGCTCCTGTGACTTCTTTATAAATTTGAATCGTCTTGGTTGGTTCGAAGCCTCCAAAGACATATAGGGTTGGCTATTCGATTTGGTCTGCAGAGTCCGCTTGGTGAGTGATATCTTCGACTGGGTGGGTTTACCCAAACCGTTACCATTGAGTTAGGCAAGCATCGGGTATACGTTATTATTTGTTGGCAGGCGCAAGGGTAGCCTCAGCTTGGCCTACAAACTACCCCTGGATTCCATCATCTGCTTCTCGTTGATTCGGTGGCTCCTTAACTGTGCTGCGTCGCTGTCACCTTTCTGCCTATGTGCTACAAAACTGATACTTTCAGAAGGGGATAACTGGGAAACAGCTGAAGCTGTACTTTTTGACAGATGTCCTTCCGATCGTAGCGTGATTCCTCACTGGGCTTAAATGTTGCCAAAGATTTTTGATTCTTACTCTCACGGCTCATCATATAACTCTGATCTTCTCTGCTCTGGTGCACTCTCGAGTCTTGGTATATTGTCATTCGCGGTGTTGCGCGGAGGTATTCAGCCCTCTGGGTCGGGCGGCTCTGATATTCATCTACTGAAGCCTCCCCCATGAGTGTCGATTCCAGTGAAAGTTCTAACTGAGTCGTGAGGGAGGCCAGGTATGGATGCTGAAGCGCCTTTTCAGCAGTGATCCGCTCGTCTGGGTCTATCTTCAAACATTCCTTCAAAAAACTGAGTTCATTCTTACCGAGCTTCCCAACGTACCTCAGATCAAGTGGCTGCCGAACGCGAATGGGTGGGAATTTGACTCCTTTGAAGTTCTTTTGAAGGCACTGCTCCTGACCAGTAGTGAGTGGTCCAACAGTCTTCATGATTAAGAACAGCTGGTCGATTTCATTCTCACCAGGGAACATTGGCTCTCCGTCCACAAGTTCCCCCATAATGCATCCTACCGCCCACATATCCACTGCTAGACCGTACCTATCCCTGACCAGAAGCTCTGGGCTGCGATACCAACGAGTGGCCACATAATCCGTTAGATGGGAGTTTGCCTCGTTATCAAGAAAACGTGTAAAGCCGAAGTCGCAAATTTTGAGCTACATGGCGCTACCATCGGCATTTCCGTTCATGTTTACCAACAGGTTTTATGGCTTAACGTCCCTATGAGCAACGTTTTGTGAATGCAGAAAGTACAGTGCTCTCACAGTTCGATGAATGATGGCCTGAATGAGAGGCGGCTGTATAGATCGATTGCGTACATCCAATCCACTGCTGCTACCCTCCAAAATGTTCAGCACGTTTCTTTGCATGTACTCGAACACCAGGTACACTCGACTCTTTCTGCGGAAGGCCTACTTCAACTCCACGACGAAAGGGCTGCGTAGCTTCCTGAGCATCCTGACTTAACGTTGGATGCTCCGAACGACTGCCTCGTCATCCTCGATATCTTTGAATTTCTTGATAGCGACTGCATGAAGCTACCAGCGTACCCAGTTCACCGGTTTAGCGATTGCGTGCTTTAAGTACGATGCCGTATGCTCCCTCATCGATCATCTCCAGAACCTCATACTTATTCATGGTGGTTATACTTGGAAATAAATAGACGCATGCAGCAAGTCATTCCTCCCGGGGAATCGTTGTGTTGTTCAGCAGCTTCTTCAGCTCGTCGTCATTATCGATTGCTAATTTCAACATCCGTGGAGTTATGCGGGCTTTCTTTTCGCCTTTGCAGACGAGGCCAGCTAACTCTACCACCTCCGCGGTTAGGTACTCGAGAACTGCAGCCATATAAACTGCAGAGCCTGGAGATATTCTGTTGCCAATCATTACTCCTCGGAGGTGCCTCTTTATACGCGTCACGGGAAATACGATTCCAGCACGCCCAGCGAGGCTTCGAGCAGGAGCAGTTGTCTTTGCAGACTTACTAGCTTTTGAAATTGCAGCCCTTGGGCGAGTATAGGTAGTCGGAGCGACTGTAGTTGTGACTGTGGTTGATGCTGCTTTTGCTCCTCTTTTCGTATGGGTAGTCTTGGGGACTGAAGTGGTTACTGGAAAGGTTGGAGCTGGAGCAGGTGGTGCAGTAAATATGCTAGGGACTGGTCTCGAAGTGTCGAAAAGGCCAGCAGGCACTCTGGATGCAGTCTGTACCATCGAAGTAGTATTGAACGCATCCTTTCCAGACTTATCCAAGGTATCGAGTACGGTCAATGAAGACAGTATTCCAAAGACCTTTGGTCTGTAGCCTGCCTCGCTTTGAACCGGGTTATTAATGAGATCTAGCTGGAACAGTTGACGCATTCCCTGCAGTGTAACCAACTCACTGGTGCTTGCAACTTTGTTTGCTCCGAGCATCAATGTTTGGAGATGGCGGCTGCCAGTCAAGTGAACTAAATCAGCGCCAGGAATCTCGTTGAACACCATATCGAGCCTGATGAGTCCAGGTAAGTGTGGAAATCCCGCGAGAGACTTGATTCCACAATCATTGAGGGTGAGCATCTGAAGGTACTGGTACTTATTGAGTTCGTTGGTGAGCTAGGGTGTGAACGTATCGAACTTGACCGAGACGATCTCGAGAACATTGACCATGTGTGCTGGCATAGTGCCAACCTGATCGCGAATCGCAGCGATGATCTTCTCCGTCATTGATATCTATATAAATGCATTGCCTATCGCTGAGGTATAATAGCCAACCCGATGATTTCCTTGAACAACCGCCAACAATTTTCCTGTAGGCTGGAATGTTCGAAATCGTAAGTCTCTTGCTAGTCGATAGGGTCATGCAATATCCATATGACAGTGTTCAAAGCGACATCATTCGGTTTGATCAAAGATCTTCATTCACTTCCTTTCTGCTAATCTTTCTCCCTTTGTCCTTCACCTATTCCTCGACGGTGAAGGCCTTCGCGAAGTATTCGTTGATCCTGAAGTTGAAGTATTCTGCCAGGAAACAGTATGCCTCCTCTTTCAGCAGCTGTGACAGGTCGATCTTATTTTCCTTCAGCAAAGTAGGCAGGCATTCAGACTCCTTCGGTAGTCCTTGAACCACTCCTATGAGAAGGTCAACCATGTAGTTTTCCCATTCTCGGCGGCAAGCTGCGTTGACGATTTTATCCCTCTGATCCTTCATATTGAGCACTTCAGAGCAGATCACCTCATAGATGGGTAGCCATTCCTTTTGAATCTTGGCGTGCTTGATTGATAGGCCAAGCTCCATCATCTGTGCCAAGTCTCTTTCTTCTGGGCGCTAGCATTCAGCACTCTTATCAACCTTGCGTAGCTTATTTATGGTGGGGTATTCTGGGTACTCTTTTTGAAGTGGTGCAGCAGTATTTTGGACATTACCCCACATCAAGAAACCACATTCGCTCTTCTTAGATTTGAGCTTCTCTGTGGAGTCCATGTTGCGGGTTCGTTCTCGGCAAAATTGTAGCTCGGTGGCTACCAAGACTTTCTTGTGCTCAGTCCATACGCAATGCACTGGGATAGAGCTTTCACGCATGGCGTATTTGACGTTAGGCTCACCTTGCTTATTGCTTGGCCTGCCTAATGTAGTGGTACTATTGCGGGCAGCACCTTTTTTTGTTTGCGTTTTGCTCGTTGAAGGACTCTCCTTAGACACCTTCTAAGTCGATTCGTTGTCGATATCAGCTTCGTGGTCCTCCGGGTCCATTCTTGTACTTCTAATTATTACTAATTTAGACTGTGAGAAACACCTGCCTTTGTAGTCATTAATTCGACAGCTTAATTCATTGACTCCAAACTCAACAAATCAGAGAACTGTCAATGTGCCTGAATGGTCGAGCTGCCGAATAACGCTGGGAGTTGGTTGTTAGTAGCTGTCGATAAGTCGCATGACTTCGGCGAAGGTTTCCCTACTTCTTCGACAGTTATGCCCTCCCTCCACCATCACCAGCGCTTTTTTTGTGCCCACGAAGGCGTTGTATAGTCTCTCCGTATGCTTAGGACTTACTAAATCGTCATTCCTGCCTGAGATAAAGATTACAGTCTGGTGAGCGTTCATTTTCTTCACTGCATTTACTGTATTGAGCTTCCCAACGTCAACATTTGTGCGTTTTTTTATGTCGCTTTTGACGCAGCTCCATAGGCAGGGGAACAAGCAGCTAATGAGGCATTTTGGTGCCTGTGAAGCATGACTCTTGACCTGATCTTTTCCTAGAGACTTCAGGGTGTAAAATGGTGAATCGACGACGCTAATTGCAGCTTCTCCATACATTAGTACACTCACAGCTCCCATGCTCCTCCCCCATAGGATTAGCTTCCTGAATTGTACTCCGAGCACCTGAACGATAGTTCTGATCTGTTGACTTTCCTTGATTCCGAGAGTGATATAGTCACCACTGGAGTTGCCACAACCGATGAAGTCGAACCCTGCAATCGCATACTCCTTTGGCAAGAACTACAGGTATTGCATGCACTCCAATCGGTTAGAAGCATTGCAGTGGCAGAACAGAATGAGGTTGGGAGGCACGTAGCAAGGAAATCTCTCATCGTACAGCATGAATATACTTATCTCGATAAGCTCTCCTTCATGTTTGATCTATTGGTCGATTCTGCGATAGTTTCTGCCAGATCCTAGGTTGAATAGAGCGGGTCCGAGACATCCCTCTGAATAGGTCTTCTTGGGAGGTCGGATAATTGCTTGGATGGCCCTTTCATAGTAGCTGCCGAGTGATGTGCCAGAAGGCATGATCCCCGAACTCGGTACATTTCCAATTTCCATACAGTATTAAACTATAATGCTATTCGAAGACTCCATGTCCAACTACACAAACACTTTCATTTCTTCTTCTAGCGAAGCTTTTTGTCCTTGCGCTGCAGTATCTCCAGCCGCTACTTTTAGTTCTGCGAGCGGGAGATATTGCCTAAGCGTTTGTAAACTACATCCTCCCTGTACATGCAGTCCGAGGGAAGAGGGTTAGGTTCCACTTCGTACTTCGCGTAACGATCGTTTTCGACGTTGTAGAACACTTTGTCGTCGATCAACACTTCCTTGGTCCATTGTCCCGTGACCTTGTAGTACTATTCGATCACGTCCTTCGAGCTCGGAGACGGCTTGAACACTGATTTCTTCTCTTGGAATTATTGGATAAAGTCCTTGCGTACACGCTTCATTGTTCCTTCGAAGTAGTCAGCAGGAGTCTATTGTTTTGACATGCTCCAGAACCCCTTCTTTCCGGGATTGAAATTGATGTCCAGCATGTATCCGAGGTTGGGTTCCCAATAGAATGCTAAGTTATGTCAATCGTACATTTATTGTTCATTAACAGCTTCCTCTCTCCGTAAGTCAGTCCAGAAATCTCTCCTCCCGGGGTACGTAGTCTCACTTCTGTACCGTTGTCGAACCTAACGACTACGTCACCGGCGTTGTAGCCCGTACCGCTATTGATAGATAGGTCCATTTTAGATTCGATGCTGCCTACGAGAATAACAACGAAGCTTACCATACATGCGGTAGCCTCTTCCAATCATGTACAATGAGGCGATGGGTGGATGATGGCTTACCTGCTCCAGGTAGAGCGGACAACCTTTGAACGAACATTGGAGTGTCTCTCCAAGGATAGGGTTAAACGGTTTCTCCATCTTAATGTACAGCAGGGAGAGGGTGAACCCGAAAGCAATGACGTATTTCATCTGCTCCAGAGGTTCTTTGAGTGCGGCTGCCTTTTCAAGCAGTATCGGAGAAAATGCAAAACTCTTAGCAAGTGCCTCAAGGTTGCTCTCCATGCTGAAAACGTCAACAGGCAAACTGATGTTGAGAATGCCCTTGCCACTCAGCAGGTTCTTGCCCATCTTGCTGAGTATGTAAGAAAACACTTTGCGTTGTTCAGCCATTTTCTGTTAGTTCACGAACCAACATCCACCAGCCTCAGTATCAACCTTCCACTCGTCTCTCCAAATGTGGTGGTTGATGAAATTCGTCTCGGGAATTAGTTCACGATCCCAAGGCACCATCTTGAACTTGGTAGAAATGTACGATTGGTTGATAATGGAAAGTCCTTCGGAGTCTAGTTCGGGTACTCGCATTGTGTTGGACATGGGTTGCTGGTTTAGCTCTTCTAATGGAATTTCGCCTTTGTCCTCCTCTACAGGCTTCTTTGATAGCTCAACTTTGGCAGCCTCAGATGATGGTTATTATTTATCCTCGCCATTTGTCTTTGATGACCATGAGTCCTTATTCTTGAAGGATTTCATGCGGTCCAGTTCTTCAGTGGGCTCCTTCAATATCTCGGTTGATAGTTTTGGTCTATTAGGTGACTTTCTATCTTCTGACTGTGCTGGAGGTGGTCCGACATCGAACATGCCGTTAAGGCTGTCCTCCTTCTTGAAGGATTTCTGCACGATGTAACTTTGGATATTCAGCAGTTTCTTTAAGTACTGCACCGACAGGTTGGTGTTTTGATCTTCGTTGATGTATCCTTGGTGATCGAGTTTGCAGTCAATCACGAGCAAGCACTCTGTGTTGTCAGCGTTGGGAAGGAAACCCCATACAGTCTCCAGCTTTCCTCTGACGATCGTTAGAAAAGGTGGGTAATTCACGTTCTCTATGCTCTTGTCAATGAGGTAGATGTCAGAGGAACGACGGAACGCGTGTCTGAGGAACACAAAATCCCTCGGCCTATAGATCCGGCTGAATGCTTTAATCTTGAGGTAGAGGATAGCCGTATTTTCGCTCGCAATGAGTGTTTTCACAGCGATCTCATCGACTTCAGTGTTCCAGTTGCGAAAGGTCTGGAGGTTGGTGATGTAGAAGAACACCACCTCGGCTGGAAAGCTGAAGTTCATGAAGATCTTAAAGTTCTGAGGGTCGGTAGTGCTCTGCAGAAGCCTGTACTTATTCTCGTACTACAGGGTTTTGTAGCTATCATCACTACCAAGTAAGTCCAGCTGGTATTCAGGCAGAATTTGTTCAAGCAAATTCGGCTTTTTGCCTTAAGGGAGCTCATCGTACTATGTAGGGAGGTTCTCCAACTCTCCTGCTTAAATTTACTCCTTGATGATCCTGTCAACAAGGTTGCTAGCTTTCTTCCCCAGGGTATTGGCCTGTTCGGGTTCTGTCGAAGGGTTCGATGTTGTCGAGTTAGTCGTGACTGTGGATTGTTTAACTTCGGTTGAAATTTCTTTTGTCGATGATGGCTTAGTTGGCTCTATCTTCTTCTCAGGAGCAACCACGATAGTTGCCTGCACGGGTTTGTTCGTGTTCACCACAGTTTTAGCCTCTTGTGCTGACTGAACTGGTTTCGGAACTTCCTCTTTTGGAGGCACTACCACTTGCTTGGGTTACTCCTTCACCGGACCGACAGATTCGTTTTTGATGGGAATCTGGACACCGAGATCCTGTGCCCATGTTTTGGCCCTGGCAAAATCAACAGCTGCCTTGACTTCATCAAACCATTCGTTGTAGGTGTTGATGTTGGTGAAACCAAGATGGATTGTCTTGTACTTGGACTTGGGCACTGCGTTTATGCTCTCAAGCACAAATGAAAAATACTCGCTGTTCTTGCTCTTGCGGTAGATGTAGTTGTACAGGTCGTGCTTCTTCACCTTGCCCGGTCGGGCCAGCTCGATACATAACTCACGGCGGTTGACCCGAAGGATCTTCTTGTTCCAACCACGGATGTACCCCTTTATAGACACTTCCGTTTCCTTACCTGAACTGTTCGCATCGAAGGGTTCGAAGGTGCCGTTCAGCAACTTAGTCAGCATCTCCACCTGCAGTTTGTAGCTGTCCACCTTCTCTTGGCGACTCAGCGCAACAAAGGCTTCCTCGTACTACTGAGTGAGATACTCCCGACGGCGTTTGCCTTTACTCTTGTCTTTTGAAACCTTGTCGTAGTCCTTTCGCAAGACTGTCTCTTCGAACTCAAGCAGCTCATCAATGCGGGCTGTCAGCTTGAGCTTTGTTCTATCGTCTTCGGCTTTGACGAACTCCGAGAACAACGTGTTCCGCTACATGAGTAATGACTAATTAACTATCACACCGAATAGATAGACACATCGACATCAGGACATAGGGATCTGGCTAGGATCGATGTTGACTACCAACGGCTGCCCCAAATCGTACTATCTGTAGCTGTCTCGATACTGTTGGCTGATTGTGAGGCTGACTGTGAAGGGGCTGATAGGTTCACGGTCGAAGTAGTAGACCTGCATCACTACGTTTGGGTTTCTAAAGGCAGATTGGATTCTTGGCTGTTGCTGAACCTGAGAAATCGTTGAGGTTATCAGCCCCCCACATTTCTGCGCACAGTTATTCTGAAGGATATCTTGTGGAATGAATGAAAGCATAACCTATATAATAATGATACCGGAGACGTGATACATATTGCCAACCTTGAGGCTAAATGGTTTGAGTGCACCACCATTGATTGGAGCAGATCTCACACAGTTGTCTTTGGCAATTCGACTGCCGCCGGAGCATGTCCATCCGGGCTCAGTCTGACAATCAAAGCTGCAGCCATCACCGTTTTGAGTGTTTCCATCATCACAGGCCAATTGGAATCGTCGACCGTCACCACAAATCTCCGAACATTGGGAGTTAGATAGGGTGAAACCATCAATGCATTGCTGGCAGGACCACCCATTTTGGCAGCTCATACAGAAACTCGAACAGCTGCTGCAGCTATTCATCAGCGAGTTGTAGTAGGTAGAGCTGGGGCAATTTACTTGTTGTTGAGAGCAAACACCGTTGGTTGGTGGTCTACCACTGGGGCATGTCAAACAGTTGTTTTATGTGTTTCCATTGCAAGTGGAACAACTCTGGTGGCAAGTATAGCAGCCGTCGAAGATGTAGACTTGATTGGTGGCGGGGCACCTACACTCATTGCCAGAGAAAGTTGCTGGAGAGTTGCACAAATAGCATACATTTTGATCAGGTCTGTAGACTCCAAAGAAGCAGGTGCAAGTGGAACCGCTCCAATAGGAATTAAGTGGGCAGGTTCGGCACATTCCATTAATCAAGTAGGTGTTCGGAATGGTGCATGAACATCCACCAGAAGAGGGTACCGAACCAGTTGGGCAGTCTGATACGCAACCGTTCGGGGAATCGTTGAAGCCAGCGTTGCATTGGCATCTCCCACCAATGAACTGAGCATTTGCACCACACGTGGATGCTGGCATTGGGGGAGGTGTTGGTGGAGGAGTTGGAGGAGGTGTTGGATTCGGAGTTGGAGGAGGTGTTGGATCCGGAGTTGGTGGGTCGGTAACAGAGTTTGAGGAGCAGCTCGTTCCTGTGTACGTAAAACCAGGTGCACAGATACAGCCACGCTTACCATCCCAAATGGCTCCATCTGGACAAACAGTACATCCTCCACCAGGAACAGGAATATATCCATCATTGCATGCACACGCTCTGCCATCGAAGTAAGCTCCCTCAAAACACCGGCATAGACCAGAAATATTTTGGAAGCCTCTGTTGCACACACATCTTGCTCCGTTCCATTGTGAGTTTGGTGGACATATCGTACAGACACCAGAGATGTTGAAGGCACCTTGAATGCAGACACATGTTCTTCCCTTCATATACATATTCCTTGGACATCCCTGGTTAGGGCGGCATTGCCCATTCATTCTCACATAGCCATCGGAACACTCACATGTCTGCGTATTAGGATTGTAAACATCTCTACAGAGGTTGCAAGTTCCCGAGATGTTAACATAGCCATTCTTGCAAACAGTTCTACCGGAAACATATTCTTCGAAATCTCCGATTTTTGTGCAGTATGGCCCAATTTGCGTAAACCCACTCTTACAAGTGCAAGAGTTTGCGCGTAAATTTTAGTTGTTGGAGCAAGACCTGCATATTCCAGATATGTTATAGGTAGACGGTATGCAGCCGAGTCTTCCGTTGACAAGTACAGTGTTCGGCTGGAGAGTGGGAGATGTGTTAGGGTTAGGGTTCGGGTTAGGAGGGGGTGGCTGGGGGGTTCGATCAATTTGACAGACTCCGTTGATTCTGACGTAACCACCCAGACAAATGCATGATTTGCTGGAAGGTTCATAACTCTCAATTGATGAACATTGCCCACAGTTTCCATTGATTTGGAAGTAGCCTGGGTTGCACTGACAGGACTGCTGACTGTCGGAGACTGCAACTGTTCGCCCATTTACACAAGAAATGCAGCCTGTTCCGTTGAAGTATTGGTTGGCACCACAAGTAATACACAAATTACCTTGGCTAAACGTTCCTGGGTTACATTTGCACTGACCGTTCTGAACGGCAGAGTTTCTTGGACACATTGAGCACCTCCCTGAGATATTGACGAAGTTTGCAGCACACTTGCATTCATTGTTGATACCAACGAAAGTATCCGGACATATGGTGCAGACACCTGCAACTGCAATTGCGTTGGATGCGCACTGGCAGGCACCGTTAATGAATATACCTCCCACAGGGCATCCAACACACTGCCCAGAAATATTGTTGAAACCTTGTAGGCACTGGCATCGATTGTTTATGACCTGCGAGTTTGTTGGACATTGTACACAGTTACCTGAGTTGTTAACGAAATTGCTGCCGCATTGGCACCGCCCATTGGTTATCACGGTATTGGGTGGGCAGTTAACGCAGGAACCACCAGAGTTTATACTGTTTGGCGGGCACTGGCATTGACCGTTTATTATCGAAGAGCCGAAGGGACAGGTAATGCAACTGCCTGAGATGTTCACGTTGTTCGGTGGGCACTGACATTGATTGTTAACGATGGTTGCTCCAACTGGACAAGCAGTGCAGGTTCCGGAGTTGTTTAGAAACCCATCTTTACACTGGCAGCTGTTAGGACCTACCTTCTGCGTATTCGTTGGGCAGGGAGCACATGTTCCAGTGATGTTCACGAAGTTTGGTCCACATTAGCATCGAGTGCCATTGACAGGTATGGTATTGGCTGGACATGTCGCACATTCTCCAGAGATGTTCACAAATGATACTTTACACCGGCACTCAGTGGCGCTGACCTTCTCAGCGTTCGGTTGACATGGAGTACAGAAGTTTGAGGAATTAATAAATTGATCGTTGCATCGGCATACACCATTAACGTTGTTGGAGTTTGGCGGGCAGTCCAAGGTGGTTGGTTGGAAAGGAATCGAGCAGAGTCCATTAGGTTGGAATGTCTGGCATTGGCAAAGTGCACTTCCAGGATCCAGATAACCTGGGTTGCATTGGCATTGCTGATTTACCATTTGTCGGAACATACTGGCGTTGCAACTCAAGCAGCTTGTGCTGGATCCACCATTACAGGAGTTGCAACTGTAATGGCAGGCTTCGCAGGTACCAGTTGAGGGATTATCGAAGAATCCAGAAAAGCATATACACTGTCCCCCGTTGAGGAGCCTATTAGTTCCAACCGGAGGCACAATATCGCAAGATTGGCAGCTGCTTGCCGAAGGTCCGTTGCAAGTGGCGCACGAAAAGTGGCAGGGTGAGCAACTACTGGGGCCAGTTTGATAGCACTGATCAGCACATACACAGCTCGATCTGCTGGCGTCTTGAATCATATAGTTTTCGATAGGACATTGGCCACACAGCAACGTAAGGTTGTTAATTTTTTGAGGCACAGCATTTCCGGGACATTGACTTACGCAACCACTCCCATCATAGAGCCTTCCGGTAGTGCATCCACTACAATAGTTCTATACGGGGTTCTCCACGAGAAGGTAACTGATCAGAACATTCGCACCCACTCTGGAATTGATTTGGAGGTTGAAGTTATTCCCGATTTTGGCTTCGAAACTCAGACTATTTTTGTTTGGACTGGTAAATTCGCCGATGCCATAGAAGGAGGTGTTGAGCTGCTTGATAAGCTTTATGGGGTTCACATTCAACGTTGAACGAGTCTCTCCCGTGACAATCGCCAAGTTCGGTAAGGGGCCTGCTGAAGCATATACTACATAACCCACTGCCACTGTGCTTGCGAAGTTTGTCATCAAGCCCACCCTCACTGTTCCGCCACTTACCTGCTTGGATTGTATGCTGAGGGCGAGAGGTGTAGCCGCTGTGTTAAAAGTAATGGAAGAAATTGTAAATCCTGACAGTAAGGCGATTATTGTCGGATTCGCAAAGTTCTTTGCTAGTGGCTTAGTCAGAAACTGTTGGCTGTTCTGTTGGACGTCTACTCTAGCAGAAGCGTTTACCACTGATGATCTGTCCCAACTAAAAATCCTGTCGAGTGCTTGCCAGAAACGTAAACCTAATGGTAGACCAGGCACTTGTAGCTGAGCTCACATTTACAGTGAAGAGGATGCTATTGCTGTTTTGCCGTTGGGAGGGATCTGCTGAAATGTAGTAATATTGGCCCGATTGCAAAGTGGCATCCAGATAAATGGTGGCTTAATTAGCTGTGGAGCGTACCTATGGAGACTGTCGGCGTCCCAAAGAACGAGTTTTGAAGTACATAGTTGTAACTGTTGAGCTGTTGGGTAAGTTTGATGTCATTATTAGAGGTGATGGAAGCGGCTACAGCTCCTAAGTTAGACTTGAAGATGTACCTGACTCGATGTCGGGAGGGGAGAGTGCCGCCGGACAGACCGCCAGCACCCACCCACAAAGGAAACACGCGATGAGCAGCCGAAGCGGGATCATTTAATCAAATTATTAAGTTTCCGCTGGACGTTGGCAAAGTTCCATAAAAGTTATTATGACAGTTGGCATATTAGAGATAGCCTTGGGCTCAACCAGCAACACAGAAAGAGTTTGGAGGTTAAACTCGAACTGAAGCGTCTTCGAAATATACCCTTCTAAATGATCAGATGTTATGAAGCAACGACCGAAGCAGCAAGGGTATTGTTCAACGAAGGCAGCTTGCATCGATCAGGCGAAGTTGCAACCAGTTACCTGCACAAACACATCAATATAACTAATATGGACTACTACAACCCAAATAAAGGTATGCAACTGGGCCTAACTTAGCGGCTTGGAACAAGAAGCTCCATCGGAAACCCAACCTCTTCAATCCAACATTGTACCCTCAATTTTGTTACGTAGTGCATCCCAGCTTGTCACTGAAGTGCTCACTCAGGACATGTTTAGTGAGGCTGCACAACAGTCCCCACGCGAAATCCGCCCCGATGGTCAGGAGGCACTCGAGCGTGCCCGGCATCAGTTTGAGGCAAGGCAGATGCCAGTAGCACATCCTCCCGCACCTTCGACCAATAATAAATAACCGGCAGGAACGCCAAGAGCCTCCCGAGACTCCGCAATTCGCCACGACCTCCTGCGAAACCCTTTGGTGTTCGAGTATGAGCTGAAGCGAGCAGCCTACCGAAACAGCTTAGAACATCAACGCAACAATAGCATGGAGAGTCGGCCGGCAGTCAACTTCTACAACTTCAACAACGACACAGGTAGCTGTCGCTTCATTCAGCGATATACAAGAAACAGGCGAAGGACTTCAACATCATTTCGTTGCTGCCTGAGGCAAACCATGAACTCAGAGAATTCCACAAGCTGTCGACTGAGAACAAGTTTGGGTGGCACTTGGATGGACCTCAGCCAGCAGGCGGGCAGCACAATCACTCTAATAATCCGGAACATCTGCACTGATGTCAATCAAGTAGTTTATCTCTTGGCTTCGTATGCTGGAAAGCTTCAAGATTCCCCTTTGCAATGCTTCGATGGCAGAAGTTGGTCATGTCGTTCTCTTCTACCCCAGGATGTTCAGCGTAGTGTTTTGGTGTATTTGCTTTCGTGATGGCAACGCTGCGACTTCCACCGTCGAGCAGTCGAGTGGTAGCTCTTGCTGGGGCATAAAAAATCCATTGCTCTTGAATTGGATTACTTGCAGAGTTACAGTAGTTTTGTAACTTCTGAATTCAAGCCTTCCTCAAGTATGAACTAACGGATAGTCAGGAAGCATCCTAGATACCATTCATCGTAACTTGCATCGTGGTGTAAATCTGCTCAGGTAGTTCCCATGGCAATAGTTTCCTTCGACAGTTATTGACTGTGATCCCAATGATATTGCTGAGAAGTTTAAAAATATTTTAAAAGCATGGACTCGACCATCGCATTCAAAGGCAAGGATTTCATCATCATGGCAGCTGACACCATCAACACCTACTCCGTCATGAAGATGAAGGTAAGCCCTACCGCTGACTGTAGAACCACGACGACAAAATCTGGCATCTCGATAACCAGAAGCTGCTTTCCATCGGCGGTGAGCATAGCGATATCCTCACCTTCGGCGACTACATCCAGAAGAACCTCAAGTTTATGTAGTTCAAGAATGGCGTAAAGCTCAACACTGAGCAAACTGCCAACTTCATCCGACATGAACTAGCCGAGGCCCTGCGTAAGGGTCCCTACCAGGTCAATACCATCCTCGGAGGCTTCGACGGGGATGTGCCCAAACTGTACTGGATCGACTACCTCGGCACGTTAGTCGAAACCGATAAGGCTGCCCATGGCTACGCCGAATATTTTGTGTACAGCACAATGGATACCCTAAACAAGAAGGTACTTGTTGTAGCTAAAGCGTAGGACATGACCGTCGAGTAGGGCATCAATCTCATCAATTATTGCATCAAGGAGATTCAAACAAGGTTTATGGCGAGTCAACCCACCTTCGTGGTCAAGCTCATCACCAAGGACGGTGTGAAAATCATTACACCCATCCAGAAGCCAATTCCCGTACAGTGCGGCTGATTAGTGTTGGTTTGGATTCACGCCATGGTCTATTATCAATCTCGTTTAATTCATGAAGCTCGTCAAGTTCCTCATGAAGCTCAAAAACGAGACCGTGACAGTCGAGCTCAAGAACGGCACGATAGTGGTGGGCAGCATCAACGGCGTAGACATTCGGATGAACACATTCTTGGAAAATGTTAGGCTCACTGTGAAAGGTATGCTTGATGTTATGCAGGCAAAAATCCCATTCCTCTGGATCAACTGACGATCCGTGGCAACAACATCCGCTACTTTATCCTTCCCGAAGCCCTGCAAATAGACCC
>ERZ724508.555-NODE-555-length-26119-cov-4.619322_pt1 | contig 26119 bp, 41 predicted proteins | sample MGYA00376041_ERZ724508 | MGnify/ENA primary metagenome ERZ724508 (study PRJEB28724, sample SAMN07190887) | wastewater metagenome | isolation source: effluent of sewage treatment plant in Hong Hong | place: USA: Christiansburg, Virginia | collected 2016-03-01 ...
GATTGGAATTGTCACCAGAGGGTAGTAAACTCCTTTGAAGAAAGTTAGCGGCCCTTCTTTGTAGGTGGAATATATGCACTGCAATAGCCCCACCGACTCCATTTGCATTCTCACTTTTATCGTGTCCAGTGGAAAGCCTGATATACAGTTAGCGATGCCAGCAAACGTACCACAGATCAAACTTTTGAAGAACTCGTCCATGAGTGATAAATATTTATAACTCAAGCCCAATGTAGCTACAGAGTCCGCTTCTCACTCGAAGGAACAGTATTGCTATGCTGCAACAGGTCACAGTCCAAACGACCGTTCCACCAACAGCAACCGAAGATCTACGGGATCTTCATGACCACATAAAGACGAAGATTCAATAATGGGATCGTTTGATGTAATCTGTAAGGGTAACGCAGTTCGGAGCACAAGCACAAGCAGTAGTAGTCGTTTGTGCGTGTGTTCAACAATGTGCTGGACAGGATGAAGGCTGATCTCAAAGAGGCCTAGGAGAAGTTATAAAGCATCGATATGCTTGCACTGGCCGACCAGCATAATACCAGACTCCAAAGGGAACTGCATTTTTTCCGAGAGGAGTGCGTGCTGCTACATTCGAAGCTGGACGAAGCAGCAAAGGACATTGCTATTCTGAAGAAAGATAATGAATAGCTCAAGGAGGAGGTTACTAGTCTACAGTCATATCTCAAGGGGCACCGAACGTCATCAAAGTCCAAGCACCGGTAAAAAGGAGCTCCGAGTTCCAGGCGAGTTATTGCCAATACTAATGTGCCTGCGTTACCGAACGAGGAGGAGATAGCGCTGATGGGGCTAATTCAGATTATCAAATCGGAGCGTCCCGAGGCTGGAATTGATTTGCTCCGAACATTTCTAAAGAACGAAGTGATCAGATGTGAACGAGCACCAACCCCATGTCTCCAACCCTCCACACCACAGGAAAACAGTCACCTTAAGTATCTCCCAACTCGCCAGTTGAGGCTTCAGTCAGTAGATTGGTCCTCTTAGTATCAGACAAAACAGAACTTTAGCGTTAACCTGTAGCCGAAACACAATGAGGCGCTTGAAATCTGGTAGGAGTGCGTTAAGTCAGCAAAATCCCGAGACCACCACCTGCCGAAATTCCTAGCAAAGGAGTCCAAGTTTCGGTTGTTAGAGAAATTCTTCGGATCGGAGAGACTTATTGAGTTGCTCAGGAGACTGCTATTCGGAGAGAGGTGTTGCAATAACTTCAACTGTCTCTACAACATTGCTGCAAACCGACCCGAACCTGCCATTCCAGAAGAAAGCTTCCGTAACAAAGGAACGACATTTCAGCAAATCCCACAAACTGCCGACCAGCAACCAAGAAGATATTGGAGCAAAATTCGAAGACGCTCAGTCCAGAAACCTGGAGTAAGCTTGGGTAGCACCTTCGCCGACACTTGATGATTGGTCCTTTCTCATCGATTCATAAAACATAATGCACGAAGTGGTCACAGGCTCAAGGCTCCTATTCGTCACTGAACACGATCCTCTCCTCGGGATCAAGCCATACTGGTGGATACTTCCCATTGGACTTGTCCGTCCTATATTTCCTCCAGCTTTTCGAGTGTCTGAGCTTCTGTAGTTCTATGAAGGTCGTTTTCCGAACATGCTACTTGAACTCCTTATCGGTGAGCCCTGCATCACGGTAGTGGGGGGCATTGTAGGGTTTATTCAGTAACTTCGCCGACAGATTGTTGATGTGAATGACGAACATGACCACCAGGACTGCCAGTACTAGAAGCAGCGACTTGTAGGGTTGGAACAGCACCATGCCTTCGTGGATGCTCTAAAGGAACGTAGGTGGTTGCATGACGCGACTTTCGATTATATAAACCGTTGATAGGCGCAGCAATTCAGCGCTTGTATATCAAATATCAAAGCACCTTGAGAAGCTGAGATTTGACAGGCGCCAGTCGAGCACAATCGCATTGGCCACTGTTCAGCATCTTCAGTAGCAGCGCCCGATTTAGTTCTAACGTTAATGGGCTCAGTACTTTTCGAGTTTTTCTTTATAGCCTAAAGGCTTTCGACTAATACGTTTTCGATGGCTTCTTAGTAGAGGCGACCCCGCCAGTTGCTTGCTATCCTGACGCATAAGGGGAACCCATTTTCATAGTTTGTGGCGATCTTTGGGAGGTGCTGCAGAATGGTTTGGGCCCATGGCAATTTAAGGAAGTACTCGCACTTCTCAACAAGGTACGGCAGTGATGGGGTGCAAAACAGCACAGGAAGAAGACCACTTTCGATGGGATGAAACTCCAGCATAAGGTTGAGATTAGTTTCCAACAAGAACAAGTAGTGAAATATGAGAAGTTCACGAGAGTATTGTTACTTGACTTGCACAGGCACTCCAGCCTTGTTGTGCGCAAGCAGCAGCCACGCATCGTTCATTAGCATCAATGCTGCTGAGAGAATCCTGCAGTGGTTGGCGTCCTTCCAGAAGTCTTTGTTGATGAGGCTGAAGTGGAGTGGATCCACTACAGTCTTCTTTGGCAGTTTTTTTAGTTTAATATTGGATTGCTCGAGGTAGTGCACCAACACTTATTTGGAGTTTCGATAGGAGTCACCGAGTAGGATGGATAGTATGTCTGATTCCGATGGGTGCAGTTTGAGTGCCTCAGGAAAGGTGAGAGTTGATGTGGTTTGTGGTATAAAGCTGAGCAAAGCGGTGGACGACCCAAGAGTTGAATAAGCCAGCATAAACTGTTCGAAGTTCCTAAGTGGCAGCCCATGGATGTTTGGCTAGAGTAAGTAATGTCTCGCGCAGTTAAACAGCATTCCCGTGTCCTGGATCTCTTCACATTTTACGACAGTGATGGACGGATGCTTCTTCTGGAAGGCAAGCACTGTTCCACAGTAGAAATCCAACAGCACCACGAACCAAGCTTGCTTCGTGAAGCTGCTGTCTCGCAGGTTATCCTCAAGCAACTCTCTTATAAACTTTCGAAAGTACACCAGGAGTTCGTCCTTCTTCTGCTCCACGATAAGGTTGCTAAACTGCATCAGACACGTCTGAACGTCCTTGGTATTTCTATGGGACTGGCATACTTCTACGACATCCTATAAAATGGGTCGGTAGATCGTATCCGCCACGAATTCTTCCTTGTTCTCCTCCAGGTGCATTTCGGCTCGTTTGGTCAGAAGCCAGCAGCTCTTGCTAGTCTGAACAGCCTCGTCTTTTGGAATAGTGCAAACCTCTTCGAGTTTATCAGCGATAGATTTGAGGAATTACGAGGAGCCGTCTATCGGATCGATTGCCTCCCTCAATATGGCTGCTTGGTCTTGGGGACTATTTGCATGTAGCTTAACGGCAGCAAATAATGCCGAATCTTCATCGCCCTTGTGAAAAATCGAATTCAGCAGGGTACACCAGTTCTCCTCCACCCTTCCGAAATGGTTTGAGTGTCTGTTGAGCTCTGATATCAACGATTTCCCGATACTATCGTTAAATTACTCCAGCACTACGAGCTTCATTGCCAATTCGAACCCAAATCTCCTGATGCATTGGTTCATGGGCTGTTGGTTATTCCTCCCCATCCACATGATCATTCCCTCGGCGAGTTCAGCCAAAACCACGCTATTCCTCCGCAGCGAGTTGCAGTTTCTGGAATAGAGGGATATAGAACGGTAGAGTCGCTCGATATTCATTATCAGCATAAAGCATCACCAAAACTCCTGAATTAAACGACCCTCCTTTTTCCATGCCTTCTCGCTTTGGTGTAGAATGCCTTCCACCAGGATAGTCGCAATGCTACGAGCGAAGGTATGGCTTGTGCCGCAGATGTATACGCATGTTTGGTCATTGGCAAAGCTGCGTAGAAACTCTTAGTCTGACCGGATGAGATCTTGCACGTGCTGCTTCGGCGTCTCCCGACTGACGGCTGGTCGAAACCGGATAACATTGTTCTTTTAGAGCTACACTAGTTCATCTTTGTAATAGATCTCCTTTTATGTTTGGTTCCCGAAATACAGGACAATCGAAGGGTCATTCCAAGGCTTTTCGAGACTTCTTTGCCGAACGATGCTGAGAAGTGGAGCGACGCCTGTTCCTATCCCGACTAGAATGTATTTCAATGCTGCTTGGTAAGTAAGCTTGCCTTAACTCACAACTGCCATTTTGGGCTTTCCGATATTGCTCTATTGTGTAATCTCGTTGGAGAGCAGACCTTTGATGGTGCGATATGGCGTTAGTTCCTTCTCCACCAATCTCACTAACAACCTTACAGTAGATCCGTTAAAGGCTGACGCAATCGAGTACTCCCGAAACCTCAGTAAGTTGATATGCTCCAACAAGTATTCCAATGAGAGATGGAGCAAAGGAAAATCCTCGAGCACCTCCCTGAGATTCCTTCTGCTATCTTTGATGTAGGACTTGTACTCGGTGAAATCGCTGGAGAATTGAATGAGCTTGTCGTTAAGCATCGCTTACTCCTTATTTTGTGGAGAGGTTATGCACCTTTCAATTGATGCCCAAAAGGAGAAAGGCACTGTGTCAGTCAGGTTCAAGTAGTCAGTGAATAGCTACCGTGCAGACATTGGCTGCAGTTCGTGATGGCATAGAGTTTAGTCTCCCGCAAGTTCAAAGTACTTGAGGAAGTAATCGACAGTGTCGAGTTCATTACTCGGGCGGATGCTGATGATATCCCCTGGGTTATACTCACAATTGCAGTTCAGTGTCACTTCAAAAGTTTGACGACCAAATCTTGAAGCAACTAACGAGCTGATGCCAGATACCTTTACGTTGCGCAAGCTATTCCTACGAAACTGACCTTTTCCGATACTTATATCGGGTTTTCCTTTGAAGTTCCTTTATTCGAGGTATGCCATCAACCCGTTTCTCCACTGCTCGTATTCCAATCGGTAGCCCAGAGGTTGGTCTTGCTAATCACCCAGTCCTCGTTCATACACTTTCTTTGCCCCCAGCATGGTGAGCCTGCGATCTAGCTTCCTTGCCATTGCATTGTACTGGTCTCCGTATTTGCTGTCTCCAAATCCGAACAACGAGTAGTTTAGCCTCTAGAATGAGTTTGCAGGCAAGGACACGTCCAAGAGGTCCGACCAAAGTTTTACCAAGCTATTGGGAGGCTCACCATCACCAGTAGTCGACACCAAAAACAACACTAAGCAGCTGGGTTATTGCCATCCGATGATCATCTTGAGGTCAACATCTGCAGCTGATGTTCGATAAACTTCTAATCCTCTCTTCCTTAGTCCGATATGTAGTTATTGGGAGACTTCCTCAGCTGTTCCTGTCTGCGAAGCATACACCAACACTACGACCATAGCAGTAAATTATCATGAACTTATCATACTGTGACTCACGTACTCCTCGTATTCCCTTGCCCAAGCCTCCACGCTATTAGACACTGAGTTCGTCGTGGATAGATTTACTGTCATTTAGTTACGGAGCTGCTCCAATACTGATCTATCTGTCTCCAGCTTCTCCAAAAAATCGTTTAGGCTAATCGTTTTTTCGCGGAGTTCTTCCTGGAGCCGCTTCTCCTGTTCCTTTCCCTTTGCAATTACGGCCAGAAGCCTCTTATTTTCTTTTGAAAGTGAGTCTACATGGCTCTGCTGTTCGTTTAACTATCGCTGCTTCATTTCCTTGTCAAGTTCGAGTTGGGCCATCGTTGAAGTATTGCTACGATTTTCGGAGGAGAGCTTGGTCTGCACATCTTGCAGTTGCACCTTTAACCTGGCTATTTATTTGTTTGCCTGCGTTAGCTGCTCCTTGCTCAGCTGATGGTCAACTGCAAGTACACTAGAACTATGCTCGTTTGATGTTTTTCTTCCCTACTTCATCAGCATCTCCGATTCGAGTTTGAGAATGGTAAGCTTCTTACTGTGAAGATCTTCTTTCAGGTCGGCCAGCTGTTGCTTCAGCTACTTGTTTTCCTTTTCAAGCTGGTTGCAGTAAATCTAAAGTTCCGGCCTCAGTGTCACTACTCCCTCTTTGGTGACTGGAATTGAATGGTGAGCAGACCTCGGTGACGGCAAAGCCTGTCCACTCATCGTATAGTCTGCGCGACTTGCCTCCATTGATTCCTTGAAGCTCGTCGGCACTGAATGTGGTTGAAGGAAAGTGCGCTTCATGCACCAGACCCTGAATTATATTACTCGACAGTAATAATCGCATTCCATGATTTCGAATGAGAAGCTACAAGTGATCGATGTTGGCGAACCCAAACTCGATCGGTCTCGCTTTCCGTTGTTGTATCGGTAAGACGGCCTCTTGGCTTGGCAGAGTTTCGCACTCTTCGGAAGCAATCCGCCCTCCACGAAGATGCTACCACTGAGCGAACCCATCGAACTTCCAGAAATTCAATGCCTGCAACGCGAATCACCACCTTCAATGTTAGCAATCCACTTAGGCAAGGAGCCAGCCATGGTGGCAGGGCAACATAAACTCCTCAAGTACACAGAGGCTTTCTTGGATTCGTAAACTCGCAATAATCTGATGCGCGCCATTGCGGTCATTAACTCAGTGGCTCTCCTTGCCTTTGACTACCAGTTTCGGTTGAAGATGAAGAAGGAGTTGAGTATACTGAACATCATCTCGATGAATGTGCAGCTTCTCTGCAATAGCATCTTCACTGCCGATGTGGCCATGGGAATCATCGCGAGGGGATTCTTTCTACCTCCCAAGGCCTACTTGAGGGATTGGTGGAATTCGTTGAGCTTCATCTGTGTAATAGCGACGTAATTAGCAACTTACTTCAGATGGCTTCAGGTGATCTTCAACCCGATCCTATACGATAACAGTGGGTGGTACAAGCTGGCCTGCGTGCTCAGTGCCTTAAGGATATTGAAACTAGTGGAGACCTCTGAGAAGTTCAGGCGTCCGTTTCAAGTACCCAACTACTTTATTATAGGCTTTTCTCAGAACTATTCCAGCTCTTGGGCAAACCTTATTTCCTTTGGGAATGTTCATGCTTCTCTATGCACTTACTGGTCTACATTTTCTGCGGGGCTCTGAAGAATACCGCTGTAAGACTACACCAGAGCCTTACCATGGCAAATGGATTCAGTCCTCCCTTACCAGCAATCTTTGTGGAAGTTGGCAGTGTCCTGCTGGTACCTACTGCGGAAGCAATTTCTAGGCTGGCCTTCCCTTCAACCGTACCTAAGGAGAGACCTTGAATAGTGGCTATGGATTAGTCAGTTTCAACAACTTTTTGGTGGCATGCGAGACTGTCGCGCACTACATCTTCATGCAGGATTGGAGCCATATAATGTTCGACTACAGCCACCATATCAGCAAGTATGCCGCTGCCGCTTACTTCATCACCCTGGCAGTCTTGCTCTTCTACATGGTTTCGAACCTGCTGCTGGTGAGCCTGAATAAAAGCTTCGCAGAGGAAGAAAAGATTAAGGACCATCATCAGAAACTGCAGGTCAGGAGCCTGACAAACAAGAAAAAGCTTTTCGCTAGCAAAATTACTATGAACAAAAAACTAACAAAAAAGCTGCCCTACCAAAACGAATTTGTCAATAACAGTACCTAGTAGTACCCAAAAATCGAGGTGCTTTCGGCGATGTGCATCCTCACCTCATGCATAGTCATTGCTTACGACTACCCAGACATTACCGACAGGGAGAAGGAGGTGTTGGGGAGTATCGACCTCGCACTCACCTGTGTCTTGTTCGTCGAAATCGCCTTTCGGCTAGCAGTTTACCGCAAGGAATTCATTAAATCAGGTGCCAATATTATGGACGCTGTGATAGCTCTACTCAATATCATCGAGTTGGTGCTGTGTGCTTCCACCAATACCTCCATCACTAACAACCCCAACCCAGTATACCAGCTGCTTCGAGGTTCCAAGTTCGCTCGCGTACTCCGGCTATACTTCCAAACCAGTTTCTTTAAGTACTAAAGACAGATCATTCGCATTTTCCTGAGAACTCTCCGCCGTATGTTCTGGTTTCTGATGATGTGGATATTCATCGTGCTGGTCGAGGCTGTCATTGCCACAGTCCTTTTTGGCTACAAAGCGAGAGTTGGACGGAAACCACACGTCACCAACTTTTAGGGTGTCTATGAAAGCATCATCTCAGTGTTGCTGGCGTTCCTAAACGAAAGTTGGAACGAAATGATGAGGATATTCTACGCTGAGGTGGGTGTCAGCTCGGCGATTTTCTATTTCGCGGTTGCAACCATCGGGCATATGATGTTGCTGCGACTCTTTCTCGCCCAGTTTCTCGAATACTTCATGCAAGCTATCCGCGAGGAAGACGGGGTTGATTCCATGAGCCAATTTACCCAGTCCAACCCAAGGCTGGAGTTGCTTGGCAACTTCAACGAGAATTCTATTGTTCAACTTCAACAGGAATCTCCAACTTAAATCAAAGCGTTCAAGATGTATGGAAGCCCTGTGGATGATGACTTACCACCTGCAGAACGGAGCGGCACTGAGGATCAAAATACTAGTAAAGTTTCAGAAATCGATAAGCCGAAATCGGAATGCTTCGAGTACAGTCGACCCTACCGGTATCTCTGTCGCAGGTACTGTTAGTCGAGGTACGCAAGATGGATCGTATTCCTGACATTAGCGATGCTATTTGCTCGGTTTGCATGGTACCCCGTCGAGCAGGAAGTGACTCCGCTATTGGTGAAAGTGTTGGATATTACTCTGGCAGTGGTGTTTTTCCTGGAAATGTTGATCCAGATAGTCGGGTACGGACTGCTTGGTTCTAAAGGGTACTTCGAACGTGCTTGGATCAACCCAATCAATATGCTGGTAGCAGCCTTCACAGTTCTTTCCTTTGTTGTGCCATACCCCTACTCCGTTCTCTTCCAGAAGCTAAAGGTACTTCGTTTCTGGTACATAATCTATGACTCTTACCAACGAAATAGCGAGATGAACATTATGCTCAAGTCGCTCTCAGCTTTGAGTGGAAAAATTCTGAAGATGGTGGTGCTGTACATGATATTCCTCATGGTGGTGGCATTGATTCCGACCAAGCTTATCTCAAGTATGGTGCAGTGTGTTAACTACCCTTCAAGTGGCACAGCTGTCCCATTAAGCCAGCCAACTAACAAGTCTGACTGTATGGACTGGGGTGGAGATTGGGTCAATGCTACTCAAAGCTTCGATTCGTATATCAATTCGTGGCTGCTACTGTACCAGATTGCGACCAGCGAGGGTTGGGCCGCCTTCCTCTAACTTACTCAAGCCGAAGGCGAAGGATGGAAGGCCTTTTTCGTTGCGTTCGTCTTCTTCGGAAATTTCTGTATCTTGGGAGTGTTCGTTGGGCTCATCGTCGAACCCTTTTTAGAACTCAAACAAAAGGCCTGCAAATTCGATGTACTGAGCCCATACCAGAAGAGTTGGTTTATTACAAAGAACAGCATCAACGAGCTGCATCCCGAGCCCGTGTTGGAAGAACCCCAACAGTCAATGCTGAAGGTGATATTCAGGATCGTCGACCATAAAAGCTACCAGAAAGTGCTGGACTACCTGGCGTGCGTCAACGCTGTGTTTTTAGGAATGTAGGTGCATCGAGCACCCCCCGCTTACTTGCTGGCCATCGGTAAGCTATTAGTCTATGCAGGATGGCTCAATCGAATTCTGATTCTGCTGTTTTCGGTGGATACACTCGTGAAATTATGCCTGGCTGGCCGCAATTACTTTAAGCTGAAGTACTCAGTTCTGGAACTGTGTGGCCTGCTGACCTACTTACTCCACTTTTCGGGAGCTGATCGCTACTTCCTTGACGTTCAGGATATACGGGTGCTGTCCGCAGTTGCCGTCGTATTCCAGCTCAGCCGTTGCTTCCGATGTACATTTAGCCTAATTCAGTCCTCTTTAGGTTCATGTGGTCAAGATCGCTTCTTAATGCGGTGCTTCAGATCATCCCCAAATGCAAATGCGTTCTGCAGATTCTCTTGGTGACTTTGCTAGTGTACGCTGTTATTGGGACCTACCTGCTCCCCTATCTACGCTGGTCGTCAGAGCTTGATGGATACAATACCGGTTTTAGTTCATTGTACACCAGCATGATCACTCTCATCAAAATTGCCTCTGGCGAAAAATGGTTCCAACAAATGGCTGCAGCAATCCGAGGACTTGGACCGAACTTTGCTTGCAATTACATATCCACCGAGAAGGATTTTCTGAAGTATGGACAAACAGGTTGTGGCACGCTCTGGGCTTACCCTTACCTGTTCAGTTTCCACCTCATCTTTTCAGTGGTGGTGCTCAATCTGTTGGTCGCAACTGTGCTGTCTGCCTACAACGAAAACTACGAGAAGGAGTACAGCTCCGTCAATGTCTTCCAGCTCACCGACACCCTCCTCTACTGGCAAAAATATGATCCGAAGGGCTTGGGAGTGATTTCCTACAAGAAGTTCTGGCGGTTGAGCTCCGAAATTGCAATTATCTTTGGAATCAAGAAAGAATACTTGATTGTTCAGGAGAACAAGGAAAAGTTTTTGAAGGAACTCAAACTGCAGGTCTACACTCGCAGCGAGGTTGGCAATGTTGAACAGTGCTGCTTCCGATTCCACGATGTCATCACAGCCTTCAGCAGATTCTCGATGACCATTAAGTCACCTGATATCTGCGAGGAAGAACTTGAACCGGCTGATGAAGAAGTCAGGGAACAGTTGGCAGCTGTGCTCAGCCCTGTGCCTGATAAACTTTATGAGCAGTATGAAGCTGTTCCTCGACTAACCAGCGCCAACTTGCTTGTCATGTTCAAGACCCTCAAGAAGTTGCGGAGGTGGAGGTCTCAGGCAGTACGTGATGAATCGGCAGAAGTACAGGAAATCTTCGACATCTTAAAGCTGAAATAGAAGAAGGAGCAGAACGATAGGGAACGCGTGATCGGCTCGAACATTGGGTTTCTGATGCATATCGACGACGAAGCTTCACAACTTTCTCCTACCAAGCAATGACTACTTACTGACCGTGTATTAACAGAGGATTGTGATTATCAGAAATTTCATTGAGATCGATATTTATCGGCGAGAATAGGTAGGCAACCTTCCAAACTGTTCGGTGGTATATCATATCTTCGTGCTGTAACTGAAACTCGAGTTGTCAAAGCAGGCCATCACAGAGGGAGATTGGCAAGAATAATTGACGCGAAAGGGTTTTCGGCATCGAGCAACAGTAAACCACTCGCCGCAGCGTCTGTTCACTCATCTGTAACGCAACAGATCATCGATCGATATTTAATAGGACCGATCATGCTTGTTTTTGACTATAATAGCATGGATATTTTGCTTGTTGTCATCGTGTTGATTGTCCAAGCATCATCCCTCCCGCTTGGGGACCAGCTGGCCCTTGCAAACTCACTCCAAGTGGGACGAGCCGGCGATCCAAACGCATGGAATTGCTATGCCTGCAGCAATGCCAATCGACCACTGATCAGCTACAGAGTGGAGTGTTAGGCCCATGCAGTCGCTTCTATCATCTCCTACTACGACGATACGGCGGTCCTAGCCTTCCGGTACACCGCCAACACCAAGAACGTCTGGCAAGATCTTATGTTTGCCATTCAAGCTCGTGATGAGCATACTTGTCAGGAATGCCGTATCCAGAAGTAGTACAACCGGATGTGGGAAGCAATCAAGTTATCTGTGCTTAACGATCTTGCCAAGGCTCCAGCTATCAACCTCATCATCACAGGTATAAGCCTAGGGGGTGGGCTTGCCTGTGTGGGTTTCGTTGATATTCTGCACGCTCAGTTATTTAGCAATGTTCGGGTGGTGACATTCGGTGCGCCTCGTGTTGGCAATCGTGCGTGGGCCGAATGGTTCGACAAAAATGCCAATCTCAAAAGGTACTACATTCGAGAAGATCCCATTGCTTTCCTTCCAAAATCAATCCCTGGCATCTGCAACTACAAGCCCTCAGGCGTCGCCATCCGATGTGATCCTGATACCCAGCTGTGCACTGAACTTAAGCCTGAAGAATAGGTGTTTGAAACACCAGCGGTATTGACTGCGGCTGCGCTCCTCTCCTTGGGCAATTACGACTACAATGTGCCGTCATAGCAACTCGGTAGCATCATCGACCACATCTTCGGCTACAAAAATATCTACAACTACACGCTGTCCATCAAGAGTAGAACTGGGTGATATTCCACGATTAAGTAATAATTGACTATAAGCATAAAGATTAGTCAGAGCTCTTTGAGCAATGCCCCTCTTACATCGTTCTCCCGAAACTTATCTACCCGGAAGTGCTAGCGGTTCATGGCTCGAACATCCTGCTGCTGAAGGAGTTCTCTCAGATACGACAACAAGGTTACCAGCTCCCTGTCCTTGTTGTTGTCGTAGAACGGGATTATTGGAATGCCGTTCTCGGGTTGCACTGCATAGCTTATGCTTGAATTGTCGACTATCACCATATCCTCAAGACTACGGTTGAGGTTGCGCAGGTCCTTGATATATAGACCCTTCTCTAATGTACAGTGTTGCCGATAGAGGCGATGACTCACCCACTTGTCCTATTGCAGTAGATGATTGATAACGGTATCAGCATACAACGAGTTACTGGCTGTAAAGACAATGACCTCTGCGAATTGCGATAGTTCCTTTAGAAACTCACGACAGAAGGGTCGGATATTGACCCCAGCCTACAATAATCCGGTGCCTTACCGTGACAGTCATGCCATTCTCGATTGGAATCGGTAGCCTGACTGTACAGTGATTTAGCAGTTAGCTACAGTGTATCAGTGTCTCATCAAGGTCGAGTATCACTGTCTTGGAGTGCGCAGAGTTCTTCGGAAGCGTAATCTTCTTAGGTTGTGGCTCAAGTTTCAGATGGCGGAATAGTTGTATTCCCCGAACAACCTCCTCAAAGTGGTCACGATAGAGCCTCAGTAGGTAGCTACTACTATGGACCTGCAGAGCCTTCAACAAATTATCCATGTAGTATCGACGACCTGGCTGTTTCTTCGACTGGATCGGTGGCAGGCTCAAACCGTTGGGATCCTTCTTCCCAAATACCTTGCCGAACTCCTTGCTGCTGTTAGTTTCAACCCTGTTCTTTGGAGTGCTTTCTTCCGGTGACTGCACTTGACTTTCGTCGGCGGCTTCGAACATCGATAGGTTCTGTTTGCGGTTGCTCGCAGGCCGAAATTGACTGAGTGCACGCACCTTTCTGTTCTGCATCCTAACATCCACTTCTGCTGGGTCCTTGCTAACTGACTAGCGCGCCTTGGGCGTGTAGTTGGGCAGGGTGAACTTCTTAATCATAATTATAATAAAGCACCAACCAATAAACACCGATGGCTGCACCTTGCTGGTATTTTGCCCTGGTGGTTACCAATATCGCCGTCACTATGATTATTATAAGCGCTAATGAAAGCAAGCATTTAAAAGTACCTGCTGTACAACAGCAAGCTCACGCTCAAGCTTTCCCGTGCTGACAACAAGTACCTCTGCAACAGCAGCTTTCTTAGTACCGTTGATTGCTAGCTCAGGCAAGGGAATAGTATTTCGCGAGAGCTTTGCTGAGGAACCATTTGATTGCAGTGTCTTTATCATCGAGGGTGAGGATGTGGTAAGCAGCAAGTTCGCTAGCAACGTCACATATTCTGTGTGGTTCTACCTGAAGCACTTCAAAACGGGTAAGTACATCGGACTTTCCAATTCTGCCAGAGAGGAAGCAACTGACACTATCTACGACCTTGAGCTTAAGGATGATATCGCAGACCGTTCTCTGTTTCGACTCAGTGAGTGCTATCTCTACCAGTCAAAGATCTCTAGCTATGTCAAACCCGGTGAGGAGCTATACTTAGTAGCGAAACTCAAGAACGAGAAGGAGGTGTTTATGAGCTGTGGACCGGCCGATGGCAAGGCCATTGCGACATACAACTCGAAAATGGCGGTTATTGTGGACTTCTATTCCATGGGGGATTCACAGCAGGCCTATAATTTTTCGGATCACGTATTGATAATACATTCTGAAACGCAAACATATCTTTGCCAAGCATACGAAGGAGACGGACTGGAGTTTGAAGAGCTCTCAACATCCAAGGAAAACGAAATGCGGGGAGTCTGGATCGTCGAAGCTGAAAACCATGTGCAAGGTGGGGGAGTATTATTCGAGCAGCGCATTCGCTTACGCAACCAGTATAGCAAACAGTATTTGGCCTTCTCATTGAAAGCTCGAGTTGTGGAAAACTTTAAAATCTATCCGGTGATTGTGCAACGATAGACCACCGATAATTCAGTCTTCAAGACCATCAGCATTGTGAAGAAGGATGGTCCGTTAAAGCTGGGCTCATACATGATCCTGCAAAACTGTGCGACACTGGGATACCTGAGCAACACAATCTCCTACACCAGTCCAGATGATGGCGAAAAGAAGCGGTATGAGCCCAGCTGTATTTCGCAACCACATCCAAGAGACGTATACAGGTTTGAGGTCGTGCCATACAAGAAGGTCTGGGCGATAAACTCTGTGATTGCGATGAAAACCCAGTTGAGAAACGTCATCTCGCAGGTCTCTAAGGCTAAGAAGCAGCAGCTTTTTAGGCTCATGCCACTGTTCACGGAGCTGTCAGATAGCTTTAAGCTGATCTTGAAGTATTTAGTGAGTACCAAAGAAGAGTCAGGTGAAGAGTTCGCTTATTTGCAGTGGCTGTTCCGGCCATCCATAAGCCTCCTCATTAGCTTCCTTGATATCCTATGGATGTCTCTCAAGAGCGGAGAATTCAATGCAAATGAACAGAGCCAACTGCTGAAGATTGTGGAGGTGGAGATGTCTATCCTTGCAAGGCTTGTTTAACGGAACCTCCAGAACAAGGATGTTCTGTACCAGTTTGTCCTAACAATCCTCGATTACGTGTGTTTGTCCGTCGGTGCTTAATAACTTCTTGTTGAACTTTTCAGTGATCACCTCAACCTGATAGTCAGGCTCGATCGCCCACTCGTGAAGAGCAACAGCTAAACAAGTCCTCCAATTCTGGAAGCATACCTTGCCAAACTCAAGGAGATCTGTCTACGGAGTGCTCGCAACAAACAGTTGTTCTGCCACGTCATTAAGTTCATAAAAGTGTGTTCCACATTCCTAGTGTGCGATGACGATGCCATCGGCTACAACCAAACTTACATCACAGGCTTGCTATTCTCGCAGCAGAATTATCGACAGTTTATGTTCGGTTGCCGGGTATCCAACGATCGAGTGCGTATTGACCTATTCCGGTAGGAGAAGGATATTGAGGACATACCTGAAGCAGCAGAGGAGTTCGACCTACTTATCGAGCAGCTTAACCTGTTCAGCATACTGTGCTCCAACCGTAACATGATAGCAAAGAACGAGCTTTCCAAGATCTTTTCGTGTGGCACCCTGATCAACTACATCCAGATGCCCATCAGCAACCAGCTCAAACAGATCATCTTCAAACTCATCACCAACATCTACATTGACTCGAACCCTCGAACACCAAGAGTACTTCCACACAGCGTGCTGGTATTCTCCGTCGAGACCTTTGAGCATATGGAGCCAATAGCCCAGGAGGACTCCCAGATGAGTGCAAGGCTCAACGACAAGCTCATCCAACAGAACGGCTAGACCATGCGAGTGAGATTGCACAACCAAAAACTCAACCTCTCCAACGTTCTGCAGGACGACTCGGTTGATATGGTCATGGAGCATGACGAGCTGCAGCTTTACTACATGATCCTGGAGGAACGTATAGAAGAAAAGTTGTTCAGCAGCGAAATGTTCTAAAGTATTCACAACCTGATCCGACTGGAGTGCCTTCAACCCAAGCAGATCCACAAATTGTTTGTGCTCCTCTTAGAAAGCCTTGAGACGCAGGTAGAGAAGGTCGGCAATTGGGTCTTTGAGCTCCTTGATTTAGTAAATGCGCTTCTCGACGAACTATACCTCAGCAGGGTTATCACCATTGGTAAAATGATTTATTTCACTGGGCGGGACATAAGTTCGGAAGTGGAGCGGTTGCTCAAGTACATACTTCCAGGGGAACTGAGTATTCCGCAGATAGCAGCGCAGCTTCCTCCCGACAAGCTACAGCATGTCGGCTACCTTACCGATGACTACAACGAGTTTGGGTTGCTGCTCGACCTACCCAATAAATTCAAGGACAATATCATGAAATATTTCTTCAAGACCAGCGATGTGTAGCGCCAGAAGATCCTGTTCAGGCTGGTAGATAAGTGGTTTTTGCCTAAACAGCACCTGCTGAAGCTCCTCGAACCCTGCATAATCCTGAACCAGCAGCAGGATGTAGAGCTCGCCAACTATCTGTTCTCCCTCTTCAAGAAACTCTACAGGCTCAACGAAAGCTCCGAAATTTGGTTGGCCCTGCAGACTGGACAGCATAAGCAGCACCTCAAACAGTTTTGCTTCCTGGTCAACGACTTGATAAGTTTCTTGTATGAAAGCCATCATGCCTATTCGTCGCGGGAGCTGCGAAGTGAAGATTGGCAGGATGACGTGAAGTCACTTCAGTACCGGACCATGAAGTTCCCAAACGTCAGTGGAAAGCGCCAACAGATGATAAAAAACATTGGCCTGCACCAGATAGTCCTGCAATTCCTCAAAGAAAATTTCTTTATGTTACAGAATGTACAAGAAACTCAAAAACTCATCTGTCGGCCATTCTTTTACTGCTTCGACTTCCTCCACGGTTTCATCCAGAAGAATAGCATTGAGAACAAGCGACTGCTCCAGGACGAAAATGCATTGCTCTTCAAGTATCTCAACTATGTCGATCTTGGGCAATCTCTGGTCATCTCGGAGCTCTACTACAACAATGTCACGCTCTGCAAACGCATGAATGAGAAGCTGCTGGCCACAGTGATCGACAAGATCACTCTCAAGGGGATGCCCAATAAGAGGATTTCTGATGGAGTGTTTTCCCCGACCCTCGCACAGTTTCTGCTCAACATTTGCATCGTAGATGAAAAGCCAGATGTCGAGAACCTCGAGATGGTCATGAAGATTATCAGCAATGCTGCAGTGCTCCGAAACCTGCTGTTCCTTGATCAGATCAAGAAGCAAGTGGGCACTGCGAGTGTCAGCCAGTACTTATTCAACCTCGACGTGAAGAACATTCTGTCGGGCATGGTGCCTTACATCTATCACAGCATGCTCCTCAAAGTCATCAACAGCATCTTCTAAAACATTAAACTCGGAGTCAAATCACTCCAGCGTGCTTTCCTATCGACCTTCGACTTCAACTACCTACTGCAGATAATGACGAAGCCCGACCATTTTACCTGTATGGGAACCGAAGCCAAGCTTACTTTTCTATTGAAACTCCAAGTCTGCGAGCTGTTCCGCAATGTCTTCATTCATAGTGAAAAGGACATTCTTTCACTAAAAAACAATGAGACTGCGACTCAGTTCATCAACGAATTGGCAAGGCAGATTGACATGTGGAAGCAGCATGAGCAGTTGCCAGTAGCTGACCGCAGTACAACTTCCTTACTGGAAATCTTCTTGCCTTATCTGCTGGCCTTTGATGAAGAGTTCAAAATGACTTTTCCGTAGTTCCTCAGCAGCCACTATATTCCGATCCTGAAGCACTTTGAGGGGCAGCTTGAAAAACACAAAGAGTCGTAAAACTACCGGCTTCTAATCGCCCTTGAGAACAAGATAATGAGCCTAGAAGGATTAAGACCACTTCTGCACACGGGTAGCCTTGATGCAAAGGTCAAGATCTTGGAGTAGAATCCGAACTACATCCATAACTTCATCCAGTTTCCGATGAGATCGATCTGTGTCGATGACGGCAAAGTGCATTCCTCCGAGGATCCTTTGACAACCTTTACGAACAGCTATTACAGCTAACTGATGCTCAACGCAAATGTTCGAAAAGCCCTCGTAGAAGAAGAAAAAAATTTCTTTGACATGAGCAGTCCAGGAAAGGATCATATTTCCCTCAAAGATTTTCAGGGAGCCCTCATCAGTTTTGCCATAAACCTGTCTGAAAACTGTGGCGAGGATATCATAGGGCACGAATAACATGTTGCACTGCTTTCGAAGCTGTCCCAAACACTCGCCAGACTTGCCCATTACAACCGGAGCAGCCGAACTGAGATAATCATCACCTTTCTCAAGCATAGATACTTTAAGATCATGATGGATCTAATCTCGCAACCAGATTTCAACCTCAGGCATCTTAACGAAAGGTAACTCATGTTCGACGTCGGCAGAGTTATCAATTCAATGTTTGGTGACACTTACAACTCCGAGGTCATCAAGTAGCTTGCCGGCACTTTCGCAAACGATCGAAGAAGCGCAAAAATCCTCACAGTTATGAAAGATATCATCGTCGCTTCGTCTGTAAATAAAAAGAGTGGACTCATAGAGAACATTAACGACGTGATGCGAACCATTAAAATGTCCTACGAGGGCGAATTTCTGGAGCAACCATCTGTGTTTGTCGTGCTTGGGTTTATTAGCAACTTAGCCAACAACAGCGATGTGTACCCATTCACAGAGTACTTCCGGCGGCAAAGATCATCCAGGAGCAGCATCGACTTTCTACCGCTACTGGTCAATGCCGCCATGTCGCAGATCTTGGAGAAGAAAGGTACTGAACTGTCCTTGAATATCACTTTCGCGAAGTACCCGCTGATCACGGAACTGATCAAAAGTGTGCAGACGTTAATGTATGGACCATGCGAGGAGAACCAACTGTTTCTGATGGAAACAAAGTTTCCGACTATCCTTTTGTAAGTCATGAAGACCGATTCTCACACAGCATAGCAACAAGCAACATAGAAATCGATGGTGAGAGCGAATGAGGGGATTATCATTAAGAGTGTCCAAAAGGTTCTAAATTTGGCCAGTCCTGGGTTGGCAAAGCACTTTTAAACGGAGCTCAAGAAGAATGAGGCTACGCACGACCTTCTCGTTAATTTGGTCAAGCAAAGCTTGCTGAAGTGCATCGAGGAGATGATCAATGGTAACGAGACAACTCTCAAACGTCTTACCTTGTTTCTCCCCGAAGAGTACCTCAAGGTTAACCTGCTGTGGGTGTATAACCAGTTTAGAGAAGAGAGCTCTAGAGGCTTCCGAAAGAACCTGCTTGATGAGATCATACCTGACTTTGAAGCTATGATGGAGGACAAAGACAAGCAGAAAAGGTTGGTGCTTGAAAACGGCTTCATAATCTATAAACTGATCAAAATGTACAGCGATTCCAAAAGCGGGGAAGACTCTGGTTTCAATCTTGAAAATGATCAAGACAAGAAGTCACCTGAAGAAAAGAAACTCGCCCTCATCAGAAAATTCTTTGATATGCTGCGAGGCGATGCCGGTGTTGGCACCGAGACCGAGAGCATTGAAACCCAGATGGATAGTGCCTACTCCAAAGAGATAAAGATGTACAAGGATACCTACAAAAAGGCAGTCGAATTCTTCGATGGCAATTCGGTCAGTGTTGAAGTCCGCTTCCAGGAGAAGATATACCTTGTGTTCTTCCCAAAGATACCAATGTGCAACTACTTCGACAGTAGCTACAAAGAGAGGTTCAAGAAGGAAGCCAACCGAGTCAGTCAGATCAGCAAACTGCACTCTCTCATGGAAACTGCTGCCAGTACGATCGATGAGCTGGAACTCGAGGAGAACTGGCAGAACCGCATCAGCGAAATACATCCATTTATCAACCACTTCTTCAACTTCAATCTAATTATGTACGTTGCGTTGCTCATCGGGGTGTTCTCGACCATACTGTTCATCATTGTCATGGATACGCCAGTTTTCTCGTTCCCCTTCGTCAACTCTCACATGCAATAATTCGAGGATGTCATGTTTCGGGTGGCAACAGCTTTCTGCGCTATTCTCGCCTGCCTGCTATTGTTCATGCTATTCTTCAAACGCATCCCAGTCGGCATTATGGAGGCCAAACGGAAGTTCTTTGCGCTTCCATACGCTGAGCAGACCTTTTTTAAAAAGTTAGGCCTATACTTCTCTTCAATTGTCAATGGCTTCACACTCTACCTCACCTTCATAGCATTGATGTGTTCCCTCACCATCGCAAACCCTCTGTTCTCGTGTTTCTTGCTGATCGATGTATTTAGGGTCATCGATATGGCGAGCAACATCCTCGTGGCTATTGGTAGGACTTGGCGGCAACTTCTTGCGGGTATCCTGATCTTTGTGATGATGAACTATGTATTTGCCTTTTTGCTATATGTGCTCTACAGCAGTACATATGCACCGACGTGCGAGAATCTATACACCTGCTTCCTTCTGCTCAACGATACTTACTTCAAGGCTGGTGCAGGTTTCTTCGGTTCAATCTATAAAGACTACTCTAATTCAGCTCTTGGTGTCAGCTTCCTGGTTGATCTTGCCTACATCATCTTCATCTGTACAGTCATCAAGGAAATCTTCTCAGGCACTATTATTGACAAGTTCTCGGAACTGAGGTAGCACAAGGATGCGATTCGTGAAGATGAAGCCAAGCAATGCTACATCTGTGGTCTTGAGCGGTACGAGCTTGACTTTGAGCTGGAAGGTTTCCAAAAACACAACTAACAGACCCATAATGTGTTCAACTACATCTTCTACATTTTCTATCTTAAAAGGAAGGAAAAACGAGCCTATAGCCGACTCTAAAAATTTGTGATGAGCTGTGTGGAGAAGAATGATGACAGGTGGTTCCCGATTGAGACATCGCTGTACAAGATCAACAGGGAGAAGCGGTTGAGCGAACAGCGAGAGGAGCGGGTCGAAAACGCATTCGATGAGCAAGCATTTAACCAAAGGGAGGCTCGTAAAAAGCTAATCAAGGAAATGAAGACATTGTCGGACACATTGCTAGTCGAGCTTAAGCACACCACTTGATATCTATTAATTAGTTCATGTTTGTCAGGGCAGTCTCTGCTGTATGCAGACCACCGGGCAGGACTTTCATAGAGCGGAGATACTCGCTGTTTAAAAAGCTGTTCCAGGGAGCCAACAAACAGCAAGCCAACCCAAACGAAACTAAGGAATAGGGAAAGCAGGCATAACCAGAATAGTAGCCAAAGGTTGAGAAGGAACCTCCACAGCCAATCAAGCGTAAACTTGACTCGCACACGGACTTTGCATAGCTCAAGCGGAAGCACAGCAAGCATATTCCTTCGAACGTAGGTGATGCTGGCTTCGAAGAGGTGTTGTTTTGGTCAAGCGGTGTCATAAACTTCGAGGAGGTACTGACCCTCACAGCAGCTTTCAATCGAGTATGGGATCAATTGCCCGACCGGAAAGCACCCGAATCCTATCAGTTCGATGAGTTCAAGAAGAAGGTCAGTTCAATGGCAGGTCTCGCTCGTAATCTCTACGACTTGTATGTACTGAGCCAGTTCGGCAAGCTCTATGGCATCAAAAGTGACTAGTTTTGGGGAGGCATAGAGGAAAAATTTGGTCGGAAAGTGACATCGAAGGATATGAACCAAAGCGAACTCCCGTTGGCAGTTGGGGTGTTCATGAACTTCTCTCTGCTCAAGATGGGTGAGGATATCTATCATCGTACTGAACAGCTGGCCTACTTCTTCGAGAGCAGTCTGACAGTGGATGATGTCGGCAGATTGCTGGCTGGACTACATAACGTTCGCAAGGGAACCCCAGAGATGATTGCAAAGCTAGTGGCCAACTTCCTTCGAAACCTCGATCACGCAAGCAAAGAAAGTATAGTGTTGGTGATACCCGTGTTCCCATTCATCGAAGGCTTTAAAAGCGACAATTACACTGATCTGGAGAAACACATTCTTAATAAAGATCTGATTCAGCAGATGAACGTTTATGAGCTTGGAGAAGTTGCGAAAGGCTTTGGGTATTCTCGAGGAAGCTAGTAGCTTTGGGTGACGCTCGAAGCACAAATACTCAAGCAATAGTTGAAGCTACAATGGATAGATTCCATAGTATTTGGGTTTCTCTCATCCTACCGCTGCTCCAATAAGATCGTCGAGAAAATGGTGCCATTTGTTCAACAGAACCTTGCCAACATCCATCCCAAAATCCTATCGGAGATATCAAAGGACTTTTACATGTACGAACTCGACAACAAAGCACTCTTTGAAAGGATAGAAGGCACAATTATCGAGTGGCTGCGTCACGTGAATTAGGTGCAGCCACAGGAATTATTGCTGGTCGCCAAGAACTACTGCTTGACGCGGCATGGCAGTCGCGATATCTACAAGATGCTTGAAGAAGTCATCATTACCAGGATGAACGATATCAAATCAGACAGGTTCATCTTCGACTCTCTCATGACAGTCTACGAGAACAGCGATCTCTGTAGCCTCGACCTGCATAACCTCTTTCGATTCCTCAGTTGCTGATGATGTGTATAAATCAAGGCTTAACGAATTAAGCGCAATTGAGATGAGTCTCTTTGAATTGAGTTGACAATAATAGTTTAGTGCCATGGAAGCGGCACATAAAGAAAGCCTGGAGCAGAGGCTCAAGCGTCCAGGCATGGAGGTCGAGATTGACGAGGAAATAGAGGAAGAGCTCAGGAATAACATCCAGCAGGATCTCACATTCTTCGGCGGACATCCCAAGTCACTCGAAAAACAATAGGCAGAGCTGATATTTAGGCTTGAGATTGAAGAGGACAGGAAGAACAAGCTTTACAAGCTAAGCCCATGTCAGTACAACGTTTGCTAGAAGACCGACGGTTGGCGGTATATTCTGATTGTCGCGCAAACTGGATAATGCTATTTTGTGAGTAGGAACACCAAGGGGGAGAAGATGCCAGTATTCTTCAAGGTTAACATCGCAATAGCACCGAACTTCGCGGAGCTTCCGCCACAGCAACCGCTTCAGAACAAGAGGAATAACTATAATCGCATCGTTGAGATTCTCGACGGTGAATTGGTCGTGGACACGATTCAGGGACCATCGCCTGGCTCAACGAAGGAGAAGTTGCGATATCTGATCTTCGACACCCTGGTGCATCTGCGCCGAGACGTGCGTGATTTGGACTTCATCAAACGGCTTGAGTGTGCTGAACTATTCCTTCGAAATAATGAGTTCAGTTTACAATGGAAAGGCAGTTCTGTATCTCTTGAGGATGAGCCGTAAATCGAGATGTTTGTGAAGGATTTCTTTGATCTGGACGGGAGAAAGGAACGCCAACTTGAATTCGTCTTCAAAACATATATCAAGGCAATGAACCATAAAAATGATGGAGTGATCTTCAATAAGAAGTTCAACGCAGTCTACAAGCTAGGGAAGAATGAGGGTTACCTGAAATGGAAGCCTCCTGAGCTCAACACAATCGATTTTCTGCTGGTGCCAAACGATAAGTGGATCAGTGAGGACCAGTCCAACCAAACTGATCTTGAAGTGGTGGATCTGTATCTGCAGTGGAATGATTCGGAGACAGGCACCTACCGTTCCATCTTCTATTAGTTTATGGTCGTCAAGCGTGAACAGTACAACACTATCAACCGAATTTGGGAGCAACTCATGAGCGAAAAGGACGAAAAGGTGGACGGAGTCATCGCTGAATGCAACTTTGTGCGAACTCCAGCCGATTACAAACCCATCTACCAGAAGCTTTACAGTGCCAGACATACCATCGATGACATTCGAGAGCTTATCATGAGGGCTTCGGATAGTGACGAGCAAAATAGACAACTTAAGCGCCTGCAGAATCTTACTTACGAAAATCACTGGAACGTCGTGAAGTTTCGGTAAGATAAGAACACAGCAAATGCACTTAAGACTGCTGAAAATATCGTTCGAACCATCTCAGAAAACCTCTCAGAAGACAAACTGATTGAGCGGGCCAACAAATATCACAAGGAGCGGACGGAGAAAGAGAGGGAAATAGAGCGCAAGATGGCTGGGTGATGTCCTGTACGAATGTTCGGCTATTTATTATTATGAGTCTTAAGGCCGGTTGTGAAATCGTAGTAGTACTGGAGAGCTTTCGCAATGTGGATCTGCAGAACCAAGGGTTGTACAGCCTGACACTGCACATTGAAAAAGGAGGCAAGGAACGTCACGAACCTTTGGTACTTGGCCAACCGTACACCATGCTGCAGATTGGCAAGGAGCTGCGCTGCCGTAAGAAGAATAAAATCCGAGGGGAAGCAGAAATCTACGATGCTGAATACCTCAGCAAGACATTCCTGGTCAAATACAATGGTAGCCGGTTTAGCATCATTCAGACGAGGAAATCGACTTGCAGGAAGTCGTGATCTTTCGTATCGAACTGGACAACTTTCCCGAGATAGATGACGACAATGTCGAGCTCGTGGTGGATCTCAATTACTCAGCCGAACAGTCCATTAGCCCCACTGAAAAAGTCAACACTGTCAAACAAGAGGATAAACTGTGCGGGTCAGTAGGTCTTCAGCTTAAGAAAGTATCATTCCCGATAAAATAGGTATCAACATGCCGACTGAGACTCAATAACATTGAAAAGGGTATTTGCGACTACTCGAGATTCTGCTTTGATGGGAAAAATCTTGGGCAGCTTGCGCTGTGTGTCTTTACCATCGTCATGGATGTTAAGTTTCGGTCATACATGAGCCTCAGGAAGATCAAGACTTAGGAAGATCTACACAGGGAGAAGATAGACACACTATCGGATTTCTATGAATTCGCCCATAAGAAGCTGCCAAACTGTGTGGATCACTTCTATACGCGCTATATCAAACATCTCCGATACCACTCGTATATCACCAAGGGAAGGTGGCTAGAAGTCATAGGAAAGGATCTTCCGAACCCCATAACACTACCAAGGTACGTTACGACCCGGCATACTGACCTTGAAGAAGTTGAAGCATCTCCAAAAGAGTTCTTTGAGTATTTCAGCGACTACAAACCAAAGACACTTTAGATTAAAAATTTCCAAAGCGAGATCTACAATATCTGCCTGGCTAACCATACTTTTATGCAGCAATTCCTTGATTCTCTACAAAAGGGCGCACTGCGCATTGATCTGCTACGGGAGCAGTACATGGCTACAATGAAGGACAGGTGTGGATAATACATATTCCGGAACTGCATCAAACATGAGCATGAGGTCTGCCATGCGAGGCAGCTCGGAAAGGAAAAGAGAGGATTCGCAAAAAAGATTCGTAAGAAATCCTACTATCATACTCTGAGCTCACTTAACATTGAGGATGCAAGGCTGTTTCCACAGTTTGAGTAGCAGCCCATCATGTTTCACGATGTTACAACCATCAAGCCACCTGTACCACGAGCAAAGGCAAAACATGTTTTGTTCGTGTTTGTTCATGGGTTTCAAGGATCGACGGCTGATTTACGCACGATCCGCAACAAACTCAAACAGTTCTATCCATACTCTTACTTCCTGCTCAGCCGCTCCAACGAGGCGGATACCTTTGGAGATATTGGCAAGATGGGTTAGAGGTTGGCAAACGAGATCTGTGAGTATGTGAGAGACTTCGAAATTGAGGAAGATCTGGTGATCCACATGGTGGGTCACAGTCTCGGAGGCATCATTGCCAGAGCTGCTCTTCCATACCTGGAAGCCTTTACTCTCGGGTCGTATGCTTCCTTCTCAAGCCCACATCTTGGCTATCTCAACGGCACCAGACCAGTGATCGAAACTGGCATGTGGTTTCTTCGGAAGTTCAAAAAAACATACAGCCTCGAGCAGTTGTCAATGGCTGACTAAAAGACACCTGAAGAAACTTTTATGTACAAACTAGCAAGCTTTGGTTCCTTTAGCAGGTTCAGAAAGGTGATTCTTATCAGCAGCTACGAAGACAATTACGTGCCTTGGCACTCAGCTCGAGTTCAGAGCTACAAAGGCGAAGCTCAATAGAAGAAATCGATGGTCGAAAACGCAATGATTTCCAGTATGTTTGCCGCAGGCGATACCTAAAAAATTCACCGCATTGACATCAGCTACGAAATCGCTGAGAGGTAAGCATCGCAGTAACTCAGAAACTTGGACAGCATGCTCGGACGGACAGCGCACATCGAGTTTCTGGAGAACGAGACAGTGCTGAATATGATGCTATTCTGTCTGCCGGAACTCTTCGAGAGATGAGCGCATGTGTCAAGGGATGTGTCAAGGGACTGAGCTTTAGCTTGCATCCATTTAATTTTTAATATTTACTACTGTCCTGTCCGGGACTATCAGAAAACATGGGGTACACACTCCATAGGGGTTGGGGTTGGGG